>Ga0307509_10002575_pt1 | contig 29110 bp, 34 predicted proteins | sample 10_EM_MG_FD_202245 | JGI IMG/M metagenome (GOLD analysis project Ga0307509, IMG submission 202245) | Populus trichocarpa ectomycorrhiza microbial communities from riparian zone in the Pacific Northwest, United States - 10_EM | ecosystem: Host-associated > Plants > Roots > Unclassified | place...
CTGGGCATAGTTACCTCCTTCATACTCTACACGACTTAGTAGGTACGAGGGGACTAACTTTTCGTGCGAAACGTCCTGTTACCTTCGACCCACCCTTCCGACAGTCTGTCTTCAAGTGTCTGTAACCTTATGCGCCGTCGTTTGATCCACCTGCCTTTACTTGCATAAGGTGCCCGGAGGTCTCCCCTCATATATCCTCCGAACAGGATCCGGTCGGACCGATGGCCGCGACATATACGGTGTTATGAGATGTGTTCCGTCGATAGTAGTCTTTGGTGTTGGGACGCAACTACCCAGGTGGCCAGTGATGACGCGCCGTCCCAACGCCGGGGCTGGAGGGGGGTGTTATCTTTTTCCTTCGAAGTTCGTGTGCGTCAAGGTAGGGTAACTTTACCCTGTAAATCCTTACGGGGAGTCCGTGCGCCTAACATCGTGACGTTTGCCACTAAGAGATATACGACGGGAATCTAGCTTCACTCATGTGAGTGACTCAATGGTTTTTAGAGCATTGGCTAAGCCTGGCATTCATGCATATCGAGAAATATTTAAGTTTATTTTGAGCACTAAAAATAAATTCAAATGACTCGTAAGCAAACCTGTTTTCTAATAATGTTTTCTATACTATAGTGAGCTATCTGCAAGTATAATCAGGGATGTTGTAGCCAATTACTGATATTAGAATTACTGTTTGGCTCGAGTGGATTGGCTGCCGGAGACGGAATGGGCCAACTACCCTTTTACCGATGAGATATCTATCGAAATTGGTTGGTTTTATGGCCCCTCTACGGTGTGGCGAGAGAAAGGAGACAAGTGGCATGATGATTGCGTTGGGGTAAAGAAAAAGAGGGGGAATGCGGTGATGTGCTGGGGCATGATTAGTTGGAATTGGACAGGGCTGTTCTGGGTTTGGGAACAACAAACAGAGGAGGAGAAGTGGAATGCTATGAAGGCCATAAAGGTTTACAATATAAATTGTACGGTGGAGGAGAAGCATGTGAATAATTTGTGGAAGTTAAGTGTCGAGTAGAGGGAATTGAAAGAGCAGGAGTTAAAGACACAACTGGAGGCAAGTGCAGAAGCCCAGAGGACTGGAGTTAAGAGCAAGACCACGCAGTCATGGAGGGGGAAAAAGTATAAGGTAAAGTCACTCAAGAGAGGTGATTCTCGTGGTGTGGATTCAGGGAGATATGGTACTGCTCTTGCCCGACCCCTGCTTTGGCCTACCTGCAAGGAGCGTTTACAGCAAAATCCTGATTTTCTTTTAATGGAAGACAACGCCCCTGCCCATTACTCAGACTTGACCACCTTAGAATGAGTTAAAGCAGGTATACCCAAGGTGGATTGGCCTCCCAATTCACCTGACCTTAATCCTATCGAACATATCAGGCACTTAATGAAGTCACAAATACAAACACTCCAGGGCTATGAGCGAGTTACAAGTATAACTGAAATGAAGGAAATATTACAGTGTGAATGGGAGCGGATTATGGTTCAAGAGGTTAACAAGAAGATATCTAAGCATCCGAGAGTGATGGCAAAATGTATTGAACAGCAAGGTGGAAACAAGTTTCATGGTTAAATAGATTGAAAAGCCGGGCGGAAGCAAACTCCTTAGCTAGTTATTGTGTTGAATATACCCAATTTTGGCTCCCCCTGTGCCCTTGGCGTCAAGGTGTCCGAATACTTTTGAAATTCTCTAGTACATGCTAACTCTATACTGCCTCAGTATCTCGCCAATAATTCTGGGTACTTCTCCTGCATGCGAACACCTGTAGACCTTGAAAACTCTCTACCACACCTTCCCACTCCCATGGTCAACTTATCTGTCTGTCCTTCCTTTTCTTTCTATTGCTGTGGACACCACGTCAGGTCTCATCTGTTTATTTGTTGACAGCAGTGGTTACGCATTATCTTGCCCCCATGCTTGTCAGAGGTAGTCCAACTAGCTAGACAGAAGATGGCCAGCCTGCTTTTGTTGGCTCCTTAGAGAATTTGGCCTGCGACCGGATGTTGTATTCCTGTTCACCAGTATTACATGACTTGTCCTCAGGATTGAACCTATGGGCTAGTTTCCTCAGACTCCATCCTGTACAAACATGTGTTTTGTGGATTCACCAAATCAACTTACTGGGCACAGATACCTCCTTTATACTCTCCATGTCTTTGTAGGTAAGAGGTGTCGAACTTGTTTGCGTGACATCCTGTTACTTTCTACCTACTCATCCGACCGTTTGTCTTTAAGTCTGTGGGGTAGTAGCTTCGGCGTGAGGTATTCCGACAGCCAGAACCTGAGTGGTTATTATATCGGTGAACTCCCGAAGAAGACACGAGTAATGCAGGCTAGATATCAAGGTTACTTCGGCATAGATAGTCGAAGTATTGGTAACGATAAAGTAGAAAACTTATTATGTTGATAAGATCTCTTCTCCGTGCTTGTTGATCTCTATCTACTCTTGGCTCTTGCCCGCCTCTTATACCCTTTCCCGGGGTACATCTAACTATCATACTAGCGAAGTACCTTTTCCAACTTCTTCTAGTTTCCGTGAATGTGCGAACACCATTTGACCCTGAGGTCCCGCACACCACTTCGGCTTTAATCATTGCCCAAGTAACTGCGTCCAATTACTGGTTCTTGATTCTTATGCCATATAAACTTGGTCTGTATGTACAGCCTGGCTTGGTATCATACCAGTCTTTCCTTCCGGTCATGTTGTGATCAACATTTCTCATGCCGGGTAATCATATGCTTAGGTCTTGCATATCAGACTACATATGTCGGTCGGCTTTAACTTTGAAGAGGCATAACTTCTTATCAAACCGTTCGCACCTCGCCGTTCAACTTCTTACTGATGGAGAAACATTTCTTCTATAGTAATCGGCGAAAACCACTCGGTCGCATTGCGCATTCTGTTGCTTAAAGACAGATCACGATCCGTTGTGTAGTCGTAATAACTATGACAGGGGCGTGGGTTGCACACGTGACCTGCTGACAGAAGTCACTTGTTATTCTGACTGCGCTAGTTCGTGCGTGTCAGGGTAGGGTAACTCTGCCCTGTAAATCCTTATGGGGAGTCCGTGCGTCTAACAAAGTCTCTGTAACCTTATTCACCTGTGTCCGATTCACTTGCTCCCACCTGCGTAAGGTGCCTGATGGAGCCCCCTCACATAACCTGTGAACAGGATCAGGTTGCCCAGACAGCCTCGATGTATACGGTGTAATAAGATGTGTTCCAATGATTGTGGTATTTGGTGTTGTGACGCAACAACCCAGCCATCTGCTGGCAACCCGCCGTCCCAAAACTGGGGCCGCCGGGGGCCGTTATCTTTATTCTTTGAGGTTCGTGCCTATCAAGGTAGCGTAATTGTACGTCCTGAATCATGATGGGAAGTCTGTGCGCCTAACCGGTGGGTAGCGGCACTCATCCGGAAACACCTCTTAATAGGGTGGTATTAGCAGCAGGGTGAGGGTGGGATAGCTGAGCAGGCAGTGGGCAATTGCAGCCGGGAGGAGTGTCACCCCATGTGACAGGTCACAGAGCAACCATTTGATCTTGTTGAATTGTTGCAAGTGATCAGACCCACTTGGGAGTGTGTTGGCAATCCTTGATTCAAGGTTGCTAGTCTGGAGGCGCTGCTCCTCTCTTGCTTTGCCCATCGCAGACTTGGGGTGGACAAGGGAGCTGAGAAGGGGAAAGATGGTAGTTTTGTGAGGGGGAGGTTGTCAAGGCTTGTGAGGTAGGGAATGGGCAGCTGCTCCGGTGAGAGACCGGTGAGTTGGCTCGTTTTTTCAAGGTCGTGGTGGATGTGAGAGACCTTATCATCGCAGCTCGCAACAGACGAGGAACCAGAGGCAATGTCCCCCATTGAGCCAAAGGAGTGGGATGAACCAGGCTGAGCCAGGGTGGAGGTGCTCTGGGACGCGAAGCCAAAGCATTGTGCCAAAATCAGGCGGAGGGCAGGATCGTCCACTATATGACAAGGTGTTGAAAAATGTAGCAGCAGGAAAAATGGTAGCGCAGAGTGTGCTAATCTCTCTGACTCTTTTTGTCCACTTTTTTTCCATTTTCATCTTGGTCTGTTTTTCTTTCCTGGTTTAAACTCGTTTATTATGGTAAGAAACTTGCTAGGTACCAAGGCCCGTCATTCCTAAACCTAGGCAGCCAAAACCCTCGACCTACTGTCTCTCCCATGCCTCCCGCGCTCCAGCCCGCTGATCCTGCTCAGCCCATTAACCACTTTGAGTAGAGCTGGTGACAATACTTCGTACTATAGGTAGAAACCACAGATGAATCTACAGCCCTGAAGACAACGAACGAAGGACCTATACAGACATGCATCCCAAAAGCAAGAATCTCCTGACAGTGTACAAACAAACCCTCTTACACAGGGAAAACCTCATGCCCATCCAGAACGCAAATACACTTAAGCCCAAACCTGTAGTCAGCCAACCCAGAGCACAGCGAGAAACCCCATTCCTCAGCAGAGAAGGAGTCCGGACTGAACAGTCAGAAGGATAGAGATGTAGGACTGTGAAACACAGGAGAGGCAGATGTACCTGAGCCATATGGACCAGGCAGTCTGAGGTGAGCACAATCCCCAAAGGGAGATCCGCAATGCAAACTAGCACCTATCAGTGTCGGTAGCAGGAAGAAATAGATCTCATTGTGCACCAGAACAGGAGCGAGGGGGCGATGTACCTCCCATAGAGCACAGAGGGGGAAGGCATAAAACCCCTTCAAACCAGATGAGACAACTGCCCATGAACCCAGTATCATGAAGGCAGGTGGGCAGCAGAGCCCTGTTAGGGGCACGGACTCCCCGTAAGGATTTACAGGGCAAGGTTACCCTACCTTGATGCATACCAACTTCGAAGGAAAAAGATAACACCCCCCTCCAGCCCCGGCGTTGGGACGGCCCGTCCTTACTGGCCACCTGGGTAGTTGCGTCCCAACACCAAAGACCAGTATCAACTGAACACATCTTATAACACCGTATACGTTGCGGCCGTCCGTCCGACCAGATCCTGTTCGCGGGATATATGATGGGAGAGCTCCGGGCACCTTATGCAAGTAGAAGCAGGTGGGTCGGATGACGGCGCATAAGGTTACAGACACTTGAAGACAGACAGTCGGAAGAGTGGGTCAAAGGTAACAGGACGTTTCGCACGAAGGTTAGTCCCCTCGTACCTACTAAGTCGTGTAGAGTATGAAGGAGGTAACTATGCCCAGTAAGTGGATCGGGTGCATCCACAAAGGACAAGTTGGTAATAGATGGAGTCCGAGGGAAAAAGCCTATAGGTACGATCCCGAGGACAAGTCGTGTAATGCGGGAAGACCAGAATACAACATGCAGTCGCAAGTTGAATTCTCGCCGGAACCAACCAAGGAAGATTGGCCATCTTCTGTCCAGCGAGTTAGACTACCCTCGACGAGCACGAGGGCAAGATAATTCGTAGCCATTGTTGTCAACGGATAAACGGATGAGCTGACACCTGACATGGTCTCCACACCATCAGGAATAATGGAAGTGCAGACCAATAAGTTGACCATGGGAGCAAAAGGTGTGGTAGAGAGTTTTCAGGGTCTACGAGGGTTCGCACTCAGGTGAGGTTCGCAGAGTTGCGGGCCAGGTACTTAGTTAGTATAGAGTTAGCATGTATACCGCCATTACTCAGACGCGGAATATAAATATCGAAGCATCTCCGCTGCTAGTATAAAACAACAAGCACGGAGAAGAGATCTTATCAATATAATAAGTTATCGACACTTTTATAGCGTTACGAATACTTTGACTATCTACACCGAAGTGAATATTATATCTAGCCTACATTACTCGTGTCTTCTTAACGAGTTCTCCGATATAATTAGGATTCAGGTGTTAGGCGCACGGACTCCCCGTAAGGATCTACAGGGCAAAGTTACCTTACCTTGGTGCATGCGAACTTCGAAAAAGATAACACCCCCCTTCAGCCCCGGCGTTGGGACAGCGCGTCATCACTAGCCGCGTGGGTAGTTGCGTCCCAACACCAAAGACCACGATCAATGGAACACATCTTATAACACCGTATACGTCGAGGCCGTCCGTCCGACCGGATCCTGTTCGCGGTATATATGAGGGGGGACCTTCGGGCACCTTATGCAAGTGGAGGCAGGTGAATCGGTCGACGGCGCATAAGGTTACAGACACACGAAAGTTAGTCCCCTCGTACCTACAAAGTCGCGTAGAGTATGAAGGCGGTAACTATGCCCAGTAAGTGGATCGGGTGAATCCACAGAGGCCAAGTTGGTACAAGATGGAGTCCGAGGGAAAAGGCCTATAGGTACGATCCTGAGGACAAGTCGTGTAATGCCGGAAGACAAGAATACGAGATGCAGTTGCATACTGAATTCTCGACAGAACCAACCAAAGAAGAATGGCCATCTTCTGTCCAGCGAGTTAGACTACCTTTGACTAGCACGAGGGCAAGATAACTCGTAACTATTGTTGCCAACGGATAAACGGATGAGCTGACACCTGACGTGGTCTCCACACCCTCAGGAATAATTGAAGCGCAGAGCGATAAGTTGGCCATGGGAGCAAAAGGTGTGGTAGAGAGTTTTCAGGGTCTACGAGTGTTCGCACTCGGGAGAGGTTCGCACAGTTGCGGGCAAGGTACTTGGTTAGTATGGAGTTAGCATGTATACCGCGATTGCTCAGACGCTGAATATAAATATCGAACCATCTTCTCTGCTATTTAAGAACACCAAGCACGGAGAAGAGATCTTATCAATATAATAAGTAATTCTACACTTTTATATCGTTACCAATACTTCGACGAACTATATCGAAGCAAACCATTATATCTAGCCTACCTTACTCGTGTCTTCTTGACGAGTTCTCCGATATAATCACGATTAAGGTCCTAGCTTTCGGAATACCTCACGCCGAAGCTACCACCTAACAGTATATTGATACTTCTCATCGTTACCGAGACGAATGTTTGGCAGAGCCATTGATACTCCCAAACCCGAAATCCTTTTTGAACCAAGACCATTGAGGACGACCTCAATAGCACATGTGTATTCCCGAAGCTTCATAAGGAAACTAGGAACACAAAGACCCTATAACGAAACCTACGCATTCTGGATAAATCCAGAAAACATCATAACTACCCAAGACCTAGAAGCCTTATACCAACATTGGGAAGGCAACGAGTTCCGTTACTACGAACCAGAGGAGGAAATTGGTCAGGTCTTGTACGTCGGGTACTACAGCGACGGGAGACGCTCAAGTCCGGAGTTTGAAATACCCGAAGTCTGGGGAGGAAACAAAAGATAAGTTTTCCTTATAGAAGTCAAAGAAATGTCTTCTGACCCCAAAGCTCCTGAAGCCATGGAGTGGCAAGGAGGAGGACAGCCTGGTGTAGGTGAAGGAAGTGAAGGAGGAGATGAGCTCTCCTCCGTTGAAGCTCGAAGCGTGGAAACCACCGTCACCCACCTCGTCCGATCACATTCGGCAGATTGGACACCCCGGTCCCCTGTTGGCTTAGGCTTTCTACAAAAATACGGAAAGGGACGACGCCCAGGAAGTCGCCCAACGCCTGAACCCACAGGTAAACCCCTCACGGCCGTTCGGATCCACAGATTAGAGCTGATCCTCAGCCGATTTGACCCAACGCTCACCGTCAGCTAAGATAGAGAACATCTGGCATTCAGTTCCCTCCCGACCAACATATTGTTAATGGCCCAAGAACTGGTAACGGTAAAAAACCAGTTAAAATCCGGTGTCCAGATAGTCGGTCGAGAGCTCACCCGAGTGGACGAACCATTCCCCCTTTTGGACTCGGAATCTCAAAAAGTCCTGGAAAGCTTCGCCACTCAAGTCGCCGAACGACTTGGTGAAACTGATGAGCGACAGACCAGACATGAGGCTGTCACCTCTCATCTCCACGAAGCAGTGCAAGGAACTGGCGCACAATCCATGCGCCGGGACCTACTCCGCGATCAGGAGATTGTTCGGATAAACGAACAACAGAAACGGGAGCTGGCAAATCACGAGATGAGTATTAATCTTGTGAGCGACGAGTTACGTAACCAACAGGAGTCTAGAGAAGCCCCAGATAGTGAGATTGCGGTGCGTAAGGCTTTGGTGGAACAATTGATGGGACTGGTCAAGGGAAAGGGGAAGGTGTCAGATCCGACACCGAAGGCGTCAGGGGCAAGTGGAGGACGACCACCACCACCACCACCACGACACGGAGCAGCAGGAGCTCCAGGCGGAGGCGGGGGAGGAGACCCCGATGATGATCGAGAAGGATCTGGGCGGCAGCCACATGAAAGAAGGAAGGGAAGACGGGACGAGAGACCCACACCCCAGCCAGAAGAAAACGACTATGACGCCGAAAACGACCAACAGTTTAACCTGTTCTTACGGGTCATGGCCAACGCCCTGGGACAACGAACAAGAGTCCCAGCGGAACCCCCTGCCATGTTTCGAAACGAGAAACAACAAGATATACGCGTGTGGCTAATGACATGCACGGATTATTTTGGTCGAAACAGCTGGCAGTGGGAAGACGAGGCACAACGAATCCGATACGCCATAAGCCGAATGGACGGGAAAGAAGTCGGACCTTTTGTGTTGACCTACCCACGACAAATGACCGGGGAAATAGGGTATACAAGACAAGAAGGATACGAGTTCTGGCATGTTTTTGCCGAACAAGTCCTGCGACGCTTCGGACCTACCCATGAAGCAGAAAAATCCCTCAGAGAAATGGGGTCGGTCAAATATCACGGTGATGTGGCCAAATTCTTGATGGAAATGGACAATGTCAATATCCATGCAAGAGTCACCGGGATAGCCTGGAGAAAAATGATTGAAGACCAACTTCCTATTGAAGCATTGCGACGGCTCTCACACAGAGAATATGTCGACAATGGGGAATTAGTTAGAAGAAGTCATGACCGTAACCCGAGCGGAAGAAGATTTCAAGGAAAGAAAAGATCTTCGAGGAGGTGGTCCCTCCGGCGCTAGACGAGGCGAAAAACTGAATTTCGAGGATTCGAAGCGCACGGTTGCCGCAAAGCGTGTAAAAAAGCAGTACACGGCTAAGGAAAAGGCGGACTACCAGAAGAAAAAGTCTGGGGAAAGAAAGGTGAAGAAAGAAGGGTTGGTAGCACCGACGGGAGAGGCTAGACATATGGTGTGGTCGGAAGCACACCAGGGCGTCGACCAGAAAGTTGTCGATAAACCGAAATCTGACAACGAATGCACGCGATGCGGGACAAGGACCCATCTTTGGAAACACTGTCGAAAACTGATACAAGTATAGGCGCTGTGTCGAGGGCAATCAAAGCCCAAACGACCATCGGCATTCGGGCCAAAACGACGCCCCCAGGTAGCCACTGTTGCCGTTGATGGCAAGGGAGAAAGCTCAAAGTGAGCAGTGCAAAGGCCCCCATCATGGGCCTTTGACCATGACGACATTTTATAAAAAGTCATCCGGGTACCGACAACCACGGTGATCGGGTAGTGAGGTTGCCGCCTCGAATCGAAAGACCTGCAGCGTAGTCGGTGACGAGATCTCACCGGAAGGCTAAAAGACCAAAGGATCGCGGTTGCCAATTTACGTCCAAAATTGGGTAGTCCGTGCTTACCACGGGAGCCATAAAAAACTACAAGTGAAGAAAGCGGTCGAAGAGACTAAAAGGGAAAAAGAAGATTACCCTTTGTCGGAACGGAACTTGAGTTGCACGACACGCGTGAGGAGGGTTGAAATCCAGGGCAACCTGACTTTCTCTCGGAGTAAAAAAGCCGGGCAAATAGAATCTGGGGGCGCCTCTATTGGGCACAAGGTTCATGCCCGACGAATGGTGTCCGTGGGGGTCTTGGGAGTCAGACCAAACTCGAAGGCGGAGGTACGGTGGACTCGTCACAGGGGACAGTCTCATATGAGGGCTAAGACGACGATAAAGGACCGCGCATCCTAGTCGCGAACTCGAGAGGTACTCTAGTGAACCACCACCCCTGTGATATGGGAACTCCTCGGCAGGAGGTAAAGACCGCTAGTAGTGGGCTGCCCGATATCCAAATATTAGACACTTATTGTAAAAGGTTTGTCTGAGGAGGCTTTAAGAGGCGAAACTGCGCAGGTGGGGTAACAAACCCCCACATTACTTGAAACCGCAACGATGAAAAGATTTCATCATGAATCGAGCGAGAGCTCTAGACCTGTTAAAAAACCTAAGCATTACGCCTGCCCTGAAGGGAAAGCATTTATCGAAATTAAAGGACGAAAACACGTGATAAACGTCCTCCTAGATTCTGATTCAAACATCTTTCTCATGAATTAGGATACAGCACGACGGCGCGAAATCCCGACCAAAGCTAGGGACTTACCGTTGAAAATCACCACCTTCGATGGCGAAACCGCGCCTACTGGAGGAATATTCCATACCCATCCTATTCCCTTGGAAATCGGTGCCAACGGCCACCGAAGTATGATATCCTGCGAAATTGCGAATGCAGGAAGGTATGACTTGATCATACCCATTCGGTGGTGGCATGATGAGCACCCCCTTAAAAATATTGCGGGCCCAAGAAAATGGGCCTTTGAAGAAGCAAAGTGCCTTGATTATAAAGAGGATGAAGCGGTGGCGAATATGTTTGAATGGGATGAAACTGTGGCTTACGATGAGGAAGCACAGTATGTGGGACGAATAGAACGAGGAGAAGAAGGGGGAGTACAATTGGAGACGCTGCCAAAACCATATTGGCAGGATAAAGAGCTTTTTGAAGAGACAAAAGCCAAAATGCTAGCGCCTCGAAGGACCTTCGACCACGCCATCAACCTTAAAGAAGGGGCCGAACCCCCATGGGGTCCGATCTATCCAATGTCGGCGCACCAGTTGAATGAGCTGGATAAGTACCTCAAGAAAATGATGGCTGAGGGAAAAATAGCTGACAGCGAATCCCCTTACGGCGCTCCAATCCTCTTCGTTCCGAAACCTGATGGAAGTCTACGGTTGTGTGTAGATTATAGGAACCTCAACAAATTGACGATCCTGAATAAATACCCCCTACCACTAATGGATGAGCTCCGAGACCGCGTTGCGTGGGCAAAAGTGTTTACGAAACTCGATTTAAATGATGGATATCATCTTATTCGAATGAGGAAAGGCGATGAACACAAGACTGCCTTTCGTACACGATATGGACAGTACAAATACAAGGTCATGCCTTTCGGGCTGGTTAACGCTCCCGCTACTTTTCAAACAATGATCAATAAAATCCTCAGGGAATTCTTGGACCACGGAGTAGTCGTCTGTCTAGACGATATCCTACTATACTCCGAAAATATAGACGACCACATTAAGCTAGTCCAAAAAGTCCTAGACTGACTCGAACAACACGACTTGGCAGTCTCGCTGAAAAAGTCGGTGTTCCACCAAGAAGAGGTTGAATTCTTAGGATACATTGTCAAAACGAACGGAGTCACCATGAGTGATAGAAAAGTGAAAAGCGTCCAAAATTGGGCACACCCGAAATCGGTTAAAGAAATACAAATTTTCATTTGGTTCGCAAATTTTTATCGACGATTCATCAAAGATTTCTCAAAAGTTGGCAAGCCAATAACCGAGACATTTAAGGGGAACCCGAAGGATTTTCACTGGGGAAGAGAGCAGGAGGAGGCATTATGAGGAGTTGAAGAAAAGGTTTATGACGGCACCAATTTTATCGCATTTCTACCCAGGAAGAAGAATGCTGGTCGAGACAGACGCAAGCGACTTCGCGCTAGGATGCATGCTGTCACAGTACCAAGGGAGACGGCTTCACCCAGTGGCTTTTCATTCTCGAAAGTTGAACAGCGCGGAAAGAAATTACGACATACATGACAAGGAATTACTCGCAATAATGGAAGCGTTCAAGGAATGGAAAAGATACCTCTGGGGGGAAGAGGAACCTGTGACCGTATATACGGACTACCAAAACCGACAGGCCTTTTTGACCAAAAAAGTCTAGAACCAACGCCAAATTCGCTGGGCACAGGAGTTGACAAACTACAACTTCAAAATAGTCTATCGACCAGGAAGCACAGGCGGGAAACCAGATGCGTTAAGTAGACGGCCGGAGTACCGTCCAGAGGAGGGAGCTCGTCACAGTGAAAAGTCAATTTGGAAATCGGAACATTTCCAAATTTCCGTAATTCATCAAAAGCGAAGCGCAGAGACAGCCCTCATTCCAGAAAAACGGGAAACGACAAGCCTCAGAATAATGAAACTTTCGGATAAGGCTACAATCCCGACGAAAGGATCACGGTTCGCAGCCTGTCATGACATATACGCCCTGAAAGACGGGATGGTACCAGCAAAAGAACAGAAAATGGTGGAAACGGGTATTGCGATAGGACTGCCGGAAAGAACCTATGGAAGGCTAGCCGCAAGAAGTGGAATGGCTAGCAAGATGGGAATAGAAGTGGGCGGTGGTTTAATAGATGCGGATTACACAGGAGAAGTCAAGGTCATACTTCGAAATCATGGCGAGGCAGACTGCGTGTTCAAGGCAGCAGATCGGATAGCGCAACTCACAATAGAAAAGGTTGCCAACACCGATGCCATGGAAGTAGACGATCTAGAGACAACCGAGCGAGGGAAAGCGGGCTTTGGATCAAGCAATTTAAACCCCAAACGAGCGGTTACGGCTAAAGAAGAAGGAGTCAAAATATGTTTCCTTCAAGCAAACACAAGCGAAAACGAATTCTTTAGTACGGCTGATATCGGCAATCATCCTCGGTTAATGAAGCAAAGACACATGTTATCAAGCGCTCATGTGAAAGGAGCCCTAACGCGAACAATGAACGATGCATTTCTAGACAAGATTAGAACGGCTGGGAAGGAGGATGAAAAGTGGCAGGACCGAGGCCGTGAACTGGTTAGGTTAAGAGAAAGCGGGAAAAAGATGCCGGACGAATGGATAGAAAAGGACGGGTTACTATATTAAAAGAAATCATTTGTACATCCCCTAGAACGAAGGCATTCAAACCGAGATAGCCCAAGGCTGTCACGACTCATTAGTAGCAGGGCACTTCGGACAGGAGAAAACGATTCAGATAGTAAGGAGGGACTTTTACCGGAAAAAACTCGCAGATTGGATCAGAGACTATGTACGATCCTGTGACGAATGTCAACACAGTAATTCCCCAAGGCATGCCAAGTACGGATTACGTCAACCATTAGAAGTACCGTATGCCGCCTGGTCCTCCATATCGACAGACTTTATCACCCAACTACCGGAATCGCAGGGTAAGACTCAGATCATGGTTGTAGTAGACCGGTTCACCAAGAGGGCTCATTTTTTCGGCTTCCACGAGAATGCGACCGCAAAAGATGTTCCGGATCCCTTCTTTCGGGAAGTTTGGAATCTTCACAGATTACCAACCGAAATCATATCGGACATGGACGCGAAGTTTTCCGGCGAATTCTGGGAATCATTGTGCAAAATGCTAGGAGTTAAAAGGCGCATGTCAACGGCGTACCACCCTCAGACTGATGGACAGACAGAAAGGACCAACCAAGTGCTGGAAGGCTACTTACGAACATTTGTCAACTACGATCAGAACAACTGGTACCAACTATTGCCGTTAGCAGAACATGCCTACAACAACTCGGCTACCAATGCACACAAAATGACCCCCTTCTTGGCCAACTACGGTTTTCACTCACAGACAGAGTGGATGAAAGAGAGAGAAGCTCATAACCCCGGTGCGACGTTGTATGCGCACTGGATGCAGGACATACATCGACAGGGGAAGCAAACCCTAGAGAACACACGGGAATCGATGAAGAAATATTATGACCGAAAGGCGACAGCATCACCCAACATAGAGGTCGGCGACTTGGTAATGTTGAATGCGAAAAACATACGTACCAAACGACCATCGAAGAAGTTGAGTCCAAAGCTGTATGGCCCGTTCAAAGTCTTAGAGAAGAAAGGAAGTCAGGCATACAAGCTAGAAATATCGCCCAGGTGGAAAATTCATCCCGTGTTTCACGTTTCGCTGTTGGAACCCTACCGGGCCTCGAATCGACCAACTTGCGAACGACCTCCACGAGACCCCGAAGAGATCGAGGGAGATTTAGAATGGGAGATAGAAACGATCGTCAAGAGTGAGATGATTTCCTACACGCGAAAGGTTCGCTGAAGGAATAAACCGATGAAAGAGCTTCGGTACTTTGTGAAATGGAAAGGCTGCGCGGATGATGAAAATACGTGGGAACCCCCCGAGGGTATGGGGAACGCGCAGGAAGAGGTGGAAAGGTTTCATAGAGAAAACCCGGAGATGCCGGGCCCAGGAGAGGTCGAGTGACATAAGAAAGGTTTTCCATCGGTGGACAAGCAAACACCAATGGTTTTTACCCCTACTATGTAGAGCTCGAAATAAGATGAAAACATTGTATAATAGACATAGGGTATTCGGGACGAACACTTCGAAGAGGGGAGCTCGTGTTAGGCGCACGGACTCTCCGTAAGGATCTACAGGGCAAAGTTACCCTACCTTGGCGCATACCAACTTGAAAAAGATAACACCCCCCTCCAGCCCCGGCGTTGGGACGGCGCGTCATCACTGGCCGCCTGGGTAGTTGCGTCCCAACACCAAAGACCTCTATCAATGGAACACATCTTATAACACCGTATACGTCGAGGCTGTCCGTCCGACCTTATCCTGTTCGCGGTATCTATTAGGGGAGACCTTCGGGCACCTTATGCAAGTGGAAGCAGGTGAATCGGTCGACGGCGCATAAGGTTACAGACACTTGAAGACAGGCAGTCGGAAGAGTGGGTCGAAGGCAACAGGACGTTTCGCACGAAAGTTAGTCCCCTTGTACCTACAAAGTCGCGTAGAGTATGAAGGCGGTAACTATGCCCAGTAAGGGGATCGGGTGAATCCACAGAGGACAAGTTAGTACAAGATGGAGTCCCAGGGAAAAAGCCTATAGGTACGATCCCGAGGACAAGTCGTCTAATGCCGGAAGACAAGAATACGAGATGCAGTTCCATACCGAATTCTCGACGGAACCAACCAAAGAAGAATGGCCATCTTCTGTCCAGCGAGTTAGACTACCTTCGACGAGCACGAGGGCAAGATAACTCGGAACCATTGTTGCCAACGGATAAACGGATGAGCTGACACCTGACGTTGTCTCCACACCCTCAGCAATAATTGATGCGCAGACCGATAAGTTGGCCATGGGAGCAAAAGGTGTTGTAGAGAGTTTTCAGGGTCTACGAGTGTTCGCACTCAGGAGAAGTTCGCAGAGTTGCGGGCAAGGTACTTAGTTAGTATGGAGTTAGCATGTATACCGCGATTACTCAGACGCGGAATATAAATATCAAAGCATCTTCGCTGCTATTTAAGAACAACAAGCACGGAGAAGAGATCTTATCAATATAATAAGTTATTCTACACTTTTATATCGTTACCAATACTTCGACGAACTATATCGAAGCAAACCATTATATCTAGCCTACCTTAGGCGTGTCTTCTTAACGAGTTCTCCGATATAATCACGATTAAGGTCCTAGCTGTCGGAATACCTCACGCCGAAGCTACCACCTAACAGGCCCAGTGGCCACGAGAATGGGCAGCGGAGGCATTCCCGGTGTACAGAAGCCATAGGGTCCTTGCCGCCTTAACCGAGAGTTGGAAGGGCATAAGGGAGAGTAATCACCAGAGGTGTGGACCCAACCTCACGAAACGAGATCAGGATCTTTTGAACTCCCACTGTACTACAACATTTCCCAGAAGGAGGTGCAATACGTAGGAGCTTTGGCATGAGGGCAACTAATTCACCGATAACCTGCGACTAGCAGCCTTGTGCTCACGAGTGGTGACCATACTCAATGGTTGCAAGTGCTAATTGAGCCTTGGAGGCCTCAAAGCAAGTGCAAGCAGGAGGAACCAGCAGTCACTGTAACCCCCAAGAGCCAGGCTGCCCATAGCCTGTGCCATCAGGAGGGGCCATAGGGGAGAGGCAGCTGAGAGAGGCTTCACCCTTCTAGGCAACGTCGCCATCAAAAAAGGAGATAAGGAACCAACCCACAATGATTTCTCCCTGTGTTGACATTTGAATTGCTGGAGGTCTAGAGCAGATGGTTCATACCAGTCTCACAGGCCCTTCTTTTGTGTTTATATCATATATTGCTTGTTAAGGCACAAGAACTTGAATGGATCATGAGATATAGTTTAAAGAAAAGCGTACTTCCAGGAACGGCTTGCTTCACCTCTTCCTGAGACAAACCCATACTCCCAGGACCCTGTGGTCTTCGTCTAACTGCATATTCTACATCAAGGAATGAAAGCCACTCCAGCAAGACACCTCAGCCCTCTTTACGCAAATACAAAAAGCTAAGCTAATCTCAAATCCATAACCCCCAAACTCAGTAACCATCGCCTGGAAAGCATAAGGAAACCCTTGCTCAAGCTCCCCTAAAACAAAAGAAAGATTTGTGGTGGCCCATTAGGACAAGGAGGTGGTGGATGTTTTGATCGTCACAATGGGAGAAAGTCAGCAGACTTGTGGGCCAGGTGTAACCATAAATGTACAGCAGCCCTGGGCATTACATCCATCCAAGGTGTTACACAGCTGTCAAGGAGGCAGTGCAATACCACGACAGGGCGTAACAAAGGAGGTGTGTGAAAATTGAGGAGGATGATTGGGCAATAAGGTGCCAGATCCTGTAGCACTACAGTCCAAGTGGAGAAAAATGGAAGAAGGAAGAAGGAAGCATCGCGAACACTCGAGCCACCACCGACCAATTGGCCACAGCAAGGGCTTTTTGGACGATGACAAAACTAGGCCATTCCCGCGATGTTTCTAACCGAGGATTTCCCAATCAGAGGTACAAGCCCAGGAACCCAAGGACTACCTCGAGCAAGCGGTAAGAGTCGGCACACCATAACGCCCGCCATGAACAAAGCGAGAAGCTTTCTGACGATGCAAAAAGCTAAGCGAAGTGCACAGAAAGTGTTGGGTAAGGGGGAAAACTGAACTTCATGAGTAGTGTCAATGAGAAACAAGAAATAGAACCCCAGGTGAAGAGAGGCCGACAGGCCTCAGCAGTCACAAGATAGTAGCTTAACGGCAACTCCTAGGCAGTAGCCATCATGGGAGAAGAGAGGTGGGCAGGGCTGGGTGACGATGAATTCTTGTAGTGTTGAGATTTCAATCGTGGGAGGTATGGACTGGATCGTTCATGCCACTCTCTCAGGCCTGTATGCCTGCCTCATATAGGTATTCTTACACCTCTAACCCTAGTAACTCATCAGCTCTGCCCATACAGAACCTCTATGACTTATAAGTGAGTCATTGGGTGAGATCCATCGGATGCCTGCTATGAGTCACTACGCAACAGACAGTAAACGAATCAAAACCCATGAAACCAAGAATGTACTGGTATGAGTCACCTGTATAAAACCCATGACTCATAATATGAGTTATATGCAAAAGTCATTACATCATATGACTCTCATCGTGAGTTATCAAAACAATCAACCACTCCTAACAGAACAATAACTCACTATTGGGTAGTCATGTGACATACTATGTTCCACAGACTTCATCGGGTAAAAGAATAATATATCTATGACTGAGAACAATTAGTCATTTGAAATCTGCCTTGCTTAGTCATGATTACCTTGTAAATCTCCTCCTTCGAATTCCTGAGGTAGTTGGAATTCATCTCTCAATTCCTACATAACATCTGGCTACTGAAATTACACTATATGCTACAGCCTGAATGATATCTACCAGTGGCGGATTGCTATCTGTGGCAGCTGCGAATGTCCTGAGAGTAGTGGAAGATGCAGGTATATCCAGAATAAGGTTCAACACTCTGTTCAATGTCATTCCTGTGAGTTTGACTGCAGCAACCTATCTTCACTTGCTACTGAAATAGAATCAAGTTTAATTCAAAGATATTTGCTAGATACCTGAAGGCAGGATTGATATTTAGTGCTTGGTCCTAAGTGTACTCAAATGTGGTAGGTTGAGATACTAGTCAGATGGTATCCATAGTCAATTTGGGGTAGTGTATATGGCACAATCAGTGATCTGTACTCCAGCGATAGAAATGGAAGAGAACATCCTGGAACACTGTGTTATGTGATAGCTTTGGCATGAGGATTTCAGATAGCTAAGACCTTGATCCTTAGGTATTCAGAGAGCTTGTCAAGGAGACAACAAAGCACTAATGCAAGATAGATAGATAAGAAGACATGGTTTGTGCGTAGATAGCCAATGTATTGATAATGATTCTTGCAAAACTAATTGTATTGATAAGATCTCTTCTCGGTGCTTGTTGAGTTGAAGATCGCAGCAAAGATGCTGGGATATTTATAGCAGACGTCTGCGCAATCGTGGTAAACATGCTAACTCTTAGCTCCCTAAGTACCTCCCTAATAAATTCGCAAACTTCTCCTAGATGTGAACACTTGTGAACCGTGAAAACTCCCCCCCACACCTTTCTCTCCCAAAGTCCACTTAGGGGCCAGCGCTTTTTTGTTCCTGATGGTCTGGTCTGTCTGGAGACCATGTCAGGTGTTGGCTCATCTGTTTATCCATTGACTGTAGGGTGTACAAATAATCGTGCTGCGTGTACCAAGTAGGTAGTTTAACTGGCTCAACAGAGGAGAACCAGTCTTCTATGGTTGGTTCCGGGGAGAATATTGTGTGCGACTGCATGTCATATTCTCTTCATCAGTATTACATGACTTGTCTTCGGCATTGGACCACTGCTCTGATCAGCAAACAAAACACATGCATCTGATATGCCCTCACTGCTTCCAGTACATCCCGTGGATCCAGTGTTCAGTTCCGGCTTCTGGACCCTTCCCGTGCTTCCTGAGTCCGTCCCCAACGCGTGCACGCCACCATTTCCTCGTGAGTTGCACTGCAACCATCCCTTCCATCTGGACCTGATGTTCCCCCTGTTTGCCATATCCCAGCGTCCTGATGGTTTCAATTCGCCAGCTCCTTCGGGAAGCCGTCAGGATTATACTCCTACCCCTAGTCTCTGGGCATGAACCTTGCACCAGCCCTGTACCCACGAACGTCCTGTGGTATCTCTTGAGCGTAGTCATCACAGGCACATTTAACTCATCTATTAATTATATATTTTCTTCATACTAGTACACACTATATATAAACAGTTTGCCATGATACGCAATACACGCCTTCGCACATATCCATCATCCCCTTGTTTTTATAACTAAGGAATTTCGGTAAACGTCCTCAAGTCGATATGGCTGTTGACGAGCCAGTCCCGGTCTCCCTCTGGAATGAGATGAGCCAGGCTGAGAATTGTCCCTATGTCAACCAATGTCAACTCTCGCGCATGTTCTCTGAGCAGAACAGTAACAAGACTGTGTATATCCGAGGGCTGGCCTGAGTGCACAGGGCTCAACATCTGAACACCTGCTAACCACCGCACAGTTTCTGGGCTGCAGTCCCTGGTTTTAAAAAGCCCCACGAGCGTTGACGGAGACAAGCCCTCAGTGCACCATACATCTCCTCGCTTGCGGCCTGAACCCAAACCCAATCATTCCAACTTTCTTGATTCAGAAATTGATAGGTTCCTGTGCATCGTGCTTGATGGATGTCATAAACATCGCTTTCCTGCGATGCCAAACCAGGATTTCAAGTTGCGTTAGTAGGTTAAGAGGAGGTAGTTGGAGTATTGCTTGTTCTTTGGGAAGGCAGCGTTGAATGAGCCGGTTGTGTCGGCAGTATCGAATCAATTCCACCCAGATCTGGTTAAAGATAGATTCCTAAAAGCTTGCAATAATCATGGACTTCAGACACCTCATCAAAACTACCTTTCAAGATCCTTCCACCAGGGGCTAGCATGGATACTTACTTGCTGTTTTATCTAAATAGCCTAGCAGGTCGTCACCCAGATTGGGTGTGCGATGTTGGAGGGAATTCAGGTTTAAAAGTCTCATTCGGATTGCACCCTGACAACCGTAGCTGTGAAGCATTTGTCACTCGACATCGTTCTTACTCGACCGTCTCCATCTGTCCTTGATTTGTTCATTATGCGTGAGCTCCGGGAGCTCAGTAGAATAACTTGGGATATTGCCAAACTGGCGTATATGATCAGAGAAGTGACTTAGCAGATGGATCTTGACAAAGTTGAAATGAGATTCCGTATTGATCATGTCCATACAGAGGTGATTCGCCTCTTCCCGCTTGCATTTGAGGCGCCAGCGCTGTTGGGATGGTCCCACTCACATGGTGCTCGGGGGTCACTGATGTCGTAGCTCCTTTCGCTGTCTGTCAACCTGGCGCGTGTTCGTTTCGAAACTTGAAACTCCCAGAAGATATCTTTCATCCTGTGAAACTGGTCAAGGTATTCCTCTCAATGAGCTATCGTCTCAGGTGTGTGGCTTCAGAATTGGGCCATCATATTAAAGTGGACCAGTGCCCGGACACAGTCTAGAGTATGGTTGAAAGGTATTACTTGACGGCTTTCGGGCTAGAGCAGTGGTACGGCCAGGACCCTCACAAGACACCACCCAAGGGGTCTCATCGCTTTTCCTTGCCACAGTGTAACCTTGCATTAGGCCATTTTGGGCACAAAAAACCCCAGGTATGGTGGTAGCGCCTTCCAGGTGTCGTCAAAGGCCTGGAGCGCGATTTGTTTCTTGAGAAATCCAGAGATCCAGTCCATCAAGTGCTTGAATAACCCAAGATAAACCTTATGAAGCTAATCTGGCTTGTGCAGAGGAGGCACTGAATCCCAGTGAAGTCCCTCAAAGAGGTTTTGCTCAAGACCGATACCAAGAGTTGGAAACATGGTGTGGGAGTGGTCAGATACGCGCTTGCATCGTTCCTATCTTGCATAATCTTGGCCGGTGTGGGGTTTGGTATCGGTTCCTAATTGTCCTAGAAGCAGCTCTCATTTAAGACAAACATTCAATTTTATCATGTGAAGCGCCACGTTTTCCATATGGTCAGCAATCCACGCGGACAATATTGGCAAGCCACTCTGCACTTTCCCATTGGTACAGTCAATATTGATGCCCTCTAGCGCCAGGTTGTGCAAGAGCTCAAACAGGAGTTTGAAGACAGCTCGCCGTATGTCAGCGTTAATTTGGGTCTCCGAGTCCTCTACGGAGAGCTTGGTAAGTTAGGGGGGAACCGCCAATAGCGCAAGAATGTTAGGCGCACGAACTCCCTATAAGGATTTATAGGGCAGAGTTACCCTACCCTTACATGCACGAACTTTGAAGGAAAAAGATAACATCCCCCTCCAGCCCCGGCGTTGGGATGGCGCGTCATCACTGGCCGCCTGGGTAGTGGCGTCCCAACACCAGAGCCCACTGTCAATAGAACACATCTTATAACATTGTATACGTCGCAGCCGTCGCTTCGACCGGGCGATGTTTGTGGGATATAGGGGGGAAGACCCGCGGGCACCTTACGCAGGTGGAAGCAAGCGAATCAGACAATGGCGCATAAAGCTACAGACACTTGAAGGCAGAGAGTCAGAAGAGTGGGTCGAAGGTAACGGGACGTTTTGCACGAAAGTTACTCCCCTCGTACCAACCAAGACGTGTAGAGTATGAAGAAGGTAACTATGCCCAGTAAGTGGATCCGGTGCATCCACAAAGGACAGGTTGGTAAAAGATGGAGTCCGAGGGAAAAAGTCCATTGGTACGATCCTGAGGACAAGTCGTGTAATCCCGAAGACAAGATTTCAACATGCAGTTGCATGTCGAATTCTGGACGGAACCAACCAAAGAAGATTGGCCATCTTCTGTCCAGCGAGTTAGAGTACCCTCGGAGAGCACGGGGGCAAGATAGTTCGTAACCATTGTTGTCAACTGATAAACAGATGAGCTGACACCTGACGTGGTCTCCACGCCATCAGGAATAATAGGAGCGCAAACCGATAAGTTGGCCATGGGAGCAAAAGGTGTGGTAGAGAGTTTTCAGGGTCTACTAGTCTTCGCACTCGGGTGAAGTCCGCAGAATTGTGAGTAAGATACTTAGTTGAAATAGAGTTAGCATGTATACCGCGATTGCTCAGACGGGGAATATAAATATCGAAGCATCTTCGCTGCTATTAAACACAACAAGCACGGAGAAGAGATCTTATCAATATAATAAGTTTTCTACTTCATTGTTACAAATACTTCGACTATCTATACTGAACTAACCTTTACACCTAGCCTATATTACTCGTGTCTTCTGAACGAGTTCTCGGCTATAATAACGACTCAGGTCCTAGCTGTCAGAATATCTCACCCCAAAGCTACCACCTAACCAAGAAGGAGAACTGCAACGGATTCAGCTTTATTACGCCAGGTTGCAGGGAAGATTTCAAATAGTCAAATACACCGGCCATGCCTTTTGTCAGCGGAAAGGTTGCTCAAATGCACCCAATCAGACATCCCAATGATTAGAATAACAGTTGTGCCAAACGCAAGTGTCTCCTATAATCAGTTACTCAGCGCTCCCTGGAAACGGATAGAGAAACTCTACCCGAATGTCCCACCACCCGTGTGCTGTATGTATCTCTGCCTATACCCGTTGTCCTGTATGATCCTATTCACGCCCTGGTGTGTAAACCAAGTAATCTTGGTAGGCTATCTGGCGAAGGATATATTTGAAACAATCTAAGACGTTGCGATAGCAGACTTATAAACTTCTCTTTCCGTCCTTTACCGGTCCTTCCAACCATTGCAGATATCGACTGAACAGATCCAATTCCTGGAGGACCTGCTCGAGCCTCTCCATGCAGCCATAGTCTACAGAATAAGAATTTCATAGGCCTCTCGCGAAGTATTTGCTGATTCGTGACTTGGGTACTTTACTCTCAAGATGCCAAGAGTCAAGCCTGAAACCTTGTCTGCTGTGGAATGGTGCCCATTGGTTGTTCCACAGATTGCTGATTTGTTGCTCAAACCCGTTCATGTCGGCAAGTGCTTCTCCAGTTCCTGGAAAGGGGATTTGTTGGCCACCGGAAAAAGAGGCAATGTTGTTAAGCACTTCAGTATTAGACTCGTAAACAACTTCTCCACTCAATATGTTGTCCTCAGGTCCAGTCGGCTCAGGATTGGATTCATAGTCGGAATCGGGCCCCTCCCATGCCGCTGATATACCTGTCAAGAACATGGCTGGCCGATGATGGATATCGTGTTTTACTCGAGGCAAGGATAATGTTCACACTGGCACAGATAGTTCGTAAATGTTGCTGATACGCTGCTGCTTGGGTGCATCTTTGGCGACAGAAGGGAGATTTTACAGGCATTGCAGGAGTGCTTAGGCTTGAACCTAAGGGGTGGGGATTGCACATATGTTCAAGATGCATTCACGCATTGAACGTTAAACTGTAAACAGAGGGCGATCCGGAATAGAGCGCTAGATGTAGACGTCAGCTGGATTCAGGGATGGTTTCTTTCATGAACAGGATCCGCGAACTTCATCTTTCAGGATGGTAATGTTTCTGAGGTGATGTTTCATTTCTAACATAAACATGAATCAATAAAGCCCTGGCTATGCTAGTGTCAGAACTACAAATTCTGGAAAAGAATCATGAGGCATTCAAAGCGTCAAATAACTGAGAGTTGTATATATAATCGGCATCGATCCTGATCGCATAAATTCATATGGGGAATCAACTCACATTTCCAACTTCCACGAAATCCACACAATTCATACCGAGAACTAACTCAGACTCACAACTACAACGTTATCTACCAAATTCACGCTGCAGGCTATTTTCCCCCCAGCCGCAACCTATACACCCAAAGGTCTACCAATATGGTACATAATAACGTAGATTATGTCTATATGCCAAATGTTGGCAACCTGCACGCTCCGGCAGGCCAAACCTATCACCTTCCGCCTGTACCTCTGGGAGCATTTATAAGTTCAAGACACTCCAATTATCGAAAGATTGTTGATTACAAGTTATCAATCGGTATACCCTGACGACAACCATTTGAATGGCGAACGGTGGATGGCGGTGAAGGAGCAGCAGCTTGCAAGTGGCTTTAGGAAAATCCATATATTCCCTGACGACCATTTCCAGCAAATGGTCGCTGGTATGCGCACCCTGTGGTCTGCCTGCGACAGTATTGTCACAGCTGCAGCTGCGAATAACAGGGCTGTTATGCACCAGATCGATGAAGCTGTAGTTCAACTTGTCAAGCACTGTGGGATGAGGTGGAGAACCACTGTGAAGAATCGTTCAACAGGCCTGGCACCAGTGGGCCAGAACGTCTTCGATGATCAGATCATGCTGAGTGATTGGTTACTACCTCCCAATGCCCCAGACCAGTGGGGTCCCGCAGCGACTGTAGCAAACCCAGGTCCAGTTCCCAAAAACATTCCACATTACCCCCCTGAAGCGCACAACGTACCAGCTCATTATGGGAAGTACCTCCCTCCGGCGCGAGGAGCACTCGCCCAAGGAGTACCGGCCCAAAGAGTACCAGCCCAAGGTGTACCAGGGCAAAAGGTACTTGATCATCACCGGAATTACCCCCCTCCTGGGCAAAAGCTGCATCCACATCCTGGGATTTACCATCCAACTTGGCAAAGCATACCGGGCCTTCCTGCGAATTACGCTCCTCCACGTCAAAACCCGAATGCCGTTCCCACCGATAACGCTCTTCCTAATCCACTAGCACATGCTCCTCCTCTAAACTATTACCCTCAGAAAGCCGCAAAGGCACCACATGTGCCTGTGATTGATCAGATGCGCACCCCAGACCCATCGACAGAGATATTGACCCTTTCTCTCGTAAGGAGCGATGCCCAGACTCCAGGGGTGCTTCCTGGGGGTTGCAATTACCCTACTCCTTACCGTATGCCAACAGGTTAGTTCCTTGCCTCTAACTATTAGGGCCTCTTGTCTTTTTACTTGCTGACTGACGATTATTAGATTGGAGTGCCCTACTTAGAAGACAACATGCTGTGTGTAATGTTTGGTGGCCTTCCAGAGACAGCCAGGGGCTGACACCAGAACTGAGGGTGAACTTACATTTTAGCCATGACTATAAGAGGCTGCATTGGCCTCCCTCCTATATCAATGTAGTACAGTTGGCCGAATTAGATCCCGGTGACATCCTGGGGCTGGCAGCTATGTTTTTGAGAAATGTACCAACCAACAGAATTCAGAATAGACTTGGTGCCACTGCAGCAGGCTGCCAAAGCCTCCACAGGGTTCCTTCTGAAGTGGTATCTTGCATTGATTATGTTTTCATCGATAGCGATGCAATAGTGAGAGCTGGGCTCTTGCCCAATGCAGTTCTCGATAACCCACGGGACGTGATGATCGATTGTTACCTCGAGGAGGGCAACAGCTGACCGGCGACAGCATTGTTAAGGGGACCCAATATCTCCAGGAGGATGCCATTGCCGATTGGGCAATTCCGCAGAAGGACATCTGAACATGCATTTCTGGGCTCTATATGTACCGCCCAGATCTGATTACAGGAACACCAATCGATCAGGGCTTGACCAAGATAGTGATGCCCAAAGTGTTTGCCTTCCAGGATCATCCAGCTTATTATCTGATGTTGCGGACAGTAGGGGTAAAGGTCAGGACAGCCTCAGGATGCTGCCACTGCCTGTCGGCGACTCTGGTGAATCCGCCATGGCTCGTACCCTGCGCTCTGTCAAATCTTTGAGCCACTGAATGTCCCAATGTCTTCCGACCTACTTGATCGTCTCATACACTGGAGCGAGACTCTCAAGGACAGTGCTCGGGATGATGAAAAGTTTGGACATTCCTAAAGTTGAGAAAACATGCTTAGGAGTGTCGGAGTGTGAGTCTATAAACGGCGTAGAGGTACGCATTGGCCGTGATCCAAAGGGTCACAATTGTGAAGAACACACATTGAGGAGACTTTGGAGGGTTCAATGGCCGGAGGGGCTCACAAAATGTGATGGATGAGACCGTGGGGCGATTGCTTGTTGTATCTAAATAGATTCATTGTTTTATTAGTTTTGTTTATCGTTGTCTTTCATCTATTCAGGATTGGAATTTTAAGCTTATGGATTACAGAGATCAACTCTTCGGGGAAATGTGGTTGTATTGGCATCAGGCCTCCTCAACATCGAACTGTTGCTGAGTGTCCTTGAGTATCGATAAGAGTCGCTGAGTATCAATGAGCGTCTATGAGGCTTGACGTCCACCTCACCCAAGAACAAGTGAGTGAGAGCTTGAGCTTCGGGAATGATCGCATCTTCTCTTTTAAGCTGTATCATAATGGGCTCTTCCGCCAAGACATTGACAACCATGTTTTATACCCATGGTAACAAGGTCTCTTGGCCTCTCCAGAACAACAACCCCCACCGTCCGGACCCCGGAGAGGCTTAAAGCTGTATTTCATAGATCAATGAAGACACATAATAAGCACTGATTTGAATTATCAATAGAGCTAAATTTAGAGCCTAAAACCATAGGGTCTAATTGAACTGGTGGGTGCGAGATGGTTGGAGTCATGCAAACCCTATGAGTTCATCACATCTTATTGTTCAATGTTTATACAACTCAGACGTTAGGGCGGTTTTTTTTGCAATGCACAAAGAGGGTTCCTGTCTTCTATAAAGGTCATCATCTGCCTACCTTCACGTCCATCCCACCTCCTTAACATCGTTCACCCTCCACGGCCCTTTATCACTTCTCATAGTTGAAATGCTCCCTGGACAGCGGCCACAAAGCCCAGGGCAAAAGGGCAGTGTAAGTACACTTCGTCCAATCGTTTAATTGTGGGCAATACTAATATAGCATGACTTCAGGCAGGCTGGTGTACCAGCCACAAAGAATGAACAAGAAAGCGCCTGCCTCGGGAAGTAAGTTCGCACGCTGATACCATTGACATGCGGTCAATATCAATATTATGATTGGTTGTAGACATCTGGCAGTCTCGGACAACGAATGTGAAGTCAGGGGCGGTAAACACAGGGCTCCCGTGGGTGCTGCCGTCCACAGACAGAGTCCGGAGAGAAGGTAACTAATGATCCATTGACACTGTTATTCTTCAATCATGCTCCAATGTGTGGCTCACTGTTGCCATTCGTGTAAAAGCGGGCTGTTGGGATCCCGTGACAATGCCTATTTCATTCCGGCCTTTCAGGATTCTGGGTACGTCAACAACAACCTACCCCTATATCCAAGAACCCTTTAAACTATCACCTGAATCCGTGGGGCGCTATGGTAACATAGCATATGAAAACATCTGGTGTGGATTCAAGAATTGTCGAACAAAAACTAGTCCCTAGGATGTAAGGCGTCACGATGTTAAGGGCAATATCAAGTCCCGCTCGTTCAATCCAGGACTGTTGACCGATGATCATTTGACGGTGATCCTCAACTTATCCAGTTCTCTTCCACCTGTCAAATCGCCAATCAAATTTGTAAAAAAGAGCACCACGCTGACGACGTCAGGGAGGTCAGTTGCCGACTGACCATTTTGGTCAAGGACAAGGCTAAGAAACAACGGACGGCAATGGAGCATGACTACTCAGAGCGGGCTAGTGATGCGGTTGCTGGACCTCCAAGTAAGTGATCGATCAACGCTAAGTTCTGCCCTCCCCCGTAGTAATAGATATCTTGAGTGGCATCCCCGATGTGGACTTTGGCATATTCCACATGGGCAATAAGGATCTACATTGTCCGCCGAATAGGTGCCTCTCAGGATGAGCATGCTTCCTTCGCAATCCCTGCTGGCAGAATGGCTCAGATCGGGGGCTAGCCTGGTGAGTCCTCCTGTTGCCAAGCATGAAAAATCTGCTGGGCATGATACAGGTGCAACGTGCTGAGAAGGCGATTGTGCACTGGGGATATCTCATTGGCGCAACTCGTGAGGCTAGTATCGTACTAAGTCTGGATCCTACCGCACCACTCCCCCTCCCAGACCTCATCTTCCTTCACAAAGATGATAACCTTCACACGTGGCTCCTTGCTAACGATGGCAAAAATCCTCTGGATCTCATGGTTCTGGAGTGATGCCTCGAGGAAGGCAGGGATGACAAATCAAGGCCGGAGCCTGCCTGGGGCAAACACCAGTGTTTCGACTGCAATGTCTGAGATCATGCTAGGTAGGTAGAGGATATGGTGGGGGGCATCTGATCGGACGATGAGGCCAATGAGGACGACCACATCCTGGTGGGAAATGGGCGTATGAGGCAGCAATCGGGGGTGCCCGAGGACGAAATGGAAGATATCGACAATGACAAGTACGACAAGTACGACAATGGGGCGGAGGGTGAGGAGGCCAACAGCGAGGAGGACAATAGTGAGGAGGATGTGGTGGAGGGGAATCAGCAATCTTGGATGCCCTAGGAGCTGCAGACAATTGTTATCGACATGGGTTTGTTGGGTTTCATCTATGCAGAAGAATACCAGACTCAATAAATGAACCGCATCAATAGGACAACAATTCAAGCCCCCCTGGCCCCTTGAGGCAATCCGGCACCACGAGGTTGCTCACATTGGATGTGGAGGAGGAGGCATCAGGCTCTAATGCCATCGGGGCAGTGTCACACGTGAAGAGGTCAGTGCCGCGTAATTCCCAGCAGCACAGAACTGTTCTACAGCTGATCCAAGGGACACCCTGGATGGCTAGTTGGTTGTGTAATCCCAACTCGACAGGATGCAATCAGGATGCATACGATGGGGCCCAGGATGGTCCTCCTGCTGGACTTTCTTAGATGCTGGATCACCTTCCGGTCAGTGCTCCCACCCCCATCCGCCCCACTGTTGCCCCACATCCCACAATTCCTGATGATGAGACAATTGAGCCAGCTCCCATCACATCAAATGCTCACTTTATCCCATTGGTTCCCAGTAGTGTTTGTTACGGGGCGGGGCGGGGCGGGTTTTCACTTTGTGACCCCGCCGTTACTCCGGCCCGGGGTCAACTCTTTGCCGTTCCTCCCCGCCCCGTATGACACGGGGCCCTGGCCGGGCTGTGGGGCGGGGCGTGTATTTTACTTTCCCCGCTGATTGCCTAGACGGGCCCCCGTCTTCTTGTCCCCCACTCTTGCCCCTGTGCGGGGCCCCACTTATTCCTACGAGTGATATTCTCTGACTAAACAAATGGCAGGTTGAA
>Ga0307509_10002576_pt1 | contig 29102 bp, 34 predicted proteins | sample 10_EM_MG_FD_202245 | JGI IMG/M metagenome (GOLD analysis project Ga0307509, IMG submission 202245) | Populus trichocarpa ectomycorrhiza microbial communities from riparian zone in the Pacific Northwest, United States - 10_EM | ecosystem: Host-associated > Plants > Roots > Unclassified | place...
GGGGAGCAGTAAGGTGCCAGCTGAGGGGGTGGGAAGAGAGGGGATGGGAGTAGCTGTAACCGAGCAACGGGACGAAAACCAAGAAGGTAGAGGAAGGGAGATGGGAGGAGGAAGGACTTCCGAACACTTGAGACGACCGACTAGAGTAACCGCGGCCGATGCTTTTCCGAATGCAAAACGAAAACGAGGTGCTGAAGTTACTAACCGAAGTGTTCCCCGACAGGACCAGATAACCGAGACGGAAAGGTACTTCGCAAAGGGCTTGGAAAGCTCAGCGCCGACCGTGAGCGAAGGGGACAGAATGCCGACCGTGCAAAACCTAAGCGAGGTGCAAAGGAAGTGCAGGGTAAGGGGGAGAACTGAACTTCATGAGTGGGAGTGAACGACGAACAGGAACAAGAACCCTGTGGAGGAGGAGGCAGACCCCAGAGGGAGAGGAGGGGTTGTAGCATCGCTCCCCTAGGCAGAAGCCATCAAGGGGGAGGAGAGGGGGTGGTGGTGGAATCCCACGATGATTTCCCTGGTGTTGAGATTTCAATCGCCGGAGGTGTAGGGGAGATGGTTCGTGTCTAACTCCTGTAACCAAGTCTCTCCTTATGTAGAATCTCCACCCCGATAATCCTAACCCTGGTGACTAATAATATGTGTCACTTGGTTTTATGACTTATAATAAGTCATACCTGAAATCTATCAGTTGACTCCTATGACTTACTGATCAACCATAAACTAATCAAAACTTATAAAACATGTCATATGAGCAAATCGCAACACATGAGCATCAGCAAAAGATTACCCTGCATCTGATCCACTGGCCCTGCTTCCAGACATCATTCTTGTGTCTGCTGCGTCCTGTGCATTTGGAGCTCTATTGAAACACCAAATTGCATCCTGAGGCAGGTTGCCATACCTCCACTGCTTCTGAACGTACTTCCCAATACCGCCGCACATCTGAATTCACCCCTTCTCTTTCTGAAGGCAGAAATGCCAGCCCACTCCAGTCTGAAAGTGAGTGATAGCTCTAGTACTGGCAGTCTTCAGTCAGTACAGTTTGTTGTAGTTTCTCGGCTCTTCGCCTTAGACGGGATACGCACGACCTGTACTTTGCTCTTATCACACACCTACCTACCTACTGCCTCTTCATGGCTTAGCCTCAAGACTCCACTACAACCACTCTATTGATTCTGAATCCGACACCTGCATCATATTAAGCTCCACACAAGCTACACACCAGTATTAGATCTATTCTTACTTGACTATTATTGATGGAGTTATCTTTGTGCCAGGTTTTTTGTGGAGTTTAGCGAGCGCTGACCTTGAAGCCATATTCCTGTAACATCAGATATGCGATCACAGGGCCCTTTTGCGACCTTGTTCTACGCCTTTCCAGCTATTCAACGCAGTAAGGAACATCCAGATACGACAATCTCCCATGGAGCTACCGAGCTTTCTGCACAAGGGAGGCCTAATGCAGTTATATTTTACTCAGGATCTATAGAGCACTGAACCTAAAGCCTTATTCCACCGGAGTCAGATATGCGATCATGGAGCCCTTTGAGACTATCGTCCTACGCCTTCCCAGCTATTCAACGCTGTACGGAACGTCTTAATATAACTATTCCCCATGGTGCTATGGAGTCTTCTGAACAGGGGGGGTCTATGTGGGGCTCTTTTGTAGGTGGGGTCTAGTGAGGGCTGACATTAAAGCCACATTCGGCCGGCGTGCTGGGCGCGATTCCAGAGCCCTTTTAGAATGTCATTCTACGTCCTCTCAGCCATCTGGCGCCGTGAAGAACATCTCCATACGACTATCCTCCATAGTGCTAGTTTCTTCTGAATTGGGGGGTCTTTATGGCGCGCTTTTGGTCTAGGGTGCCTGGGAGAAGCCTGTATTTAAATACATTAGAATTAGAAATATAATAGAAGACTAGTTACAATGACTTTATAAAATAAATTGTGACCTAGGTCAGGAGCGGGTAAAGGGGGTACCCTTGAAGAAAGTTCAGAAGGAGTGGTGCTGTGTCTGGACGCCACCTGAATATTAGGTGGAGCATCTGACTGCTTCCTGAGTACGTCCAGATGTAAGATCATGCTCACCCCACCTCCAAAGTAGCAGTTGACATTTTGAGCGTCCTGTGCGTTAGATGCACAGGACACTCAAGATGCAGGTAATAATTTTTGCTAATGAGTCAGTCATCAAAAAATCAACTAATCATATCAAAACAATAACAAGCAAGCGCGAGTCATGTGAGATCTATGAGTCAATTGACTTCATATCATAAAAACATAAACATCCATATGACTCATATGTATTAGTCATGTGAAATCTGTTTGCGAGGCTCTATGGTGACCCACCAGGGGTGCAGTTGGCTACTGGACGATTTACTATATGCTTTTTTTTCAGTGGAAGGTTGGGTTTGGCATGGCTGCTTGTACTGTGTTTTTGGTTATGGCGAAGTGAGGTGGGATACCGTTTTTAGTGTTCTTTTTGTTTTTGTTTCGCAAGGCTCGACAGGGATTTAGAGCTCTAGCCATAGTATGCAGTTGGCGAACCACCTATTAGAAGCCAAATAAGCCCGAAGAGAATAAAAGATTGTTAGGAATAAAAATAAAAATAAAGTAACGCTCCCCTCTACTGCACCATATGGCACATCTACACCCAAGAAGCGCCCCCCTTGGACCTAGTAAGCTACTGAATTTGGCTTAGGATGGATCTTGAGCAGGTGGAATTTCATGAAGGCGACAGTACTTGAGTACACTCGCATTCCAAAAGTTCCGGCACCCAAGCTGGTACTGTGACACAAAAAGGCAATATTGGATGTATTATTATGTAGAGGTACTTTAGAATTAAATCAGGTCACCGACCGGTAATCACTCAGGTATCACCTTCTTCCCCGCTTTCCCCCTCCTGACTACCAAACCACGAGAGCGTAACTTCCAGCCATAGAACAAAAACGAAATGGCAACTCGACATAGCTTATCTAAATAGCCTGGAATCATGTCGAGGTACATATACATAATAATACATTCACTATATGATTCTATGTCACGGTACCAGTCGGGGTGCCGGAACTTTTGGAATGCGAGTGTACGGTGGAGAGAGCTGGTGCAGGTGCGAGCAGTTTATCAATATCATCCACCCATCTTGGCACTGGATATGATTGGCTGTAGCGAAAGATAGACGGATGGGACGTACCGGTAGGTGGACATTTTGGCGCTGCTGGGATTACAAAAGAATGTTTTCAAGTTTCTTTTTACTGGAACCTTTGGGAAGGAGGGATAGCGAGGGGATTTCTTTCCACACGATGCTGAATGACCATAGAGGAAGCTGGGGAGATCGATAAGCTATATTAGTAATGTCCTGTTGTTGTTGTTGGTGGTGGTACGGTAGTGGATGGAATGTGGGTGTGAAGGGTTTTGTGACTATATTCGTAATTGCTGGCTGGATATTTATTGGCTGCGCACAGTGGTTCGGGTTTGATACAGGCACCCGGGGAGCTGTGTTTTTGTACGAGAATGATACGGTACAGTACAAGACTGGGGTCTCCTTGCAGGTCAACCTAAGTTAACTGATCATTAACTTTGTCCGGGGGGGGGGACTTCTACGTAGAGCTGGTGTTTCTGGTATGCATGGTAGGGTATCACCGGTATTATGAGAGGAAAGGCAGGAAGGGGAGGTTGCTGTACCGTAATAGGATGAATCCTCGATTTATGATTTGATCTAAAAAGTGGTTTATGTGAATCTAGGTGTTTATTCATTCATCCTATCACTTCTCCTTGTCTTAGCCGTCTGTGTCGCCGTAGGTGCTCCACTTGAAAAAAAAATTGAAAAATTGAAAAATTAAAAAAAAGTATCAGCGGGAAAAGGTCTCACAGTGTTCGCCTCCAACCTAACGGTGCCAGTAAGTCTCCGCCATACACAGTTATGGTCCATCCCGTACCATACCTTGTAAGGAGGTTTTTTTCGTAATGGTACTTGACTTGTACAAGTACTGGTACCGTAAGCACACTCTCCATACATTCATCCCATCCGTTTTTCGCTCTCATCCATCCACTTCTCTCCCTCCCTTTTTTTTCCTTCCCCAGTTGGCTTGCCTTACACCACCTGGCCACTGCGGGTTTCCTCTTTTTCTGCCCTCGACCCTTCTCTCTCCCTCCCCTTCTTCTCCCTCCCCTTCTTCTCCCCCCCTCCCCTCTCTCCATTTCCCCCTCTGCTCTCGCTTCTCTTGACTTCCTTTGCTCCCACTTCCCCCTCTCCTCCCACTTTCTCCCCCCCACCCAGCATCACACAACTTGGGGATAAACTTCCTGTGCTCCGGTCGTTACTTCCACCACTGTACTAGCACTCATGAACACCATTATGAATCCTCATCATTTCCACCCTTCCTCGCCCCCCCGACTCTCGCCCCCCCGCATGGGTAAGTTAGATAGCTTTCTTGTTCTACTAAGACTTATTCCTTCTCCTTTGTCTGTCCACTATTGAACCATGCAAGTGCTTTGCCAAGCGTTTGTGTTCGGGTTGCTTGTTTTTGGTGTTTGGTGTTGGGACTTTAGCTGACAATTCTCCCAGGAGGGAGGAAGAGAAAGGCGGACGATTACGGGCGGCCTGACGACACCGGATATCCCGAGGACGAGCAAATGAATACCTCCCCATCTCATTCTCCGAATGCATACACCCGCCCGACTCATTCTCACAGCCGGATTAAGAGACAACGCAACAATGTCTCTGGCCGTCCACTTGCATTGTCTCGTCTACTCGAAACTGTCGATGTGAATGCTCTTAAGTCGATACTACAGGTTATGTGCGATCGGCATCCCGAGCTCACAGCAGAAGTCTCTTCACTTGTTCCGCGACCTACCGTTTCTTCAGCTCTCTCTACTTTGAACAACTATGAGGCGTCCGTGAGGTCTGCTTTTCCTTATGGCGGAAATTCTACCGGTGATTATGCATATAATCGCGTCCGCCCCGCTCTTATGCAACTTCTCGATGCTTTGTCTGATTACACACCTCATTTTCTTCCTCCAAACGAAGCTCAGGCATCTACCAGCTTGGCTTTTCTTGACGAAGCTACCAATATCATTCATCGTTTACCTACTTGGGATAATCCCGTTCACAACCATTCGAAGAATATGGCGTACGAAGAAATCGCAAAGGCATGGGTTTTGGTCGTTCAGGAGGCAGCTAAGCGGGGCGCTGGGATTGGGCTTCATACTGGGGGATGGGATACGAAACTTGGGAAGCATGTCGAGCAGTCAGAGGGAAGAATGCAGGCGGCCTTGACCCAAATGAGGCAGTCGGTTGGTTGGATGGGGGATTCGGTAAATGGACAGAGACGCCTAGGTGGATTGGGGTTTAACATGCATTCCACTGGGGTTCAGGTTCCTGTTCGTAGCTGGTAAATAACGGCCTGAGCGGTTGCCATTTGTCTTTTTTTCCAGTGTAATTGGAGTTTTTAATTATCTGTCTTGTGTTTCATTACTATTTGGGAGGCTATAACTCCCTTGGTGTTTCTACCTTTTATTCCTATGTCGTCGCCTCTCTGTTTCACAACTTTTCTTTATCTTTTTGCAACGACCTACATTCATGCCTCCAAGGCCGGATTATTTTTCTTTGCACGTATTTACTTTACTTTCCTCGTGTTTTATCCATCACATTATCTCGTTTGGATCAAGTTCCTCATTGTACGTAGCTTTGTCTGGGGATAGACTGTGTGGATACACTCATGTCACTATCAGTATTTTTGTACATTGGAAATGCAGCCTACAACAGCAATTTTTATGATTCATGAGCTGTAGTTCAATTGGGGAAAGTGAAAACAATGCATTGGATAGGCATGCAGCAAAGAAAAGAGGAGTCATTGGGTCATCAGAAACCGATACGCAATTGGTAGTGAAGCATGAATAAAAAGCATCGAACGTGTTGCAACATAGAGCAACTTTTTTTACAATAGAACCCGCGAAGCGATACTAAACACCCAAGCCGGATCCTGCCACCCCTCGTCTTCGTCTCTAAGCCTTCTTTGCTCTTTCAACTTTTCCTTGTCAATGGTATCAAACTTGACACTCTGGCTTCGAAACTTCGCCTTCTTAGCCAATGCCTCCTCGTACCCATCGAGGCTTTCATCGTCCTCGGTATCATCTTCTGCAAACATAGTCCATCCGATCATCCGATCAACAAACTGACCTAATCCGAATCCCTTGGGAATGTCAATCTCCTCTTCCTCTTCCTCCTCTTCTTCCGGCTCGCCCTCCTCGTCCAATTGATTAAAGTAGCCATTGTCCTCCAACGCCTCTAGTTCTTCAGACGCGTACCCTCCATTACTATATGCCCTCGAAGACCTCCTCCCAGGAGCTATTGCTCCAGCAGCAGTAGCAACAAAGAGGTTTGGAGTTTCATCGTCGTCGCCATCTCCGACCAGGCTGGTGCTACTTGCGCGGGAGATCAGCCATGACTGGCCTTTGAATTCCCGGGTCTCGGACGTCAAAGCTGCTCCGGTCCTCTGTAGCCATTCAGTGGAACTACTGCGGTGCGATAGGTGTGACGAGGACTTCGATTTCGGCAAATCAATGTAGGAATTCTTCCTGGACGAGAAAGAGTGATTTCTGCTCAGTATTCCCGGAGTGGTGGGTGCCTGCATTATTTTTTGCTCACCGTCTTAGCCAATTTCTTCGATTCGTAATCAAAAGCAGATTTAGAAGCAGCATGGCAGGTATGATCGTACCGATAGGCCCTGGATATAGCTCCCCTCCCGACCCCTCCGTTCCTTCTTGCAGAAGTCCTGGTCTGTGATCATAGTGCCTGACGTGAGCGGGGATAGGGACATCTGGCTGAAGGTAATGTTTCCCGTAGACCTGCGCGAGTGCCGTCTGCTGTGCGCTATGGAAGAGCGCGGGGACACAGCCGAGTCAGCCATTATCGCTGCGACCGTCTTGTCTGTCGCCGGCTGGAGGAATATGGTGTCTGGTTTTCGCCAGCCGGGGGCTAGCGGTGATGGTGGTTGTGGTGGGAGCGAAGGTTGGTCTGGACGACTCTGAGTTGAAGCTCGGCTGTTGTTGCTCCCACGGGCATGGCTGCTCTCGCGCTATTCTATTATTATTGTAATTTTCTTATCATGCCTGGGTATTGTACGAATACCAGTGCTTATTACGTTCGGATTGTGAGAAGAAAAGTTCTGAGGAGGGGTCTTTTTTTTTTTTTACAAACGATGAGCTATGTCGCCCTTCGAGATTTATATCATTCTGATTGCGGTTTACGCAGTGTACTTGCGCATTCCACAAGTATCCGGAAGACTTGGCGCCAAGATTCAATTTCGACTCTCGGCCGGGGAAGCCTTAAAACGGAGCACCACTAGAAATGGTGCTGATCTGAATAGAAGATCACGTGACCAACTTAGCACTCGGCAGCGTGAGTAGATTGACCAAGGGCTGTCGGGGGTCTTCCGGGGCTTGGCGTTCTTTTCATGGGCATTGGCAGGGGGATATCTCAGGATCACGAAGGCTCGAGAAACAAGGAAAAGGTGGGGAAGGAAGGAAGCACAAAAAAGATTCCCGCTCTGTTGGAAAATCTCGCCCTCTGCACTCCACTCCCCCCATGGGTCTCGAAGACCATAAACCTAGCAATAATTTAAAGAGATCAGTGGCGAAGAAACAAGGCCTCAGGTTTAGGGGTCCTTCTCACGTCACTGGGTGTCCTGCGACACGTCCCACGGCATGGTACCGGACCGTTTGACGAGGATATACATTGGATGCATGTGGTTGCGGCTGGCTACTTTCATAGAAAAGTCGACTACCGGTGTGGGCACAGTTTGGTATTAGGGTTGTTTGAAAGGGTTGAGCTTCTGTTTTTGGCCGCCCAGTTAAGGAGGCTTGGCAAGGATAGTGCATCCTATAAAAGGCCTTCTCTCATGTATTTACCATAGACATCGAACACACACACAACACATCCACACCCACCTCTTGTGACACGTCACATTTCGGGGTTGGAGCCAGTTCGTTCCTTGGAGTCTATCTCACGATGGCTTCAAGTCTTTAGGATTCAGGCCTTCGGTGGTCCTTTTTCCTCCTTGTCCTCCGAGCTCCTTGTGTCCTCGCCGGACTTCTTCGTCCCCAAGTTCTTGGTGTACCGTTTTGATTACCCACCTTGGCTTCGAACACCTCTCGATGGAATCGGATTTGTTGTTCCTCTTCCTGGTTTTTGGGCATGTCTGGTCTCTTTCCCATCTGGACTGCCAACGAGTTTTTACGGATCAACGGTTCGGCCATTTTTCGCGCCACGTTGAATTTACTTCCCACGAGGGTTGTAATGGGGGCCATTTTGGCCAAAAGACGACAATTACTTCCCGCGAGGGTCGTAACGGGGGCCATTTTTGGCCCGACGATAGATTTCAACTCCGGGGTCTCGCCCCCTTTTTTTTTGGGTGGTGGGCCTTCCCTGGTTTATCCTGGCGCCACCTTCTCCGCACGAGCTGAGGGGGTGGCTTGATTTTTACCGCTGTGGCGTTGGACTGGTTCCAGGTGGCACTGTGGCGGTGGTGGCGTTGATGTGGCTGGGGTGCCCTGGGGACCCGATTGGGCGAAGGGGCGGCGTGGATTTCTTTTGTTAGGGTTGCGGGACCGGTCTGCCGGGGACACGCAAGGAATGTCGGTTGACGTCTTGCGGGGGTTGTGTTTGGAGGAGGTTAGGGCGGTGGATTTCTTTTGTTGTATCCTAGTTGGATGGTTTATTTTGAAGATTGCTGTATGTTAGTCGGATGCTCGGGGTTTCCTATGCGTCGCGCGGGTGGTACTTCTCCATATGTACTACGGACTAGGCAGGTAGAGCTGGCGTACCTCGTGGATATGTACTGCTGTAGGATAGAGAACCCGGACGGGTATGCTTCCTGGTCATTAGTTACCGAAAATTTAAATTTACACAAGCAAGTCAGTTCCACATCAGTCAATTGTCAATCATATTCAGAGGTTACGACCTCACCACAGGAGAGGGATACGGCATGCGCAACACACCATCCAACTAAGGGAAGGTCACGTTATACTCCCACACCGGTAACTTAAATCGATGTTCAGCTACTCGAGTACAGCTGGTACTTGTACGAAAGATGGAATCTGCGCGGTTGGAATAGGTTAGCAAAGTGGATTGTAATTCTAAAGCTACTTGAGTACCAGTACTAGTATGGTGCCGGCACCTTATAATCGACCTTCAGTGCTATCTAGAGTCATGGCACTAGTCCTAATATGGTAAGTAATCTTACTGCTTTAGGCAATATATTTCATATTACTCAGCTACAACTCCCTTTCCACACACAAGTGCCAACACCCCAAGCCCATACAAATTTTGCCTTCCCTTTAAGAGCCATTATCTCAAGAACCAGTTGTGTAGAACAAAATCCACTCTGTAAAAGTGCTCTTTAGATGGTTTAGAACAATTATACAGAAGGAATAAGTAAAATAATAGCATGTGGTGTTGTTGTTGTTCATCAAAAAGTTGGGAAAATTCGGTTGCCACGAGGTTGATTCTAAGGTGCCGGCACCATACTCGACTACAGGCAGGTGGCCCCAGAAGACGCGGAGGGGTGGTGTGTAATTAGCCCCTCCACTTCGCTCTCCTTCCAGCAATTGATAGGGGCCGACGCTGTTGAGGCTTAGAACCCCAACCGGCTGAACATTTGCACGCAAGCCACTGTGACCAGGGGTTACGCGATTCTCCCCTACCGGTATCGCTTCTGGCAGCATTCAATACGGTGTGGTGCTGAGAACACCATCTGCACACTGATATCGCTTCTTCATCGTCTGCACCGTCAAGTACGGGTGGCTAATGCAATTTAACCCATACGCCTCTGCAGAGCAAAACAAACAAAAACTGGAATTCGTGACATTCGCGACAGTACTCGGTACCAGGAGAAGTCAAGGGAGTGAATAAGCAAGCAAAGAGGCTAATCAAGAACCAGAAAATTGGCAGCCACGAATATACCAAACAAATGGGGAAAAAAGCGACGATACAGCATGAAAAAGCCATCCTGAAGAGATCACTTGCCACCAGAAACAGTTTCCCCCGCCCTGGCATTAATAAACCTCTTGAACGCAGCGCCGATGAAGCCATCAGGAGGTTTCTGATCGTCGTACCCATCCGCCATTTGCCTTCCTCGGACACTCTCGAGATTAGCGAACATAGGGCTCCCACGACCGCCATTTCCGCCGCCGAAGCTCTAGGGTTGAAAATCACGTCGTCAGCCCAACATTCAATTGAAAAGATGCGAGATGAGGAGGGGGGATAAACCCACCAATCTCTTCTTTCTCGGCGCCTGCTCTTTAATCTCCCGCCTCGGTGCATCCTCGGGACTCGATGCTGTAGGAACGCTATGTAGCGACTTTGCCTGCCCCGGTCTGACAGCCGACTTGCCCTCATTCCCGGACTTAAACTCGTTGACTTGGGTGCTGCAGCCCGCGTTCGGAGGGTTTGCGTTCTGTGGCATCCCGAATTTGCTATGCTGTGCTACTCGTATGTTTACTTTGCTTTGGAATGTCCGTGTGTGGGAGGAATACCCATAGGACACTGTATTCGAGGTGAGGTTGAGTGGAGTTCTCAAGAATTGGGGGATTGGGAGAAATGGAAGGATATCGGATGGGTGGATTGGCTATTATTATATGTTCATTCGCCCAGAGGTGCTCGGAGATGAGGGGAACGTTTGGCACAGTTCGCTTCTTCTTTCTCTCCCCTCCCCTTTTCCTTCCGGCAGACCTACGAGTCCTCGAGTAGATTGGTGTGTGCGTGCGTGCGTGGGTAGGTGGGTGTGCAAGTTGCAATGTGATACGAGCTTAGAAATAGGAAATACGTCATGTGGAGATTGCGGGGCAGAGGGAGGATTGGCCAATTACTATTTTTTTATTCGAAAATTCACAAGTTTCGAATTGCCACCCCATACAAATTATGTCCGTGCACGCCATGAAACTAGAAATTTCAACTCAGAATTTGGATTTTCCGGGTAAAAAAAATACCGGTAGTTGCCAAATGGCTTTAATGCAATGTATGAGCGGCTTTCATTTTCTGCTCTTCGCGCGCGCGCTTGATTAGACTAGTTCTAATAACTACTAATAGTGCTTGTATAGTACCGTTAGAAAAGTTCGGGGACAAACACCAAAACACACCAGAAGTGCCATTTTCCAGCACACCAGAACAGCCCCATCTCAGTTAATTAGAGCTTGAAATTTTACCACCACTATGGCTTGTATCTAGAGTACCTGGTAAAAAAATTAGATATTTTTTGTGAATCTTTAAGAGGATGTATGCTCTGTATTCTAGCTAGTGGTTAGAAATTAGTGCCAAGACACAACTCTATACTTTACAATTCAACAAGTGTTGGGACAGTTTCGCACTGAACAGTGCAAGGATGTCCAATCAGATATTGAATCACTAAGTACATGAAACCCAGATGTCTGACAACTACCTCTTCAAGGAGTGTCTACAGGGCTTACAGCAATAAAGAGGCTCTACCAGCTCAATATATTGAATTTGAGACAGTACCCAGTTTTTTAAATTTCAGAGCATTGCTGTGCGATTAGGCATTCTAGTGTTCGGGCATCTTGAAATGTGGTAAATTTGGTGCGTTTTGGTGTTTGTCCCCGAACTTTTCTAACGGCACTGTACTCTACCGTGGTGAGATTTAATTAAAAAGGTTGTTTCTCCACTGGAGGGGGGGATTCATTCTCTGGGGCGGTTGGTACTAGTGCTGGCGAGCTAGGTCATAGACAGAAGAACAGTAGATTGAGATCTGGAACAGTATGGAAATCTTGTTGTTCCGCCTCCGATCACCGAGGTGCGTCTATGAAAAGTACGAGCCCTTCTCGGCAAGCAAATCTAAAAGGAAGCGGGTAGAGCCCGAGTTAAGCCCCCCTCTATTTCCCCTTAACCGTCTTCCTATTAAGCCATCCCGTATCTTACAAAACCCTCCTAACCCTTCACTGATACCCCTTCTGCTTCTTATGCTGTGGCCGCATAAGAGGGTATAATCTCCCTAAATGATAATTGATGTTGTTCTTTAGTGGTGGGGCTTGTTTCTGTGATCCCCGCCATCAGCAACCAACCTAGCTCACTCTGTATCATAAACTAGGAGGAGGGCTTATAACAGACCTTAGCATCCATGCAGCTCCTCAATTGTTCTTCGATCCTCCCGCACCCTTCGGGCGTGAAGCCCTGCGATGCCCAGCACCCAAGCAGCGATGCCATGACAGCGAGGCACGGATTTACCGTTGGCTCGTCGGGTTTTTTGATGCGGAATTTCTTCAGCGGAGGGAGACGCATTACCTGGGAAGCGGAATGTTAGCACAGCAGGTTTTTTTTTGAGAATGGAAAATTTGTTGGAAGTAGTAATATTCACCTTTTGTCCCATCTTGGCGGTTGTCGTGAGTCGCGGTGGTGTGGTTGGAGGGGAAGAGGGAAATGATGTTAGAGGCTTTTTTTTTTTTGGAGCCGCATGAGGATTGCGTGGTTTTGTGAAACCTAACCCTGTGGGGAATACCGGCCTCAATTATCGGTAGAAGAGTTTTTCCAACCGAACCCATCATAATGCGAGCAATCAGGATTATGACACCTGGAGCTCGTCCCAATATTAATAGTAATGGTTAAACTTAACAAAATATTTGCTAAAGTGTTTTCTGATAACGCATATTAGAGATAATGGCAATGATGAACCAAGCCTAGGAATCCCCATACAGTACCGCCCAAACAAGCACAACATGAAAGGCGACCCCCTCCCCATTTCCGTATGCTAAAAAAATACATGAGGAACTACTTGTACCACCAACCACTTTTACTAGCGTATTTATTTTTCGAGCAAGGGGGGGCAGCAATAATTTCCTACTACTAGTAATCGATACCCCTACTTATCACCTCCTTCACAGTTGGTCTCAGCAAGATTGTCTACAGAATTTGATTAGTCGAGTAAAGATAGAATTAGGATATCGAGGCGCTCATACGTGTTCATACTGGGCGGTGTAAGACCCCTTGATATCACACAAGGGCGGATATGCCTCCACGATACCACTGGAAACCAGGTTGTTCAACTACTTGTATCAGCTCGGTCTATATATCTATGCGATGGCAAGGTGGGACAAACTCCGAGAAGATACTTATCCTGTCCAAGACGATCCAGATACCTTCTGCAGAAAGGCAAGGTCCCAAAGTTTTTGTTGATGACGTTGAGGATATTCTTGGCAGAAGTAAGGCGCAGAGAGATATTAGGTGCATCTGCACGCCTAGCGTAGTGCGAGACTTCCAGCTACTCTTTGTCAGTAAACCGTTTTCGGGACAGAGGAGCCTGAGAAAATGTACATCATCACGGACATAACCCTTCCCGGTGCTGCCGAAGGTCTCAATGGCAAAGGTTTCTCCTTCCTCCATCTTGGTCTGGTCTCCACCCTTCACGATCGGAACGCTCTTGCCACCATGGATCTGGAATTGATTGATATTGTGGCCGTTCAGGTTACGAATTGGCTTCACTTGGTAAGTTGTTCCGCCGATTTCGACCTCGTAACTCTCCATAGTCTCTTGGATAGCAGCTCCGATATCGGACATCCGAACATCAATACCCGCTTCCTGTAACCGCCCTTTAGCATAGCACTTGGGGGGAGGGGGGGTTGTAATTTTTTACACGAATTCCAGTGTTTGTAGCGTCCTTCACAGCAGCAAGGAGATTATCATAAACAGGGTCGAATGCCATGGTGAAGGCACTATCAACGATCCTTCCATTCATATGAACACCAAAGTCTACTTTCATGACATCTTCCTGTTTGAGAGCTATTCCAACCTTCAGCAACAGCAGATGAGTTATGCAGAGAGCGACAGGGTTAACCAACTGGTCTTATTTCCCGCATTGGGGGTATAATGCGCAGCGCAGTTATTAATGCTAACACCAGTCGGAAATCCCATTCCAGCGAGAAGAGAATCGCCATCAGTCAAACCGTCATGGCCAGTTAATGCCCGAACAGAGTTCTCAATCCCCTCAGTAATCTCGGTAAGGCTCATACCAGGCTTGATCCACCCCTGAGCCCACTGCCTAACCTGCCGATGGACCTCAGCGCCCTTCCTGTAATCGGTTAAAAAGTCGTTGTTCATCCTGTCCAAATGGCGCTTCTCTTCGTCCGTCTTACGCTTGAAGTTCTCGTCACGATAATCACACTCTTCACCGACCGGGAAGTTGCCATTAGGGAATAACTGATCGAGGGGAACTCTGGGAGGGTTTGACTGAGTGGATACAGTAGGTTTGTTCTTCTTCTTTGGCTTCTTCTTCCTCTTCTTCTTTTTGGCAGCTATGGTAGACCAGGTCAGCTGTCACCGCCCACACAAGTAAACCAGATGAGGAACTTACCACCCACGTCCGGAGCTCCAGCTTCTACTTCGTCTTCGGAATTTTCATCGACAGGATTGTCGCCATTTGGGACCTTATCTTTGTCTTCCGAGACTGGTGCGAGGCAGGATGTGTTAGCTCAAGTTCTTCAAGAACAATGCCGCGAAGCAGGAGGCAAGCCAGCAAACTAGACAACCTTTCATCTTCTCGAGACCCACAGCGGTTGTTTCTACAGTGGTGCCCATATTTTGTGAACCGTGTTTTTAAGAATCCGTTAGGAATGAGCCGCAGGCAGCCTTGGCGTTTAGAGAGCGGGTTGGAGGAAATACAAAGGGAGTAAGGCACCCTTAATAATCGGCTGCTGGGATGTGCGAGCCACGAGTAGAGTACAGTACTGCCACATCGCTCAAAACTTATGCCCTCTTGTGAGCCCAAGTGCCCTAACATCAAAATCGGGATCCTTCACACCTGTGCCACGCTTCAAAAGTTTGCTTCTGCAGACTGGGCTGCTGTTTGCCCATCACTGTCATATCCTTCCCCGCCTTCACTGGCACTCCTCATTTCTCGTTTCAAAAAGAACAATATCCAGCCGGCATGCTCAATAGGTAATGCTATCGCGCCTGGCACTATCAAACATCCTAAACGGGGTCCGTTCTTTCTTCCCCTCCCATATCAATCTCTCGAGATTTCATTCCTCACCTACGTGCCCCACCGATGAGGCAACCCACTACGAAACCCTCGGAGTACCTTACTCCGCTACCAAGGCTGAAATAAAGAAGTAAGTCCCCCATCACCTGCCCATCTGCCTGTTAACACCTTCTCGTCTCTGCCTGCGCCTTAGCAACTCGTTTACTCATTCTTCAACAGGCGGTTCTACGAATTAAGCAAAAAACACCATCCGGATCTCAACCGAAATGACCAGCATGCTCCAAAGCGGTTTGTACGCATCAGCTCCGCCTATGCTATTCTCGGGAACGCAGAGAAGAAGGAGAAGTATGATAGGGAGGTCCAGCGGCGAGTCGGTGCGGATGCGGGCCGGATGTCAAGAGCCGGTGGAAGCCTCGTAGGCGCAAGGCCTGCCCATGGGTTGAGCAAGAGGCGGACACATATACACGGGCCGCCGCCATCGTTTCATCGAAATGGGGGGTGGGCCACGTTTAAAGGAAGTCACCGCGGCCCCAAACCTGGTGTTGGAGAGGCAGGCGCAGGAGCAGACTTTTCGAGGGGTGGCTGTACGGACGATGTGCCCCACTTCGATTTCGGTTTGAAGTATCGCCAGCACAAGGCGCTGGAGCAGAGGTGGGAATCGAGACAAAAGACTCATGGTATTATAGATCATGAGAAGGGGATAATTATGCCATTGGTTGGTGTGACAATGATTTTGCTGGTGGCTGTCACTTTGGGATCCTATGGACAGTCAAAACAGGATGGAAAGTGATGTGTGTTAGAACGTTCAGAGAACACATATTTGAGCTCCCTGTTTTGTTTTGGCCATAGCTGACGCTATATTCGTTTTCTTGTACCTTTTTTTTTTTTTTTTTTTTTTATGATTTTATTATTTATTTATTTACAAAATCCTGCATGCAGCTCGCGCTATGGCATATAAAAAACCTTAATTCCAAAAAGTAAAAAAGGAAATAACAAAATTCAAACAAGACGTGCAAAATCTCTTCAAGTGGGATCGTCAGAGGGCTGTCGCATCGCCATCGATGACTAACAAAAAACAGTATAGTACAATCCTTCTCATAACCTATAAGAAAAACACTAGCAAGTAATAATCAACCCTCCCAGCCCAATTCGTTCACAGCTGCAAACAAAGAACACCAAGAAAAATCATAAACTATAAAGAAAATACCTTGAAGAAGATTAAGCAGGAAAGTTTTGAGTAGCAATACCCAGAAGGCTGAGGCCAAGCTAGGGAGTTTTGGTCAAGACAAACTATCAGAGGCTAATTCAGCCTCAGGGGAAGCAGTAGTGGCCCGAATACGCAACATGGCTGGAGGAAAGCCTGGGGGAGTAGCATAGAGATACTTAGCAAATCCCCCTAAGGAGAGGAACTAAGAGCCAGCGAGGAGCGTTAGGGCCAATGTTATCCATACCTGAGAGATGAGGGAGGTGAGGCTGGAGCCTAGTGGAGCAGTCGAGGATAGTGTGACTGAAGGACTCATCGTCTTCCTCACAAAGAGGGCAATGGGTGCTGGAGTCTCTGTTCTTCCAGGAGATGTGGGTAGCTAGGTGGCTAGCCCCTGTGCGCATCTGGTGGATGCGTCTACAGATGAACCGAGAAAGCTGTGTAAAGGCGTGTGGAATGCGAGAGGCACCATATAGGTATAGCGGGGGAATCGCAGGGCTCATATCGAGCCAGTTGGCGAGGAGTAATTATTCCAGAGAAGCTCTGAGGGATTGGTAGGTGATGGAAGGTTCCCGCAGGAGTGGCCGGGGTATGAGGTTAGTCAAGGCTAGTGGGAGGATGGGGACTTCCGCAACAAGGTTGCAGATATCATGACACAGTGAGTCTAGAGGAAGGTGGTAGGCGGAGTTATCTGCCAGGCAGTTCCATGAGGTAAGGTGAATAGCTTTCGAGGACCCTCGAAGGAGAAAGCTGTGATCGTCAGCAGACCAGCTGTGGTCCCAAGTGGGTACTGACTTAGGAATATGGGCAGTAGCGGAATTGAACAGGGACGGAGTGCAGACCAAACGGAGGGCGGCTGACCGGCAGCGGTGTGTACAAATTGTAGATATGGGTAGCGGTGAGGCTTCTTGGTAAAGAGCACCACTGGGGGTGGTATAAAAACAGTTATTTGTCTATTGAGGCACTTCATGCCAGAAGGAATCGAGTTTCTTAAGTGTAGCTGAGTCTGGGACAAAGAGCTCGTAGCCATAGGTGAGGATAGGGATGATGGCACCAAACACTAGTTTCCTATTGTACCAGGAAGAGAGGCCTTTACCGGCTGCACTGAGCTGGCGGGTTGTAGTGAAAGAGGCCTGAGTGAGCGCTGGCCATCTTGGCAAATGGATGGAGAAATGGATTGTAAGGGTGAGCCAGTAGCCAAGCCACCTAACAGCCTGAGAAGATGGAAAGAGCATGTCATTGATCACTATGGGGGCAAAGAATACATCAGAGCAGTACTTTGGAGTTCTCCAGTGAATAAGTTCAGTTTTGAGGACAGAAAAAGCGACCCCCAGCTCGACACCTTGGTTGTGCATGACGGAGAAAAAGTGTTGAAGAGTGCGGATATTCGACTGTACAGAATCCGAGGTGACTGTTAGGGTGAGATCATTGACGTAAGAGATCGCAAGACCTTGAGGTATCAATGGGTGGAGGCTAGCAATGTAGAGCACAAAGAGAAGAGGAGAAATCAGGGAGCCTTGAGGGGTACCGACCACCACTGGGCAGAAGACCATCGGGGGGGCGCCTTGGAAGCTGAGCCGAAATTGGCGTCTCGAGAGGAATAACTTGATTCATGCTATGAGGTAGGCGGAAACCCCCCCTTTGGTGAGAGTACTAGCCAGCTTGTTAGCACAGACGTTATCAAAACCACCTTTGACGTCCTGGCAAAGAGTTGAGACTTTGAGGGAAGCAGGCTGAAGTAGGCATACTTCATGGGTGATGGTAGCGACAGCGTCGAAGCAGCCAAGACCAGCATGTGACCAACACTGATTGGGGTGTAGGAGGCCAAAGGAGTAGAGGGCCGCAGCAAGATGAAGGGCGGAAAGTCTTTCAAGAATTTTGGAAAAGGTCACGAGTAGAACTATGATACGAAAGGAAGATGGTGTGCGGTAGTCTGAGTTTCCTGGTTTATCCAGGACAAGGGCATTTGACTTCTTCATGGCTTGACGGTAATATCCGTGGGTGAGAAGAGGGGTAAACAGAGATGGGAGGAGCCGTTCATTGGCCTTGTGAACGCACTTCCAGATCGGATAGGGGATGCCACTTGGGCCAGGGGCAGAAGTATTGGAGGATTTTCGAAGCGTTGAGGACACTTCTGATGATGAAATAGGAGGAACATCATTGAATGCAGGAAGTATGAGGGGCGGAGGAGGTGAGGGTCTAGGGGGGAAGAAATGTTGTAGAAGTGGAATGTTGATTATGGAGGGGGAGGAGGCATTTTCAAGTGCGGGGAAACGGTCTGGAGCTCTGCGAGCTGTAATTTTCCGGGCATCCCATACTGATCGCAAGTCGACACCAGCGAGGAACTAGGATCTGTGTACTCTCTTGGTGGATTGAATACCCTTAAAATAGGTGCCCGTTGCCAAGCGAGCCTGGGCGGGGGAGGCCTGATTCTTTCTCATGAGGCGTGTGGTATGGTAATGGATGCGGTGAAACTGAGTGAGCTCCAGGGTCCACTACTGTTTAGAATACGAGGACGGGTGTTTGGACAGGGTGTTTGATGTGATAAGATGTGTGTTCTTGGCGAGGTAGTCACCAAACCAGAGGTAAAGGGTGTGTGGGGTAGGGAGAGCTGAGGGGGCGGTAAGCACCATTTCGGCGAGGAGAGGAGAGATGTGGTCCCAATCTGTGCATTTCGAATTTAGTCCTTGGGGCGGAGACTTCAAAAGTGGAGTGGAAAGCACGATTGAGAGGGCAGTGTGGTCTGATCCAGTACACGGAAGTGAGGGGTTCCAGGAGGAAAAAACGGAAGTAAAGCAGAGTAGGTGAAGGATAGGTCAAGGACTGCAGGGTAGTAGTTGGGAGTGAAAGGGAACCTAGTGTAGACCCGTGGTGTGTTGAGGAGGGAAAATGACAGAGCTGAGGCCCTGTTGAAGTAGGAGAAGCTCATAAACAGGTCATAGTTGGAGAGAAAGCAGGTTGGGTCAGAGGTGGGGTGATGAATGTTGTGGTCCCCAAGAACAAATGTCGGAAAATCATGCTGGGGGAACAAATCAAGGGGAGAAAGGGACCTGTTGTGGCCACTAGAAATTGAGTATGTATTGGACAAACAAATCAAATTATGGGAAGTATCAAACAGGCCCTCAGGGGAGTGAAAATTCCCTGCCATGAGGTTGCCCGTTTCAAAAAACAAAGAAAGAATAGAAATAACATTTAGTAGTTTTTCGTGAACATAAACAGCAACACGAGGTTTCTAGCCATCGGTCGCAGGAGGAAAAAAACATTTATAATTGAGAAAAAGAGGAGGAGAATTCTTCCAAAGTGGAATAGCCTGAAGAGCAACAATATGGGGAGAACTTTCTACCGAAGTAAAAAAACTAAAACAAGTTTGAAAAACATTACTGCTACTGAGGCAATTATGCTGAACAATGAAAAGGTTTAAACAACCAGGGTAATGAAAGGATTGAGATGGTGGAAGAGTCTGTGTTGGGTCTGGGGTTAATGACATCTAAAGTTCCATATTCACATCGGTCAGTGCAGGCTCGCTCCAGTCAGCACTGGTGCTAGCCCGAAAAAGGGTACTGCCAGCACCAGAAAGATTCCTTCAGGAGAGGGGGGTGGCCAGGTTAGATTGGGCAGATACGCTGCAAATGAGTTTAACGGTCTCAGATTGGGTGGATTTACTAGAGGGAGGGAAATGGTGGCCGTACATGACTGGAGTGGCAGGCACAGCTGGGAGAGCAGTTGGACCATGAGGAGTGGTTTAAGGAAGACCCGCATTGGGGGCATCGGGAATGTCTTGGTCCCTAGGAGGGTGGAGAGAGGAGAGGATCTCGCGGTGGGCAGGACAGGTGCCATCGAAAGAGGCATGTTGACCACTCCAGTTGATCCAAAGAGGGGGGGAGGCATTGCAACATTCTACTACAGACTACTCAAAGCCTCCTTTCGAACAGCTTTGGCTAGCATATCTGTGGGCAGGATGGTGGTAGAGGAGGGTGCAGATCGGGCAAGCTTGAGCCTCTTCCTTGCAACGAGGAGCAGAGTGACCAAACTGCTAGCACTTTCTGCACCAAGTGGATTTTGAGGCGGAGTAGGAGGCAGCTACCGTGCGGGTGGGGGAGAAAAGTTGAATAGACTTGCTGTAATGGGAAACATGAAGTGGGTAGACCGGCACACCCAGAGAGGTTGTGCCCTTCTCGGCCCTCTTCGCCGGATCTGACCGCAGGAATCTAGCCCCAAATATGGAGACGTCAATAGTATTACAAATTGATTCAATGAGTGAAGGGAAGAGCGCAGTAGGCTCGTTTGGAAGAATAGAAAGCGGAAGATTGTGAATGAGGAGTTCGACACTTATAGGTGCCTCGCTAATAACCTGAAATGGAATATCTCCAACAAGGAAGCTCTGGTTGAGGTACTTGGTCATCCTATGAAAAAACAGGGAGTAAGCAGAACACGGGGTGTATCGGTTGGCTGTCAGCGATACAGCACCATTGCGATTAACCGAGGCAGTAAGGGACAGGGGTAGGGAGCATTTGACCTGTTTAAGCATAGCGGCCATGATGTCTGGGAAGGTGGCAGTCATGATAAACGAATCATTAGGGAGGGTTGGGGAAGTGCGCAGGGCGAAGAAACGACATTGTGCGGCTGGGAGCAGTGAGGGTCCTTTGGGGACACAACTCTTGCTTGACACAGCGACTTGTACTGCAGAGGGGTTTTTCTTGCCATTTCCATCCTTCCTGGTAACATGTGCCCGAGTTTGTTCTTGGGGCTGTGGGGGATCGGAGACAGTGTACCCAGGGGGGGCACCAGTATGAAAGAGTGAGGTGGCTGGGTAATGCTCAAAGTCGAGTTTGGCTTCCTCTAACTGGGGGTAGCAAGAGGCAAAAAGGATAGCAGCTTGGGGGGAGTCTCGATGGCATATGACGTATGTGTCCGGGTTGCCATACCATTTTCGCTCGAAAAGGAAGGAAAGGTCCGTGGGAGTGACAGTACGAGATGAGAGCCAGGTAGCGAGTTTCGTTTTCTGCTGAGCTGGTGTGGTTTGGACAGCAGGGACGGGGAGGAGGGGCTTGAGCCAGTGGGGGGGCCACTTGGGTGGTGCGGTGGGAGGAGAGAGCTACAACACGAGAGGACTAGTCCTTGAGGGAGGCCTCTAGGTTGGATGTGGCTGGTGGTGAGGGGCTGCCTGGGTGGAGGTAAGGCTCTCAACCTGCGAAGTTAGGAAAGTAACAAAGGCGTCTAGGTAGTTAACCATGGCAATAAGCTGGGTGAGAAGAGGGGCGATAGCTGGTTGTCAATCAGGCAAGGTAGCTGCGGAAGCATTGGAGATAGTCGTGAATAAAGCCGGGTCAAGGCGAGCGAGCCTGGCAGCATGAGCAAGAATATTCGCAACATTGTCAGCCTCCACCAAGAGAGAGGCATGACTGGACTGTGACGATAACAAGGGACAGATTGGATCAGCCCTATGGTGCTGGATGGAGGAGGTGGAGCGAGCAGGGCCTGCAACTAAGGTGGGCACGCACCAGTGTAAGCAAGAGAGGTAGAAGACATCAGAGCAAGGCCAGCAGGCCAGGCCAGAGGACAGGGAGGAGGAGGAGAGAGAAAGTAGGGTCAAACTACCAGTTTGACTTCCAAAGAGTAAAAATGCTCTCAGCAAAGGTGAAATATATATTTCACTTGAAATTGAAGCTCAAGTGAAAAGCCAAAAAAGATGTATCGTGATGAAATAAAGACCAAACCCAGAGGTTTACGTTGGCCGAATGCGGAAAGTATTTTAGAGCGAGAGGAAAATAGCTGGCGCGGAGGGTGGTTGTCTTCTACCTTTTTGTTTTTTGAAATCATGTGATTATTCTTTAAGATACACAATCCTTCTTGCAGCTCACACTATGGCATATAATAAACCTCCAACTACCCCTGGGAAAAAGCCAACCCCCCAAGTCCCTCGGGTATGAAACCAACCATACCTCTTGCCCACAAGAACAAATCCTAGAATAGCTGAGGAGATAGATGAAGAAAATCCAATCAAAGAACAAGCAGTAAGAGTCAGCAAAACCCATGGCACGATCATCCGAAAAATGGAAAAACAAAAAGCAAACGTAACGCAACCACTTTGAAGGTTCCCATATAATTAATGCAGAGGTGGCCAGGCTCAGCTTAACAGAGACCTGGGGGGGCTCAACGGGCCCACAGTGTTGCCGAAGCACTCGAAAACAAGAAGGGGATAGTGCTATACCATCCTCTCAGAGGCAAGCGCTTATGGACAGTGGTCATGGTCTGACTTGTGAAGTGGTAGTTATGGATACCAGCCAGGTAGTTGTGGGTACCAGCCAAGAAAGTGGAGAAGCAGTAGGGTGCCAGACAATCCGACCCTAGGACGAGGAGAAGAAAGAGGGGTAGACCCAACCCTGTGCCATAGAAACTAATGGAAAAAGCATTGGTATCTTAACTAGGCAGCCTCTTAAAAAGAAAGAGAGTAGAGAAATTGCCTGTGGCCTGTTGAAATGTTTTCATTACTGGGAACTGTGTACCCAGCCGTCTGTAACATGGCCGTTGAGAAGAGTGTTGCCAACCCTGCGGATGCTCTAAGCGAGGCTCAAAGCAAACGCTGCATGGAAAGAGGAAACATCATCAAGAGAAGATGAAATCCATCAATCCAGGGAGGAGAAAGTCCAAAGGGATAAGCCCAAGGGCGGGAGAAGATGAGGGGAGATGGACTCCACCCCTTAGGGCGAACCCATAGCCGTGGGTGAAGATGGCAAAAGTGGAGATAATCTCGTGGTATTGAGATTTCAATCACCGGGGGTGTAGAGGAGACAGAGGATGGTTTTCTTGTACCTTTTTCTCTTTTTTCTCTTTTTTTTTTTTTTTTTTTTGAATCATGTGATTATTCATTTAGGTACAAAATCCTGCATGTAACTCACGCTATGGCATATAAAAAACCTTAATTGCAAAAACTGACAAAAGAAATAACAAAATTCAAATAACGCCGGCAAAAGCTCTCCAAGCGGGATCATCAGAACCCTGTTGTATTACCCTTGATGACTAACAAAGGAAAGTCAAGTAAAATCCTCCTTATAAACTATAGGAAAAACATTGATAAATAATAAAAACCTGCCAGTCCCACTTGGCTACGGCTGCAAACAACCACGAACAAAGGAAAATCATAAACCGAAAAGAAAATTCTCTGAAGAGAGACTCGAGCAGGGCAGTTAAGAGTGGCCATACCTAGGAGGCCTAGGCCAAGCTATGGAGATAAAGTGTTAAGCGCTACATGAGTCCTATCCCAACTGAGGGGCAGCAGTGCTAGCCCGGATGGGCAACATGGCTGGGGGGAAGCCTGTGCGAGTAGCGTAGATATAGGTAGCGAACCCTCTAAGAAGGGCAACTGAGAGCTAGAGAGGAGCGCTGGGGCCAATGTCATCCACACCAGAGAGATAGGTGATGCGAGGCTGGACCTTAGCAGGACACAGGAGGATTGCGTGTTGGAAGAACTCATTATCTTCCTCACAAAAGGGATAATGGGTGCTGGAATCCCTATTCCTCCAGGAGATATGGGCAGCAAGGTGGCTAGCACCTGCGCGCATCTGGTGAATGGGGCCACATGGAAAACGAGGAAGGCCTGTGAAGGCATGTGGAGAGTGGCAGGGACCGTGAGGATATGACAGGAGAACTGGCGGGCTTGCAACTAGGCAGTCGGCAAGGACTAACTGTAACAGAGGAGCTCTGAGGGCTTGAAAGGTGACTAAAGGTTCCCTCGGCAGCGGCGGGGATACAAGGTGAGTTGAGGCCTCTGGGAGGATAGGGCCCTCCGCAATGAGATCGGAAATTTCATAACACATAGTGTCTAAAGGCAGGTGCTTGGCGGAATTAACCGCATGGCAGAGCCAAGAGGTGAGATGGATGGCTTTGCAGGAGCCTTGGAAAAGAAAATGATGATCGTGTGCAGAACCTCCCTGTTGCCAGAGGGGCACAGAATCCCGTATCCGTGCAGTGGCCAGATTAAATTTAGAGGGAGCGCAGACCAAGCGGAGACCAGCTGACCTGCGGCAGTGTTTGCACATGGAGGAAACAGGTGGTAGAGAGTCTTCGCGGTACAGAGGACCACGGGCGGTGGTGTAAAAACAGTTGGTAGTCCAGCCGAGCACAGTATGCCAGAAGGAGTCAAGTTTCTTTAACATAAATGGATCTGGGACAAAAAGTCACAACCATAGGGAAGGATTGGGAGGATCGCGCCGAAAACTAGTTTCCTATTGCACAATGAGGAGAGGTCTTTGCCAGCTGCTGTAACGGGGGCACCCTATAGAGAGGTGAACTCTAAGGTTGCGACCGCACCAAACAGTCAAGTAAAAGATGAAGATGAGGTAAATAATTCAAAAGAATCAAAACGGTAAAACTTAATATCGTTAAGCTGAAAGGTTCACTCAATAAGTTCTCTCGAGGAAAGTTGGTTATCGAAGTAGAATGCCAAACACTTAAACTTAAGTAGATTTCAGATTGAAGCCTTTGACATTCACCACTACTCCGACCTTGTGCGAGCACCCTGTCCTGCTCAGGGTTTGTCCGAGGTCTACCCTCCATCAGGAATTATCCAGCTGGAAGTGTCGGACCAAGTCGGGTACACTTAACTCGGTCAATAGAAGGTGAGTTTCTGCAATGCATCTCCAATACAACCCCAGGTGGAAAAACTCGTCCTATCGAAGTCATACCAGTAGCTAACTGTTATGACAACAACCGGAGTCAATACCTAGGTGGTGGACTCACTGGCCCTGTGGCAGTTTCGTCTATACAAGCTATGCAGTCCATCATTTAATCTATGCGACTATCCAAGGTGATAAATTGACATGCAAGCTCCCCCGGTGAGATGTAGGCGATGGTTAGCTAAGTGGGCACTACCCATAGCCGGCCTCTCGGGACATACTCTACCGTGATAAGACTCATATCTCCAGAGTCAAATAACAACCCATAGTAATGCTACAAATCAAGGGGAGAAGGTCCGGGCTGGTTACTGAGGTATTTGTCTCGAAAGCACCCTGGCCTTCTGAGACTGCCTGAGTATCACTAGGAAGACTACCCTACAACCCGTAGGCTAGAATAGACTCCTAGATGCCCGAGAGACCATATATGAGCGACCTCCATTTTGGCGGTTACCCATACTCCCGTTATATATCCTGCGAACAGCATTCAGTCGGACGGACGGCGACGACTTATATGGTATTACAGCAGCTGCTCCAATGACCTCTTTTAACTAGCAAACAAGCAACTACACAGCCGTCTGCCTATGACGCGCCGTCCCAACACTGGGGCCAGAGGGGGGTGTCAGCAAAACCCGCCCAAGTTTAATAGCATGTTCGGGCCACCCTTACACAGGCGTGGGGCCTCCCCGCGCAGGTGTGTGAGCGCTCAAGGACATCTAAGAGCCCATAGAATGACAGGCAATCGACCTCTAAGTTCTAGGATGACTTTGCCGGTGAAGGTAGGGTAACTTGGACTCCACAGTAGGGTAACTGGGGTCCATGGGCATAATGACCAAATTCTCAAGGTAGGGTAACTTTGCTCTCTTATGCCATTAACCACTCCGGAAGTCCTCCAGTCAAGCCCAAAGGTCGTCTCGGAGGTCCGTGTAACATTCCCATAATTCCCTTGACCTTATGTGAATGTTCTCCCGAAAGGTTACCCTGCCTAATAGAATGCCCAAGGCTATTCTACTGTTTCCTAGGCCTTGCCTTTAGGGGAACCATCATTCTTGTATACTAAGTATACTAGACCATACCACCTCTGACTACCTCTTGGTATACCATTTGGGCTAAGGTGGTGGTTATTGTAGCTACCCATCGTAGGGTCGTTACAGCTGCACTGAGCTGGCGGATTGTAGTAAACGAGGCCTGAGTGAGAGCCAGGCGTCTTCGGAAGTGGACGGAGGACTGAATAGTTGGGATGAGCCAGTATCCAAGCCATCAGACGGCTTGGGAGGGAGAAAAAAGCATGTAGTTAATCACAATGGGGGCCAAGGCTACATCTGAGCGGTCCTTTGGAGTGCTTGAGTGAATGTGTTCCTATTTTGGGAACCGAAAAGGCGCCCTCCAGGTTGGCACCCTGTCCTTGGATGAAGCTAAAAGAATATTGTAGTGTGTGGATATTGGAAGGTACGCAGCCCGAGCCGACAGTGAGAGTTAGGTCGTCGACATATCTGATCGCAAGGCCTAGAGGCTGGCAATATGGAGCCCAAAAAGAAGAGCAGAAATCAGAGAACCCTGTAGGGTACCACGGCCGTCCCACTGCTGGGGCCACAGGGGGGTGTTAGCAAAACCCGGCCAAGTTCAATAGCATTTTCGGGCCACCTTTACTCAGGTTTGGGGCCTTCCCTCGTGGAGGCATGTGCCCCCATCAACATCGAAGAGCATGTAGAATGTCAGGCAATTGACTTCTAAGTTCTAGGATCACTTTGCCGGTGAAGGTAGGGTAACTTGGACTCCACAGTAGGGTAACTGGGGTCCATGGGTATAATGACCAAATTCCCAAGGTAAGGTAACTTCGCCCCCTTATGCCATTAACCTCTCCGGAAGTCTTCCTGTCGACCACAAAGGTTGTCTTGGGGGTTTGTGTAACATTCCCATAATTCTCTTGACCTTATGTAAATGTTCTCCTGAAAGGTTACCCTACCTAATAGAGTCCTCAAGGCTACTCAACCATTCCCTAGTCTTTGTCCTAGGTTAACGAGCCATTTGTATACGAGCTATACGAGACCATACTACCTCTGGTTACCACTTGGTATACCTGTAGGGCTAAGGTGGTAGTTATTGTAGCTACATATCGTAGGGTCATTATAGAAGCAACACACAAACCTTTCGCTTTGCTTCTTGATTTTAGTTGCCTGGGAGTCAGACCACTTCTTTTTCCCCATGTCCTGAGAGGTGGACCACGTTGACGGGTGTTGGTGTTAGAGGAGGAGGAGGAGGATGGTGGGAGGCTCGGGTTGGTAAAGGAGCTCGAGGGATTCATTGCATGTTGGCTGTCTCCTATTCCGGTCCCTTCGGTGTTCTCTCCGTTACCCATATCCAAGGGGAGTTCCGCGATGGAGCATTCTGGGAGGTAAGGGACCAAGACTGAGGAGCATGATTTCAGGTAGGCTAGGACCGGGAGTGAGGGGGTAAGGTCGCTTTGTTGAGAGTCCAGGACTTGGGGGCCAGTGTGTGGTGTCGGTTGGTAGGAAGAGGCCATGGCCACGAGTTGCGCAAGGGCTTCTGGATTGATGGCATTTACGGAATCGTCACTGAAGACCTTTCTCAGGGCCGTTTGGAACCCCATGGGTCTGGGTGTGGGTGTCGCGAGGCGGCGGTTGGAGCTGTTAGAGGTCCTAATGTTTACACAACATTCTCCTCTGCAGCCTAGTACAAGGGGTATCTTGGGGAACGTGGTCCCTGGTAGGACCATTGGCTCAGGGATGTCGGCATCCGTGTTGGGGCAGGCTGGGGCATGCAGGATAATGGAGTTGGGGGGTAGGGTGGACCCCAGAGTGAGGCCGAAACCTGATTTCTGGGCCAGGAGGGGAGAAAGCCTGCTGGGGCTGTTGGGGGGTGAAGAGAGGAGGCTCTCAGATCTCTCGTGGATGCGTTTGATGGGGGAGGTAGACATGGTAAGTGAGGAACAGGTCTGTTACTTGGTGTGCAATCAGTTTCCCTGATGTTTTGAAGCCTTGGGAAAAGCGAGCCTGATTGGCTGCCTCACCCAAGGGAGGAAAGTGGTGTGAAAAGCCAGGAGTGATAAAAATCACAAAAATCCTGTTTATCAGGGAGGCAAATGGTGTGTTGTCAGATGAAATGTGAGATGTGATCAGTGGCAGAGCTAAATCTCTGTGTGTGAAAAGATTTTGGCTCCGGTATACAGGAGGATATTGAAAACGTAGGAGAAAGAGACAGCGCCGTTCAACATGATTTTCATTGATGCTACCTATGACCAACTAAATGGTATATGAGGCATTGCGGAACACCCCCGACGGACCTGGGCCCTCTAACATGAAAGACAACATCCCGTCGCGGTACCTATCCAAGAACCGCCTACTGACTGGTGACTCCGGTAGTAACGACCGTACGATAGGTAGCTACAATCACTATTACCTTAGTCCGAATGGTATACCAAGTGGGAACCAGAGGTGGTATGGTCTCGTATACTTGGTATATACATAGCTAGTAAACCTAGGATAAGGCCTAGGGAATAGTTGAGTAGCCTTGAGGTAGTCTACTAGGCAGGGTAACCTTTCCGGAGAACATGCGGATAAGGTCAAGAGAATCATGGGAATGTTACACGGACCTCCGAGATGACATTTGTGCTCGACTAGAGTGCTCTCGGGGCGGTTAACGGCATAAGAGGGCAAAGTCACCCTACCTTGCGAATTTGGTCATTATGCCCATGGACCCCAGTTACCCTACTAAGGTGTCCAAGTTACCCTACCTTCACCGGCAAAGTCATCCTAGAACTTAGAGGTCGATTGCCTCACATTCTTTGGGCTCTTAGATGTTCATCAGCAAAAATACTAGCCTGCGTCCTGTGCGTCCTGTGCGTCAGACGCACCTGACGCACAGAACGTCAATCGCGAATCAGGACGCACAGGGCGCACACCTAAAACTCAGGACGCTCCGGGCGCACACCTAACACTCAGGACGCAACCAGATGCAGCACCCAATCCTCAGAACGCAACCAGACGCAGCACCTAATCCTCAGGACTCAACCAGATACAGCACCTAATCCTCAGGACGCAACCAGACGCAGCACCTAATCCTCAGGACGCCACCAGACGCAGTACCTACTCTTGCTGAGATACCTGTAATAAGCGAAGGGTCCCCCCTTTACCTGTTTTTGACCTTGGTCACCCGGGTCACAATATATTTCACATCATGGAAAAGTATTAAATTTACTACTAATAGTCTTCTATTCTTCTA
>Ga0307509_10002577_pt1 | contig 29101 bp, 31 predicted proteins | sample 10_EM_MG_FD_202245 | JGI IMG/M metagenome (GOLD analysis project Ga0307509, IMG submission 202245) | Populus trichocarpa ectomycorrhiza microbial communities from riparian zone in the Pacific Northwest, United States - 10_EM | ecosystem: Host-associated > Plants > Roots > Unclassified | place...
TTTTTTAATTCTTTAATTTTTTTTAGTTGATGTTAAGGTAGTTGAATATATGGGGGGTTGTCATCACCGGGCAAATTATGTGTTCGCGATCGTTGTCGCGATCGGTTAATTTTGTCCCCGTACAATACATACTATTTTATCTGATAGCTTTGCGGTGGAGCTTTCTGGAATGGGGGATTCGCGTATATTAGTCCCGATAGTATGTCATAGTGCTTAGCCACGACTAGTGTATGGTACGGGTTGACCTCTAGCTTTAGGGATTAGGGTGCTCTTAAGGCATTGGGAATGTAGGAAGTCCACCGACATGGCAGAATAGTACTAGGCTTGTATTTTCCTAATGTAGTGCCTATCATCTGTCGCTTTTCCTCAAATTCACGTTTGTACGGTCAGCGCGAAAAGGTACGAAAAGATGAGTTCTTACACCAGCTCCTTCCCTACTTTTACCCGGACAACGCCTAATTCACGCTCACAGTTTGAAGTGAGGGGGAAATGTAGAGTACATGAATAAAACATACTCAACAATAAAGAAATGTGTCTATTAGACCAGAGAATAAGGAGGGGAAAATATAGAAAAAGCAGAAACTAAGGCTACACAAAACTGGGGCTCGGATTGCGGTAGGGAAATTCCGGTAGTGTCTTCAATTCTAAACTCAATGGAAATAAAATTCGCAAATCATCACTCTACTGCGCAAGCAGTGAGCTAGAAAGGTCCGGGTGGTGGTGTGGGTGCGCCGTAGGGTATGATACGTTTAGCCGGCTGAAACCCGGGACGGATTCTGGGCTCGACTTTTAGGGAAAGAGAGAGGGAGAGGGTTAGAGGAAGGGGAGGGAAAGGAAGGAGGATGATGTCCCCAGGAAGGTGTCTTAGGCTTAAAGTGGGTAGGTGACTATAAGAATGGGTGTGGCGGTGATGGGGTTATTGCAAAAATGGCATATATCCGAGTCCCAACAGGGGCTTAGTGAGCAAGGAAGGGGGAGGAATGTGGAGTCCCTCGGGCTTATGCCGTGCTGCGGGTTGTAGGGTTCTACGTTTACAGTAGCTGCACTACTCCCGCATGCCCATTCACAAGAGCATAGAAATGTGGGGTTCTGCCTTTGTTGTCTGACATTCCGGGGTTGACGTATTCTGATCCTAGCAGCAGCTTCACCACTCCGTCCTGTCCCCGCTCGGCAGCATAGGAGAATGGCGTTCTGCCTTTGTTGTCTGGCCTATCAGGGTTGACGTCTCCCCGTCCCAGCAGAAGCTTTACCACCCCGTCATGCCCACGCCCGGCAGCAAAGGAGAAAGGGGTCGCCCCTTTATTGTCTGGCCTATCCGAGATGACATCTTCCCGTCCCAGGAGAGCTTTTATCACCCCTTCGTGTCCGTTGTAACCAGCCCAGAAAAGTGGTGCTCGGCCTTCGTAGTCTGGCCTGTCGGGGATGACGTCTTCCCGTCCCAGCAGTAGCTTCACTACCCCTTCATGTCCCCATCCAGTAGCATAGGAGAGTGGTGTTCTTCCTCTGTTGTCTGGCTTATCGGGGATGACATCCTTCTGCTCCAGAAGCAGCTTCACCACCCCTTCATGTCCACGCCCAGCAGCATAGGAGAAAGGTGTTGTGCCCTTATTGTCAGGCCTGTCCGGGATGACATCTCCTCGTCCCAGTAATATTTTCACCACGCCTTCGTGTCCACGCCCAGCAGCATAGGAGAAAGGTGTTGTGCCCCTATTGTCAGGCCTGTCCGGGATGACGTCTCCCCGTCCCAGTAGTAGTTTTACCACGCTTTCGTGTCCGTTGTAACCAGCATAGAAAAGTGGTGTTCGGTCTTGGTCGTCTGGCCTGTCGGGGACGACGTCTTCCCGTCCCAGCAGTAGTTTTACTACCCCTTCATGTCCCCATCCAGTAGCATGGGAGAGTGGTGTTCTTCCGCTTTTGTCTGGCCTATCCGGGATGACATCTTCCCGTCCCAGTAATATTTTCACCACGCCTTCGTGTCCATTGCCAGCAGCCCAGGAAAGCGGCGTTCGGTCTTGGTCGTCTGGCCTGTCGGGGACGACGTCTTCCCGTCCCAAGAGTAGCTTTGCTACCCCTTCGTGTCCCCACCCAACAGCATAGTAGAAAGGTGTTCTACCTTTATTGTCTGGGACGTCGGGCATGACGTCTTTCCGTCCCAAGAGCAGCTTCGCCACCCCTTCGTGTCCCCACCCGGCAGCATAGTAGAAAGGTGTTCTACCTTTGTTGTCTGGAATGTCGGGCATGACGTCTCCCCGCCCCAGTAATAGTTCCACCACCCCTTCATGCCCGTTATGAGCAGCCCACGTGAGCGGTGTGAATCCCGCGCAATCTGTTTGGTTGATATCATAACTCTTCATCTCTATCAAAGTGGTTACAAACTCATCGATCCCGAAGAAGCATGCGCAGTGTAGTGCAGTGAACAGCAAAGGGGTCGTGGTATAACTAAGGTGATTTTGATGCACCACCTGTTGGAAAAGTGATTCAGCAGCTATGTGATTCTCGTACTTGTCCAGGAGTTCCAGCGCGAGACGCTTCCCGTTCTCCGAGAGTTCTTTTTTAGCATGAGTTCCCCAATGTCTTGAAGAGTATTCGAGAAAAGATGTGCTCTGAAGGTTAGAGGTGAATATCGACGGAAGGTCTTTGACCCGGGGTGAGCTCAGAAAAGTCAAGCAAGTTTCCGCTATTGTCGAGTGAGCCCTAGGAAACAGGTCCGGATGAGCAGAAAGGTACTCCTGGAGGGTAAAGTGGATCAGCCGCACAGTATTTGCTTTCCTGTCTACCGTAACCAGGCCCTGACAGCAGTCCAGCAATGTGCCTATCAAGGGAACATTGTCGGGATCGAAATCCGTTGATCCTATCTCCACTGCAAGCGCATGACACAGCTCACCTGCCTTAAGTGGTCGTTCCGAATGACATAGCCACATTAAAGTGGCCATCGCAAGCTTTGCCTTCTCCTCGCCTTGTGCATTTATTCTTTCCAGGCTTGCGCCGTATACATCCTCCAACTCCAAGCCACCCACCATTGCTTCGAGTCTTCTTCGTCTCCGAGCAATGGTTGTTTCCCGCAGGATTGCCTCAATATGGAGCGAAACTAGTAGAAATCTAGAGTAGCATTCATCAGTGAATCATTCGGGGTTCACGCAGTCCCCGGGTCAACGTACATTTCCGGGGCCGTTTCAGTGATCCTCTTCACAATTTCTGCCCCTAGCATACTGTCCATCACCTCGGGCATCGTGTCCTTGCTCAATCTCTCCCGCACATATGTAATAATATCATCTTGGGTAGGCTTTACCGATACACTTGCTACTACGAAACCAAATGGCCTCTCAATCTGAGCCCGGATATGTGGCCTCCCGGTGATGAATATTCGAGTGTTTGGTGATGTCTGGAGGAGTCGGCTTAGTGAGCTAAGAACCTCTAGTTGATGCACTGGCAGACATTCGTCGATGGCATCAATGCATATGAAGGTGCGTTGTGTGGACGAGATGCTTTGAAAGAGATGGACAATCTCAGAAGGTTGCAGCCCTCGACCGCCCAAGTTTTTCATCTGATATCGAAATTCTCGCACTATCTCTTCTGGAAACGTTTCCAGCCCACCCAGAAGCTGTTTTAGGAGGGATCCCAGCACATTCTTTGGGGACTGCTCCTCTCGGGCAGCGAAGTCAAAGTAAAAGCAAGCGACAACTATGTTTTGTCCTCTGCTCCGTTCACATAGAGTTTCTATCACCAGAGAGCTAGCATCCTAACTTGTAAGCGAATACCTTTCTTTCCCCTTCCCCTCCCTTCAATAACCAACTTACGTAAGATGACTCTTTCCAACCCCCGGGTGCCCGTAGCAAAACAAGACCGCACGATCTGATTCATCATTCCTGCAACCGCTATACCAGCTTGCGAAATCATGGGTTTGCAGGAGCCAGTCTCCCACTCTGTCCACCTGCTGGGTTTGGATGTCCTGATGCCGCACTAGTGGGTCTAAGGGGGATAACCAGCCCAGGATTCTAGACCGGTCATCGGTACCAGTATAGTTGATGTTAGTCGACACGTTGAAAGAGATACCGGTGTTGAAAGAGTTATTGTTATTGGACAAAAATCGAGACATTTTCCCTTTTTCGTTGTCCGAAATGCTGGGGAGGACGGGGGGTCGATTAACTTGGGCTGGTTGGCGAAATTCCTGTGAGCAGAGAAGTGGGGTTTATTGTAGAGCCTCGTTGTCCGCTAATATGATACATCCTAAATAAATGAATGAGAGGTCTAGCACCTCAGCTCTTGCAGCAATTTCAGAGTACCAGTACCGTCAGAAACCGGGACCCCGCAACCTACCAATCGCATAGATCTTGTGCTACCATACATCAAGCCTTTCTCCCAACACGACCTCTCTAACCCATTGTAAGAACCACTGATATGTTCCCAGGATGAGGGAGAATTCCCTCAAGACGGAGCTCTAGCTACAGAATGACAACCCTGAGGAGAGATTAAATCTAGTTCTATTATAATTAGTCCGGAATTATAACCAAGTTTTCTTCTCTTATTATATCCAGGCCTCGGGACTTCAGCGGGTTAGCAAGACACCGAGGGATAGAGTGTGGTCTACAGACTCTTAAAATATATTCCACGCACCAAGGTCTCACCAAAAATGAATTAGCCAGCATCTCCGAGCTCCTCTAAACAAAGTAAGCATCAAATCCAAGCTCGAGCAATAATTAGCTTTCGCATATGAGCCACAATCCATCATATCATACATGTGATATATGTTTTCAAAAGACCAAAATCCGCCAAACCTTCATAGTCGTCACGCATCTGAAGTGAAATGATCGGTATTCACACACACTCTCTCGTGCCCCCTCATATGTTTGAGCGGGGAATATATTGTTACTATTTTGAACTGCCCTCCCGGATAGCACAGGTATAGTACCCCCCGTGAGTGCGGTACTGGAGCTAGATTCGGGATCTCCTGGGCATAAAGGCTCCTATGCTCGCCCCGGATCTGGTTGGCTGGCTAGCCTTTTTTTATATAATATTTTACCCATGTATTCATCATACGTGCCGAGTGACGCTTGCACCCCGGAGCCACCGTCAAGGACTTAGTCAGACAAAGAGATCGTAAGGCGTAAAGCTTCACTCCAGAGAGGAACCCTCTTTCCCTCAGCGTCTCCGGTGATATCGAATGAGGCCTTATTTAATAGAGAGAATTTCGGCGGCTTTGGCTGCCCCTGCTCTCGGAGAGTAATACATACCCTTAATTTCATTGGGGCATTCGCTTCTTGTTTTGCGTCACAAAGTATCATATCATACATGGAATTTTCTGAAAGAAAAAAAGGGCAAACAAGAGTAATAGTCGAAAAGCGTTCTATAGCCTAGAAGTACATAGCTTACCCTCCATTCTTTGCATTTCTCCTCATCGGGTGCCTTGACTTAGCCTACGCCCTCTTTTCCCCAATCATATACAGTTGCTCTCTTGTTTTTGTTCCCGAAAAAGGCTAACAAGGCTCGATATGATATACCCTCACACTCTCTTCAGTTCCCCCTCCCTTCCTCCTATCACCATTCCTTGAAACCAAGCCAAGCCATACCCTGCCCATCCAAACAAAAGAAATAAGGATAAAATAAAATAAGAAATCTACAAAGAGAAGACATCACATATCTACGCAGGATTCTTTTCTAAAAAGCCATGGCAAAGATGAAGAAAGAAAAAGGTGACAAAAAACTATAGGTTGATAGGAAATCCAAGAGGGGACGATAAAGGGGGAGAGGTTAATGATCGCGAAGTGAGTGAGCTGTGGTAAAGGTTACTCATTTTTGGCTTTATTAGTGGGCTGTTGAAGGTATAATCTCCGCTCGGCGAATTTGAGAACCTCGTCGATAAAGCTGTTACCATGGTTAGCCTCTATTTATTCTGGGAAGGGAGGAGGATGGGGGAAGGAAGCTTACATGACTGGAAGAGAAATATACACCACGGCCTTCCACTCGTGCAAGTTCAATGGCACAATCGAGAATAGGCCTTGAAGGACAGGGGTGTACAAGAGTGCAAAGTGCAAGACCATACTAAGGGTGATGGCGTAGACAAGCTTCATGTTCTTCCACAATGGTAGGGTAAGCAGACTCTCACTAGAACTGAGTGCATTCATAGCGTTGAACATCTCAATGACTACCAAGATGGACAAGGAGATAGTGGATGCAGCCTTGGCGTAATCGTTAGAAAACATCTCGCAGCCAATCTCCGGGTACATTGTTGAGCACTTGTGGAAATGTGTAAGTTGGTAGAAGGTGATTTGGGGACCCTCGCTGTTGAACATGAACCACCAGGCATAGCCAAAGACTGTTGCAGCACCAACGTACACGCCAATAACCATGTATCTGAAAAAGAGCCACCCTCCAACGAGTGCTTCATCTCTCCCACGCGGGGGACGTCTCATGATGTCGTGGTCTGGGGGGTTGAAGGAGAGGGCAGTGGCAGGGAGGCCGTCGGTGACAAGATTAACCCAGAGGAGCTGGACGGGGATGAGTGCTTCGGGCATACCTGCCGCGGCGGTCAGGAAGATGGAGACCACTTCTCCGATGTTGGAAGAGATCAAGTAGCGAATGAATTGCTGGGTGTTAGCGTAGATTGAGCGGCCTTCTTCCACGGCAAGTTCGATTGTAGCAAAGTTGTCGTCCGCGAGAACCATGTCTGCTGCCAATTTCGCCACGTCTGTTCCACTGCCCATGGCCACGCCGATATCGGATTTCTTCAAGGCCGGGGCATCATTAACACCGTCACCAGTCATTGCCACAACTTCGCCAGCGCTTTGAAGGAGATCAACAAGTTTACTTTTATGGGTTGGTTCGGTTCGTGAAAAGAGGCTCGCTCTCTTGGCAACTTCCAATTGTTCAATTTCACTCAAAGCATCGAATTCACGGCCAGTATAACTCTTTCCAGTAAGATCCTCGTATTCCCCAAAGACACCAATCTGACGACAGATAGTCTCAGCGGTCTGTTTGTTATCCCCAGTGATAACAATGACACGAATTCCAGCGTCACGACACTTTTTGATCGAGTTCGCAACCTCGGGGCGAGGGGGATCCAACATCCCGACGAGGCCAATCAGAGTCATACCTTGTTCGATTTGAGCATATTCCTGGGTAGTGGTTGCAGAGCGGATCAGAGGACGACCACCGATACTGTCAACTGCAGCAAACGCCATGACACGGAGACCACGGGTTGCATATTCCGATAACTTAGCGTTTACGAGATCTCGAGCCTTAGGCCCAAAAGGAGCCTTCTGTCCGCCAGAACCAACAAGGGCGTGAGTGCATCTTTCCATGACTGATTCGGGGGCTCCTTTGACCAGCAAACGGGGATTTTGAGTATCCCCCACTAATACGGACATACTCTTCCTATCACGAGAGAACTCGAAAGTTGAGAGACGGGGGTTTCGAGATTCATAATATCTATTAGCTTCATCGAGACGTTTCTCAACAGCCTTGTATGAGGTTTGTAGGTTCAAGGCAGTATCGGGAGTGCCAATTTTCTCAACCAAAACCCTGAGAGCGCCCTCGGTGGGCTCGCCAACATTCGTGAAAGTTTGTGTTTTCGGATCATAAGAAAGCTCGGCGTCATTGCAAACTGCAGCAACTTCGGCGAGTCTACGAATAGTGACTGATTGACTTGCGACAGACTCCAAGACGCTTCCAGATGAATTCTTGATAGCGCCAACTGGTGAGAAGCTAGTTCCGTCAATCGTAATTTCATCGAGCTCCATTTGAGATTCGCCAATGACAAAAGCCCTCGATACGCTCATCTGGTTAGTTGTCAAGGTTCCAGTCTTATCAGAGCAAATAACACTACAACTTCCGAGGGTCTCGACCGAAGGCAGACTCCTAACAACAGCGTTCTTTGCAGCCATCTTGCGAGTCCCGAGGGCGAGACAGGTTGTGATGACCACGGCGAGACCTTCCGGAATGGCAGCAACTCCCAATGAAACGGCGATCTGCCGAAGTTTGTTAGCCCTTCGCCTTGTAAATCCGTAGACTCGATGATTGTTACCTTCAAGTAGTAGATAGCACCTTTCAGCCAACCACCGTGAGATTCATCGCTAAAGTTTCCGATGTTAATAAGCCAGACAATTACACAAATTACCGAGATAACCTTTGCTAGAACATCCCCAAAGTCGTTCAACTTTTGCTTCAACGGCGTAGGTTCCGAGATTTGGGAAATGATGCTAGTGTGTATATCACCGATAGCGGTAGAGTTACCAGTAAGAACCACAACAGCCCTAGCATGACCGACCGTAATCGCTGTTCCGGAGAAGAGCATATTGGTCTGATCCTGCTTGACAGCCATAGAGTCCTTGACAGGGAGTGTATTCTTGCTGACGCTCTCGCTCTCGCCAGTGAGGATCGCTTGGTCGACACGGAAGGTGTTGCTCATGATGGCAATTACACGGCAGTCAGCGGGTATCCGATCGCCGACTGCTACGTCGACAATATCACCGGGGACAAGCTCTTCAGCACGAATCCGGGAAACATGACCATTCCGAATAACTTTTGCTTCGTTGGCGGAATATTCCTGAAGGGCAGCAATTGCCTTTTCGGCACTACTTTCTTGGGAAACACCCACAACCGCGTTAAGAATCAAGATAGTGAGGATCTTGGCCAAACATCAGCACTCTTACCCAACATGTCAGCGGGCAATATGTAAAAAGGATCACTCACAACAGCAGGGTCAACAAAAGCTGTCAGGCCAGCACCCTCCTCCAGAAAAGCCAATATAAATGACACCGCCGCAGAGGCCAGTAATATTATCACCAGCTGATCCTTGAATTGCTCCAAGACAAGCTGCCATAACGGGGTCGGAGGTTCTTCGGGGAGCGCTGATCCCCAGGTAAGGTTAGCCCAAGTTCAAGCCCGTTAGCCCGACATGGAGCCGTCATACCATTTCTCCCATATCTCAAAAAAGCAGTTTCCACTCGCTGGCTGTCAAGGCCAGTGCGCTCATCGACGTTGAAGAACTTTAAAGTATCTTCAGTCGTCCGAGCATAAGCGCGATCCATTATCGCAAGCGGATAACTAAGTCGTTACCTTACACTCTTTGTGTTTGTGTTTACTGGGCTGGGGGTAAACTTCACGGTGTTGGCGGTATTCCGTCTGAGGATAAGGTGCGATAGGTGCAAAGATTGAAGAAGAAGAAGGAGAAAAATCCAAGAGAAGGAATGAAGAGAAGGAATAAAATAATAAAATAGGAGAGTTGTGGGGGAGTTCCTTAGTGAGTGAATAATATGGATGGTGATTACTCTAGCAAGAGGCAAAGTTGAAAGGTGGTCTTTTCTTTGGAAGAAAACTGCGACCCAGGAGCCCCACGCAAATGATAGGAGCAGCGGCTCTTTGCTCTTCCATGCCAAGAGACCCCCTTTTCCCCCTGGTACAGAACCCCATTTTCCGGGAACCGCCACTCTGAAAAAAATGAAAAAATAATGGGGGTTCACTATGGGGTACCGGTACTGTACCGTAGCCCGCCAGCCTGAGGGTAATACCAGCACCAGCAGGCAATTATAAAATTCATGAAGACAACAAAATGCAATAAGTCAGTTAATTGACAGCCACTCCCATTGGTAAACATTTACCATAATTTAGGCACCACTTCGGCCTCCCCTGCATACCTGCTGCCTGGTTGTCTACGAGGCAAATGAGGAAGAGTAAAACCGAGTGAGCGGAGGTGGAGCAGGCCCTGTCACACCAGTTTAATATGATACTGTATGATACAAGTACAAGCTTGGGTTTATCGTATTCGAGTACTTGCAGTGACCAAACCGGTCGACGGGAAGTGATAGGTAGAATAGTGACAATATCACAATCGCAGTTTCTCTGGCGTGGCTTCATACCCTATTTAGGGAGGATTTTGGGGGGATCACTCTTGTGAGTTGATAAAACGTGTAATTTGCTTAGACTATTCCTAGCCGAGTCTGTCAAGAACTACGCCAAACCTAGTAGATGAGAAATATGCTACACTTGTGCCAGAGTATTAAATTTGACATTTAAAACTATTAAGTCATGGCCCACTATTGGTAAAACAGTAACGAACCTGAATGTTAAGCCAGCAGTGAAATCGGACAAGAATACATTCACATATTAGGAACGTGAACCAAGCAATATTCTTCCTCATCAAAAGTGTTTCAATATGCAGCACAGCAGCACAGCAGCATTGTGGCATATAGCTTAATATCAGATGCATGTAGAGTTCTAAAATACCAATTCGATAAATAAACTCCAATGTGATGCTCCTCTTAAAAACCATATATATACATTAGGCGTTAGCGCACAATACTGGGTACTCATTGACTATTGTTCAGAGATCTTCCTAACTTCACTATCTCTATGGGTTGGGCTCTGTGGTACAGATTGAGATTGCACCACATCTAGAACACTGCTCTGTATATGATTGAAGGATTAATAAGCAAGCCTGTTTCTTTGGAAGAACGGCAGGTTATATAAGAGAGACATAACTTACGCATGGTGGGATCGCACGCAGGGGTTTCCCCATTGAGGCTTGTGGTATTGGTGGTGATAGTGTGCTTATTGTGTTTTTGAGGACTTCAGAAATAGAAAAACCCCATACAATCATTGTTACCCAATCACTTCCACACTTTACACTCTATTCCAGTACTAATTCTCGGAGGTTAGTCCTTCACTTATAAGTAGGAATGAGCAGATTGAACTACCATATGATACCTTGAAGTACAAACGTGCCGTGCCGCCTTGGGAGGAAAATAGGGTACCGTATTTGAGATAGCTATCCTTCAGCAGTCGACTAACTTGATTTTAGGGTTTACTCAGGAATTAGCAGAGCTTGTATATACGATAGTTCCAGAATTTCTCAGAGTTTGAGATAGTTGCCATTCCGGGCTTCCTTCCGACTGAATGGTAAATAAACCTATTGCCGTAAACTCAATGCGACAGCTGCCTTGTCTTGACAACCTTAGTCCTTTGGTTGTGCGTTGCAGTTGCAGCACAGGCTTAACTTAGCCCGCAGTCCACTAGGGGAGTGCCAGGTCAGGAAGCGGACTTATGATAGCCAGCTAGAATTCAGTAGCACCACGGGACCTAGCATCCACCTTCGCCTTGTGCGGCTCTTTGGATCTCACCTCAAAGCCTTGAGACCCTAGCACCATCCCCCTACTCAACCATTATCCCACTCTTAAAGTTTCACACCCACGCTGCCATTATCTTCACGCGTATAGTACAGCACTTTTCTTTCCTTTTTACCTCAACCCCATTACCGACGTCGGCTTGCTCAGCAAAGCGCCTGCCATGGAATCCTCTTCACCGGAAAAAAGGCAGCCGAAACCCAAGATGATGTTTAAGAAGCGGACTTTCGACAAAAAGACAGAAAATGGGGAAGCCAAACCAGCTAGACCAACAGACGATATCAGCTTCTTCAGTCGCTCCAAAGAATCCTTCGTCAGCGCGGCGGAAATACGTCAGCGAGACCTAGCTCGGAGAGAAAAAGAGAGGGCTGAGAAACCTCGCTCACCGTCTTTGACCATCAACAAGGGTTCTCCCAAGGGGAAGAAGAAGAGAAGCAGTGAGGAGCTTTCGGAAGATGATCTTAAGTTGGGAAGATCTATAAATAAACGGAGTGTACCCCTACACAGCCGGTAATCAAACATGTATCCTCTGCGTGTTCTTCTGTAGTTTGCTAATGTCTAACTTTCTAGCTATAAAAATGCGAAAATAATTCTCGACGATTCCGAGGACGAGATTTCACCCTCTGCGCAGCAGAAGAGAGACCGCGAGATCGAACTCACACCACCTCCATTCCTCTATTCTGAATATGACTTACCTCGACCTATTCCCAAGCCCAATTTTCAGTCACCGGTGATCTCACTTTTAGATAGCGAACCGGAGGTTATGGTCACTAGCAGCGCACCAGTTACAACAATCGACCACGATGATGACGAACCGCAAGAGCAGAATCCTGCCTTGGCTGCAATAGAGAAGAAGGCTAGGGAGAGAGCTGCACGCATGCGCGCGACCCAATCCCCGTCGGTTGAATCTCGGGGCGCTTCCCTTGGACCGTGTGTCTCCATACTTGTTACATCTGACATTCCGAAAACCAATCCGTTGATATGCAAACGCCGTGTAGGACAAACCTTAAAGGAAGTTAGGTTGGCGTGGTGTCAACGCCAAGGTTTCAATGAGGATATGACCAGCGATATTTTCCTGACCTGGAAGGGTAACAAGATATTCGACGTCAATACTTGCAACGGCATGGGAATCAGCCCTGATGAAGAAGGGAACTTTGAAGAAAGCACTGAAGGGGTGAAGGACAAACACCTCCACTTTGAGGCAATGACAGCGGAGATTTTCGCTGAAAGGGAGAGAAGTCGTGAGGCACAATACAATGGTCTTGAGGAAGAGCCGGAGGAGACACCAGAGGAATCTATCGGAATTATCCTTAAGAGCAAAGGATATGATAATTTCCCTGCTAAAGTTAAACCGGTAAGCAATTCCCCCTCTCATACGGTGCTAAGGGCATCGCAGGCTTACATATATCTACTAGAGTACCAAAATATCAGAGCTCATCAACTCGTTCAGGGCTGCGAGAGCCATCGATCCTTCTAAGACGATAATTCTCGATTTCGACGGCGACCACCTAGATCCGGATGGAGCGATTCGTGACACTGAACTTGAAGATATGTTCACGGTTGATGTCTACGTCAACTAAAAGGGAATATACCATAGTTGGATTCTTGCATTTTTTTTTCTTCCCCGTTCCATTGTCTCCTTTCAATTCTTTCTGGTCCTTTTGATACCTTTGATAAAGTATACCATTACCATATCGTAATTACTCATTAGCTTAGAAACTTTTACTCACGGCGCAAACTGCGCGAGCGAACCACTTCTACCATGCATTGAGGATCCGACTAGTTTTTTTCTCCTAATCGATCCCCTCTGTTCAGTAAAAGCTCCTGGCTGTTTTTCTTTGTTTCCACATCTCCGGTGTTCGGGTATATTCATGGGTTGTGTTATGGAGTATTTGTTTTATACGCCCGCTTGTTCATTCATCCACCATATCGTGGGATTGGTGCTTTTTCTTCTTTTTTTTCCTTTGATTGTTTCATACGTAAGGTCGTTTTTTTGAAGGGAACATTTGTGTTCTAGACAAGGTAGTTCTAGAATTTGGTGTCCAACATGTGTTGGAATATCCAAAGACCACGAGGATTGAGGAATAGAATTATGCTAGTACAGTACAACGAATGACGGATATATTACATGGCCTAGAAGCGATAGGTGGGGAGCGCGTAGCTCCCCCTAGTCACAGTGGCTCGGGGTGCAGATATTAAATCCACCATGGTTCTAAACTCCAAATCAGTTTAGGTTATTTCCCACTAGTCTACCGATTTGGAGAAAAAACTAGGGTGAGAGTTACGGTTCGTGCAGCTCAAAAGGTGCACCAGAAATTTGGTGACCCCAAATTCCTAAAGACTCTGAAACAACACACATAATTGAGAAAAAAAGGGAAAGGGCCTCCTGGTTAAACATAGCTCTTTGAGTGATTGTGACCTTATCTCTTACTGAATATGTAACTGGGACCTATGTTCTACCAATCTATGGTAGAATTTAACCTATATAAACTTCGGGATTACAGCAGTTTTCAGCCTGGATGTGATAAACCTTGAAGTGGATCAAGCCTCCGAATTCCTCCTGCGAGTGAGAATATGTGAGCCAACATTTCTTCAATACCCTATCCTTCATAGTCGAAAGACACTCCTGAAACAGCTAATGGTGTTTTCAGAAAAGTGTCACCAATTTTTTTGAGGAAATTTTCGGTGGAGTATGATATTTCTAGGTATGATATGATATTAGTAGTTTTTCTATGAGGCTAGGGTTGGGTAATACGAACAGTGAATCCCCCGTGAATTAGTCATGGGTGGGGGGGTTGAGGCATTAGGTCTTGGCATAGCACTGACCTACAACCACCGACACCCTGTGATAATACGTGTGGTTCATTCCCCACTCCTATCATAGCTATCTATCAACCCCCGCGGTTTCCATCATCTGCCCATCCCTTGAGTTTTTGTTTTTTTAGAAATTCATTCCTTTACGAACACTCATAATGGTATCTGCATCCAGCCCCCGTCATGAAGCCCCTCCCCTCCCTCTGCCAGCCCCGAGCTTTTTGTATGCTAACTATGCGGGTAGAGCAATCCGTTCAGTATAAACGGGGGTGCTGTCGTAGCAATGTACGGAACCCTCTGCTTCCAGCCTTACAAAGCTTAGTTACTGATAGAGGTTGATGGAACCAGGGCTGGGAAGGACTGTGTCGCTATTGCCTGTGATCTGAGACTGGGAATGCAGGCCCTTACCGTATCCAATGATTTCCCCAAGATCTTCAACTACGGCGATGTCTATCTAGGCCTGACAGGTTTGGCGACGGACGTTACATCCGTGTTTGCCCCCCCATTCGCCGCTGGTCTATTTCGTTTCCGGATACCGACCACACCTCTGGGCAAGTTTTGCTGATGAATGGACACACAGATCGGAGCTCTTCCGCTATAAAGTGAACATGTACCGCCTACGAGAGGAGCGTGATATCGAGCCCCAGACCATGGCGAATCTAGTGTCATCGTCTCTATATGAGAAACGATTTGGGCCATACTTTGTCTCACCTGTCATCGCCGGAATTAACCCGCATAGCGGCAAGCCGTTTATTTGCGGTTTTGACTCGATTGGATGTATCAACTTTGCTGAAGACTTTATTGTGTCAGGAACGGCATCTGACCAACTCTTTGGTACTTGTGAAGGATTGTGGGAGCCTGATTTGGTATGACCTGTTTTGCCATGGGGGGTGGATGGAGCAAGAGAGCTATTCGCTGATATGCTGATGTTCTGTAGGAGCCGGAAGACTTGTTCGAAACCATCTCTCAGGCACTACTTAACTCCGTCGATCGTGATGCCTTATCCGGTGGGTTTCTTGCACTCTCTGAAGATGGTTTTGCATAGTTGCTGATTGGGGGCATAGGTTGGGGTGCACATGTTTATCTTGTAACCAAGGATAAGGTCGTCAAGAGGCTTCTCAAGGGTAGACTCCTCCCCCACCCATCATTCTTTCATCTTGATTACCTCCGGTGGTGGTGCGGTAGCTGACAAGGGCTTTCCCGGGCAAACAGGAAGACAAGACTAAAGAAATAAAAATAAATAAAAAGGATGGAGAGGACTTCTGCGAGAGCCATAATGGGGCCTGGCTGTGTCTGTATTTATACTCATCATAAATCATCACGTCGTCTCAACTTCTAGAGTCGTGGATAGCTGCGAATCAATACCCTTAACCGTCTATATAACTCTTGATTGGAATTGTAAATCGGAAGCTGGATTTCATAGGTCAGTGTTGTTGAGATGCTGGCAATTAAATCGGGGGGGGGCAGCTCTGAGTAGTCTGGTAACCGGGAATCTTCAGGAAATGATCGGATTTCCTCCTTTGTGGTATCTTGGAATCTACCTCCATCATAGTTTTCCTGCGAGCAACCTTGATCCGATGTTCACAACACGGGTGGGGTTTACATTAATCCTGCGGTGAATACGTTTTATTGGCAGCTTTTGGCTCCTTAGTGCTGGGTTTGGAGATGAAAAGAGACTACCGTAGTGCTAGCATCCGGAAATTAAACAAGTATATTGGGAGTCCTGGTCTGATGCGGTTTCTGTGGGGGTTAGCAGTGGCTATCCTATAAGTAGATCGCAAGAGTAGCTTTGCCTTCACTCAAGTCTAAGCATTCGCAAATGTCTTAGCGAGGTGGAAGCAGGGTCGGTACGCCTTGATTCGGCGAACTTCTCGGATCTATGGAACATGCTATAATTAAAACAGATAACTCACAAGTAGCTAGCAAGAGAAAGCTATTGTTTGGTATCACGACAGTAATTCATTAATTCAAGAGTTGGAGGGTGGGTTATTCATGCTGGCCTCTATTAACTTATGGAGCTACAGGGGGGAGGGGTAGCTGTCGGTTAACAAGAAAGCTACGGCAGATAACTGTGGCAGTATCATATGTATAGTATCGTATAGTATGATACCGGTACCGTATTTCTAATGAATCCTCGAGAGGCTTCCAGGCTGTCTTGGTGGCTGGTCAGGGTGGCACCCCGGGTCCGAAGTTTATAAACGCCACTCAGGCAACCATAACCCAACAAAATAGTATCTCTTAGTGCTCTTGACGAACGAACTGCAACACCCCTCCACCCCTCCCCCCCGACCTCTATATCTTTTTTTCTGCAACCACAGTCACCCACAAACTACCATCGGAAACACCTCATAGCTAGCATCAAGAATGTCTTCCGCGACCGTGGTCGTCATATATAGCGGCCGGAGGGCAGCCGTCAAAGCCCCTCCGACCAGATCTCTGAGTGAAATCCACACGGAAGCTTGCACAAAGTTGGGAGTTGATCCCCAGAACTTCGCTCTCAAGTACGATACTACCAGTCGCACACACACTCACGCGCACACAGAAATAGAGTATGGGGGATAATTCAACTAACTCTGTTCTAACCATTACAGAAAAGGGAACACAGTCCTCGACCTCTCACTCCAAATGCGCTTGACAAACCTTAGTCCCGGAGCAAAGCTCGACCTAGTCCCCGCCAAGAACCGTGATGCCCCGATAACGATAGTCCTCAGAGTGCAGGAGGCCGACGATGAGCCAATCCAGGAATCTACAGGCACGTTCACCGCTTCGAGCACAATATGGGAGATCATGCGGAAGCTGGAAGCTAAGGGCTCCCTCACAAACAGTGCCACCACCAACATCACTGAGCGTGCAGCCCCCTCCGGAACCCCCGAGAGTGGACGTCTGCACTACGTCATGCCCGTGGTACGTGTCATGAACAGGGAAGTCTCCGGATTTCGTGAACTGCAGCAGACTTTGGGTGATTTCGGGATTAGGAGTGGGAGGCAGTTGGTTACGCTTAGGTATAAAGCGACGAATATTCCGTTTGAGGTTGCCTTGGAGGAGATTGCTAGATTTTCGCCTCCGGAGGAGAAGGCTGCTGAGGCGGGAATGCCGGGTGGTGGGGAGTCTTCGAAGGGTGCGGAAGGAGAGAAAAAGGAGGCAGATGCGGATTTGGCAATGTTTGATGCTCCGGAGGATTCGGCTAAGCAGGAGGATAACGAGATGGGGGTTGATAAGCCTATGGGGGGATCAGTCGATGCGCTTGAGACTGAGGGTGGCCCTTCTGAATCTTTGGATTCTAATAAGCCTATGGTCTCAGTTTTTAGACCCTCACAGTCTAATACACTTGCGGCGACTCAGAGTAAGGATTACTGGAGCCCGTTTCGATAATTGGAGGGTATGGCACTAATGCCCTTGCAGTCGATGTTCCGGACAAAGCATACGAGGTTGGAATCAACGAAGCCAAACTTATCCAAGCAAACATCAAGAAGGAGACTATTGGGAAGCGCTTGCCTTCTGATAAGGAGATTGAAGAAAAGAAAGCAGCCATCCTCGCGGAGGCAGAGAAAGTCGAGAGGGTACGCGCAATGACTTGGTAAGATGTTGGAGCCAAGGTTACTCATAGGTGCTGTGTATAGGTTGTTATCAAAGTCCGTTTCCCGGATGGATATACCTCCGAACAGAACTTTCTCAAGATTCACACTTGTACGTGTGAGCCTCTGTTATTCAACACTCATTATCTAGTAGACTAATGGTCTTTTCAATCTGCAGCTCAGGATCTCTACGATGCCGTCAGAACTACCCTCCGCCACCCCAACGAGTCTTTCCTTCTAAGTAAGCCACAGTGGTGACATCCCAGGCTTGATTAATTTCTTCTAACATTCATTCCAGGAATTCCTCCTAGGGAAACTCTCCCTCAAGCACCAAAACGACTTACCACTGACCTCAAATTGCGAACTGGCGCTACCGTTCATCTAGTCTGGGGAGCCGAAGTCTCTGCCAAAGTCAAGAAAGAACCGGCTCTTAGAGACGAATTTATCAAAAACTCAAAGTCACTCCCGATGCCTAAAGAACCAGTAGGGCCAGAAGGTGAGTCGGATTCCGATGATAACTCCGGGGAAGGGGAAAAGGGGAAAAGAAAGAGCTCCAGAGGAGGTGATCGTGCTTCAAAAGAGAATAAACTCATGGGTATTCTGAGTCGTGGGTTCGGGAAGAAGAAATGATCTACGTGCCTCATCAGACCCTCCTTTCTTTCCTTCTTCAAAGCGTGCGGCGCTCTTTCCTCTATTGTCAGTTTTGTATCCGGCACAGTGGCTTCCGCTTCATACAGTTGTTTCCATTTCCCTGGACGGGGTCCCGAACAAAAAACTGGCAATGTGTGTGGACGTTTCTTCTTTTCTCTCAAGTATCATTCTCTTTCTAGTGCACATGGCTTCACTTTTCCTTTTCTTTCTTTCTTTATTCTTCTAATCGTGCGGTAAACGTGTCTACCGGAGTGTTTATTCGGTTTAGAATATTGGGACGTAGCAGTAGCAAGGTAATTACTCGCGCCCTATTGGTATTGGGAACATATCCTAGCCCTTAAGGTTTGACCAACCCCACCCCGCCCGCATCCTCCCATCACGTCGCATCCTGAGAAATATACAACACTATCCACCCCCTCCCCTCACATTAGCCCTCTCCCCTCCCCCTCCCCTCTCCCGTTCCCCCACCCCCTATTTGGGAGCCAAACTCACCGTTATTCCCGCGAATAAAAACATCTCCATACTTATTCCTCACCTGGCCCCCAACGTACTCCACCGTCTTCTCCAGCGCAATGTTCATGTATCCGTCCACCGACGACAATTCACCTCGTAAGCCACCAACAATGTCAGCCTCACGAACATGTCTCCCGGGTAGTAGTAGTAGTAGTGGAAATGTCCCGCCTTGAGCGGCAGGACGGGGGGTAGTATACCTTTGTATTCGACGCCAGAGTTTAGCTTAACGGTGATGGGAGCGCCGATTATCTCACTGAGGAAGGTGGAGGGGTCAGAGGTTTCATGGGGGTCTGACATTTTTGGATTATTATTTTTTTTATTCGGTTTTAGTTTAGTTGTAATTTGTGTGTGGCTCCCGGTGGTGGTGGTCGTGGTGGTCGTGAAAGCAGGAGATGGGGAGGAAGGAGGAAGGTATGTATGATAGGTTACAGTGTCATCGGCAGGTTAATGGATGGATGGATGGCTTGGCGCTAGTGGGTTGGGTTGTTTCATCGTTTTGATTATGGATTTGGAAAGAGGAAAATTGGAATATGGTTCATAGTAAATTTATACCGTAGCTGGACTGCATATTATTGTAGCGCCAGTGGTCCAGTGGTAGGATTATTGCCTTCCAAGCAATCGGCAGGGGTTCGATTCCCTTCTGGCGCATTCTTTTTTTTTCTTTTCTTTTCGTAGAGCCCCTCGTGTTCGATTTTTTTGCCTTGATTCAGTAATACAGTAATAGAGAGAGATATTATAAAAGGTTTATTTCTGGTAAGAAAAGTGGTTCTTTGATGGGCTGTATGTATGCTGTATGTATCAGTAAAGTGATGCCTAGTGATTAATAGATTCATGCCATACAAGGATAAAGTTGCTCTTCGTTACTCGTAATTCTCTGACGTTTGTGAACACAACTGCTATTGCATACATACAAAAAGTCGGCCGGAGCCTCAAAACTTGATGGTGTATGCAATAGCAGTCGTGTTCACAAACGTCAGAGAATTACGAGTACAGACGTTTCCTACAAGGTACGTACATACATACATACATACTGTGCATACACATACTCGTACATACTGGGCAGGGGAATGGATCAGATGGGGAGGTGAATCAGTCGAAATAGGTACATACATCAAAAAAAAAGAGCTGGAATCCTGAAATATTATCAAAGTGACAAACACAACACCATGAATAAGAGGAGCGAGCCCCAGAAGGACTGGAGATATTTCAGATAGCACACGATGTTAGCTTTGCCCTCCCTCCCTCCCTCAGGGCCGAATTCCGAGGTTTTCATTCTGTCGAAATCTCCTCAGATCGATCGATCTATCCCCGCAAGCTTCACAGACAAAAGTCGACCCACCCCCACACCAAACCAACCAACCCACCCCCGGGCCAGCCCAACCAATTTTAATGAGTTATGCGGGACCTCTCTTCCTTCCTTCAGCCCCTCCCGTTGCGGGTGAGCCGCCAGGTACCAAACTGCCGGTAAGGTAGTAGTGGAGTTACAGAAGGAAGGAGCTCTCCTGTGTGCTGTAAGTACAATGGTTGATTCATTATGCCGGAGAGGTGGAGGGGGGGGGCTTAGCCTGTAGTAGTAGCGATCCCAACAGCACCAATCAAATCGCCCCACCACAAGAGAGTACCGGTATCCCTATGGCAGGTGTGATCATCCCAACGCACTAAGCGCTACTTATTGACATACCGGGCCTCTGCGGGTGGGAGGAAGGAAATGATGATGGAATTGTCCATTCCTTCTCCTGTGTATGTTGCCACAGTATGATAGATACTGTGCCCGAAATCATACATACTTTCTGGTGATGTATGTATATATATATGTATCTAGAGTTCTAAACCTCAGGCTATGATATAAAAAAAGCGGGGGTTTTCCTCCTACATACTACCAAGGCACTTTGTCCGCTCCGTGCACCGGGGCTCCGAGAACTACTGTACTGCTCATCATACTTATTCATTTATTTGCCCCATTCGGTTTGTTTTATTGATAGGCGATATATCCCTGGTCAAGTCAACCCCGACTACTGATGTACCGTAAAATCTTATGAAATCCACCATCTCCGATCTATCACATATACCCCAGTACATGACGACATCAGCCCAAGATAGGTTTAGCTTATCGAGTTGGCGAGATCTAACACTGCCGGATGACACAGGCTGTACCGTGTCAGGAAAGTACTAACCCTTCTTGAGAACTTTTGACTCAAACCCCGGAGATTAGGGGCCGCCGGAGATGGTGGATTTCGCGAGATTTTACGGTACTCGAGTAGTTGAGTTGAGTTGAATTTACTTTTCTCTCTCTCTCTACAAAATTTATCCGGTCGGTGGAGTCATGACCCCGACAGACCACGGTCGAGTGATACTCTATGCAAGCGCACCTTGCCGCTATCTCGGATGTCCGAAATTCAGGCCTTTAGTCTAGGATAGTGGAATAGTCTCGATAGGTGCAAGGCGAAAATTAGTTCTGCCTAGCGGTGCTTTTATTAGTTGATAGTATGAATGGTCTGGACTTCACTGCGAAACTTCGTATATACCATGAGTTGTTCCTCAACGAGAGCGCCCCCCTCCGCCGGAGCCCGTCACTAGGCGCAGGGAAGCGCTCATGTTGCTGTGCCGAACCAATGTATCCCCCGAGTACTCTTTTCACAAATACCGTCTGTATAATATTACTTTTTATAAATTATCCTTCCAAGCCGCGTCTTCCAGCGGGATAAACCCCACAAGAAAAACAGACACAGGGTATAATACAAGTACTGATATACTCGTTCAACCAACGAGCGCTTTTTCACAAAGATTCCTTGACGGAAAGAAAGAAAGAAAGGGAGAAAGAAAGAAAGGGAGAAAGAAAGGGAGAAAGGGAGAAAGAAAGAAAGAAAGAGTAACACCACGAGTAAAAGAGGATAAGTTCATTTTTATTTAGATTCTCCTATTCCCCTCCACACGAAATCTCGCCCAATTCAGCTCCTAGCCCCTCCTGTTCCGATCCCCCCTTTGCTTCACCAATGCCTAGGCCAACCACCTTTAGGATGTCGTGCCTATGCATGAAATCCCTAGTAATCTTCCCAAAAAAGTCTACATATACATCCCGTTAGTACCCGCTAGTTAAGAGGGGGGGAAGGAGAGTGAGACATACACATGGGTAGAGTAAGTGCGCAAATCGCCACCTGGATGGAAGCAACATAGATGAACATACGTTTGGTCCCCACATGGTTTAGCCAGTTGTAAGCTTCCCAGGTGAGCCCAAAGGAGAAGAAGTTTTTAAACAGCAGCAAGCAAGTGAAGCTCTCTATGGCAATGTTCGGGTATGCGTCGACAAGGTAGAGCGCTGATGTTATAGCGCCCATTGTCATACCCATCAGCCTGTGCCCGTTAGCTTTTACCCTTCTCGATTGATATTATGCGGGGAGCATTGCAAAGAGAGGAATAGGACAGGCAACGAACTCGAGCGCAAAGAAAAAGTCTGGCCAGAACCAGCCGTACTTTGCAGTATTGGAAGAGGTGACCCCAAACATGTAGAGCCCTATTCACACATCCGCCGTTAGAATGATTTTGACCTGCAAAAGCCAAGGGTGAGAGGGAACAGACCAAGACAGCCAGTAATCATTTGCGGGATCACTAGGAACAGACGAAACTCTGGCTCATAGATTCCCTTGTTGATTTTAGAGAGGTACTTGGCAGACCAATCCGCTGATGGACCAGTAATGCTCAGACCAACCAAAGCACCAATAAAAGCGCCGGTATACATATAACCAGTTTCAACCTCGGTGAAACCAAGAGGAGGAAGCATAAACTACTAGAGTTAGTTTCTAGAGCAAAAACCCGAAGGCAGGTAAGGAGGGCACGTACCACTGAAGCAAGGACAACGCCAATCATGACGGTCCATCCGATCATTACCCCTTGTGTAAGCATACCCCACATCACAGCTGGGTGAAGAAGAAGCACAATTGGGCGGAGGAAGAGCTTTAAGGGTGATTCTGAAGTCTTCCGGCCACTAAATAGGGCCATTCGCTGTAGAAAGGAGTGCCTCGAACCAGCAGCTGTACACTCGAAACTGGCTGAATATATTTTGTTAGTATCAGCTTGCTAGCTCGCAATTGATTCAATATATCTCGTGGTTGGAAGCAATTTTCCTTGAATTGGGCTTCAAGTATTGCTTACCTTGGTTGGATAATGGAGTGCTACGATGGACTGGACGGTTGTAGGCGGTTTCCGGGACCCATAACACTACCTAATGTCCCAACCCATCAGCTCGATCTCCTACATGTGTTGGGGATATGGATGCTAACCGCAGGTAGCATAGCCCCAGTGAATATTGCGACAAGGAAAAAGGTCCACTGCCACCCCATCTCCCCAGTAATCTTGCCCACGATAACTGGTGTCAAAAAGGCACCCCCAAAGAGTGAAAAGTTTGCCAAGGCCATACGCTTCCCAAGTTGCTGTAGATACACACAATTGGTTAGTTGGCTGCTAGTCTTACCTACAGTCTCCTCAAAAGAGGATCTTACATGCACACAATACATCTCACCAACGGTAATGTTGACCAAAGTTTCGAATGGGCAAACCGCCACACCTTGGAAAATCCTCGCCCAAAGAAAGGATTCGTAACTCGAGGCTAAACCACCCCAAACGGAAGACACAATCAACAATACCGTGCCTAACAAGTACAAGTGCCGCTTTCCATAAACTCTCGCAGACGCAACAAACGATAGCCCAGCGACACCAACCCCGCAGAGGTGATAGCCCGTCAAAAGGGCAATATCAGTGAAGCCACGCTTGAAGTGGAGTGCAAAAAGAAAAGTACTCGGGGCAAGAATAGGGCCGAGCCTTATAGGCTATTAGCATTTTCTCAAACCCCAAACACCAATAGCTTACAATATGACTTACGTAGCAGCCATGATCTATATAGTTATCAGTTAGCATCGCCACAGTATGGTACTAGCAGACCAAGCCTTAGCGCCAGGACTGGGCGCAGTATAAGAAAGCTGACTCGAGTAAAGAGCAAACTTACAGAAACCAAACAAAGAATAAAGGTGATCAAGTCCCTCTCCCACAACGGCCAATTCTACTCAATTCTCATCAGCATTCCCAACATACTCACTCACTCTAGCTACTGCCAACCATATTGGTCAAACGGGAAGAAAAAAAACTCACCAAAGGGTCGTTCGGGTCATCAGAAGGCTGAGGAACAAGAACTATTGGAGCATCACCTGTCAAGTCATACTTCAAGCTAGGATCCAATTCTCCGGTCACAGTGGTTAGACTATCCAGAACCCCTCCAGCGCCGATGAATGCGGTGCCTAAAGCCTCGTTAGCATGCTCCACACACGCCCTCGTGAATGTAATAGTGAGGCCTACCGGGAACATCATCATCACCCTCCCGCTTCTTCGGTTCTACGATCCAGAGGCCCATGATTTTCGTCTGCTTTCTCCTGCTTATTTTGTTCCTAGAGTAGCCAGGATACCGGTAAGGCAAGATCTTATGAGGAGAAAAAAAGCAAAATAAAGCAGGGCAGAAAAAGGGTGGGTAGCTAAACGTACGCGTGTGCGTGTGATCGCAAATTTCTTGTGTTCTGGAGTGTGCGTGTTGGTTGTGGTTAGTGTCGTGCGGTTTGGTTTGTTGTGATTTGTTGAAAAGAAAAAAAGGAACTCACTTATGAACGCTGAACTCGAGTTTTGGGGCAAGGTGGGCAGCAAAATTACTATGCCAGTAGGGTGAAGGTATAATAATAATAATATTATTATATATTTTTCTTTGCCCTCAGGGTACAGTACTCCAGGGCACTGGACAGAGCTCTGCAAGACAAGAAACAGCACAATGCTCCTCTCCAGAGATAAATAAAAAGCGGAGAGCACTGAGATACTATGATACCAGTGTTAATCCGTGAACAACCCTAATGAATAATCACCTCTGACATGATCAGTGGCTTTTTTAAAATCTCATGGCCTTTGCCCATATATCGAGAATCCAAGCCCAAGTAACGAACGGCCGTTTCTAATACCCGGCTATACCTAGCCTAGCCTACCGTATTTATCGATCGCAAAAGTACCGTGCCGCAAGACACCGGTAACAGAAATACAATTCCGCAAAGGCTCTTGAAAGGCATTCATCCCGGGCATTACCGTACTTGTAAAGAGCATTCATGCAAGTCGAAAAAGATTGTTGGTGTGCGTAAGATCCCTTCTTTTTTTGGAGGGACAGATCAACTCGGGCTTGGCACAGAAAAAAGTGCTCTTCCGATCCCCTGGCTGAATGCCTCGTTTTTATTCGCCGGAATGAATATCTCATGTGAGACTTGGATACATCGAAAGACAAATGCTGTACACCCCGGATGATCTCTTCCGCAGGGGTGCTCTCCCGAAACTATCTGTGTCCGACAGGTACGATACCGATACTCAAAACAAGTCCCTTAAAGGACCCTTGTGATTCGCCGTCTCCTGCAAGCCTCTTCTCTTTTGACAAAAAGAGACAAAGGCTCTTCGGAAAGATGGGAGCTTTCCTGGCATGGTACTTGTATGACCAAAGCCCTCTGCATCATGTTGAACCTCATCAACTACCGGCAGCACTCGCAATTCTACCGTATTATTCAAGTAATCTGTCAAAACTAAATTTGTCTGGACCGATGCGGTGATTCCCGTAGATAAGCTAATACGGTACCCCACTAAATTTCAAGAGTTCTTTCGGTATCCCGACACAAAACACGCGCGCCCGCAAGAGCACAGCACTCCCGCTATCCCGGATCTTGATATTTCGAATGCCTTGCTGTCCTGTGGGGGAATCCCTGTGAGTTTCAAATGTCCCACCAAACCCTGACTAGTTGTCCCGGATCACTCGCTGCGGCAGACAAATTCTTTGGATTTGGACATCTGGAATGAGGGGAATGCTGTGCTCTCCACACCCAAATCATGCACAGTACAGTTCCAGCTTGTGTCGTGAGAAACCTTGGTAGAACTACCGGTACCTTCGAGAGTAGCAATAGAGACTCCTGTCCCCCTGCGGGTTAATCCCACTATTATGGTGGTCGAAAGCTTTCATTGAATGAAGGATAAGGTGCAACAGGAAGTTGTGGAGAAATCATTTAAGGTTGATCAGCCAACTATTTCCCTACTCGTTCCTGTTAAGGTCAATGGGTCCCCACGCTCGTGGAAGCTACCGTAACAACTTTAGAGTTCCTTATCGAAGTCAAGCACCCGTCCTTCTAGATGAAACATTCGGAGGGGAAAATTGCCATTGGTCACATATACCCTGCGCACATTCGAAATAAACAACTCAGGTCCAATATGACAAAACCTCTCCTTATTCTAAGAGCAAAACTACCGTAGTCGAACCACAGCCTAAGCAGTGCCGAGCGAGATCTCGTCACATATCCCTAAAGCAGTTTAATACAATTGCAGTCGTAGCTACCGTACCTAGATTCTGACACTATGCCTCATCTATTCGAGTATACTCGAGTACCAGTACCGGTACTCTGTTGACAAGATCAAAACTGATGATGTGCCATGCAGTCCCCAACCTAACGTGGGATACGGCGGATACTGGCAGGTGGCAAACAGGGAATGGCCCTGTTTGTCTGCCGCCGGTTCTCGCCGTGCCTCCGTCGAAGACTGTCTGTAATCGGAAGATCTTGAGCTCTAGAATGAGAGAAGAAAGAAAACCGTTACAGCACTCCGGGGGGGAGGGGGTCATTAAAGATCGGGAGCCATAACCCTTGTCTCTGCAGAGGGTTGTGTGAGATCGACAGAAATAAATTTCCTGTTTTTAATGACCCCCCCCCCCCCGAGTACCAGTACCCGGCCGTCTTGAGGAAATTCCTCAAGTTGTTTGTAGCTACGGTAACTAAACCCATTCTTCTTCCTCCACTTATTGTAACTGTACTCGAGCACAGTATGCTCAGTGTTCCATAGGATCTTACTAACATCTGTTGTTTCCTACCCTACCTAAGCACCTAAGCGTTTGTGTAAAGACTGCCGGCAGATCCCCAGGCACCCTCCTATCTCTTGTTTGCGACCACTTCTCGGCATCACATGTATGATAGCCAAACCAGACCCACCTCAATTTTTACCCCACATACGCTGCCTGAACTCTTCTGTCTCTGACCAACCATCACGCCCTGTTCTAGAGCACTCCTCAAACCCCCCTCCCCGCGCCTGGCCTTGGGCACTGGTCAAATGCCCGAGCATTCGCACGCAGCCATACCATCTGTACGAGTACCGGTACTCGAGTACCGTATTGACTCCAAAAGTGGAGTAGGTAGCGCCTTGGTAGAGTTTGTTCGCCTGAGACAAGCGGATTTACTCGTACGGGTAACCGTGCCAAGGTTCCCACCACTTCGAACGCCGCTAAGCGACCTTCGAAGCAGGTGGCACTCCCCAGGAGTGCCAGACGGCTCAACGATAGAATCGGCTCAACGATAGAATTTATTACACCCGCTGAGAAATGTATCCCACAATCCACCAATTTTATTAATTAAAATTTTATAAAAACTGTGATTCTCATAACAATCCTTTGCCACTATAGTCTGGTATTTTTAATATTTTTTCTATCACTTTTGGACTCTTCTGTCCACATTTCTGTTGGCTGGCAAGGCTTTGCTGAGCCCTATTCACTTGCTTCCTGGGGCTCTCACACACTTTCTGTAGGGTCATCAATCCAAATCTTTAAGGATATACAAAACAGTCTACTCATAATTACCCTATCTTGTATTTATTTCCTTAGAGAGTTGGAAAGTTTGGCTATATTCATCCTTTCAATGCCATTAACAGACCTCAAATGCTAAAAGTGGAGCGTACGGCGGGTCAAACGTACTCGAGGTGCAAATAAGAAAAAGGGCGCAATGAAGGTTCCCAGCCGAGCACGTACTATGGCCGGGTAACCTTTAACCGAGGAAAGGATTGCCCCGCTCCAAGGGAGTAAGGGAGTACAGTAGAGTTAAACGATGAGCATTTGAGAGGAAAGAAAAGGCGATGTGAGAAAAATAAATATAGGACTAGATAGCTAGACTCTCAGAGAATACTACTATATAGTTTCCTAGAAAAGCGAAATTATTGGTGGATGATGAGACCTTAATTAGTGGTTGTTACCAGGTAGATTACCATAAAAAAGTGCACAGATCTGCCCCGCATCACTGCGAACCTTCATTCCAATAACAACATCCACACTCCGGACACCACTTAACTTCACCTTAAGCGAGTGCCAACCTCTATTTCTTTAATCTATTGTGCTTTGACCAAGCTATCTTCTATTTATATTTATCCTACAAACCACACCCTTCTACTACCACCCATACTATGCCGGAAGCACTCACCTATTCGGATATGGCCAGAATGCTTAGAGCCCAGATTCCAGAAGGGTTTTATAAGCTGGAATTAAATGAGCAGTTTATGGGAAAGGGGAAGTTGATTGGAAAAGAGGTGTTGGTGCCATACCTCAAAGATACTTTTGAGTTTTATCTGAAGCCAGATATGATACAAACATGGGGAAAGGCTATGGGAATTTCTATCCATGGAGGTAAGAGAAATTCAGATTTTTTTTTAAAAAAAGGGATATTTAAACTTAATACTAATATTAGATACAGGTTTCTGGTTGCGCTGTCAGTTTGCACTACATGGACATACAGTGGCTATGTCCCGGGAGGAGTATAAGAACAATAAGGAACTGTGGTCAATCTCTGATGATCATTTTACTATTCAGCTTGCTGTTATTGGTTCTGAGATATGTATTGTCTTAGTGGACAGAAACAAGTTGATGCAGATTACTTGTATTCCTAGCTACCCTGCCACCTCCACCTCCGCCCCACTCAATCCATGGTATGATACCACTTTAGCTCCATGTCCAATCATGGATTTTTCAGCATTTAAGACAAATCTTACCCATCCTCAATATCAGCAAGACCTCAGGCTTCCAAGAAAGACAAATGCAATCTACTTTGAGATTGTGCAGTCAAAAAACAATAATCTTTGGAATGGGATTGGTACTTCCTGTTAGGCGGGAGCCTATCTCAAAGTCTTGCGAGATAACTCAGGCCGATAATCTTAATCGTAGACGGAGATTGTCTAGGAAGGCTCAATGATTCAAAATAGAGGTAGGTAAAGCGATAAAGATTTTTCTAACGTAAAAAACTTATATTGATAAGATCTCTTCTCCGTTGCTTGATAATGTTCAAATAGCTCGGGAGGCGCCTCGATATTTATATGCCGCGTCTGGGTGGTCGCGGGCTACATCTAGTTCTCATACTAACTAAGTACCTGCTAACAAACTCCAGCTTTGTTTTAAAAGTGCGAACACCATTTGACCCTGACAATTCTGTTATCTCACCTCGACTTCCGAATCGCAACACCATGAAATTTCCTGACGGTGCTCCCACACATCAGTTCATTGGTTACGATCCATCTTCGTCGGCATGGAGTTTTGCTTACCATTTGCATACGCAGAATGGTCTCCAT
>Ga0307509_10002578_pt1 | contig 29093 bp, 28 predicted proteins | sample 10_EM_MG_FD_202245 | JGI IMG/M metagenome (GOLD analysis project Ga0307509, IMG submission 202245) | Populus trichocarpa ectomycorrhiza microbial communities from riparian zone in the Pacific Northwest, United States - 10_EM | ecosystem: Host-associated > Plants > Roots > Unclassified | place...
CTAGACGAATGTACGGCTGTGCAGCGATATCGGCTCTTCGATTCATTGAAAGAAATCCTCGACAAGTCCACTCAAGTCCGAATATTCGTCACCGGACGGCCTCACATTTGCCCCGAGATTGAAATACGCCTCGCTGGAAGAGTGATCAGTGTATCAGTTAGGCCCACCACAGACGATATCGTCCGATTTCTTCGTTTCAGACTGAGCCAGGACGAGACGCCGGATGCCATGGATTCAAGTCTGGAGGCAGACATTCCGGAGGAAATTCCTGGAAATATGTCGGAAATGTGGGTAACGGCTATGATGTTGAGAGCTCCATCCTATGTTATCGGCTAATAGATATCTTTAGGTTTCTACTCGTTTCCTTAAATATCGAATCAATCTTGCAAGAATCCACAATATATCGGAGACGAGAAATTCTAAGTAAAATGACAGAAGGATTGGAGTTGGGGGAGGTCTACGGTGGGATGATAGACCGGATAAAGGCCCAGGGTGGGGATAAATCGCGACTAGGAATCGAAGCTCTTATGTGGGTCAGTCATGCTGAACGGTCGTTGAGGGCGAATGAGCTCTGCCACGCTTTAGCAATCGAGGTAGGCTCCGTGGATTTCAATGCGGGCAACACCCCTTCAATAACGACATTGGTGAGCTGCTGTCAAGGACTTGTTACGGTGGATAATGCAGTGTTCGCAGCCGTCCGGGGCCCCCGTAGGGCCCGGCGGGGGGACTGCCAAGAGCCCGGGACGGGACTGTTGGAAATGGATCATTCGAGACTGCTCACCACATACATATTTTCCCATTCCCGCAGGACGAGAAACGGAACTACACCTACTCGAAACACATCGTTGCCTCACACACGTTCCACTACTGTTAGTTTCTTACCATCTCGCAACTGACCCTGCATATCTAATGCGACACTATCCAAACACCGATTCACCTACAATGAAACACCAAATTCGCAGAATGATTGCCGAACAATCAACCTCGTCTACGGCAATATTCTCTACCGATACCCGAGGCAGGTGACCTATCTCTACCCTCGGTCATGAAGCCTCTACCTCGAAGAAACGGACAGAAAGATGATATGTGATGGAAAGGAGGAGGGAGTTTTGGCATGCGCTGGAAGTATGCCCGGAATGAAGATTCATAGTCAAGCAGGATATAAGATGGCCTGTTCTTCCCTTTGTTCATTAGTTAGTCTATCATCGCATCTCACTGCCTGTTCTACGATCATCTGTTAAAGTCATTCGTTTTCGCATACGATTTATTTCTTCATATTCTTTATTGTTCTTTGATATCTTTTATATATCTACATTGTTCGTACCAATTAAAGTCTTGTGTCGTACGGTAACTAAGGATTGGATCCGCTGTGCACCGCTATCTATTGTTGTTTAATAAACATTGTCTGATTTGTCGAGTTTGATGTCGTCCCGTCCGAGTAGTATCTCTACCACTCATGCCCATTCCATGCGGCCCAGGGGGAGAGGTGTCCCACCCGTGCAGTATGTTTGGTTGATATCACAACCTTCCACCCCCACTAAACCAACCACCATCTCAACAATCCTGAAGGCAGATGCACAGTATAGACCAATGAACAGGAAAGGTTTATGGTAATTGTTAGCGTACCAATTCGGCCTCTGAGCTTTTAATAGGATCTTAACGGATATGTGATTACCCAAGTCACCCAATAGCTTCAAAGCAGGCGATCTCGCGCATTCCGAAAGGTCCCTTTTTACATGCATTCCCAAATATAAAGAAGAATATTTGACAAAGGGTGTACCTCGGAGATCAGGATGTGGACTAGTCGAAAGAGCCTTGACCTGCTGTGAATTCAGATAACTTAAGCAGATTTCCGCCATCACCGAGTGAGCAGCGCTGATTAGCCGGGATGAGCCCGGAGGTATTCTTGAAGGGTAAAGTGGATTAACCGGATTGAGGAAGCCTCCTTGTGGATGGCAACGAGTCCTTGACAACAAGCTAGTAATGTCCCAATTGAAGGAACATTGTCGATATTACAACCCCGCGCAACTGGTAACGGGACACAAGGCTTGGCATGCGGTGAAGATATCATGACCTTAGAAAAGAAAACACAACTCCTGATTAACGGTTGGAGTGAGGGAGGGGAAGAATGGGGAACTGAAACATGTGCCTCCTGAGCCCAATTTACCACTTAGTGTGACCTCTATGCCTTCATATTAAAGTAGTGATCCTCCTTGGCATACTATTGATAAACCGATAGACTCTCCTCCTTGGCATACTATTGATAAACCGATAGACTCTCCTCCATGGCATTGCCTCCCAAACCTCCTGCCCAAGCTCAATGATATCGGTTCTGTTATAGGGACGTTGCCTAGCCATCTTACAAGCCTCTCGAAACCTTCGCTCAAAGAAAGACCAAACATTCTCTATAGGATTCATGTCCAGAGACCACGAGGCCCAGGGCATCCAGACAACTTCCTGCAGGATCCTATATCTCCGAGAATAGTGAGAATTACGTACATGAGAATTCTCTTCAACCATTTTAATATCATTGTCAGCTCCGCCTAACAGCTCATATAGAGGAAGAAAGTGTGGGATGTATATCTCCTGACAATATTGGACCGAATTCATGCTGAGTCGGTCCTGGCCACTCTCCCCCTCGCGTTTCGTTCTCTGGGGAATAGGAATAAGTGGAGTATGAAACTCATAGGTGAAACCCGCAGCAAACATAATGGTTGTCTTATCATCAGGAAAGGAAGGCTCAAGATAGCGATCTTCAAGAGCAGTTCCAGGGGGATGTCGACTAGTGATCTCCCTCCTCCTTGCCCAATAGTGAGCTTCATCTCATCCACAAAGATATTTTTTCTCCAAACAAATTTGTTCTAGTATCACCTTTCCCAAGCCCAGTGCAACCTCTCCGGCTTGCGTTCATGGTTAAAGAAAGGCTTTTTGTGAGTGACATGAACATAGAAGTTCATATGACGAAGTGTTTCACCCACAGTCCTTTCTGACACATTCAGATAGAGATCTGCTATGATATCACGGAGGGGAGCATGAGGATTTTGCTCATTGATGCGATGTAATCGCCTCCTGGCACATTCATCTAATTTTGGCTTAAAACTGGGGCGTGGTGGGGAGTTGATTTGTTTGATAGACTTCCATCACTCACGATTCTCTGAGTCTCAGATTTTGAGATGGGGTTTCACTAGCTATTTTGTGGTCATTTTTCCCTTCAGCATGCTTTTCGATAACTGTTATGGGCTGAGTTTCTGTCACTTGCCATCGCTTTCCTGTGTTCTGTTCAATCGGCATGTTAAGGGGATTGATGTTGCTTGATGGTGGCTACATGCTGGAGAATTTTCGGCGCGTGTCCCATTACCACCTGTGCAGGGTTGTAAGACTAAGGGACCCAATCTCCACTGCCAGGGCATGACACAGTTCATCTGGCTTTAAGGGCTGCTCTGCATGAGAAATTCACATTAAAGCAGCCATGCAGAGTCTCAATCTCTCCCCACCCTGCTCTTTTAACTGTTGAAAATTTCCCTTAATACATTTCATATATATATTTTCCTTGATATTATCATATATTTCTCTACCTGGTATGTGGTTTCACCTGTAGATGAAGGACATTGTTATGGGATAGCAAACTTGGAGGGAATTTGAGCTAGCTATTATGAAAGTATTTGAGAGTACAGAAAAATGTCAGGAAGGCTTGGTAAAGTAAAGTAATTGTGAAGGTTGAAGGAGTTCTCGATTTTAGAAGATTTATAACTGGTTATAGTATTAAGGTCTCTTCTGCATTGCTTGATAATTCTTCAACAACAGGTGCAGAACCCTTCTATTTATACTAAAGTCTACACTACTTTCCTTTCATAAGAAATCATGTATCTTTCTGGTTTTTATCTTTGTTCAGGGAAGTGTGAGCACTGTTTGACCCTGAGAATTGCCCTACTTGAACTCAGAGAATCCCCTGACTACTATTTCATCTGAGGGTATCCCCATTCCACCAGTAGGTAGTCATTGATTTGTTTGTTCTTATGAACTATAGTTCGCATATGCAGTCTGGGAGCAAAAATGCTCATAGTTCTTATCAAATAGAGAGTAATCATTTCTGATGGCTATCTTGAAAACGCAATATACAAATATATATATGCATATGCACAGGATATAAAGTAGAGTTCTTTCTTATCATTCCAATCAGTGAAACACTTCAATGAATGTCAATATCTTCCTGTATTCTCAGTAGTTATCATAGATGTCTCTGGATACTTCAACTTCTGAAAAGCTTTAGGGTTCAGACATACATTCACCCACTTAGAGATGCATGCCTTGTACTAATATAGGTGAGCTATTTAGGTATGTGTAATAGACATTACCACAGCTAAGACATAATTACAATTATTTCATTAATATTGAATGAAAACGATTAGGGTTTTCATATATGTGTTTCTTATTCTGTGTTTAGAATCTTACAGCTGTTTATATATTGCTTTATACATCTTGCTTGGTCATATCATTCATAATTCTTTCTAATTATTTCCTCACACCATCTTAGAATTACACAAATTGGATTGGGATTTCCTTGGCAGGATTTCAGGGTTAAAAACAGTTCCCACTTATGTTTATTACCATGTTTCCCGTTATTTTTCTTGTTATATAGAGAATGCACATTCTGTATAAATACTGGAGTCATTGCTCATCTCATATAGAAGAAATAAGAACCAGAACTCCTACCAATCTGCTGTCATACTTCACAATTCCGCCTTGCTTAGCGTGCGATGTAACCCCCTTGGACTTATGGTGTAATCTCAACATAGCAGTGAAGATTCTGCACTATAGCCATATTTCAATCATTAGCTGCCCTAGCGTTATAATATAGACATCTCCCAATCCCAAGCCATCAGTCTGCACTAAGCTTTTGCAGCTGGTGATGGATTGTAGTTTCTTCCAAGATCACATTCATATGGAAATTAGAGGAGCAGAAATCTAGATATGCATCTATTAGCTGATAATTTAAGCTAACTTTCCTGATTGTCCTTCCTTCTACCTACATTTCAGGAATATCTCCTGGAATGTTCTTCAAGATAGCTGCCTCAAGACTGCTATCTATCAATTGCAACTAGTGTTATATTCTCATGCAGTCTAGTGAGAAGATATGTAATAATATGGTCTCCCTTATGGCTTATGGATATGATTGATACTCTTCAAGCAAGACTACTTCCAATCTTGGGTCGAATATGAGCCCTTCCAGTTACAAATATAGTACCAAGAGACTCTTTGAGAACCTGGTTTAGCAAATCAAGAATCTTCATCCAATATCTTGCTGTGCACATACCCCGCATATTAATACATATAGATATTGTCTTTTTAGAAGTGATAGTCTGCAGCACTCTTACAATATCTGCAAGTTGCTATCTCCACTTCCTGATGACTATTTTCTCATCTTTATAGAATGTGGCTATCTCTTCTAGCATCCTTTCTAGCCTGCCTAGAGCCTGTTTAAGTAAGGCACCCAGCATGCTCGTCTTTAATTCCTCCTTTTGGGTCACTATTGCAGGGTTGTTAACTTAGAGGAATCTTAAGATAACTAGGTAGAAGGTATTGGAGAGGATGGAGAATTGTGAGAAAGATTCAGAAAGATTAAAATAAAGAAAGGATGAAGGAGTTCTTAAATTTAGAAGATTTTAAATTGTTATATTGTTAAGGTCTCTTCTCTGTTGCTTGAGGATTCTTCAACCACTAAGGAATACTCTTCTATTTATACTAAAGCTCACACTACTTCGTTTTCTCAAGGAATTATGTATTTTTCCATCTTTTCTATTTGTTCAGAAAAGTGTGAACATCTTTTGCCTCTGAGAATTGCCCGACTTGAACTCTGAGAATCCACCTAACTCCTATTTCATCAAAGGATATCCCCACTGCACCAGTAGGTAGTCTTAAATCTCTTTCTTCTTATGAACTAAGTTCGTATATGCAGCCTGAGAGCAAACATACAAATTGTTCTCATGGAATACAGAGCCATAAGTCCTGAGGGCTATCTTGAAATACATTATACATAAGCATATATACCGGATATAATATAGAGTTCCTTTATCTTTCCATTCGGTAAAGTACTTCAGAGAATGTAAACTCTTCCTGCTACTAGACTAGTTACCACAGATGCCTCCAGGTGCTTCTACTTCTCGAGTATTGGGGTTTGGACATATATTCATCCTTTAGGAGATGTAGTCTCTTACTAATCTTAGTAAACTATTCACTTATGTATAACAGCAGCGAAGTCAACAGAAAACATGCTACTACTGCATTTTGTCCCTTGACCTGATTGCACAATCTGTCTACCACTAATATGAGAACACCTCAGCTTGTCAACATCCATCCTTCTCCCTTGAGTCCTTAAGGTCGCTATCACCTTCTGAAAGAAAAACTGTCAATGTCTATTTTCTAAAGTAGCAACTTCAATTGTGAAACTAGTAATACATTTGAGAGACAATTCCTCTACTTTTCTAGGCCACATAAATGCAGTCAAAAATAACTCCTGCCTTCTTAACCTATCTTTCCTTATCTTTCCTTATTTCATGAAAAAATACAGAATGTTATTTGTTTGAGTAAAAGTATAACTATTATATACAACTATTTGCCATTGTTTGCCTATCATTATAAAGCCAAATACAACACCTTGTCTATTAGTATCTGCTTTACCTTTCATTACCAATAAAAATTGTTTTTTGTTTCTCGCACTATAGACATATTTGCTTCAACCAAAAGCACAAATATCAGACTCCCCACCCTGCTCATATCCATTGTGACAAATTCTTGGTATTTATTGGATTTGAAATTAGTCGAAGTGATTTTTTTCTTTCAGGTTAATTGAAGCTGACGCTGACCATAATGCTTCAAGGCTGCAACTATAGTAATCATAATTGCATAAACAAAATAAATTATGTTGGCTTCTTTAAATTCTTTCATAGAATTACGGGAAATCTTCACTGTCAATATATTCCAGAATGGTATAGTAAAAATAGTTTTTGATCCATTATACCTTTTCTCTAATGAGCCCTTTGATGATGGGCTTTGCTTGAGCCAGCATCCTACTGACTGAAATACCAGTATCTCAGAATTTGGCAAATTCAATCCGAAGTCTCTTCCCTGTATTCTTGATAATGAGCTTCAAAGATCAAGTCTTATACTTAAGAGGGGAGGGCTTTTTCTACTAAATGTAAGAATTCTGCTCAATAGTTGTTCATAAGGAAAATGTAATGACTTCACTCACTGTTGTTTTTGGACTATGCTATAGCTTTAATATGATTAAAAGATTATCCTATAATCTTTATCCTTATTTAGTCTTTGTCCATCTGAGAGACCAAGATGAAAGAGTGTTCTTGTTTTAATAAGTTATTATTCTATTGAATAGGACTAGGAGTTTTGCATACAAAGAAGGAGGTAAAGAATTTGTATTAAAAATATAGTATAAGAAAGTACTTAGATGGTGGTATAGAGAGCTCCAATGAGTAGGACTGAGATTACCCTTAAATAAATCTCTTTCCTCAACCCTAGCCCTAGTGACTCATACTTAATATATCACATGGTTCTTTTGACTCATATTTGAATCTTGTGATTGCTCAGTTGACTAATATGAGTCAGTGCATGATATACTATAAATACTTTGTAACTTATAAAACTAATCATATGTGCTAAGAGCCTGATTGAATGTAATAGTTGTATTTTATTGGTCTATACAAATAACTGTTGTCTTTTATTTCAAAATACTGCCAGCATAATGACTGATTGGCATAAAAGATAACGTCTATTCTGTTACTAGGTGGTGACAACTACATGGTTGCTGTTTAAATATATCTGATGAAAATCTTGGTCCTATTCAATAATTACCTTTATATTATAATATAAGTAGTTTTTAACTATATCTACTCACTGTCAACCTCGCTTGCAATCAATTAAAAGGGTCAGCAATAATAATATTAGCATAGTTACAGGAAGTAATTCAATTGCGAATATATTTTCGACTGAGCTCTAGAATCTATATGTATTTCTTCTTTTCTATACAGTTTCTATGTATATTGCACAGTACTGGAAAGCGATATAAAGAAGAAATTCCCTGTGCACATTGTTGATGTGTGATTGATCTAATTGATATACCAAGAATGATCTTGTTGGGTTTGCATGATTGTGTATGTTATAAATTGTGACGAAGTGAAATTGTTTTCAGATAGTTAATGATTGTTAGTCATAGGTATGTTTAATGTTTATGTTTTTATGGTATGAAGTTATTTGACTCATAGTTCTCACATTACGCAAACTTGTGTCATCATTATATCAGTAAAAAAACAGTTTGCTCCAGACGCATAAACTGTGCTTCTGGACAGGGTGTGTCCACTCCCTGTGGTCTGTACTGCCGAATAGTCTGCTGTGTCCGCTCCTTTCATCCTGTGCGCCCTGATCATCTGAGTGTTTTATTTTTCATTCTCCTGCATCTGGTGCCTGCCAACACCTCTATTTCCGTCCTTAGCACCCAAAGCGCTTCTCTCGTTCTTATTCCGTCCCAATTCCACCAGCTACCTTGACCTCCCATGCTTTCTTCCCTGAAGGATCCCGGTATATTAATACTAGATTCCAAGCAGCTGCTACCCTCCTCTTTACCCTGCCAGCTCTGGTGGGTAGAATTCATCTTGCGACACCCAATAATTCATGATTGATGGCCCGCACCCTACAAGCTTCTTATTAACTCTTTAAGACTGTCAAGATATCTGGCTTCTGTATCCGGACTTTCACTTTCACCTGCTTTCACTCTCGTGTCCCTTATCTACCTAGTTCATTCTCATCCATTCTCCAAGAACATTATCACCTTTCTATTGCCTCTAACCAGTACTATTTGTAACAGGGGCACCCTGTAGAGAGGTGAACTTCAAGGTAGCAACCACATTGAAAACTCAAAGTAGCAGATAAAGATAAAGGTAAATAATTCAAGAAGAATCAAAACAGGTAAAACTTAATATGATTAAGCTGAAAGATTCATGTAATAAGTTCTCTTGAGAATTATAGGTTATCGAAGTAGAATACAAAACACTTAAGCTTCAGTAGATATCAGATTTAAGCTTTTGACATTGAGAACTACTCCTACCTTGTGCAAGTATCATGTCCTGCACAGTGTAACAATCCTCTCCGGTAGTGGTTATTTATGCAACAGGTAACGAATGGCTTAGGTGAGAATCTTGAACTATCTTATAGTTCTCGTTTGTACTTAGACTTATCTGAATATCTCTGTCCTTGCTTAGACTATGTTATAGGCTTTCATATCTCACACCAATATCTTATTGGGTACAGGTAGAGAGGGATCTTGTCTTACAAGGGTCGTGGTTGCCATGACACTAAGAGCTAGGTGTTAGGCGGGAGCCTATCTCAAAGTCTTGCGAGATAACTCAGGCCGATAATCTTAATCGTAGACGGAGATTGTCTAGGAAGGCTCAATGATTTAAAGTAGATAGAGTGATAAAAGATTTTTCTAACGTAAACTTTTTATATTGATAAGATCTCTTCTCCGTTGCTTGATAATGTTCAAATAGCTCGGGAGGCACCTCAATATTTATATGCCGCGTCTGGGTGGTCGCGGGCTACATCTAGTTCTCATACTATCTAAGTACCTACTAATAAACTCTAGTTTTTCCTAAAAGTGCGAACACTATTTGACCCTGACAATTCTGTTATCTCACTTGACTTCCGAATTGCAACACCATGAGTTTTCCTGACGGTGCTCCCACACATCAGTCCATTGGTCACGATCGATCTTCGTCGGCATGGAGTCTTGCTTACCCTTTGCATACGCATAATAGTCTCCACGATCGAACCAACAAAGGGGCCAGCTTTGTTATCGAACCTCTCAGCATTGCAGATATGTTCTGCACTCGACAGCTGTGAGGCATAAGATAGACATGTTCCGACAATCGCCCCAATGGCCATTATCTCTCCATAGTCATATCGTTATCGTAGGGTTCCGTCAGTATTCAATGAATACTAACGACATATGTGAGTGTGGGTATGCTTGATTTCTCAAACTACCTCATCCAACAACATCATTCACTTCTGCGACTTTCATCGCGAGAGCATGGTGTATAGAATGTGTTGCTTAACCATTGTCCGTAAAAACGTCCTATTACCTAGTGACCACCTTCGCGACTCTCATCTTGAGTGCTCAGTAACTTTATGCGATGTCGACCGATCTGGCTCGAACAAGTCGCATAAGCTCGCCAAAGGTCTTTCCTCATATATCCTGCGAACGGGTTCCGGTCAGACGGACGGCCGCGATGTATACGGGGCTCCGAGGAGGGCTCCAATGACCATGTCTTTGGTGAGGGGATGCAACTACGGCGGCGTCTGCCGGTATAGCGCCGTCCCAACGCTGATGCGGGAGGGGGGTGTTGGCTTGTCCTTTTGAACTCAGAATCCTAAGGTAGGGTAACTATAGGTCTTTATTCACTAAGGGAAGGCTGAGCCTTCCGGTATGCCTAACACTAGGTTGCTTTCATACAAGTGAGAGATAGAAGTAAAGAAGTTGTATTGTAGAAAAGTACTTAGGTAGTTGTGGGAAGAGCTACTAACTACTGTGATTTTTATTTTATTTTATTTTATTTTTAATCAGATGCGTTTGATTGGTTAAGGTACAAAGAAAGCATGCAGCTTATTGCTATGGCCAACAAAAACCCTATTGCTTCTCACCTCAGGAAACATCCAAACTCCCAAGTCCCTCTGGGATGAGACCAACCGCACATCTCGCCTATCGCTCAACCAAATCCTGCGAACATACATGTACATACGAAGGAAGTAGAAGGGAAAGAAACAAGTAGGAAGGAGAGGAGAACCCTTAGAGATATCTGCAACCGAAAGTATTAGAACAAAAGAAAAGTATGGACCCGTGACAAAGGAAATGTACGTGTAATAGATGATGCAGATCAGCCAAAACTTAGGAAAAGAAAGTATGGGCCTGCTTGACGGAGCGGTACCGGGGAACAAAGCGGTGCCCGGCGGCAGGTTGAGAACAGGGGGTGGCTAGGACATCAAAGAGGGGTCCCCGGTGGGAGAGTCAAGTGGCGTTAGCGACCGCCAGGGGGACGGGCGTAACCGAGACGTGTTTTTATATAGCGATCATGGGTCGACCACTTGGAGGGGGAAGCGGTAGGGTGCCAGACAGAAGTGGAAGGGGCAGTAGGGTGCTAGCCGGGGAAAGGGGCAGTAAGGTGCCCGCTGGGGGGGGTAGTGTAGCCGAAACTGAGCAACAGGAGGAAAATCAAGGAGGTGGATGAAGGAAGAACTAGTCCAAACACTTGAGACGACCGACTAGAGTGACTGTGGCCGATGCTATTCCGAATGCGAAACGAAGACGAGGCCGTGAAGTTACTAACCGAATAGTTCCCCCACAGGACCACGTAACTGGGACGGAAAGGTACTTCGCAAAGGGCTTGGAAAACTGAGCGCCGACCATGAGTGAAGGGAATGGAATGCCAACCGTGCAAAACGAAAGCGAGCTGCAAAGGAAGTCTGGAGTAAGGGCGAGAACAAAACTTCATGAGCGGAGCCAACGATGAATGAGAACAAGAACCCGGTGGAGGGAGGGGGGAGGGCTCTAGAAGAGAGAGGAGTGGGCATGGCATTACTCCCCTAGGCAAAAGCCATCAAGGGGGAGGAGAGGGGGGTGGTGGAGCTGACGATGATTTCTCTGGTGTTGAGATTTCAATCGCCGGAGGGGTAGAGGAGATGGTTCGTGCTACTAACTACTGTGATTTCTTTTTTTTATTTTTAGTTTTTTTAAATCATATGTTCATTGTTCCTACGGTACAAGAAATAGCATGCATCTTAACAATATGGCCAAAACAAAACCGAAAATCAAATAACATTCCACAAAAGAAATATTCATAACCAGTACCCCCAACGTGACCAATGTGTCGCAGAACAGCTGAAGATAACAAAGGAAATATATGGACTGCAAAAACCAGACTCAAGGACACAGGGCAGGGAGGAGAGCGCTAGCGAGGAGGGGCTTAGGGGGGGGGGGGGTTGAAGCAAGCAGGGGAGGGGTGGCATTCCTGGGGGGAAGCCTGTACTGGTGACGTGAATAAACTCAGCAAGGTCGATGAGAAGTTGCTGGTCCGTCCAAACAGGGGCCTGGGGGCCTAGATCAGAAACTCCTTGGAGGAGGCGGGATCTCTGCTGGGCTGTTGAGGGGCAGGTGAGGATGGCGTGCTCAAATTTCTGGGGGGCGTTCAAGTAGCAAGGGCAGGCTGGATCCGGGACGGGGTTTTCCCACGAGGTGTGTGCCGCCAGGTAACTCCTTCCTGAACGCATCTGATAGATCCTACCAGCCACGAACTTGCCTAGGCCCATAAAGGGGTGTGGACGGGTGGCCGGGGGGTAGGGATAGTAAGCGGGCCCAGGGTCAGAGCCCCCAGTCAACAAGCAGGTGCTGTTTGGCACGGGCTTTGAGCCTCTTGTAGGGGGGAACAGCCGGTGGGACGGGGGGAAGGTAATCCGTGAGGTGGAGGGATATCAGGGGGAGGGTGACGACTTCAGGGAGGAGGGGGGTAGCCATAAAGGCTAGGCAGAGATCGTGTTATGCCGGTACCTGGGGTTCTTGCTCTTGTCCGGAGGACGGTCACAATACAGGTTGAAGAATAGGTAAGGTTTGTTGGTGGCCTTTCTCTGAGAGAGGGCAGGAGCACGGAAGGAGGAGAAGGTGGGGACAATCTTCAGGAGACGAGCCATGGCAGGGTTAACCTGCGGAGGGGAGCATAGGAGCCTAAGGCCCGCGAGGCGACGCTGGTGGCGGACCAAGTAGGGGAGAGGGGGAAGGCATGCCTCCCTATAGAGACAAATTGAGTTTGTGGTAGAAAAACAGTTGGTCATCCACCTGCTCACCCGCCGCCAGAAAACAGACATCTGGTCCATGATGGCAGGGGGGTGCCATACCGTTGAGCCATACAGGAGAATAGGAGCAAGAAGAGAACATGCTAGGGTGAGGCAGAGGTGAGGGGGAAGACCCATACCAGGGGGGGAGAGGCGTCTGCTCGTGGCAAATGCCGTGTTGGCCAGGGAGAGCCTACAGGAAAAGTGGGCCCTTGGGTCGAATGACGGGGTGAAGAGGAAACCAAGCCACTTCAGACAGTTTTAGGGGTAGAAAATTTGTCCTTCCAGGTGGACGGGGAGTCGGCAGGGGGGTTGATTATCTCTGTGAGTCCTCCAGTGTATGAGTTCGGTTTCTGGGACGGAGAACGAAACATTGCATGAGATGGCCCTACACTTGAGGGAGGAGAAGGCCCTCTGGAGGAGGCGTACATTCGATCTGTACGAGAGGGACGCCACTGTGACAGCTAAATCGGCAACGTAGGAAATTGTTAGGCATACCGGAAGGCTTAGCCTTCTTTTAGTGAATAAGGACCTATAGTTACCCTACCTTAGGATTCTGAGTTCAACAGGACAAGCCAACACCCCCCTCCAACACCAGCGTTGGGACGGTGCTATATTGGCAGACACCGCCGTAGTTGCCTCCCCTCACCAAAGACATGGTCATTGGAGCCCTGCTCATAACCCCGTATACGTCGCGGCCATCCATCGGACCAGATCCTGTTCGCAGGATATATGAGGGAAGACCTGTGGTGAGCTTATGTAAGTGGTTCGAGCCACATTGGTCGACGTCGCATGAAGTTACTGAGCACTAAAGACGGAAGTCGCAAAGGTGGTCAATAAGTAACGGGACGTTTTTACGGACAATGGTCAAGCAACCCATTCTATACTCCACGCTCTCGCGATGAAAGTCGCACAAGTGAATGGTGTTGTTGGACGAGGTAGTTTGAGAAATCAAACATAAACAGGCTCACATAGGTCAATAGTATTCCTCGGATACTGACGAAACCATACGATAACAATATGACAATAGAGAGATAATAAGCTATTAGTGCGATTATCAGGAAAAGTCTATCTTATGCCTCGCAGCTGTCGAGTGCAGGATTCATCTGCAAAGCTGAGAGGTTCGATAACAAAGCTGACCCCTTTGTTGGTTCGATCGTGGAGACTATTCTGCCTATGCAATGGTAAACAAGACTCCATGCCGACGAAGATGGATCCTGACCAATGGACTGATGTGTGGGAGCACCGTCAGGAAGATTCATCGTGTTGCGATTTGGAAGTGGAGTGAGATAACAGAATTGTTGGGGTCAAATGGTGTTCGCACTTTTAGAGCATGCTGGAGTTTGTTGGTAGGTACTTAGTTAGTATGAGAACTAGATGTAGCCCACAACCACCCAGACGCGGCATATAAACATCGAGGTGCCTCCCAAGCTATTTAAAAAATCATCAAGCAACGGAGAAGAGATCTTATTAATATAATAAGTTTACGCTAGTAAATCTTTTATCACTTTACCTACCTTATAATCATTGAGCTATCCTAGACAATCTCCTTCTACGATTAAGATTATTGGCCTGAGTTATCTCGCAAGACTTTGAGATAGACTCCCGCCTAACAGTATATTGATAGTTCTCTTTGTTACCAAGGCTCACTATATGATTGAAGACGACTTCAATTCTTCGAATCAAGAACAGACACCCCTCTCTTCTTGAACACGATTCAAGACGATATCCAACTCTATTTTGATATTTTGGAATTACGAAATTCCCTACCCGAAATCCCTTTCAAACCAGAAAGGCCCTCCAAACGATTTTACGTTATCTGGAGCTCACAGCAGCTAATAGAAACCTATCTCTCAAAGATAGAAAAATTTCCTCAGGTGTACGAAGATAACTGTACACCCTACCCTACGTCCGACCAGGACCCAGAGATTCTGCTTATCTGGCTTAACCCCTAGTCAATTTGATAAGCATCATCAAATACCCTCCAAACCTGTGCGATTCAGTATAAAGAAGTTCCCCGTGTATCGGCGACCAGATATATCACGATGACCAATCATGACTGAAGAAACCCACGATTCCGTGATGATGGGCGGGGATGAAACCAGTATCCACAGTGTCAGCCAGACTCCAGGCCCAATAGATACCAGTACAATTGGCAAGACGGCTCTTGGACGACTAACCCGAGGTCGTTCAAAGACACCTACTCTTACCTTTGTTTCAAAGGAAGAATTAAACCAATTCGCCGGCCACCTTGGAGGAGTTCTGGGAAGGTTTAGCCAGCGAGTGGCAAAAACCCAGAATTCCATGTACCTGGATATCGGACGCCTTTCCACCCAAGGTCAAAAACAGGCTAAAGATTTAGCCAAACTCCAACACCGACTGGAACAAGGTGAGTCTATACTGGTTGAGGAATTGGACATGTTCGAGCGAGCAATTGGCATGTTGGACCAATAGTCCAAAAATATTCAGGCAGAAATCGTGACAAGGGTCGAAGCGGAGTTCCAAGCTCAACAGGCTCGCCAAGTAGAGCAGGCGGAACATAGCCAAAGACAGGATATGCAGCTTCGAGACCCCATCCTCGAAGTTGAAGAGGCCCGAGCAAACGACAACGCCCATTATGTGTCGATTCTGAATGGACATAAAGAGGAACTCAAGGAAGCCTCGAGAAATCAACAGGGATGTCATGAAGCGGAAATGGCAAAGCTTTATGATATCCTGATTGATTTAAAAACCCAAGTAGGAGAAGTCTCGGCTCAGAGGTCAGTAGCCCCGACTGTGATTACTGACAATAGGGATCCACCCGTACGGAATACCGACAGAGTCCCAAAGAAATCGTCGAATCCAACTCCTGAACAAGGAGGAGGAAATGAAGGAGGCCGGAAACCACCAACGACCATGCACGGGGCAGGAGACCCCAACCCGGATGATGGTGATGACGACGACGACGAAGGGCAGGATCTGAAAGGAGGCCCAAGTCATAAGGACAAGGAAAAGAATCGGGACAAACAAGATCCTGAGACGTGAGACCAAGAGGAAGAGGTCGTAAACGTCATGGCAAAGGCAATCGCGCGGGAATGGTTGCGGAGCACGAAAAGGCTTGCCGACCGTCCATGGGTATTCAAAAATAAGTCCTATCAGGATATTCGGATATGGTTAATGGCAGTTCAAGAATATTGCGAACGGAACAGCCATTTATGGACCATGGAGGTAGATCGAATCAAGTATGCTCTAGGACAAATGGCAGGAGACGATGTAGCTCCTTTCAAGGATAACGATCGGAAAAAAATGTCGGGGGCACTGGGATATAAAAAGGAGATCGGTTACGAAAGATGGTTCATGTTTGAACAAAAAGTAACTGAACGATTCGCACCTACACACGAGGCAGAAAGGACCCACAAGTTGATGAAACTAGAAAAATATCATGGGGATATACGACAATTCCTTTTGCGAATGGAGAACCACAAATTAAGGTTGGACTCCAGGGGGTAGCATGGAGGGACATGCTTAAAGCTCAGATGCCGGAGGCCGGACTATTAAGACTATCGTTCGAGACTTATCCCAACGACGAGTTATGGCAAGAAGTGTTTGAAAAGTACAATGATCCAACACGAGAACCACCAGGAAGATAAACGCCTAAGACATGGAAAAGGCGAATCCTCAGGGACATCGACAAGTCGAAAGAGAGAAGACCAGGCACCGACAAAGAGCAATATGAGACCCGCCAAAAGGTACACAGCAGAAAAACCGGCCGCCTATAAGGGAAAGCCTAAGATACCCCGTACAAAACAATGGTCAAAGGAAAAGACAACTACCGACAAAACAGAGGTAGTACATACAGACTGGGACAAAGCTCACAACACCATACCTAAAGATGTCATTGATCGATGAAGAAATAACAAGGCATGCCCCCAATGTGGAATGACAAACCACTTCTGGAAACATTGTGGAAAAGAGCAGTCTGTTGTGACGTTCGGTAGCAAAAGGTACGAGACAAATAAACGAAAGTGCGATCAACCCCAAAGCCAAAGGAAAAAAGTAGCTGTCGTGGCTGAACAAAGCCAGGGAGAAAGTTCACGATCAGTGAACAGGATAGACCGTCCGGTTGCATGAGAAATGTACGACGGTGAGATACTTTAAGAAGTTCTCAGGCACTACCAGTGATGGCGGATGGGTAGTCTGGGAGTAACTCCGGGAATCAAAACTGAAAAAGAACAATCCGGTGCACAGCATATGGCTGAGGTCCCAGAACGAAGAATCTATATCGAATGACCCCCTTGGTCAGTGTACCTTCACGAACCATCTCCCCTACACCTCCGGCGATTGAAATCTCAACACCAGGGAAATCATTGTGGGATCCACTACCAGCCCCTCTCCTCCCCCTTGATGGCTTCTGCCTAGGGGAGCGATGCCATAACCCCCCCTCTTCCTCTGGGGTCTCCCCCCTCCTCTATGGGGTTCTCGTTCCTGTTTATCGTTGACGCCCGCTCATGAAGTTCGGTTCTCCCCCTTACCCCGCACTTCCTTTGCACCTCGCTTAGGTTTTGCACGGTCGGCATTCCCTTCTCTTCACTCACGGTCGGCGCTGAGCTTCCCAAGCCCTTTGCGAAGTACCTTTCCGTCTAGGTTATGTGGTCCTGTCGGGGAACACTTCAGTTAGTAACTTCAGCACTTCATCTTCGTTTCGCATTCGGAAAAGCATCGGCCGCTGTTACTCTAGTCGGTCGTCTCAAGTGTTTGGACTAGTCCTTCCTCCTCCCACCTTCCTTCCTCCACCCTCTTGGTCTTCGTCCCATTGCTCGGTTACAGCTACTTTCATCCACCCTCTTCCCACTCCCTCAGCTGGCACCTTATGGCCCCCCCTCCCGCGGTCGATCCTCGGTCGCTATAGAAAAACCCACCTCGGTTACTCCCGTCCTTCTAGGCCATCGCTAATGCCGTTTTGGCATACCCTCAGGCGATCCCTCACCAGAGTCACCTCCATCCACCTTTTCATCCTGCCATCAGGTACCGCTTCGTCCCCCGGCAGCGCTTCAGTGCGCAGGTCCATACCTTCATTTCCTAGCTCAGGCTGATACACGTCACTTATCAGAGGTAATTTTCCTTTGTCAGGGGTTCATACATTCCCTTTGTTCACCTTTATGGTTTTTGTAGATGTCGCTAAGGGTTCTCCTCTCTTTCCTGCTTGCTTCTTTCCTTTCTGCTTCCTTCGGATGTACGAGTATGTTCGTAGGATTTGGTTGGGCAATAGGCGAGATGTGCGGTTGGTCTCATACCAGAGGGACTTGGGGGTTTGGATGTTTCCTGGGGTGAGGAGGATACGGTTTTTGTTGGCCATAGCGTTAAAGCTGAATGCTGTCTTTGTAACTCTTTTTTTTTTTTTTTTTTTTTTTTTTGAATCATGTGATTATTGATTTAGGTATAAAATCCTGCATGCAGCTCGCGCTATGGCATATAAAAAACCTTAATTCCAAAACTAACAAAGGAAATAACAAAATTCAAACAAAGCATGCAAAAACTATCCAAGCGGGATCATCCGAACCCTGTCGCATCGCGATTGATGACTAACAAACAAAAAGTAAAGTAAAGTCCTCCTTATAACTTATAAGAAAAACACTCACAAGTAATAAAACCTCCCCGCCCTACCTGCCCATTACCGCAGTCAATTAGGAACAAAGGAAAATCATAAATAGTATAGAAAATACCCTGAGGAGAAACTGGAGCAGGGGAGTTTTTGAAAAAGCAATACCTAGAAGGCCGAGGCCGAGCCAGGGAGTTTTGTGTTAAGCACTATCTGAGTCCGAACCCGGCTCAGGAGTAGCAGTATTGCCCCGAATGTGCAACATGGTTGGAGGGAAACCTGTGCGAGTAGCGTAGAGATACTCAGCTAACCCCCTGAGGAGGGGAACCGAGAGCCAGAGGGGACCGTCAGGGCCAATGTCATCCACACCTGAGAGATGGGTGAGGCGAGGCTGAGGCTTAGCGGGGCAGAGGAGAATCGCGTGATGGAAGGACTCATCGTCTTCCTCACAGAACGGGCAAAGGGTGCTAGAGTCCCTGTTCCACCAGGAGACATGTGCGGCGCTGTCTTTGTACCTTTTTTTTTTTTGTTTGAATCATGTGTGTATTGATTTAGGTACAAAATCCTGCATGCAGATCGCGCTATGGCATATAAAAAACCTTAATTCCAAAAAACTAACAAAGGAAATAACAAAACTCAAACAACACGTGCATCAACTCTCCAAGCAGGATCATCAGAACCCTGTTGCATCGCCATTGATGACTAACAAAAGAAAAGTAAAGTAAAGCCCTCCTCATAACTCATAAGAAAAACACTCATAAGTACTAAAAACCTCCCCGCCCTACCTGCCCACTGCCGCAGTCAAACAGGAACAAAGGAAACTCATAAAACGTATAGAAAATACCCTGAAGAGAAACTCAAGCAGGGGAGTTTGAAAGTAGCAATACCTAGAAGGCCGGGGCCAAGCTAGGGAGATATGTATTAAGCACTTTCTGAGACAGAACCCGGCTCAGGAGTTACAGTATTGGCTCGAATGCGCACCATGGCTGGAGGAAAGCCTGTGCGAGTAGCGTAGAGATACTCAGCTAACCCTCTGAGGAGGGGAACCAAGAGCCAGAGGGGACCGTCAGGGCCAATATCGTCCACACCTGAGAGATGGGTGAGTCGAGGGTGAGCCTTAGCGGGGCAGTGGAGAATCGCGTGTTGGAAGGACTCATCGTCTTCCTCACAGAAAGGGCAGAGGGTGCTGGAGTCCCTGTTCCTCCAGGATATATGTGCGGCAAGGTAGCTGGCACCCGTACGCATCTGGTGTATGCGGCCACAGATAAATTGAGGAAGGCCTGTAAAGGCATGGGGAGTGAGGCAGGCATTATAAGGATAGGAAGAGGGCACCGGTGGACTTATGTCTAGCCAGTCAGCGAGGGGTGATTGTATCAGAGGAGTTCTGAGAGCTTGGTAGGTGACGGAGGGTACCCTCGACTGCGGAAGCGCCACGAGATCGGTTGAGGCGAGTGGGAGGATAGGGATTTCCTCAATGAGGTCTGAAACCTTGTGACATCAGGAGTCTAGTGGTAGGTGCTTGGCGGAAATGACTGCCGGGCCAAGCCATGAAGTAAGGTGGACGGCTTTGGAGGAGCCTCGGAGGAGGAAACGATGAGCGTCCGCTGAACCACCCTTGTCCCAGGTGGGCACAGACTCGGGTATCCGGGCAGTAGCAGGGTTGAATTCCGAGGGGGCGTAGATCAAGTGGAAGGCAGCTGACCGACGGCGGTGTTTGCAGATGGAGGAAATGGGTGGTAGCGAAGCCTCCCGGTACAGAGTGCCGAGAGCAGTGGTGTAGAAACAATTAGTTGTACACGGGAGCACACGATGCCAGAACGAGTTGAGTTTCTTAAGAGTGGCAGTGTCCAGAAACAAAAAGGTCGCAGCCGTAGGTGAGAATCGGAAAGATGGCGCCGAAGACTAGCTTTCTGTTGAACCAGGAGGAGAGGGGTTTGCCAGCTGCACTGAGCTGTCGGATTGAAGTGAAAGAGGCTTTGGTGAGTGCCAGTCGTCTCAGGAAATGAACGGAGGAGTGAATAGTAGGAGTGAGCCAGTAGCCAAGCCACCTCACAGCTTGAGAGGGAGCAAAAAGCATGTCGTTGATTACTATGGGGGCAAAGGAAACATCCGAGCGGTCCTTTGGAGTCCTCCAGTGAATGAGTTCAGTTTTGGGGACAGAAAAAGCCACCCCCAGCTCGGCACCCCGCCTCTGGACGATGCCGAAAAAGTATTGAAGAGCGCGGATATTCGAACGAACAGAGTCCGAGCCGACCGTTATGGTGAGGTTGTTGACATAGGAAATCGCCAGACCTTGGGGGATAGTGGGGTGGAGGCTGGCTATATAAAGCACAAAAAGAAGAGGGGAAATTGGCGAGCCTTGAGGGGTGCCAACTGCGACCGGGCAGAAAACCTTAGGCGTGCCTTGGAAAATAAGTCGGCATTGGGGTTTGGAGAGGAAAGAATTAATCCAGGCAACCAGATAGGCGGAGACGCCTCCTTTGGTGAGGGTATTGGCCAGCTTGTTAGCGCAAACATTGTCAAAACCTCCTTTGACATCCAGGAAAAGAGTTGATACTTTGAAGGAAGCAGCCTGAAGTAGGCGAACCTCGTGGGTAAGAGTAGCGACAGCGTCGAAACAGCCCAGACCGGCTAGGGATCCACACTGATTGGGGTGCAAGAGGTCAAGAGAGCGGGCGGCGGAAGCGAGACGAAGAGCAGAAAGTCTTTCGAGGACCTTGGAAATTGTTTCGAGCAGAACAATCATGCGGAAGGAAGTAGGTGTACGGTAATCATGTTTGCCTGGTTTGTCCAGGACAATGCCGTTGGCCTTCTTCATGGCTAGGGGGTGGTACCCATAGGTTAGGAGGGGAGTGAAAAGAGCTGGAAGAAGCTCCTCGTTGGCCTTATGGACCTGCTTCCAGATAGAGTAAGGAATACCACTTGGGCCAGGGGCTGATGTGTTGGCGGATTTTCGAAGTGCGGAGGACACTTCTGCTGGCGAAACCGGGGGGACGTCCTTAAACGCAGGAAGGATGAGAGGAGGAGGAGGAGAGGGTCTAGGAGGGAAGAAATGTCGTAGAAGTGTATCGTTAATTTCGGTGGGAGAGGAGGCGTTCTCAAGCGTGGGGAAACGATCCGGGGCTCTGCCGGCTGCAATCTTTCGAGCATCCGAGACCGATCGGGAGTCGACGTTGGCCAAAACTGCAACCAGTGGACTCTCTTGGCAGTCTGGAGCGCCTTGAAATAGGTGATCCGAGCTGCACGGGCCAAGGCAGGCGAAGACTAATTCTTCCTCATGAGGCGGGATGTATGGTGGTGGATGCGTCGTAGCTGTGTGAGTTCTGAAGTCCACCACGGCTTAGAGTAGGAGGACGGGCGTTTGGTTGGGGTGTTGGAGGTGATGAGGTGCGTGATTTTGGCAAGAGAGTCGTCGAACCATAGGTCGAGTGAGTTTGGAGTGGGGAGAGCAGGGGGTACTCCAAGTGTAAGATCGGTGAGCAGAGGGGAAATGTGATCCCAATGCGTGAATTTCCAATTGAGGCCCCTGGGCGGGGGCTTTAGGAGCGGAGTGGAGAGAATGATTGAGAGGGCGGTGTGATCTGAACCGGTTGGCGGGAGGGAGGGGTTCCAGGAGGAGAAGTATGGAAGCAAAGCACTGTTGGCAAAGGACAAATCAAGTACTGTGGGGCGATGATTAGAGGTGAACGGGAACCTGGTGTAGACTCCGGGGGTGTTGAGGAGAGAAAACAACTGAGCTGAAGCCCTGTCGAAATAAGGTGAACTTATGAAATAATCGTAGCCGGAGAGCAGATGAGTCGGGTCGGAAACGGAGTGGTGAATGTTCAGGTCCCCAAGGACAAGTGTAGGAAAATCATGCTGAGGAAACAAATCAACAGGAGAAACTGACCTACTGTGACCATCAGGAATAGAGTAGGCGTTGTACAAACGAAATAAATTATGAGAAGTATCAAAAAGTCCCTCAGGGGAGTGAAAGTTCACTGCCATGAGGTCGCCCCTTTCAAAAAACAATGGAAGAATAGAAATAACACTTAATAGCCTTTCGTGAACATAAGTTGCAACTCGAGGCTTATAGCTGTCAGTTGCCAGAGGGAAAAAACATTTATAGTTGCGAAAAACAGGAGGACAATTCCTCCAAAGAGGAATATCCTGAAGAGCCACAATATGAGGAGAGCTTTCTACCGAAGTAAAAAAACTAAAAAGAGTTTGAAAAACATTACTGCTACCGAGACAATTATGCTGAACAATGGAAAGATTTAAACAACAAGGATAATGGAATGATTGGGATAGTGAAGGACTCTGTGTTGGGGCTGGGCTTCTCGACATCGAAAGATCCATGTGGACGTCGGTCAGTGCGGGCTCGCTCCAGTCGGCACCGGTGCTAGCTCTGAAGAGGGTGCTGCCAGCACCAAAGAGGTATCTGCAGGGGAGGGGGGCGGCAAGGCTAGACTGGGCGGAAGCGCTGCGAACCATTTTCACAGTTTCAGGTTGGGTAGATTCGCTAGTGAGAGGGAAACAAGGACCGTGCCTGGCTGGAGTGGCCGGTACAGTTGGGTGAGCAGTTGGACCCTGAGGGGTGGTTTGGGGAAGGCCCACATCGGGGGCATCGGGAATGTCTTGGTCCCTAGGAGGACTGAGAGCGGAGAGGATCTCGTGGTGGATGGGGCAGGAGCGATCGAAAGAGGCGTGCTGACCACCACAGTTGATACAGAGAGGAGGGGAGGCTTTGCAGCATCCCACGACAGACTTCTCAAAGCCCCCTTTCGGACAGCTTTGGTTAGCACATCTGTGGGCGGAACGATGATGGAGGAGAGTGCAGATCGGGCAAGCTTGTGCCTCTTCTTTGCATAGAGGAGCAGAGTGACCAAAACGCCAGCACTTTCGGCACTGCGTGGATTTGGAGGCAGAGTAGGCAGGGGTGATGGTGCAGGCGCGGGAGAAAGGTCCGATGGATTCGCCGAACTGGGAAACATGGAGTGGGTCGACTGCCACAACCACCGAGGTTGTGCGCTTCTCAGCCCTTTTAACCAGATCTGACTGTAGGAATCTAGCCCCGAATATGGGGACGTTAATAGCATTGCTGATTGATTCAAGGAGTGAGGGGAAGAGGTCAGTAGGCTCGTGCGGGAGAATAGAAAGAGGAAGATTGTGGATGAGGAGCTCGACACTTGTAGGTGCCTCCCTGAAAACCTGGAGAGGATTGTCTCCAACCGGGAAACTCTGATTGAGTTTCTTAGGCATTGCATCAAAAAAGGGGGAGTAAGCAGAAGACGGGGTGTAGGGATTGGCTGTAAGAGTAACAGCCCCATTGCGATTGACCGAGGCAGTAAGGGAAAGGGGTAGAGAGCAATTGGCCTCTTTAAGCACAGCGGCCATGATGTCGGGAAGGGTAGTAGTCATGATAAAAGAATCGTTCGGGAGGGTTGGAGAGGTACGGGGGGCAAAGAAACGACGTTGAGCAGCTGGGAGCGGTGGGGGTCCTTTGGGGACACTACTCTTACTTGACGCAGCGACCTGTGCTGCAGTGGCGCTTTTCTTGCCCTTACCGCCCTTCCTGGTAACCTGTGCCCAGGTTTGTTCTTGGGGCTGCGGGGGATCAGAAACAGTAAAACCGGGGGGAGGACCGGTATAGAAGAGTGAGGTGGCTGGGTAACGCTCAGAGTAAAGTTTGGCTTCCTCTGATTGGGGGTGGCGAGAGGCGAAAAGGATAGCGGCTTGGGGCGACTCCGGGTGGCATTTGGTGTATGTGTCGGGGTTGCCATACCATTTTCTCTCAAAAAGGAAGGGAAAATCCGGGGCGGCGACCGTACGAGACGTGAGGCGGGTGGCGAGGTTCTTTTTCTGCTGAGGAGGTTTAGCTGGGACAGCAGGGGTGGGAGGGGGTGGCGTTTGAGGCAGCGGGGGGGCCACTTGTGTGGCGCGGTGTGAGGAGAGAGCAGCAACACGAGAGGACAGGTCCTTGAGGGACACCTCCAGGTTGGATGTGGCTGGTGGTGAGGGGGTGCCTGAGCGCTCTGCCTGGGCGGAGGTGAGGGACTCAACCTGCTAAGTCAAGAAGGTAACAGAGGCACCAAGGTCATTGACCATGGCGATGAGTTGGGTGAGAAGGGGGGCCATAGGGAGCTGACTATTGGGGAAGGTAGCGGCGGAGGCATTGTAGACAGTGGGGAAAGAGGCCGGGTCAAGGCAAGCGAGCCTAGCAGCATGCCCAAGGATATTGGTGATGTTGTCAGCCTCCCCAGAGAGAGAGGCATGACTGGACTGGGACGACGACGAACGTGAGATAGGATCAGCCCTACGGTCCTGGCGAGAGGAGGCAGAGCGAGCAGGGCCAACAGCCGAGGCCGGGCCTGCACCAGTGGAAGAGAGAGGGGTAGACGACATCAGGGCAAGGCCAACAGGCCCGGCCGGAGGACAGGGAGGAGGGGGAGAGAGAAAGTAAGGTCAAACTACCAGTTTGACTTTCCAAGAATAAAAGATCCTCTTAGCAAAGGTGAAATATATATTTCACTTGAAAATGAAGCTGAAGTGAAAAACGAAAATAGATGGATCGTGATGAAATAAAGACCAAACCCTGAGGTTTAGGTTGGCCGAATGCGGTAAGTATTTTAAGCGAGAGGAAAATAGAGGGCGCGGAGCGTGGGTGTCTTTGTACCTTTTTTTCTTTCTTTTTTTGTTTGAATCATATGATTATTGTTTTAGAGTACAAAATCTTGCATGTAGCTTACGCTATGGCATAAAAAAACGCCCAACTACCCCTGGGAAAAAGCCAACCCCGCAAGTCCCTCTGGTATGGGACCAACCACACATCTCGCCCCCAACAAGAAACCCTTGACTAGCTAAGAAGATAGACGAAAGGAATCAAATCAAAGAACAAGCAGGAAGAGTCAGGAAAACCCATGGTACGATTATCCAAACAAAGAAAAAACAAAAAGCCAACGTAGCAGAGACCACTTGAAAAATTCCGCACGCTCAGCGCGGGGGGTGCCAGGCTCGGCATGATTGAACTCCTGGGGAGGCCAAAGGCGCCATCTATTTTAGCCACACACTCGAAAAAGAGGAAGGAGATAGTGCAATACCATCCTCCCAGAGGCAGGCCGTGAGGGACCGTGGTCATAGTCCCAATGGTGAAGAAGTAGTTATGGATACCAGCCAGGTAGTTGTGGGTACCAGCCAAAAAAGTGGGGAAGCAGTAGGGTGCCAGCCGATCCGACCGTCACGAGAAGAGGAGAAGGAGGGGTAGACCCAACTCTTTGCCGTAGAAACTATCGGTAAATGCGTTCGTGTCTGAACTAGGCAGCCTCTCAGAGAGAAGAGAGAGAATAGAGAAATCGACCGTGGCCTGTTGAAATGTTTTCTCTTACTGCAAACCGTGTTCCCGGCCGTCTGTGACATGGGCGTTGAGGAGAGTCTTGCCGACCGTACAAATGCTCCAAGTGAGGCAGAGCAAAAGCGGGGTAGGAAGAGGAAACATCATCAAAGACGACGAAATCCATGAACCCAGAGTGAAGAAAGCCCAAAGGGATAAACCTAAGGGGAGGAGGAGATAAGGGGAGATGCACTCCACCCCCTAGAGCGAACTCATGATAGGGGGTGAGTTGGGAAAAGTGGTGATAATCTCGTAGTGTTGAGATTTCAATCGCTGGGTGTGTAGAGGAGACGGAGGATGCTGTCTTTGTACCTTTTTTTTTTTTTTTTTTTTGAATCATATATTTATTGTTTAAGGTACAAAATCTTGCATGCAGCTCGTGTTATGGCATAAAAAAACCTCCAATATCCCTGGGAAAAAGCCAACCCCCCACGTGCCTCCGGTGTGGAACCAACCGCACATCTCGCCCCCAACAAGAAACCCTTGACTAGCTAAGAAGATAGACGAAAGGAATCAAATCAAAAACAAGCAGGGAGAGTCAGGAAAACCCATGGCACATTCATCCAGACAAAAAGAAACGCAAAAAATCAAACAAAGAAGAGACCACTTGAAAAATTTCCCGCACACTGAGGGCTGGGACTGCCAGGCTCAGCATGATTGAACTCCTTGGGAGGGCAAAGGGGCCATCGATTCTGGACGCACACTCGAAAAAGGGGAAGGAGATAGTGCAATACCAATCCCCCAGAAGCAGGCCGTGAGGGACCGTGGTCGTAGTTCGAATGGTGAAGAAGTAGTTATGGATACCAGCCAGGTAGTTGTGGGCACCAGCCAAAAAAGTGGAGAAGCAGTAGGGTGCCAGCCGATCCGACCGTAAGGAGCAGAAGAGAAGGAGGGGTAGACCCAACTCTGTGCGGTGGAAACTATCGGAAACTGCGTTCGTGTCTGGACTAGGCAGCCTCTCGAGAAAGAGAGAACAATGAAATCGACCGTGGCCTGTTGGAATGTTTTCCCTTACTGCAAACCGGGTTCCCGGCCCTCTGTAACATGGGCATTTGAGGAGAGTGTTGCCGACTGTGCGAATGCTCTAAGCGAGGTAGAGCAAAAGCGGGGTAGGGAGAGGAAACATCATCAAAAAGAAGTCGAAATCCATCAACCCAGAGTGAAGAAAGCACAAAGGGATAAACCTAAGGGAAGGGGATTGTAGAGGAGGTATGACTCCACCCCCTAGAGCGTGCTCATGATGGGGGATGGAGAAAGGAACAGTAGTGATAATCTCGTGGTGTTGAGATTTCAATCGCCGGGTGTGTAGAGGAGACGGAGGATGCTGTCTTTGTACCTTTTTTTTTTTCTCTTTTTTTCTTTTTTGTGAATCATATGATTATTGTTTATGGGTACAAAATCCTACATGCAGCTTACGCTATGGCATAGAAAAAACTCCCAACTACCCCTGGGAAAAAGCCAACCCCCCATGTCCCTCTGGTATGGAACCAACCGCACATCTCGCCCCCAACAAGAAACCCTTGAGTAGCCAAGAAGATAGACGAAAGGAATCAAATCAAAGAACAAGCAGGACGAATCAGGAAAACCCATGGCACGATCATCCGAACAAAAGAAAAACAAAAAGCAAACGTAGCCGAGACCACTCGAAAAATCCGCACACTCAGTGCGGGAGGGGCCATGCTCGGCATGATTGAAGTCCTGGGGAGGCTAAAGATGCCATCTATTTTATCCGCACACTCGAAAAACAGGAAGGAGATAGTGCAATACCATCCTCCGAGAGACAGGCCGTGAGGGACCGTGGTCATAGTCCGAAGGTGAAGAACTAGTTATGGATACCAGCCAGGTAGTTGTGGGTACCAGCCAGAAAGGTGAAGAAGCAGTACAGTGCCAGCTGATCCGACCGTGAGGAGAAGAGAAGAAAGAGGGGTAGACCCAACTCTGTGCCGTAGAAACTATCGGTAATCGCGTTCGTGTCTTGACTAGGCAGCCTCTTAAAGATAAAGAGAGTAGAGAAATCGACCGTGGCCTGTTGACATGTTTTCTCTTACTGCAAACCGTGTACCCGGCCGTCTGTAACATGGGCGGTGAGGTGAGTGTTGCCGACCGTGCAGATGCTCTAAGCAAGGTAGAGCAAAAGCGGGGTAGGAAGAGGAAACATCATCAAAAGAAGACGAAATCCATCAACCCAGAGTGAAGAAAGCCCAAAGGGATAAACCTAAGGGAAGGGGAGTGTAGAGGAGGTATGACTCCACCCCCTAGAGCGAGCTCATGGCGGGGGGTGGAGAAAAGAAAAGTGGTGATAATCTCGTGGTGTTGAGATTTCAATCGCCGGGTGTGTAGAGGAGACGGAGGATGGCTGTCTTTGTACCTTTTCTTTTTTTTCTTTTTTTTCTTTTTTTTTTTTAGCATCGTTTTAGTATTGTTTAAGGTACAAACTCCCGTATGCAGATCGCTCTAAGACAGGAAAAACCTCCACCTACAGTCCATCCCGCATCCCTTGTGCTAAAACCCTCTGACCCTGCCCGACACCAAAGCGTCCGGTACTATGGGTAGAAACTACAGAAGAGCGTACAGGCCTGAATACAACGAACCAAAAAACCTCCACAGACGTGCAGCCCATAAGAAAACTCCCCACCCCAACAGTGAACAACCAAGGAAAGTACAGAAACCTCACAAAACCCAACGAAGAAAAATCCCAGCCGAACCCATAAGCAGCACACAGCCCACAAATGACCCCATTCTGCCGTAGCAGGGGAGGGACCAAGGAGCCACAGGACGACGCCGTAGGCCAATGATCACACACTAAGAGGTACCTATATATGTACCTGGGGCTCTTACGTCCCGGACCCATGGGCAGACAAGACCACCAAGAGAAAGATCGGTAACCGAAACCAACACAAACGGAAGTGTGTGGTAGGGCGAAGTAGCGACCGTAGGCCCACCGGAAACGAGACCGGAAGGGAATGCATGTCACCCGGAGGCAACAGAGGCGGCAGGCATGAAACCCCTACCCCAAACCAAGGCAAAAGCCACGCACGCAGCCATGACAATCACCCAAGCCCAGAGATCAGAAGGGAACAGAGGCCAAGGGTGTAGAAGCAGTAGGGTGCCAGCCAAAGAGGGAAGCAGTAAGGTGCCAGCCGATCCGACCGTGAGGAGAAGAGGAGAAGGAGGGGTAGACCCAAACCGAGAAGTGCGAGGGAAGGCGACCGAAGCGAGATCACGACTTTTCGACGATGCCGACCGTACCGGACAGGA
>Ga0307509_10002579_pt1 | contig 29091 bp, 38 predicted proteins | sample 10_EM_MG_FD_202245 | JGI IMG/M metagenome (GOLD analysis project Ga0307509, IMG submission 202245) | Populus trichocarpa ectomycorrhiza microbial communities from riparian zone in the Pacific Northwest, United States - 10_EM | ecosystem: Host-associated > Plants > Roots > Unclassified | place...
CGAAGTTCGAGGCGGAGATTTACGTGTTGACGAAGGAGGAAGGGGGTCGTCACACCCCGTTCTTCAAGGGCTACCGGCCGCAGTTTTACTTTCGCACGACGGACGTGACGGGAGCGGTGGAGCTGCCGGAGGGCGTTGAGATGGTGATGCCCGGGGACAACATCAAGATGGTGGTTGAGCTGATCAACCCGATCGCGATGGAAGACGGCCTGCGCTTCGCGATTCGCGAAGGCGGCAAGACGGTTGGGGCGGGTGTGGTTGCAAAGATATTGAAGTAGCAATGTGGCGCTGCGGTCTCACGACAAAAACAGCGTTATTTCCCCTTAAGTCCAAGTAGATAATCGCAAAGATCCTCAGGTAGTAAAGAACCATGGCAACCAATCAGAACATCCGCATCAGCCTGAAGGCTTTCGACCACAGGCTGATCGACAACTCGGCGCGTGAAATCGTCGAGACCGCCAAGCGCACCGGCGCCACTGTCAAGGGTCCGGTGCCGCTGCCGACCAAGATGGAGCGCTTCACCGTGCTGGTTTCACCGCATGGCGACAAGGATGCCCGGGATCAGTACGAGATCCGCACCCACAAGCGCCTGCTGGACATCCTGAACCCCACCGACAAGACGGTGGACGCGCTGATGAAGCTGGAGCTGCCGGCCGGCGTGGACGTGCAGATCAAGCTGAACTGAGAGAGGCGTGGAGGGAGGAAGTCCAGGTGAACCCTGGGCGCTGCCCCCTCCCTTTGCCCTCCCCCGGCGACCGGGGGAGGGGAAGTTGGATGAAACCTTTTCTTTTGGCTTGCAATGCAAGCGGGCGTGACTATAATTCGCGCCTCTTTTGCGCCGAGGCCTGGCCCTGACGGGGTACCGCTCGAGCGGCATGACCATCGCACTTTCGTGCATCCGGTCGGCCTCTCTTTCGGAACCCCAAGCTCGTAAAGCCTGGCCCCATTTGACCCTTCCGGCGATGCCGGTTGGCGCCACCTGGCCGAAACCTCCCATGACACGCTTACGCGGCGTCGCGGGCGAAGGAAAATCGGGCGGAAATTTTGGATTGCCGCACTGGCCAATCGAAGCCAAGTGCGTCGTTGTAGGAACAAGAGGACATTACGATGAGCGCTACCAAGACCATTGGTCTGGTCGGTCGTAAAGCCGGTATGACGCGCGTCTTCACTGAAGCGGGCGACTCCGTGCCCGTGACCGTGATCGAGGCCCTGCCGAACCGCATCACCCAGGTGCGTACGACGGAAGTGGATGGCTACCGCGCATTGCAGGTCGCCTACGGCAACCGCAAGGCTTCCCACCTGAGCAAGGCCCTGGCCGGTCACTATGCCAAGGTCAAGGTCGCGCCGGGCACCTCCGTCGTCGAGTTCCGTCTCGCGAAGGAAGAGGGTCAGGATCTCGCCGCCGGCGCCGAGCTCAAGGTCGATTTGTTCAGCGTCGGCCAGATGGTCGATGTCACCGGCACGACCATCGGCAAGGGCTTCGCCGGTGTCATGAAGCGCCATAATTTCGGCGGCATGCCCGCGACGCACGGCGTGTCCGTGTCGCACCGCGTCCCGGGCTCGATCGGCCAGCGCCAGACGCCGGGCCGCGTGTTCAAGGGCAAGCGCATGGCCGGCCACATGGGCATGCAGCGCCGCACCATCGAGAACCTGAAGATCGTACGCATCGACGCCGAGCGCAACCTGCTGTTGATCAGCGGTGCGGTGCCCGGCTCGGCGGGCGGCGAAGTCATCGTGCGTCCGTCCGTCAAGGCGGCCGCGCAGACCAGGCGCAAGATGAAGCAGCCAGTCAAGTCCGCGACTCCAGGCAAGGCCGCCAATCCGGCCAAAGCCGGCAAGAAATAAGACAGAGCAAGTAAGACCGCCATGAAACTCAAGCTGGTCAGCAAGGGTGCGCAGTCGCAGGACGTCGATGTGTCCGACGCGACGTTCGCGCGTGAATACAACGAGACGCTGGTGCACCAGGTCGTCACCGCTTATCGCAATGCCGGCCGCTCCGGCACGAAGGCGCAGAAGACGCGCGCCGAAGTGCGCGGCGGCGGCAAGAAGCCGTGGAATCAGAAGGGCACGGGTTCGGCGCGCGCCGGCTCCATCCGCAGCCCGATCTGGGTCGGCGGCGGCAGGGCGTTCGCCGCCAAGCCGCGCGACTTCGCGCAGAAGGTCAACCGCAAGATGTATCGCGCGGCCATCCAGGTGATGCTGTCCGAGCTCGCCCGCCAGGACCGCTTCTCGGTCGTGAGCGGCATCGAGCTGAAAGAGCCCAAGACCAAGCAGCTCGTCGAGCAGCTCAACGGTCTCGGCTTCGGCAAGAGCGTGCTGGTGCTGGTCGAGGCGTATGACGAGAAGCTCGATCTCGCGTCGCGCAACCTGCCTTACATCGACGTGCTGCCGGTGAGCGCGGTGGATCCGGTGAGCCTGGCGCGTCATGAAAAAGTGCTGGCGACCGTTGGTGCGGTGCGCCTGCTTGAGGAGAGACTGGCATGAATGGCGTGAAGAACCACGAAGCGAAAAAGGCGAGCCAGGAGCGCCTGATGAGCGTGCTGATCGGGCCGCATGTGTCCGAGAAGGGCGCGCGCATCACCGAAGCCTCGAATCAGTTCGTGTTCCGCGTGCGTCCCGATGCGACCCGCCCGGAGATCAAGGCCGCGGTGGAGCTGATGTTCGAAGTGAAGGTTGCCGGCGTGAACGTGGTGAACGTCGCAGGCAAGCAGAAGCGCTTCGGGCAACGTCTCGGCCTGCGCCAGGATTTCAAGAAGGCTTATGTGCGTCTGGCAGCCGGCCAGAATCTCGACCTCACCGGCACCGAAGCCTAAAGCCGCAGCAGTTAAGAGTCCGTCACCATGGCACTAATCAAATCCAGACCGACTTCGCCGGGACGCCGTTTCCAGGTGAAGATCGACCGCTCGCACCTGCACAAGGGCAAGCCGGAAGAATCGCTGCTGGCTCCCAAGAACCGCACGGGCGCGCGCAACCATTCCGGCCGCCAGACAGTTCGCCACCAGGGTGGCGGTCACAAGCAGCAGTACCGCATGGTCGATTTCCTGCGTGACAAGGACGGCGTGCCCGGCCGTGTCGAGCGCATCGAATACGATCCCAACCGCACCGCGCACCTCGCGCTGGTTCTGTACGCGGACGGCGAGCGTCGCTACATCATCGCCCCCAAGGGCGTGGTTCCAGGCGGCGCCGTGATGGCGGGCCCGGAAGCGCCGATCAAGGCCGGCAACAGCATGCAGCTGCGCCACATCCCGATCGGCACGACGATTCATTGCGTCGAGATGAAGCCGGGCAAGGGTGCTCAGCTGGCGCGCAGCGCCGGCGGCTCGGCTCAGCTCGTCGCGCGTGAAGGCATGTACGCGACGATCCGTCTGCGCTCGACCGAGACGCGCAAGATCCACGTCGAATGCCGCGCCACCATCGGCGAAGTCGGTAATGAAGAGCACAGCCTGCGCAGCTACGGCAAGGCCGGCGCGATTCGCTGGCGCGGCATCCGTCCGACGGTGCGCGGCGTGGTCATGAACCCGGTCGATCACCCGCACGGTGGCGGCGAGGGCAAGTCAGGTCAGGGTAATCCGCACCCGGTCAGTCCGTGGGGCTGGAACACCAAGGGCAAGAAGACGCGTCGTAACAAGCGCACGGCCGGCATGATCATTCGCCGCCGTAATTAATTGAGGAGTCGACAGTGCCTCGTTCGATCAAGAAGGGTCCGTTTGTTGACTTGCACCTCGCCAAGAAAGTGCGGGTGGCTGCCGACAAGAACGACCGTCGCCCCATCAAGACGTGGTCGCGCCGCTCCATGATCCTGCCGGACATGGTCGGTCTCACGATCGCGGTTCACAACGGCCGCCAGCACATCCCGGTGCTGGTGTCCGAGAACATGGTTGGCCACAAGCTGGGTGAATTTGCGCCGACGCGCACGTTCAAGTCCCACTCCGGCGACCGCAAGTCGGAGGGTTGAGCATGCAGGTCGCGGCCAAATTGAAGTACGCCCGCATTTCTCCGCAGAAGTGCCGGCTCGTCGCGGACCTGGTCCGCGGCCAGCCCGTCGGGCTCGCGCTGAACACGCTGCGCTTCACGCCGAAGAAGGGCGCGGAGCTGGTGCTGAAGGTGCTCGAGTCGGCGATCGCGAATGCCGAGAACAACCTGAGCGCGGACGTGGACGAGCTGAAAGTGCAGACGATCACGGTCGACCCGGCCCCGGTGCTCAAGCGCTTCACGGCGCGCGCCAAGGGCCGCGGCAACCGCATCTGGAAACGCAACAGCCATATTGTCGTGACCGTCGGCGACGGAAAGAGCGAATAACATGGGTCAGAAAGTCAATCCGATCGGCATTCGTCTGGGCATCACCCGCGACTGGACTTCCAAGTGGTATGCATCCACGAAGAATTTTCCGGCGCATGTGTACACCGACTGGCAGGTGCGCGAGTACCTGAAGAAGCGTCTCGTCGAAGCGTCGGTGAGCCGCATTCAGATCGAACGCGCGGCGCGCAAGGTGAACATCACGATTCACACGGCGCGTCCCGGCATCGTCATCGGCAAGAAGGGCGAGGACATCGAGAAGCTGCGCGGCCAGGTCGCGAAGATGATGAAGATGGCGTCCAACGACGTGCGCATCAACATCGCCGAGATCCGCAAGCCCGAGCTGGATGCGTTGCTGGTGGCCGAAGGCATTGCGCAGCAGCTCGAGCGCCGCGTCATGTTCCGCCGTGCCATGAAGCGCGCGGTGACCAACACGATGCGCATCGGTGCGCTGGGCGTGAAGGTGCGTGTCGCCGGCCGTTTGAACGGCGCGGAAATCGCGCGCACCGAATGGGTTCGTGAAGGCCGCATCCCGCTGCACACGTTCCGCGCCGAAATCGACTACGGCCTGGCCGAAGCGAAGACGACGTACGGAATCATCGGCGTGAAGGTCTGGATCTTCAAGGGTGAAGTGTTCGCGCGGCCGGATGCGGTTGCCGAGACGACCGAAGCCCAGGCAACGCCAGCGGAGGCGACGGCTTAAGCCGCCGGGCGCTTGTGCCGGGAGTGATACCAACATGATGCAACCTAAAAGAACCAAGTACCGCAAAGCGTTCAAGGGCCGCAACGCGGGCCTCGCGCAGGGCGGCAACTACGTCGCGTTCGGCGAGTTCGGCCTGAAGGCCGTCAGCCGCGCGCGCATGACCGCACGCGAGCTGGAAGCGGCGCGCCGCGCGATGACGCGCTACGTGAAGCGTGGTGGCCAGATCTGGGTGCGTGTGTTCCCCGATCTGCCGATCACCAAGAAGCCGCTCGAAGTGCGCATGGGCAGCGGCAAGGGCAACGTGGAGTTCTACGTCGCTAAAGTGAAGCCGGGCAAAGTGCTGTTCGAGATGGAAGGCGTGACCGAAGCGATTGCGCGTGAAGCGTTCCGTCTGGCCGCCTCCAAGTTGTCCGTGGAAACCCAGTTCGTGACGCGGCAGGTCCGGTAATGAGCGTGAAAGAGCTACGACAGAAGTCAGCGGCCGATCTCCAGAAGGAACTTCTGGGTCTGCGCCGCGAACAGTTCAACCTGCGCATGGCGCGTGCGACCGGGCAGACAGCGAAGCCCGACCAGTTCGGCAAGGTCCGCCGCAGCATTGCGCGCCTGAAGACGGTGATGGGCGAACAGCTGCGCGCCGGTAAAGGTGCCGCTCCGCAGGCTGCGGCAGCGCCGAGCGAGCCGAAGGCAGTGAAGGCGAAAGCCAAAGCTGCTCCGAAGGCCAAAGTTGCCAAGGCGCCGGCGAATGCCAAAGCGCCGGCCAAAGCAGCAAAGAGTAAGTCAGCATGAGCAAGCAAACGAAACAGGCGAAGCAGGCCGCGGTCGACGCGAGCAGCAAGACCCTGACCGGCAAGGTCGTCAGCAACAAGATGCAGAAGACCATCACCGTGGTCGTCGAGCGTTTCGTGCCGCATCCGCAGTACGGCAAGTACATGCGCCGCACGACGCGGTTTCTCGCGCATGACGAGAACAACGAAAGCCGTGAAGGCGACGTGGTGGCGATCGAAGAATGCCGTCCGCTGTCGCGCCACAAGAACTGGCGCCTGGTGCGCATCGTGAACCGCGCCGAACAGGCCGGAGTTGCCAAGCCATGATCCAGATGCAAACCCTGCTCAATGCCGCTGACAACAGCGGCGCCCGCAGCCTGATGTGCATCAAGGTGCTGGGCGGCTCCAAGCGCCGCTATGCGACCGTGGGCGATGTCATCAAGGTCAGCGTGCGCGATGCGATTCCGCGCGGCAAGGTCAAGAAGGGCGAGGTCTATGACGCCGTGGTCGTGCGCACCCGTTTCGGCGTGCGCCGCAACGACGGCTCGCTGATCCGCTTCGACGGCAATGCGGCCGTGCTGCTCAACCCCAAGCTCGAGCCGATCGGCACCCGTATTTTCGGGCCCGTGACGCGCGAACTGCGCACGACGCAGTTCATGAAGATCATTTCACTGGCGCCGGAAGTCCTGTGACCTATGAACAAAATTCGTAAAGGCGACGAAGTCGTCGTGATCGCCGGCCGCGACAAGGGCCGCCGTGGAACCGTGGTGAAGGTGCTCGAGGGCCAGCTGGTCGTCGAGAGCATCAGCATGGTCAAGCGGCACACCAAGCCGAACCCGCAGAAGAACGTGCAGGGCGGGATCGTCGAGAAGGAAATGCCGATCGACATCTCCAACGTGATGCTGTGGAACCCGGTGGCGAAGAAGGGCGACCGCGTCGGCCTGCGCACGCTGGCCGACGGCCGCAAAGTGCGTTTCTTCAAGTCCAATAAGGAGGTCGTGGACGCGTAAGCGCCCGACTTCATGACTCAACATGGCTGCAAGACTTAAACAGATTTACCGCGACAAGATCGTTCCCGAGCTGCAAAAGAGCCTCGGGCTGGCGAATCCCATGCAGGTGCCGAAGATCACCAAGATCACGGTGAACATGGGCGTGGGCGAGGCGGTCGCCGACAAGAAGATCATGGACAACGCCGTGGGTGATCTGACCAAGATCACGGGCCAGAAGCCGCTGGTGACGAAAGCCCGCAAGTCGGTTGCGACCTTCAAGGTGCGCGACGGTCAGGCGATCGGTGCGAAAGTGACGCTGCGCGGCGAGAACATGTACGAGTTCCTCGACCGTCTGGTGAACATCGCGATGCCGCGCATCCGCGACTTTCGCGGCGTGAACGCGCGCTCCTTCGACGGCCGGGGCAACTACAACTTCGGCGTGAAGGAACAGATCATTTTCCCGGAAATCGCTTACGACCAGATCGACGCGATTCGCGGCATGGACATCACGATCACGACCACGGCGGCAGACGACAAAGCCGGCCGGGCGCTGCTCGAGGCGTTCAATTTTCCGTTCCGCAAGTAACCGTAACTAACTGGGCGACCTATGGCCAAGACATCGATTGTCAATCGCGAAGTAAAGCGCCAGAAGCTGGTGAAGCGCTACGCGGCGAAGCGTGCGAAGCTGAAAGAGATCATCCGTAAAACGACGAGCTCCGGCCCCGCGCGTGAGGCAGCCCAGATTCAACTGCAATCGCTGCCGCGCGATTCCAGCAAGAGCCGCCTGCGTAATCGCTGTGCGATTACGGGTCGCCCGCGGGGTTTCTACCGCAAATTCGGTCTGGGCCGTACCAAGCTGCGCGAAGCAACGATGCGCGGCGAAATTCCGGGCCTCGGAAAGGCCAGCTGGTAACAGCTGGAACCACTGGAGCTAAGTTCTATGAGCATGACGGATCCGATAGCGGACTTCTTGACCCGCATTCGCAACGGCCAGTCCTCGGGCAAGCCCGCGGTCATCGCGCCGACTTCAAAGGTGAAGATTGCGATTGCCAAGGTACTGAAGGAAGAAGGCTACATCGAAGATTTTTCTTCCACCGACCTGGACGGCAAGCCCACGTTGAACGTGACGCTGAAGTATTTCCAGGGTCGCCCGGTGATCGACCGCCTCGAACGCGTGAGCCGGCCCGGCCTGCGCGTGTACAAGGGCAAGGATGAACTGCCGAAGATCCAGGGCGGTCTCGGCGTGGCCATCGTGTCGACCTCGCAGGGCGTGATGTCCGACCGTCAGGCGCGCGCGGCCGGCCACGGCGGCGAAGTGATCTGCATCGTTTCGTAGTCGAATTGATTTAGGAAACTGGCAACCATGTCTCGTGTAGCAAAGCAGCCGGTAGCGCTCCCCGCCGGAGTGACCGCGAACATCAGCGCGGACCTGGTCACCGTCAAGGGGACCAAGGGTTCGTTGAACCTCGCGATCAACAGCAAGCACGTCAGTGTCGTACAGGATGCGAGCGCGCTGAAGGTGGTGAAGGCGAACGAGAGCAGCGAGGCGGACATGCTCGCCGGCTCGATACGCGCGCATCTCGCCAACATCGTGACGGGCGTGAGCAAGGGTTACGAGCGCAAGCTGGAACTAGTGGGCGTCGGCTATCGCGCCGCCGCTCAAGGTTCAAATCTGAATCTCACGTTGGGTTTTTCGCATCCGGTGGTTTACGTGGCGCCCGCGGGCATCACCATCGAAACCCCGACGCAGACGGAAATCCTCATCAAGGGTGTGGATATCCAGAAGGTGGGCCAGGTGGCCGCCGACATTCGCGCGTTCCGTCCGCCCGAGCCGTACAAGGGCAAGGGTGTGCGCTACAGCGGCGAGAAGATCGAGCTTAAGGAAGCGAAGAAGAAGTGATTGCAACGGGCTGGCGCGTGCGCCCGCCGTGCACTTGAACAGTGTTCACTTGAGAATTCACTTGAGATTTATTGGGTAGAGATCGATGAACAAGAACCTCCAACGGTTGCGCCGCGCAACGCGCTCCCGCGCCAAGATCCGCGAGCTGAAGGCTCTGCGGCTCTCGGTGCATCGCACGCCGCAGCACATCTACGCGCAGATCTTCGACGTGGATTCGAAGGTGCTTGCCGCCGCGTCGACGCTGCAGAAGGAAGTGCGGGGCGATCTGAAAGGTACGGGCAACATCACCGCCGCCGCTGCCGTGGGCAAGGCGATCGCCGAGAAGGCCAAGGCCGCCGGCATCACTCAGGTCGCATTCGATCGTTCGGGCTTCAAGTTTCACGGCCGCATCAAGGCGCTGGCCGATGCGGCGCGCGAACACGGCCTTGAGTTCTAAGAGATCCTAAGGAAACGCTAATGGCTAGAGTTGAAAGATCCGGCGCGACTGACGATCTCATCGAGAAGCTCGTCGCTGTCAATCGCGTTGCCAAGGTCGTGAAGGGCGGACGTCAGTTCGGCTTCACCGCGCTCACCGTCGTGGGCGACGGCAAGGGCAAAGTCGGCTTCGGTTACGGCAAGGCGCGTGAAGTGCCGGTCGCGATCCAGAAGGCGATGCAGGCCGCGCGCAAGAACCTGTCGAACGTCGCGCTGCGCAATGCAACGTTGCATTACGCGCTACACGGCCGCCACGGCACGAGCCGCGTGTACATGCAACCCGCCGCCGACGGTACGGGTCTAATCGCGGGTGGTGGCATGCGCGCGGTGTTCGAGTGCGCCGGTGTGCGCAACGTGCTCGCGAAGAGCTACGGCTCGCGCAATCCCATCAACGTCGTGCGCGCAACGATGAATGCGCTCACCGGCATCCAGTCGCCCGACGACATCGCAGCGAAGCGCGGCAAGCGCATCGAAGAAATCCTGGGTTGAAGATCATGGCTAATACGCACGCTAAATCGGTCAAGGTCACGCTCATCAAGAGCATGTTTGGCCAGTTGCACGCCCACCGGGCGACGGTCCGCGGTCTCGGCCTGCGCCGTATTCGCGACACGGTAACGCTGAAAGATACGCCGCAGATCCGCGGCATGCTGATCGCTTCGGGCCATATGCTGAAAGTGGAAGAGACGAAATGACAGGCATCATGCGACTCAACACGATGGGACCGGCCGTGGGCAGCAAGAAAGTGCGCCTGCGCGTCGGCCGTGGTGCATCGGCGGGCCAGGGCAAGACCTGCGGCCGCGGCGTCAAGGGCCAGCGTGCCCGCAAGGGTGGCTATCACAAGGTCGGCTTCGAAGGCGGCCAGATGCCGCTGCAGCGCCGTTTGCCGAAGGTGGGCTTCCGCTCCAAGGTCGCACCGACGGTGGGCGAAGTGCGCCTGTCCGAACTGGCGAAGATCGAGGGTAACGTCGTGGATCTGGCGTCGCTGAAAGCGGCCAACCTGATTCAGGCGTTCGCGCTGCGCGCGCGCATCGTGTCTTCGGGCGAGTTCAAGAAGGCCGTCACCGTGAAGGGCATTCACCTGACCAAGGGTGCGCGCGCCGCGATCGAAGCCGCGGGCGGCAAGATCGAGGAAGTCGCCGTGGTGAAGCCGGTGAAGAAGCTCCTCAAGAAAACGGCCGCGGCGAAATAGCGCCGCGCCCCGATTGCAGTAACCGCACCGCAAGGATCCAGTGGCCACGAAATCCGCCACCACCGCTAACTCGATCTCAGCCTTCGGCGAGATGACCCGCTTCGCGGAGCTGCGTTCGCGGCTGTTCTTCTTGCTGGGCGCATTGATCGTGTATCGCATCGGCACGTTCATTCCCGTGCCGGGTATCGATCCGATCGCGCTGGCGCGGTTCTTCGAGGCGCAGCAGGGCACGATCCTGAGCATGTTCAACATGTTCTCGGGCGGCGCGCTGGCGCGCCTGTCGATCTTCGCGCTCGGCGTGATGCCGTACATCTCGGCGTCCATCATCGTGCAGATGATGGCGGTCGTGATGCCGCAGCTCGCTGCGATCAAGAAGGAAGGGGAGTCGGGTCGGCGCAAGCTGACCCAGTACACGCGCTACGGCACCGTGCTGCTGGCCATCGTCCAGGGTACGTCCGCGGCCATCGCGTTCCAGAATCAGGGTGTGGTGATCGCGCCGGGCCCGCAGTTCGTTTTCGTCGCGACGGTCACGCTGATGGCCGGCACCATGTTCGTGATGTGGCTGGGCGAGCAGATCACCGAGCGCGGCCTGGGCAACGGTATATCGATGATCATTCTCGCCGGCATCGTGGCAGGCCTGCCCGCGGCAATCGGCGGCACGCTGGAACTGGTGCGCACCGGTGAACTGAACCCGGCGATGGCGCTGGTGCTGTTCGGCATGGTGATCGCGGTGACGGCGTTCGTCGTATTCGTGGAGCGCGGCCAGCGCCGCATCCAGGTGAACTATGCGAAGCGCCAGCAGGGTCGCCGCATGATGGCCGGCCAGAGCACGCACCTGCCGTTCAAGCTGAACATGTCGGGCGTGATTCCGCCCATCTTCGCGTCCAGCCTGCTGCTGTTCCCGGCGACGATCGCGAGCTGGTCGGGCACGGCTGAAGGTTGGGGCTGGCTGCAAAACGTTTCCCAGGCGATGACGCCGGGCCAGCCGGCGCACATGGTGCTGTATGGCAGCCTGATCATTTTCTTCTGTTTCTTCTACACCGCGCTGGTGTTCAATTCGCGCGAAACGGCGGAGAACCTGAAGAAGTCGGGCGCGTTCATTCCGGGCATCCGCCCGGGCCAGCAGACCGGCGAGTACATCGACAAGGTGCTGACGCGGCTGACGCTGTGGGGCGCGCTCTACGTGACCATCGTGTGCCTGCTGCCCGAATTCCTGATTTCGCGCTTCAGCGTCCCGTTCTATTTCGGCGGCACGTCGCTGCTCATCATGGTGGTCGTGATCATGGATTTTCAGGCCCAGGTCGCGGCGCACCTGATGTCGCACCAATACGAAGGCCTGATGAAGAAGGCCAACCTGCGCGGCTACAACCGCCCAGGTCAGACTTGATTTGGGAGATTCGCTATGAAGGTTCGTGCTTCCGTTAAGAAGATCTGTAAGAACTGCAAGATCGTGCGTCGCCGCCGGGTTGTATACGTAATTTGCAGTGAAGCGCGCCATAAGCAGCGCCAGGGTTGATCAGCGGTGCTTAGGAACTGGCCGCCGGTTCCAAGTGCATTGAGTCAGAAGGTTTTTTAGTTTACAGTTCCGCGCTTTTCGTCGCGGGAAGAGAGATCGCAATGGCCCGTATCGCCGGCATCAACATACCGATGAACAAGCACGTGTGGGTGGGACTCACCCATATCTTCGGCGTCGGCAATACGCAGGCCAGAAAAGCTTGCGCCGCCGCCGGCGTGAAGCCCACCACGCTGGTCAAGGATCTGACGGACGCCGAGGTTGCGGGGCTGCGGTCCCAGATCGGCAAGCTGTCGGTCGAAGGCGACCTGCGCCGCGAGACTTCCATGAACATCAAGCGCTTGATGGACCTGGGGTGCTACCGCGGTATCCGTCACCGTCGCGGCCTGCCGCTGCGCGGCCAGCGCACGCGCACCAATGCGCGCACGCGCAAGGGCCCGCGCAAGGCCGCCATCAAGATGAACGCGCCTCCGGGCAAGGCGTAATGTTTATGGCCGCAGATAACGACTGAACGTCGTTCATCTGCGGCCGAAGGATCCAGCGCCTGAAGCTGTGCGGACACCACGCGGCTGCGGCATACAGAGTTTCGAAGAGGCAACATGGCTGAGCAGAAGCAACAAGGTCAAGGTCAGGGCACCGGCAGCAAAGGCGGCCGCAAGAAGGTCAAGAAGCACGTGACCGATGCGGTGGCGCACGTCCATGCCTCCTTCAACAACACCATCATCACGATCACTGATCGGCAGGGCAACGCGCTGTCGTGGGCGACGTCCGGTGGTTGCGGTTTCCGCGGCTCGCGCAAGAGCACGCCGTATGCCGCCCAGGTCGCCGCCGAGAAGGCCGGCGTCGCCGCCCAGGAGCATGGCGTGAAGACCGTCGAAGTGCGCGTGAAGGGCCCCGGCCCGGGCCGCGAATCGGCGGTGCGCGCGCTCAATGGCTGCGGCTTGAAGATCACCAACATCTCTGACGTGACGCCGATCCCGCACAACGGGTGCCGTCCGCCGAAGAAGCGCCGCGTCTAGTCAAGTCTGGAGCTGGTCAAGTCTTGAGCTGGCTACGTTCAGAGCAGGTTTAGAGGAAGTTTCATGGGTCGTTATCTAGGTCCGAAGTGCAAGTTGTCGCGCCGCGAAGGCACCGACTTGTTTCTCAAGAGCGGCGTGAAGTCGCTCGAGCAGAAGTGCAAGCTCGAAGTGCCGCCGGGCGGCATCAAGGGCGAGCGCCGCACGCGTCTGTCCGACTACGGCGTGCAGCTGCGCGAGAAGCAGAAGCTGCGCCGCATGTACGGCGTGCTCGAGCGCCAGTTCCGCAACTACTACATCAAGGCGGCCGGCCGTCCGGGCGCCACCGGCGCTTCGCTGCTGCAGATGCTCGAAGGCCGTCTCGACAACGTCGTCTATCGCATGGGCTTCGCCGCGACGCGCAGCGAAGCGCGCCAGCTGGTCAGCCACAAGGCGATCACGGTGAACGGCCAGATCGTCAGCATCGCCTCGTACCAGTGCGAAGCGGGCTCGGTGGTCGCGGTGCGCGAGAAATCGCAGAAGCAGTTGCGCATCCAGACGGCGCTGCAGATCAAGTCCCAGGTCGGGTTTCCCGAGTGGGTCGAGGTCGACGAGAAGAAATTCAGCGGCATCTTCAAGCAGCTGCCGGACCGCGGCGACATTCTTCCCGATATCAACGAAAACCTCGTCGTCGAGTTGTATTCGAAGTAATCGCTACAACCATTGGCTGGTTGGCTATTGGCTGATCGGCCGATGGGTTGTTGGTTGGATCGATCTTGGTTGCGCTCGCCTTAACGAGCGCTAGAGCCTCTACGGCACATAAGCAGGTAAATTTTCCATGCAGGCATCCGTTGGCGAATTCCTGAAGCCGCGCGTCGTTAAAGTCACGCCCATCACCGCTCGCCACGCGAAGGTGGTGATCGAGCCGTTCGAGCGTGGTTTCGGCCATACCCTTGGCAACGCGCTGCGGCGCGTGTTGCTCTCGTCCATGCCCGGCTGTGCGATCACCGAAGCGGAGATCGACGGCGTGCTGCACGAGTACACCAGCATCGAAGGCGTGCAGGAAGACGTCGTCGATATCCTGCTCAATCTGAAGCAGGTCGCGATCCGCCTGAACTCGCGCGAAGTCACCGAACTGCGCCTGCACAAGAAGGGCCCCGGCCCGGTCACGGCGGGCGACATTCAGCTCGACCACGACGTCGAGGTGCTCAACGGCGATCTGGTGATCGCGAACCTCACCAAGGCCGGCGAACTGAACATGATGCTGAAAGTGGAGCGCGGCCGCGGCTATCGCCCCGCCATCCAGCGCGCGACGTTCGAGGAGTCCAGCGGCCCGATCGGCCGGCTGCAGCTCGATGCGTCGTTCAGCCCGATCCGCCGCGTCACCTACACGGTGGAAAGCGCGCGCGTCGAGCAGCGCACCAACCTCGACAAGCTGATCCTGGACATCGAGACCAACGGCACCATCGACGCGGAAGAGGCCATTCGCCGCGCCGGCTCGATCCTCAAGGACCAGCTGTCGGTGTTCGTCGACCTGCAGGGCCAGGACGAGGGTGCCTCGAAGACCGCCGAACAGCAGTTCGATCCCATCCTGCTGCGTCCGGTCGACGAGCTGGAACTCACCGTGCGTAGTGCGAACTGCCTCAAGGCGGAAAACATCCACTACATCGGCGATCTCGTGCAGCGTACCGAAGTGGAGCTGCTGCGCACGCCGAACCTGGGCAAGAAGTCGCTCACCGAGATCAAGGAAGTTCTCGAAAGCCACGGCCTGTCGCTGGGCATGCGCCTGGACGCCTGGCCGCCGATGAGCCTGAAGCGCGACGACGAACGGGATGTCATCTAAGTAGTTACTGCATCAGCACGTCCCGTGCGCCTGCAGGGCTGCACGGGACGTGTAGTCAATTCGCTAGAGTCCAACAATCATGCGTCACCACCTTTCCGGCCGGCAGCTCAGCCGCAACGCCCCGCATCGCCACGCGATGCTCCGCAACATGGCGGCCTCGTTGCTGCGGCACGAGACCATCCGCACCACGCTGCCGAAGGCGAAGGAACTGCGCCGCGTCGTCGAGCCGCTGATCACGCTGGGCAAGAGCGACAGCGATTCGAATCGCCGCCGTGCGTTCGCGCAGCTGCGCGACGCCGAAGTGGTGGTCAAGCTGTTCGAAACCCTCGGGCCGCGTTTCGCAACCCGTCCGGGCGGTTATACCCGCATCCTGCGCATGGAAGAGCGTCCGGGCGACAACGCACCGATGGCGCTGATGCTGCTGATGGACCAGCCCGAGCTGGCGACCGCCGCAGCCGCTGACGACGCGGCCGATGGTGCGAAGAAGCGCGCCCCCAAGAAGAAGGCTGCCGCCCCGCGCGTCTCGCCGAAGAAGCGCACGGTGAAAACGGCCGAGGAAAAGGCCGCCAAAACCGAGAAGATCGCCAAGAAGGCGGAAGTCAAAGCCAAGAAAGCCGAAGTGAAGTCGGCGAAGAAGACTGCGGCGCCGAAGAAAAAGGCCGCGGTGAAGAAGAAGTCGAAGCGCTGATCTATGTCCTCCGCTCGATCCTTCCGGTCCCCTCCCTCGCGCAGCGGCGACCAACGGGAATCCCAAAGGGGAGGGACGGTTAGGGGAGGGGGCGGGCTTAGTCGATAAAAAGCCGGACAACGTTACGGACCCGGCGCCTCCAGCCCCTTCGTATAGAGCACGCGTCCATCCGGCGTGACGATCACCGCGTCGATCCCGTCCATCGCGTTGTAGATCTCTATTGCGCGTTGCGCACCCAGCACGAACGCGGTCTTCGATAACCCATCCGTGCGCGTCGCCGTCGGTCCGATGATGGTTGCGCTGCGCACCTTGCGGGCCGACTGTCCGGTCTTCGGGTCGATGATGTGGTGGTAGCGCACGCCGCCTTCGTCGAAGTAGCGTTCGTAGTCGCCTGACGTGGACAGCGCCGCATCCTCCAGCGGGATTTTCGCGATCACCTCGTCCTTGCGGTCGGGATGCCGGATGCCGACGATCCAGGGCTTGCCGAAGCGGTCGCCGATGATGCGGCTGTCGCCCCCGGCCGTGACCAACGCGTGCTTGCAGCCGAGCGCCTGGAGGATTGCGATGCCGCGATCCACTGCATGGCCCTTGCCGATGCCGCCGAGATCGATGCGCACGCCGGCTTGGGAGAACCGTACGGTGCGCGCCGCCGCATCCAACAGCACATGTCTGTAGTTGATCCCCGGAAGCGCCTTGGCGATCTGCTTGTCGTCAGGATGCACGTGCTGCCGGAAGTCGTAGAGGTAGCCGACGCTGGCATAGGTGATGTCGAACGCGCCTTGCGTGATGCGCGAATACTCCTGCGCAGTGGTCAGCAGATCGAACAGTTCGGGCGTGACTTTGACGGCGTGTTCGGCGGCCTGCGCATTCACGCGCGACACTTCGCTGTCGGGTTTGTACGTGCTCATCGCCTGATCGATGCGGCGCATCTCGGCGAGCACGGCTGCGACGGCTGCGTCGCCTTGCGCGCGATCGTCGGCCCACAGTTCGACGACGATGCGCGTCCCCATGATGCCGTCTTCGACATGCTGGACCCATTCGGCGTGCGCAGGTTGAAGCGCGGCAGTCAGCAACAGCACCAGCGTGGCGAGGCTTTTCATGCGCGCATGTTAGCGCGGCGGATTGCACTGCGACATGCATCCGGCATGAAAAAGGGCGGCGATTGCTCGGCCGCCCTGATTCAATCATGTGAGGACGAGTGATCGTCCTCACATGATCACCGCATCGTCACCGCGTCGACGGTGCCGCGCTCAGAACTTGAAGCGCGCCGTCACACCGTAGGTGCGTGGTGCGCCGAGGAACGCATCCACCGTACTCGTCGGCACGGCGCCGGCGGAAGAGCCCTGCAGCGTGGCGTCGAATGCCACTTGGTAATACTCCTCGTCGGTGACGTTCTGCGCCCACAGTTCCAGCGCCCAATACTCATCTGCCGAGCCAATGGACACGCGTGCGTTCACCAGCGTAAGTGCATCCTGGATCTTGCGCCGGTCGAGATTGGACCCGGTGTTGAACTCGGAGGTGTACTTGGCGCCGACGTTGGAGCGGAACAGCAGATTCGCCCCTACCGGCTGCTCGAACGTCGCCGACAAGCTGGCTGACCACTTGGGCGCAAATGACAGCGTGTCGTCCTTGCGTTCCGGCCGGAAGAAAGGCTCCGCCGTGCCGAAGTCCTCGATCTGCGTCTTGGCGTAGGTGACACCGCCCTGGAGGCTGAGTTGTTCCAGCGGCGTAAACCACACCATGTCCAGGTCCACGCCCTTGGAGGTCACCTGCGGCAGCGATGTGACGATGAACTGGATGCCGGTGAACGTGTTGAGCTGGAAGTCGGTGTAGTCCTGGTAGAACGCGCTGGCATTGAGCAGCAGGCTGTTGCCGGCCCACTGCGTTTTCACGCCGGCTTCGTAGGAATCCACCAATTCTTTTTCGAAGTGCGTGTCAGCATCCACGGTGGGACCGCCCGGCGTGCCGATAGGCAGCGCCGAATTGCCAAGACGCTCGCGATCCAGGTTGAAGCCGCCGGCCTTGTAGCCGCGCGCGAAGGAAACGTAGGACATCACTTCGTCCGAGAACCGGAAAGCCAGTTTGGCCGTGCCGCTCCATTCGCCTTCGTCCAGCGACTGCGACGACGCGAAATTGTTATAGATCGGATCGGCGAAGGTCGAGCAGCCGATGCCGTAGATTACCGACGCCGCCGGGCTGGCGCGAAATGCAGGCACGCCGCGCAGGGCCGAGCATCCCTGCGGCGCACCCGTCGCCGCGTGCGTGTTGAAGTAACGTGTATCCAGATCCTTGGATTCGTCGGTGTAGCGAACGCCGAGCGTGAACTCCAGCGCGTCGGTGAAGCGGAGGCTGTTGTTGGTGAACAGCGCCCAGGTCGTGGAGTCCTGCGCATACACGTCGCGCGTACCGAAGCCGCCCGGCCACAGGACTGACGGAACGTTGTTCAACGCCAAGCCGTTCTGCAACAGTCCGTTGAAGTACGCGTAGAACTGGTTGCCGTAGAGCAGCTGGTTGCGGCCATCCAGATCCTCACCGGCGTAAAACGCGCCGACTAGCCAGCTCAGTTTGTCGCTTTCGCCTGCGAGCCGGACCTCCTCGCTGGCTTGCTGGAATTCGTTGGCGAAATTGCCGTCAGGGTTGCGATACAGAATGTCGACCGTTGAAAAGTCCGCGTCCTGGCCGTTGGTCGTGTCCCAGTCGCGCCACGCGGTGATCGATGTAAGCGTCGCTCCGCCCAGCCCGTCCATGTCCCAGTTGACCTCCATCGAGGCGCCCTTGTCGACCACGGACTGTTCGGTGCTGCGATTGGAATGCGCACGGCGGGCGAACGGATCGGCCGGAATCGTGTAAGAGCCGGGCTGGAGCGCGCTCATCACCGCGATCACACCCGCAGTCGGCGTGAGGGCAATTTGCGGCGCGGCGCAGCAGTCTTCGTCGCGGTCGGTGTAATCGCCGACCAGGCGGATGTCGAGCGAGTCGGAGGGCTTCAGCAGCAGCTGTCCGCGCACCGTCTGGAATTTGCGATTGCCGTCCTCGGTTTCCGAGCGCGGACCGGTGCCGCGATCCACGTCGAGGAATCCATCGCGCTGGCGGCTCGCCACATAAAGCCGGCCCGCCAGCGTCTCCGCGAGCGGTCCGGTGATCGACGCGGCACCTTCCATCGCGCCGTAATTGCCGCCGGTCAGTTCGATGTCGGCGCCGAAGTCGAACGACGGCTTCTTGGTGACGACGTTGATGACGCCGGCCGAGGTGTTCTTGCCGAACAGCGTGCCCTGTGGGCCTTTCAATACTTCGATGCGCTCGAGTTCGCCCAGATCGCCGAAGCCGACACCGTTGCGCGGACGGTAGACGCCGTCGATCACGACGCCGACGGAAGATTCCAGGCCGGGGTTGTCGCCCACGGTGCCGATGCCGCGAATGCGCGCCGTGGTGACGGATTCGTTGGACGTCGAGGTCACCAGCAGGCCGGGGGTGAGCAGCGTGAGATCCTTGATGTCCTTGACGCCCGTGTCCTTCAGCAGCTGTTCGGAGATCGCCGTGACGACGATGGGCACGTCCTGCAGGCTTTGCTCGCGCTTCTGTGCGGTGACAATGATGTTTTCGATCGTCCGTTCGCGTTCGCCGCCTGGCGCAGCGTCCTGCGCGATGGCCGGCAACGTCGACACGGATAGCGCGGCCAGGACGGCACTGCGCAGGAAAATGCTTCTACGGTCCATGAAACCCCCTAGTTCGTTGTATCGAACAGAAACCCGCGATAACGCGCCAGGTCGTGACGAGATCCTCCGCGTCGCAGCCAGGGTACTTAGTCCGCCGCCGCGGGGAAAGAGCCTTGGCGCATAAACAACGGCAGTCAGGCATTCAAAATCCCTATGCGATCAAACTACCTGCGATCCTAAGCTCCTGGACGGCGTACTTGGTATCGGACTAGTGGGCGTGTACAGTTTTGCATTGGCGCAACAGGCTGGACAGTCCGCAGGTTGGACAATCCGCTCGATCAGCCAATCGATAGCCGGTTGCCTTGCGTAGGTATTAGTCCTGCCCGCCAGCGCGCAGTGAACGTGCATGGCATGGTCCTGGCGTCCGGCCGGATCGATGGGCGGGTCGAGAGTGAGCAGAGCGATAAAAACAGTGGCAGCAGCGGATCAGTTCGACGTCGTCGTGATAGGCAGCGGTCCCGCCGGAGAAGGCGCGGCCATGATGGCATCCAAAAGCCACAAGAGCGTTGCCATCATCGAGCGCTATTTCGAAGTAGGCGGCGGCTGCACGCACTGGGGCACCATTCCCAGCAAGGCGCTGCGGCACGCCGTGAAAATCCTCCATGACCTGCGCCGCAATCCGTTGTTGCGCGAATTTCGTATCGCCTCCCAGCTCACCTATCCGCAACTGCTGGCGTCCGCGACCAAGGTCGTCGAATCGCAGGTGGGCAGCCGGCGCCGCTTCTACGAGCGCAACCGCGTGCCGGTGTACTCGGGCGAGGCGCATTTCCTGGATGCCAACACGCTGGTCGTGCAGCCCGCCGTCGGCAAGCCGGTGCAGGTCAGCGGCAAGCACATAGTCATCGCAGCGGGATCCCGGCCCTATCACCCGCCCGAGGTGGACTTCTCGCACGACCACGTGCGCGACAGCGACTCGATCCTGCGTTACGGCGCGCACCCATTTTCCGTGACTATTTATGGTGCGGGCGTGATCGGCTGCGAGTACGCATCCATCTTCATCAACCTCGGCGCCAAGGTCACGCTGGTCAACACGCAGGACCGGCTGCTGTCCTTTCTCGACGATGAGATCGCCGAAGCGCTGTCCTATCACCTGCGCGAGCAGGGCTGCGTCATCCGCCACAACGAACAGTTCAAGGCGCTCGAAACGCGCGAACGCGACGTCGTGCTGCATCTGGCGTCGGGCCGCAAGATCAAATCGGACCTGCTGCTGTGGGCGAACGGCCGCACCGGCAATTCAGACAAGCTGCAGCTGGACAATGTGGGGTTACAGAGTAACTCGCGCGGCCAGATCGCCGTGAACGATCATTACCAGACTGCCGTTGCGCACATCTACGCGGTGGGCGACATCGTCGGACCGCCGGCGCTGGCCAGCGCCGCTTACGTGCAGGGCTCGCACGCCGTGCAGCACATGCTGAACCCCGCGATCGAGCCGCATCGCCAGGACATGATTCCGGCCGGCATCTACACCATTCCGGAGATCTCCTCGATCGGCAAGAACGAGCGCGAGCTGCAGGAAGCGAAGGTGCCTTACGAAGTCGGCCATTGCGCGTTCAAGAACCTGGCGCGGGCGCAGATGACCGACGAGAAGGTCGGCATGCTCAAGATCATTTTCCATGCCGAGACGCTGGCGGTGCTCGGGGTGCATTGTTTCGGCGACGGCGCTTCGGAGATCGTGCACATCGGGCAGACGGTCATGGCCAGCCGCGATTTGAATGACGTGCGGTACTTCACCAACGCGACATTCAACTATCCCACGATGGCTGAGGCTTATCGGGTTGCGGCTTATAACGGGATCAACCGGCTGACTTAAGACGAGGTGCCGGCGGAGGAACCGCTAGGACTCAGCGCGATAGGCGCAATACGCGGTTGAGATAGGTGTTCTCGTCGGGTGGCAGACCGGCTCGCTGGGCCTCCCACAAGCCTTCCGCGAGGCACTCGATGATCTGGTGCGTGGCGTCGTGCTCCGAGCCCGCACGCTGCACCACAGCGGCGTAGGCGCTGCGCATACCTGCGGGACGGTCGGTGGATACCTGTTCGCGCACGGCCAGGTGCAGGCCCATGTGCAGGAATGGATTCGACTGGCCGCCCTCGGGCGTGAAGTCGCGTGCGAGCGCTGCGTCGCCGGCTTCGAGCATGGCGTGGTATTCGGGATGCAGTGCGATGACGTCCGCGATCTGCGCTTCCAGCGGCTCCATCGGCACTCCCTCGCGCTGCTTGCGCCACGCTTGCACGTACATCTGGCGCAGCTGTTCGCGGGACTGGTCAGCGAAGAACGGCATTCTTGGTCTTCTCTTTGTATTCGCACAGATCCACGATCGGGCACTCGGGGCACTTCGGCTTGCGCGCCACGCAGATGTAGCGGCCATGCAGCAGCAGCCAGTGATGTGCGTGCCGCTGGTATTGCGTGGGAATCACTTTCACCAGCTTGTCCTCGACGGCGCGCACGTTCGCGCCGCGGGCTATGCCGGTGCGATTCGCGACTCTGAATATGTGCGTGTCCACCGCAATCGTCGAGTGGCCGAATGCGGTATTCAGGATCACGTTGGCTGTCTTGCGACCTACGCCTGGCAATGCTTCGAGTGCCTCGCGCGACTGCGGTACTTCGCCGCCGTGCAGTTCGAGGAGCTGCTGGCAGGTGGCGATGATGTTCTTCGCCTTGGTGTTGAACAGGCCGATGGTGCGGATGTAACGCGACAGCCCACCGATGCCGAGCGCGAAAATGGCTTGCGGCGTGTTGGCGTGCCGGTAGAGCACCCGCGTCGCAATGTTCACGCTCTTGTCCGTGGCCTGCGCAGAGAGGATGACGGCGATGAGCAGTTCGAACGGCGTCTGGTACTCCAGTTCGGTGGTGGGCTCGGGATTCGCGGTCTTGAGGCGCTCGAGAAGGGCGGCGATTTTTTCTTGTTTCATGTCCGGCTGATTCGCTGCATCCACCAGTTTCTCGCCGCCAGCAGCAGGCCCAGCGAAATGAAGGCGCCGGGCGGCAGCGTCGCCAGCAGGAACCCCATGTCGGCGCGGAACAGCTGCAGATCGAAGCGCTGTGCCCAGTCGCCGAACATCAGCGCGGCATCGTGCAGCAGCGAGCCACGTCCCACAAGTTCGCGGGCAATGCCCAGAGCGATCAGCGTCAGCGCGATCCGCGAGCCTGTCTTGATCGCGGTGATGACGGCTTGCACCGGCGCCGCGGTCGAGGATTTCTCGACGCAGCGCTGGATCACGTAGTTCGCGATCAGCAGCGGCAGGAATATGCCCAGCGAACGATCCAGCTCGTGGGCGTGCGCATTGAGCAGCAGGGCCAGGCAGCCGACGACCGCTGCCAGAATCAATACGCAGCTGACTGCGCGGATCTCATCCGCCAAGGTTCGCGTCGCTGCTGTCGCAAGCAGGGAGGATACGGTAATGGCAAGCAGCGCAATGACGCCGATGCCAAGGGCGTTGACGACGGTATCGCTCAACGCGAGCGCGGGACACAGTGCAAGGATGCGTAACGCCGGCAACGTCTGGTCGGTGGTCATGGCTGTCTCTTCACCTGGGCGGCGAAGATCTGTTCCTTGCGGGCGCTGAACAGCTCCAGCGCGCGGCGCGTCGCCTTGACGATGGCGCGCGGTGTGATCGTCGCGCCGGTGAATTCATCGAAGTCGCCGTGATCCTTGTGCACCGTCCAGCGCTGCTGCGGCGGATTTGTCAGCGAGCGGCCGCGGAATTTGGGCAGCCAGTCGGCGGCGCGGTTCTCGAAGGCATCACCCAGGCCGGGTGTTTCCTTGTGGCGGATCACCTGCACCCCGATGAGCGTGCCGTCGTAGTTCACCGCGATGAGCAGTTCGATGGGGCCGCGATACCCATCCGGCGCGATTGTGCGAATCACTGCTGCCACCGGCTGGCCGTGCTGGCGCGCGCGATAAACGGCAACTGGTTCGGGAATGCCGAGAATGTCGGGCGCGGTGACGTCGATTCGATCGGTAAGCATGTCGTTGTCGTGCAGCGATGCGGGCACGAGCGCGTCGAGGCGCACCTGGATCCACGCTTGCGCGTTGTGATTGATCCTGTCGCGCGTCACGTTGGCAACGAACGTCAGCGCGGCAGCCAGGATGACGGCGATGACGATCAGAACGACAGCGCTTGCACCGCGCTTCATGGCGGATGTCCATAGATGCGCGGCACGGTGAAGCGGTCGATGAGCGGCACCGCGGCGTTCATCAGCAGCACCGCGAAGGCGATGCCGTCGGGATAGCCGCCCCAAGTGCGGATTACATATGTGATCACGCCGATGCCGGCGCCGTAGATCAGCCGGCCACGATCCGAGGTCGCGGCGGAAACCGGATCGGTGGCGATGAAGAATGCGCCGAGCATGGCCGCACCGCCGGTGAGATGGAATATCGGACCCGGATAGCTGCCCGGATCGATCGCGTACAGGATGCCTGCGGGCACTGCGATACCGGCCAGCAGCGCTACCGGAATCTGCCAACGGATGATACGCATCGCGAGCAGCCAGATGCCTCCCACCAGCGTTGCGAAATTGATCCACTCCCAGCCGCGGCCACCGAGTATGCCGAACACCGGATTGGCGCGGACTTCCTGCATGGTCTGGCCCAGCGCAAGCTGCGTGCGCAGGGTTGCGAGCGGCGTCGGCGATGTCACCGCATCCCAGGTCAGTCGCGCGGGCAGTTCACCGCTGAATATGGTTTGCAGCACGTCACCGAAGCCGAGGTGAACCGTCTGCAACCCGGATATATTCGGCGCCAGCCACTGTGTGAGCTGCGCGGGAAACGAAACCAGCAGCACCGCGTAGCCGACCATCGCAGGATTGAACGGATTCGCGCCCATGCCGCCGAACAGATGTTTCGCGAGCAGGATGGCGAATGCCGTACCGCTCACCACCAGCCACCACGGCGCGAGAGGTGGCAGGCACAGCGCGATGAGCATGGCGGTGATGATCGCCGTGCCATCGCTCAGGAATCGCCACAGCGGTTGCCGGCGCAGTTGCAATGCCAGCGCTTCGGTGGCGAGCGCCGTCGCGACGCCGAGCAGAATCTGCACGATCAGTCCTGGCCCGAGAAAGACGACATGCATGACAATTGCCGGCACCAGCGCGTAGATCACCAGCCGCATCACACGGCCGACGCTGTTCGGCGCGATTTCGTGCGGCGCGGGCGGGGTGGCGAGTTTCATCGCGCATCCTTGAACGCTTTGCGCTTTTCGTCCAGCTTGGCGCGGCGTTCTGCTTCCAGGCGGGTCAGCCGCTGCTCGCGCGATTCGAATCTCAGCCGCGCATCGTTGGCGCGCGTGCGACTGTCCACGGTTTCCAGCAACGCCGGTTTGGCGTCGCGAAAGCGCTGGGTCAGCGGAATCTGGCTGGGGCAGACGTAATCGCAGCAGCCGCATTCGATGCAATCGAGCAGACCGTGGCTTTCCAGTGCGTCAAGGTCTTTGCCGAGCGCGTACCAATGCAGCTGCTGCGGCAGCAGCGACGCCGGACAGGCTTCGGCACAATTGCCGCAACGTATGCAGGGCATTTCGGTCCCGCGCTCGTGGAAGTCCGCCGCCGTCGCGGCGATCACGCAGTTGGTGCCTTTGGTGACCGGCACGCCGTCATGCGGCAGCGTCTTGCCCATCATCGAACCGCCCATGATGAGTTCGGCGATGGGCTGCTGATATCCGCCCGCATCCTCGATGAGCTGTGCCAGCGGCGTGCCGATGCGCACTTCGACATTGACAGGCTCGCGTACGCCGCTGCCGGTCAACGTCACGATGCGGCGGATCAGCGGTTCGCCGTCGCGAATCCAGCGCGCGATCGCCGCCGCAGTGCCGACGTTCTGGCACACGACGCCGATGTCGGACGGCAGTCCGTCGGCGGGCACTTCCTGGCCGGTGAGTGTCGTGATGAGCTGACGTTCGCCACCCGCTGGATAGATGCTCGGTACGCTGGCGACTTCGATGTTGCTGGCTGTGTCGGAGGCGAGCGCGGCGCGCACTGCGCTGCGCGCTTCGGGCATGTCGCTTTCGATCGCGATGGTGCACTTCGCCGCGCCGAGCGAGCGGCACAGAATGTGCGCGCCGAGAATCACGTCGTGCGCCCGCTCGCGCATCAGCAGGTCATCGCAGCTGATCCAGGGCTCGCACTCGACGCCGTTCAGAATCAGGTGAATGTGCGCGCAGGCGCGCGCCTGCAGCAGTTTCGCGGCGGTGGGAAACGTCGCGCCGCCAAGGCCGACGATGCCGCCGCGCGCGATGTGTTCGCACAGCTCGAGCGGGTCCATCGAGGCGAAATCGACCGGCGCGTTGGCCGGATGCCGGCGGTCTTCGCCATCGTTCGCGATCACGATGCTCGGTGCGAGTTCGCCGCGATGATGCGCGGCCGGACGCGGCTCGATGGCGACGACGCGTCCCGATATGGGCGAATGCACCCATGCGCTGATGTCCGATTGCGGCTGCGCGATCGGCTGACCCATGGCCACCGCATCGCCCGGCTTCACGAGCGCGATCGCCGGCAGGCCGGTGTGCTGGTCCAACGCGAGAATCACTTCGGCGGGCGCCGCCGCGATTCGCACCGAGGCGGCCGAACGCCGCTTGTGGCCGACGAGTTGCAAGCCGCCGCGAACATGGGAGTGAAGCAACATGGCGGTGGCGCTACGCGCGCGCGGCCGCCGGCCGCATCTCGATGCAGTCGACGGGGCAGGGCGGGATGCACAGCTCGCAGCCGGTGCACTGTGCAGCAATGACGGTGTGCATGAACTTGGACGCGCCGACGATGGCATCCACCGGACACACTTGAATGCACTTCGCGCAGCCGATGCACGCAGGCTCATCGATCCACGCAACCGTCGCGACTTCCGGCACGACGCCGAATTTTGGATCGACGGGTCGAGCGTCGCGCTTCAGCAATGCGGCCAGCGCAATCATGGTGGATGGTCCACCCGGCGGGCATTGATTGATATCGGCTTCGCCGCGCGCGAGAGCGGTCGCATACGGCTTGCAGCCGGCGAAGGTGCAGCGACCGCATTGCGTCTGCGGCAGCAGCGCATCGATGCGCTCGATCAGTCGCGCTTCGCCGGCTGCGCTGAGTTGCGCGGGCAGCAACAGCGTCGCCGCCAGCAGAGCGGTCAATGCAGCAGTGACGAGGAGGGCGAGGATCACTTCACTCCCGGATCAACCCGGTGAATCCCATGCAGGCCAGCGCCATCAGGCCCACAGTGACCAGCGCGGCCGGCGTGTCGCGAAACATGACGGGTATGTTGGCGTAGCGCAGCCGTTGCTGGAGCGCCGTGAACATCAACAGCAGCAGGGCAAAGGCCAGGCCGGTGCCCAAGCCCAGCAGTAACGAATCGCTGAAGGTGCGCGCGCGAGTGGTGTCGAGGAATGCGACGCCGAGCACCGCGCTGTTGCTGGTCATGAGCAGCAGGAATGCAGTCGGCACCGGCATCCAGCGTTTGGATAGCCGCATCGCCACGCCGGCAAGCTGCGCGACCGCCATGACGGCGATGATGAAAACGAGCGTGCGCAGTTGTTCCAGGCCGCGCGGCGCGAGCAGCGCGTGTTCGATGAGATAGCTCAACGGCGACACGACGATCAGCGTCAGCGCCGAGGCGACCGCGATGCCGACGGCACTGTCGAAATGGTCCGCCGCGAGAAAGGGATTCAGCGCCGGGATCGTCGGTGCGTAGTAGCACACGAGAACGGCGCTGAGCAGGATGAGGAGCAGGGCGGACATGAATTGAGTGGCGTGTTTGCAGCAGCGGGTTAAGAGGTAAGTAGCCTTCGATTCAGTGCCGGATGGGTGACGCGCCCCCTCCCGGCCCTCCCCCGGCGACCGGGGGAGGGTGAGAATGAGGCAGCCCCCGTCGTTCTTCCACCCTCCCCCGGTCGCCGGAGGAGGGTTGGGGTGGGGGCGCGCTCGAATGAGGAGTCATTGCTCAACACGGTGCGAGCTACTTAACTTTCATCCCCGGCGCTGCGCCCGAGTCGGGCGACAGCAGGAAAATTTCCTGACCGCCCGAGCCCGCCGCGAGCACCATGCCCTCGGACATGCCGAAGCGCATCTTGCGTGGCTTGAGATTGGCAAGCATCGGTGTAAGCCGCCCGACGAGTTGCTCCGGGGTGTAGGCCGAACGAATTCCGGCGAACACCGTGCGCTGGCCGTCGCCCAGGTCGAGCGTCAGCTTCAACAGCTTGTCCGCGCCTTCGACGGTTTCGGCGGCGACGATCTTTGCGATGCGGATGTCGAGCTTGGCGAAATCCTCGACGGTGATTTCGGCGGCCGCTGCGGCCGGCTGCGGCGTAGCGGCAGGCGCTGACACGGCCGCATCCGATGCAGCTGCTTTGGCCTTCGCCGGTGCGGAAGATTTTGCCTTCGCGGGTTCGCTCGCGCTCGCGGCGTCGTCCGCGCCGATCAGCACATCGAGCAATTTCGGATCGACGCGCGTCACCAGCGGCTTGAACGCGCCGAATTCATGACCGGCCGGCAGGAAGCGATCCACGTTCAACGGTGCAAGCTGCTGCCAGCTCAGCGGTTCGCACTGCAAATAAGCTTCAGCCTGCTGCGCCAGCGCCGGCAGGATGGGTTTCAGGAACAGCGTCAGCGCCTTGAACGCCGCGATGGATGCGGCGCAGATTTCTCCCAGCTGGCGCTTGCTGTCGGCGTTCGTCGCTGCATCCTTCGCCAACAGCCATGGCTTGTACACGTCGATCTGGCCGTTGACGGCATCGGCGACGTCCATGATGAGCCGGATTGCCTTGCCGAACTCACGCTCGTCGAACGCAGTGCGGATTGCGGCGTGGTTTGCGAGCGCATCCGTGAGCCATTGCTGCTTGTCGCGCGCGGCTTCGGGCATGCGATTGTCGAAGAACTTCGCCAGGAACGGCGCCATGCGGCTGGCGATGTTGACGTACTTGCCCACCAGGTCGCTGTTGACGCGCGCGATGAAGTCGTCGGGATTGAAATCGATGTCCTCGACGTTGGCGTTGAGCTTGGCGGCGATGTAGTAGCGCAGCCATTCGGCGTTCATGCCGATGTCGAGATAGCGCAGCGGATCGATGCCCGTGCCGCGCGACTTGGACATCTTCGCACCCAGCGCCGTCAGGAAGCCATGTACGTACACCTTGTTGGGCGTCTTGCGACCCGAGAACTTGAGCATCGCGGGCCAGAACAGCGTGTGGAAGTAGATGATGTCCTTGCCGATGAAATGGATCTGCTCCACGTCGTCCGCCGCGATGAATTCATCGAAAGATCGCATTTCGCCCTTGGCGCGCGCCTTGCCGCTGTCGAAGTAATTCTTCAGCGAGGCGAGATAGCCGATCGGCGCGTCCAGCCATACGTAGAAATATTTGCCCGGCGCATCGGGAATCGGAATGCCGAAGTACGGCGCGTCGCGCGAAATGTCCCAGTCGCCGAGTTCGCGGTCGCCTTTGCCCGTCAGCCATTCGCGCGCCTTGTTCGCGACCGCAGGTTGTAGATGGCTTGCATCGCCCACCCACTTGCCGAGGAACTCGACGCATCTGGGATCGGAGAGCCGGAAGAAGTAGTGATCGGAAGTCTTGCGCACCGGCGTCGTGCCGGTGAGCGTGGAAAACGGACCGATCAGGTCGGTGGGCGAGTTCACCTGGCTGCAGTTTTCGCACGCGTCCGCGTACTGTTCCTTCGCGTGGCAGTTCGGGCATTCGCCCTTGATGTAGCGGTCGGCCAGGAACATCTGCTTGAGCGGATCGTAGAACTGCTCGACCGGCTTCACGTCGATCAGCCCGGCCGCCTTGAGCTTGCGGTACACGTCGGTGGACAGCGCGGTGTTTTCCGGCGAATGCGTCGAATGCCAGTTGTCGAACTCGATGTGGAAGCCGTCGAGGTAGCGTTGGCGGCCGGCGCCGACTTTGGCGACGAGCGCTTCGGGGGAAATGCCTTCGGCCTCGGCCTTGAGCATGATGGGCGCGCCGTGCGCGTCGTCGGCGCCGACGAAGTGCACGTCGTTGCCCTGCATGCGCTGGAAGCGCACCCAGATGTCGGCCTGGATGTACTCCATCATGTGCCCGA
>Ga0307509_10002580_pt1 | contig 29081 bp, 40 predicted proteins | sample 10_EM_MG_FD_202245 | JGI IMG/M metagenome (GOLD analysis project Ga0307509, IMG submission 202245) | Populus trichocarpa ectomycorrhiza microbial communities from riparian zone in the Pacific Northwest, United States - 10_EM | ecosystem: Host-associated > Plants > Roots > Unclassified | place...
AATATATAATTATACGAATTCTACTTTCCACATCCCGGGCAGCAGTGCACCACGTCGTGCACGAACACGTCGCATTCAGAGCAGAAATCTTGACCACAGTCTGGACATCGGTATCGGCCAACAGAACTTATCCCCTCTTTTGCATTGGCCACCCTTTCAGGAAATGGTCGCGCACAGGCATGGCATGTTTTGGATCCATCCACTTCACTGCAACAAGCCTGTTAATCATCTGTTCTTCCTTTTCTCTCAACCCAACCACTTACACCGCATCATAAGGTTTCACAGGGAACAGATGGTGATAACTCCGTGCTAGATGCGGGGAGCTCACGATCATCAACCCACAGATATCGCAGTCCGTGGGCACGTCGCACACCTTGCTCAGGCATCGCGGACACAGAAAACCCTGGCTCTTCATCTCCGAGTGACACACGCACAGGCTGGGCGGCGACGCGTCGGGCAGACGGGTCGGGAAGCCCATCATCATGAGGTCCGCGGCCGGGTTCGTGTTCGTCGTCGTCGTCCCAGAGGGCCGTGGGATGGACCGTTGAGCTGGCGGTGGAACGAGCTCGAAGAGGAGATCTTTAAAGTGGCCTTCGTTCATGGCCACACCAAACTGGCCTGTCTTGGGGTAAGAATATTATCTGTCGCATTTCAAAGGATGAGGTCACCCACCCCCTGTTTTCTCGCACAGATCCCGACAGATCTTCATCTCCGCAGCAATGGCCACTATTGAGATTCGGATTTTGTTCTTGACGCACGAGTCGAGGGTGTCGTGGATGTTCCCTGGGTCACAGGTCGTCAGGGACCCAAAGATGAGGAGGATTTCTCGGGAAGAATGGATGGGCAAGTGGCTATGTTGTGCGATGTTGGTTTCATGATATCTTGTCGGGAGAGAAGTACATACTTCATACTGCCTCGCGCCATTTCAATGGCATTTTGTAGACTGGGTTCTCCTGTGGGTTCCATCTTGTGTCTGTCTGCGATGGACTTGAGCACCTCTTGCGGATTTCCTGCATACGTCAATGTTGAATTTTTATTATTTAAAACAAAAGCTGATCATGGGCGCGCCTGACATCACACCAATACGCTCCCCGAGGCCCGCGCGCATCCCCACCACGCCAATCTGCCCCAGTGGATTCTGGTCAAACCATTCCGTCACAAACTCGCGCGCGTACTGCAACATCAGGTCGAACCGCGTCGGCCGCATGTCTCTATCCATCATCGATGCCGACAGATCCAGAATGAGCACGAGGTGCCGGATAATGGTGCGTCGGATAGCCGCTGCGGGTGCTAGAAGTCTGCCATTTGTGTTGGGTACATGTCATGTCAGAGGAAAGAATTAGGCACCTTCGTCTCCTTCCCCGCGCTAATAGATCCTCGACAGAGGTTTGCAGACTCCCCGCCTCGTCCTCTTGCACAGTGTCCCATGAACGCGTAAATGAGGCTTCCCAGGTATACGCTTGCTATGCCCCTCGTTAGTTACGGAGTCGCAAACTTTTAGTCGAAATCGACGTACGGTGTCTTTCGCTTTGCCCTTGCCCTTGTCTGCCTTTCGTTTGTCCCCGGCCTTTGCTCTACCTTTTCCCTTGCCCTTGGAGGTAGTATGTTCAAAGTCGATGGATATGTCAGAGTCGGAATCAATGTCCATGCGATCATTGTGCTTGGGTGCCATGTCGAAGGAATGAAAATCAATTACGTTGCTTTGCCATATTTGCATCACGGGTCCCATGTGTATTTCATTCCTCCAACCCACGCCCCCTTCAGCAACGAGGGTTGGACCCGACAACCAACGATGGACAGTCACAAACCAACGCTCCGTCCAACAATGCACCACCTGCGAATCCTGCTCCTCGCGACTTTTCTCTTCGTTCTCTTCTCCCTCACCCAATACAACACTACTTTCTTCTTCAGAGGCCATCGCGTCAAGCCACCACCACATGCATCCGCCATCATAGCTCGCTGTCGGCAGCTCCATGTCCAAGCGGGGCCTCCCGAGGACTTTCACGCACGCAAACAATCCGACCGGTTCGAGGAGGGCACCACTCACCCCCTGCTCATCCAAAACGCAAAGATTTGGACTGGGAGGAAGAACGGCACGGATGTTATCCATGCTGACATTCTGTTGGACAAGGGTCTCATCAAGAGCATAGGCCATCTTCGGGGTTCGGCTGCCCAGCTCCAACTTGATTATGGAAAGGAACTCGTCGTGGTGGACGCAAAAGGCGCTTGGGTCACCCCTGGGATTGTAGACATTCATTCACATCTCGGAGACGCTGCGTCCCCAGCTTTGGATGGGGCGGAGGACGATAATTCGTTAAAGGGAACCATACAACCCTGGTTGCGGAGTCTTGACGGATTGAACACGCACGACGATTCATATCCGTTATCTATTGCCGGGGGTGTAACGACCTCCCTTGTCCTCCCTGGTTCTGCCAATGCTATCGGTATTTAATCCGTCACTTCCGGAGGTGTTTGACCCACCACCTGATTTGCTTTTTAAAAAATAAATAGGCGGCCAAGCATTCGTGATTAAGCTTCGCGAGACCAAAGAAAAGTCTCCATCGTCGATGCTCCTTGAACCGCCTCATCATATCAACACCTCTTTCCCCAATCCAAATCTGCCTCCTCGATGGCGCCACATGAAGTAAATGTTTCTCTGTTCCTTTATTATCATCGTTCTGACAAGGTGTTGTCTCCAGGCATGCCTGCGGTGAGCACATTGTTAGCAGTAAAAATCGATTGATCCCATCCTGGATCAGGTGAAAATCCCAGTAAGCCCTTTGTTTTGGTCTGACGAAGAACTTTGACATTTATTCCTTTCTGTAATCCAAAGGCAATGTCTACAAAGATACCCGCATGGATACGATTTGGGCCTTCCGTAAAGCGTGAGTTTAGAAATTCTACTTCCAACTATCACAACCCCAACTTTTAACAATCTTGGAGTTACAATACGGCAAACCAGATTAAACAACGTCAAGACGAGTATTGCTCAAGAGCACTGTCTCATGACTGGGCCAATCTCGGTGAATTCCCCGAGGCCCTTCAATGGGAAGCTTTAGTCGATGTTCTCAGATCAAGGGTCAAGGTCTGTTACGCATTTTCTTTCGCCAATTGTTTGAGTAACTCAAATCTTGACTCGAGGTCAACACGCACTGCTATGAAGCGGTGGATTTCGACGGTCTGGTTAGGGTAGAAAAATAACTCCTTCCGGTCTGGTTTCCCAAGGGCTAATACAAGTTTTATAGCTATCAAACGAGTTCAAGTTCCCAATTGCCGCCTTCCATCATGCGAGCGAAGCCTATTTGGTTCCCGACCTTCTCAAGAAGGCATATGGTATTGATTTTCCCTGACGCCAGCGACTGCAGCTCACCGGTTTCAATTGGTCTTTCAGGAAAGCCTCCAGCCATTGCCCTTTTCGCGACAAATGCCAGGTAAATTTTCATTTCTCTCTCTGCTCAGCACATCATCCATTGTCTACAAAGGTATAAACGTGAGGCTTATCGCGCATCTGAATTTGCTCCACGGATATTAGCCCGGGAGGGTCTAACTGTGCTCATGAAGGTATTTAAGTAATCAATCACCAAGCCAATCCCAAACTCCTTTCCTTCTCACTTATAGAGCGACCATCCCGTCCTGAACTCGCGCTACCTTCTCTATGAAGCTCAGCAAGCCCATTTCTATGGACTCCCAGAGAATTTAGCCATTGCGTCAGTGACAAGTAATTCCGCAGAAGTCATGGGCATGGGACATCGCATTGGATACATCAAAGAAGGTCAGTTCATCGTCATATTTACGATTTGACTTGAACTGAAAATGGTCGGCTAGGATATGATGCTGGTATGTGCATTCATTCGTTGACCCAGAAAATGTCAAATGGGGCTTAGATCTTTCTTGTTAGATCTCGTTATTTGGGATAGTCACCCTCTCGCTCTCGGCGCCACCCCATCTCAAGTCTTCATCGATGGCATAGCTCAATTGGAATTCCCTTATGTTATCACGAAGCCAGAGAACTTCCAAAAATCACCTAGAGTGCCCGATTTTGACGATGAGGCGCGGGAAGCCGTGACGTATGAAGGTTTGCCGCCATTGGTACCCAGGAAAATGCCTCTCGATACTACCGTTATTTTCAAAAATGTCAAGTCAATCCATGTCGTCAGGAAGGGAGTAGTGGAGCAGATGTATTTTGCTCAGGCTGCGACGGAATTTGCGACGGTCGTGAGCCACAATGGTTCCATAGCATGCTACGGAGATGAAAAGAAATGCATGCCGTCGAAAATATTAGGTGACACGAAGGTTTCAGTCATCGACTTGGCGGGAGGATCGTTGTCGCCCGGACTTGTGACGTATGGCTCCCCTGTTGGTTTGCAGCACATTGATCAGGAGGCATCGACGAACGATGGGAATGTATACGACCCACTTCGGAAAACCATGCCTAGTATTCTTGGGGGAGACTCTGCAATTATCCGAGCCGCAGATGGACTGCAATTTGCGAGCCGGGATGCTCTGTACGTGTCACCTATACTTCTTGATAGTTCGATCTATTAAACAGGGCTTATAGTTTAGCCTACCGTTCCGGCGTAAGAACCTTCCAAATAATACTGTTGATTTCTGAAAGTCCTTTTCTTCCAAATTAGGTAACGCTGGCAGTGACAGCTCCGAGCCATCAGCGATTCCTCGCAGGACTGGGAACCTCGTTTTCTCTCAGCGTTTCACATAAACTCGAGAAAGGTGCAATTGTTCAAGAAACTACTGCGCTCCATGTGTCTGTTCGCCACTTTGCAAAGCTTTCTGTCAGCACTCAAATTGCAGCACTGCGACGTCTGCTGTTCGGCTCATCCGATGGGGCCCTAGGTGAATGGTTTGGGAAAGTCAGAGCGGTGAGTTTACAGTCACACCCCCCAAAAATACCCAAATTTTTTTTTTTTTGATTTTCGTTAGGGCGAAATTCCCCTTGTTGTTGAAGCGCATAGTGCGGATATTATTGCGACCTTGGTGATATTGAAGCAAGAGACTGAAGCCCAAACTCGAAAACAAATGCGTTTGACGATTTCTGGTGGAGCTGAAGCCCACTTACTGGCCAAAGAGCTTGGTGAGGCGAATGTTGGGGTGATACTGAACCCATCTCGACCGTTCCCATATGTCTGGGAAGACAGGCGAATGTAAGTGAGCTTGTAACGGTTCACATTCTTCTTTCTAACCTTTGATGTTTACGGGAATGGTTAGCCTCCCAGGACCACCTGTCTCCAAGAATAGCGCGATAATGGAACTAATTTCCAACAATGTCGTTGTCGGAATCGGTTGCGAGGAGATCTGGTCTGCTCGAAATTTGCCCTTTGACATTGCATGGGTAAGACTATTTCCTTATCTACTCTCTTGCCCACCTCACCAAGTATGTCAAGGCTGCCATCGAGAGTGGAGGTCGACTCAGCAGGGAAGAAGCATTCGCAATAGGCTCAACTAATCTCCTCAAACTACTTGGAGTTGAACTAGATGATGCAGAGGTGGATCTGGTGGCGTCTCGAGGAGCCGATCCTTTTGGTTTTGAATCAAAGGTGGTATCTGTCCTTTCTCCCAGGCAAAAGTCTATCCATATCTTCCAAGAACATACATAGATAACTAGTTTTAAACGACCAAGCTAGACGCGTTACATAAGCAACTGGAAGAGTCACATGACTATAAGCATCCCTAAATTAAGCTTTGGTGGACGCGTTTCTTATTTCCAACTTTCACCTTCATAGCGAAGAGGATGGTGAAGAAGGCCAAAAATCCGCCTATCAATCATGATAAGCCCATTACTGCTTTCTTCACGCGTGCGAACAAAACACCTTCCTCTCATGACGCGCATTCGTTTTCTGTAAAAAAAGGACTGTCAGCCAATCTTGAAGTAACTGGAAGGAAAGATTCTTCCACAACGGTCTCAAGCCTGCTGGAAAACGCGTCAAAACCAACTACCAGGCCTTCAAATGTTGCGACCAGGGCGCAATCAACGCGAGCTCGTTCAACAGAAGCGCAAGCGGCTTTGATATCACCACTTTCTACCTCTTCCCTCAAGCGGTCGCGCTCCCCAGATATTCAGCCCACGAAACTATTGACTCCAAAAGTGGTCCAGAACCTCAAACCCCGACAACGGAGCAAGTTTGATAGTGATTCGGAGTCGGAATCCAAAGGCGTCGTAGTTTACGTCAAAGCCACAGTATGTATTTATCTGCTCTACTCGTCACACTATCGAATGTCCTTTTCCCAGCCCAATATTCAAAGAAGGAAAAAAGCTCGCCTCTCCTCCCCTGAAGGTCCTTCACGATCGGAGGCTGAGAACCCCGCTCCGAGCAGTCAATCCGACGAAGGCGAACCCTTCGGTTTGGGCGCTGAACCTGTCCCCCCAAAGAACGGTTCAGACTGCCCACAAAAATCTTGCTTCCCTTTCATACCCAGCGCTGACCATGATGGCATGAATGTTGATGAAGATCTTTTATCCCATGGCCCGAAACAGTTACCCTCAGAGTCAGCGTCATCGACCCCCAAGTCCATTACCCACAACAGCAGCTCTCCGTTTGATCAAATTCTGACGCCTCCAGTAGGCGACCCTCTCCCTTTACCCCCCACTCCGGTTGCACTTGATGCAGCTAGCAAATCTGCCAAAATCATTGCAGAGATCAAAGCAAGGGCATATGCAAATAGCATGTCAAGTCCGGAAACTGTTCCTTTCGAATTTAACGATGAATTGGAGAGTAGTAGTGATGACGATGACTTGTTGACGATGCCTAACAAAGTCGCAAAGTCAACGTAGGTCCTTTTTTACCCTTCAGGATATGTTCCTTCCTGATCTTCTTATAGTTCGAAGCCTCAAACTAGCAACCACCAAGATACCTCAACCGCTGCGACTCGTCGTTCAATTCGACACGCATTCCGGGATTGCTCTCCTTCACCTTCTGCAGATGCATCCACCAGCCGTCCACAAGACCACAAGACCACGTCACAATCCTCGAAGAAGCAAGGCAAAAAGCTCACCACCACAGACCCATTTGCGGCCTTGCTTAAAGAAAAGAAGCTGGCTGAAAAACGCGGAAATAACGATGATACGTTCATGCAAGCTGAGATCACCGTCAGAAAATTCTCGCGAGATGTTCGAGAGTCAGAGATAGAAGATGATTTCGAAGATGACACTCCAGAATTAACTCAAGATGATGCGATTCGTCTGGCGACAGAAAATCCACTGTGGCTAACCAACAAGTTGGTGACCCCGGATTCTATTCAAAACGGCAGGAAAAAGTTTTCTTTGCAACAAGACGATCGTCAGCGGCTGTTCGAGGGTGGTGGCGGAGGTACAATCCTTGATATTTTGCAGCACGATAAGGCCGTTAAACAACAGGATGAACTCTCGGAGAAGGTTGGAGGCATTCACCTTTGGTGTGCTTTTGATCGGGAGATGATGGTAAATCAAAGATCGACATCCTACCCATTTCCTAGCAAGACCCCGATACTTAACCTATTGAATGCTTCTCTGAAGGCTGGTGGTGAGTGAGCCTGGGCCGGATGCCCGTTTTACATTTCTCATTGTTTCCCTATAGATTTCCATCGAGTAAAGACTTTGTTGGGGATGGACTTCATGACGATCGTGAATGTTGACGAGCGAAAGATGACCGCCGCAGCACTGTATGACCTTGGTGCGGACGTCTTAATTTTAAACACGTTGGCATCTCATGGCTGGTGTAGCATTTTCAGATCAATTCCCTGCACTTCATGGTGCGGCTGTCCTCGCTCTCAATCGTTTCTGGGGTGCTACAAATCAATCAACTGCCAACACCATTTCATTCTCTCACACTTTGGAAATTGTTCAAAGTTTGGGGGCGAACCGATCTATTCTTTCCGCACTGAACTGGCAATTAGATGAATCTATTTCTCCGAACAACACCGATACGGCAAACCGACAGCGCTTTATTCAACGATTGGTTATGCTTGTGAGCACTTGCGCGCGGTAATTATTTAATCTACGACTGAAGTTTCCATTTGTTGATTTTGTCTTTAGCTCCCGATTAATTCCCCTGAAGGATACACAAGATTTTGTCCTCCTTCTTCTGCTACTAGGGATGGACTTGACAGCATCACCGATCCTCATGCGAGAGGTAGCTGAGGCTATTGATCTTGTTTGTCATGGCATATCCCCTCATGACTCTATCTCTATCGATGCTGTAGGTCTTTCTTGTTTTATCTTTGATGTTTTTTTTTCATTTCAGGTTCTATCTAGGAACTCAGTTTGTGTTCAAGGATTGCAGCCTGTGCCTCCCGTTATGAGCCTGTCAACAAGGCTCTTCTGATATCCCTCTTGGCAAGTGGCTCAGGTCCCACACGCCGCATTGCGAACTTCGTCGCATATTGCATTATAACGGATCAGGAGAACCCTCACCTAGTAATACTTTTTATGATTTCTCACTGTCCTTTGGTGAATTCTTGTTGCAGAAAATATACTCCGATGCTCCCCCTCTTCACGGTATCCTCGCACACCTCATTCCAAATTCGAAGGCGACCCCCGGAAAGTTCGCCATACACGAAGGGACAGATTATGTTGATCTCGGATTCTACGTTACTATTCTTGGCGTTGCAGTCTCCAATATCAAAACCTACGTCAGTCAGGAACGAGATATCAAAGTTTCAGAAAGCCTAAGTAAGGGCGGTGAGAGAGGGAAGAGTTTATTGCAACTACTTCACGGAGCTTTGGAAACCCTCCATTCTAACATCGGTAAGATCATCAAAAGTATGTCATTTCTGCTAACTAACCCTTTTAAATAGCGGATACCAGAGCAACCCACTTGGAGCGCTCGAGGGCCAAGGCGGGCATAAAGGGATTGACCATGAACATTCACTACCAGCGGGAGATTTGGTTGAAGCATGCTGCTCCTGTCAAGGCTAGAACTTTGGCACAATATTTCAAGAAGACCCCCAAAACCTAAACCTCAACATACATTGTTATTCTATTCATTTCTGGCATTCTTTGTAATTAAACTGCACTATAGTAGAGCAATGTGATTTCCTACCATAAATGTAGGAAATCATAGCATCCTCAAATCTAGAACCATCATGTAAATATATTGTCCTCAGCCCGCGACAATAGGCAGTAATTAATTAAGGTCAAGATCGATGTCGAATACATGTGAGTCATCCCCATGTGTAGATAGCTTATTGGAGAGACTTACAGCCTCCTCCACTGAGGGGCTGCTATCGAGTTCGATGTCCCATACTGGACTAAGTTCCGTCTGCAAAGGACGCATGCGTGGTACTGAGGGAGGGTTGAGAGGCGGTATCTTTTTGGAAGCAGTCCTATGAGATTGTGAAAGTGATAGTAAACTCGTGGCGTGGTTACGGAAGGGTTTGTCGAATGCGTTCTTGATGTTCTTCACTTTAATGTGACCAAAGCCTGGAAGATTCTGCAATTGGTCCGTGGTTGCTCGAGATATATTAGCAAAACTCTAATAGACCATTGTCAGAGACGACTAATACAGTGAATTTGTAACAATACCCACGCCAAACGATGTTCGAAGAGTTTCCACGTCTGTTTTATTGACCTTACTGATCGTCGTCAGTGTTGTGCGCAATATTGGATTGTAGTCTTTCTCTGTGCGTTCTTTGATGAGATCAGGGGATTTAAATTCAAATTGCTTGTAAGTCGTGAGATAGTGACCAGCCTCGTCGAATCTGTGGGTGTCTTGTCAACGCAAGGACAATGTAAGGGGGACTGGACCGACGAGAAAGCGACCATGATAGTGATGTTGTTAATTAAGCATGCCTAGTTGGTTGTCAGCGGGCTCAGCATTATGAAAGTAGGTTTCAACCTTGGTAAGTTCACGTAAAGGCTCCCTATGTTCTGACTGTAAGGAGAATTAGACAACTGGAAATGGTATGAGTGGTTCCGTACAATGTCACATAAAATGAGAAGAATTCTTAGGTTGTAGGACATTCCAAGCCTCTCTATGCGCGTGTGTATGTACTCTGGATGGAGACGATGGTATTTCAAGCTATTGGAACTCGATAAACTATGCATATTTGAATTTTACGAGGCCTCACCTCAAGAATAGAACCCCTGTTGTCCGTCCAACTTGATAATCAGCCACAATGTCGCCAAACTCCTTCCCCACATTTCTGATGCTTTCCAGGACAGGATTCCCTCGCTGTCTACACCTGAGTTGTGTGCTTCCTTGAAAGAAATACCTGAGCATACCTGCAAAGGACTTATTATAATGTTATTGCCGGATGCCGGAATAACGACGGGAGGGTTGTTGGACATTGCACTGGAAGCCATCACAGCCGAGATTGAAATATTGACGTGTTGCATGTGGTTCAAATGATTGCAATTTGCCCATGTTCATCAGTATTACTATCCTTACCAACATGGACAAAATCGTGGGCTACACACCGCCCAAATCGCCTCTCAGATCACTTCTCGCAGCCATTCTCCTCGTTGTTGCATTAGCCACTTACTACAGCGCTACCCTCGACTGGGGGCACGCAGGCTCAGCCACAGTACCCGTCAACGCAGCGCAAATAGTTCAAAAATGCGGAGCATTGAACATCCTACCACGCCCCCCCAGTTACTTTAACCAGAGAATTCAATCTGACCGCTTCGAGACTGGTACACCGCCTACCCTCTTCAGGAACGCGAGTATCTGGACCGGGCGCATCTCTGGCCATGAGGTGGTTATTGGGGATCTTCTTTTGGATAAAGGTATTATCAAGGAGGTTGGCCAAATTAAACAAGGTGTTTTAGACGCCTATGACGACCTTGTAGTCATTGATGCAGGGGGTGCTTGGATTACTCCTGGGTATGCGTGCCTTCCATTATCTAGAATTGCTTTCAAATTGAAATCGAGCACAAAAGAATTGTCGACCTCCACTCTCATCTAGGTGTTGACAGCGCGCCAGCTTTGCAAGGTGCGAGCGATACCAATTCTCACAAGGGTTTAGTCCTTCCCTGGCTCCGAAGTCTGGACGGTCTCAACACCCACGACGAAGCCTATGTGCTTTCTATATCTGGAGGGATTACTACTGCAAATGTGCTTCCGGGTTCCGCTAATGCGATAGGTATCCAAATTCCCTTTACCACCCTCTTCGTCAGGAATGACTCTCTATTTGACCAGGTGGCCAAGCATTCACCATAAAGTTGAGGTCTACCAGCGAACGTTCGGCGTCATCGATGGTACTTGAACCCCCTCACACTTTGAATGGTACTCACACCGATCCTTCACTGCCGCCCCGTTGGAGGCAAATGAAGTACGTTCAAAATGAATTCTCGATCATTAAATTCGTATGTAGTTGATCCATGCAACTTGTTAGGCATGCGTGTGGGGAGAATCCCAGTGCGCCAACTAATTTCATCTTTCAATTACAATGCAAACTTCTTTGACAGGCAGGGTATATTCTGGGACACGCATGGACACCATTTGGGCATTCAGACAAGGGTACGAGAGAAACCAATTATCGCTATTGGCAATACCAACCCTTTTCCATTAGCTATGATTCTGCTCGTAGGATGAAAAAGAAGCAGGACGACTACTGCCATCGGGCTTTGCATGGACAATGGAAGGATTTAGGAGAATTTCCTGAGGATTTCCAATGGGAGGCTCTTGTTGATGTTTTACGAGGCCGTGTTAAGGTTTTCCCAAAGTGTTAGCTTTTGCCTGATCGCCACTGAACAAACATTTCAGGTCCACACCCATTGCTATGAGGCAACTGATTTAGATGGATTTATTCGTGTGAGTATCCCATTTGATGTGTGAACAGATGGTTTTTCATCAGTTGTGAATTAGCTAACAAACGAATTCAAATTCTCGATCGCTGCCTTTCACCATGCACATGAAACTTATCTCGTCCCTGATTTGCTGAAGAAGGCATATGGTTGTTTTCGGGATTTGCTCAATGCGCGAAGCAGCCAACTAATTTTCACCAGGTAAAACACCCGCTGTTGCATTGTTCGCAACCAATGCTCGCTATAAACGTGAAGCATATCGAGGCTCTGAATTTGCCCCACGTATTTTGGCTGAAAGCGGGCTCAGTGTGGTCATGAAAGTCAGTAATTCCATCTCAACTTCCCCACAACGAGGGCTGACCATGACAATGGTAGAGTGATCATCCAGTCCTAAATTCCCGCCATCTATTGCACGAAGCTCAGCAAGCACATTTCTATGGCCTGCCTGCTAATCTCGCTCTTGCCTCGGTTACATCTACCCCCGCAACAGTTTTGGGTTACGACCACAGGATTGGGTTTATCAAGCAAGGTAAGTCGTATGTTATAGCAAAGATCAGCCCTGATTTGACATATGAAAGGTTATGATGCAGGTAAATTATTAACGTTCTGGCGATAATCCTCCCATTCAAGAGAAGAATAAATGTTAGACCTCGTGCTCTGGGATAGCCATCCTCTTTCTCTCGGAGCGACTCCGAAGCAGGTGTTCATCGACGGGATTGCGCAGATCAGAAGCCCCCACACAAGTGCAAAACCCGTTGCCTTGCAACGAGTGCCGAATACTCCGGATTTTGGCAACGAGGTTAAGGAAACACTCAAACACCATGGCCTGCCACCTCTCGAGACCAAAAGATCTAATTCCGACATTATCATTTTCAGCAATGTACATAGCGTGTTTTTGAGAAGGGGCAAGGAAATTGAAGAGAGACTTCCTCCAGCTGATGTTGCAGGGGTTTTCGCCGCTGTTGTCGTGCAAGGTGGCAATATAACGTGCATTGGAACTTTGCTGGATTGTTCGTCATTCCAGAACTCACCTGGGGTAGAGCGCATTGATTTGGAGGGTGGTTCCATCTCGTCAGTTGCTATTAGTTTCCAAAACGCCTGTTCATATCTCAACTTCCTTTAGACCCTCCCTGATCAGCTATGGCAGCCGTCTCGGCCTCAACCACATTGATGGTGAACCCTCAACTAATGACGGCCAGGTTGATGACCCGCTAAAGTCAGACTCACCCTCTATCCTTGGGAATGGAAACGTGATTCAAGCGGTCGACGGCCTCCAATTCTCCTCACGAGATGCATTGTTAGTTTTCTTTTGCTACATCATAGCCCTGTTCACCCACCCCTTTAAGGATTGCTTATCGGTCAGGTGTTGCTACTGGAGTCACCGCCCCGTCCTCATCTGGTTTCCTGGGAGGGTTGGGAACCGCCTTCAATACCGGTCTTGGTCACCGTTTGCAAAGTGGGGCCGTGCTACAGGACGTAACAGCCCTTCATTTTGCTATAGGTTCATCAAAACCAAGTGTTAGCACCCAGATAGCTGCACTGCGTAATCTATTTTCTGGAACAGTGGGAGGTAAAATTGGAGCCTATTTCGGTGACATTCTCAGCGTAATTTTTGACTATTCGTTACGTTACACCAGGATTATTAAAATTTTAATTATTAGGGGACATTACCACTGGTTATCCAAGTCCAAAGCGCTGACATCATGGCGTCGTTAATTAGTCTCAAGAAGGAGGTGGAATCGAAGGGTGGGACACGCATTCAAATGACATTCTCTGGTGCCAACGAAGCCCATCTGTTGGCAAAAGAAATCGGCGACGCTGGGATTGGTGTAATACTGCAACCCTCGCGTCCTTTCCCAGGAACATGGAAATCAAAGCGCATGTTAGAAAATTTAAATTCCTCAGATTGATATTTTTAACAACTTCCTCCCAGTTTGCCAGGGCCACCATTGACCAAGGACAACTCAGTCACTGCCCTTGCCGCCTATAATGTCACCATTGGCGTCGGAGTCGAGGAACAATGGAGCTCTAGGAATATACGATTTGATATTGCATGGGTATGTTGTTTCTTCCCTTTTTTTTGCCATGTTTTCCCACTCTTGGACATTCAGGTTGCACTAGAAGCAAACGGCGCGCTTTCGAAATCTGATGCAATCGCTCTTGCTTCGGTCAACCTTGAACGCCTTTTGGGTGTTCGAAATCCAATCAATGACCTCGTGGCCGTCAAAGGCGGAACGCTCTTAGATTTTGGGGGTAAAGTCGTTGGGGTGATCTCTCCTCAGCGTGGCGTGGTGGATCTATTTGTTTAGAAAGCAAGAAAGTCGATAGCAGTTGGAATCCAATTATAACTAAGGTATTCTATTTGTTCGATTGGACAACGGCGATTTTGAGAGCTCCTCGATTACAAACTGCTTGATTGCGGGTAAACCATGGGCAATTAACTTTATTTGGCGCGTTTCCTCTTATTTTCGAATGAGACAACATGTTCCTTCGATATTTATATAAAAAAAGTCGCACCCATTGGGAGGATAGTTCCATGTCGCCGGATGTCTTTGGGTTTTACAAGTGGACCCATCATGGGATGTGTGGAGGGTACAATGACAAGTGAGCACTGAAGAGTTTAATGGAGAATAATGGAAGATATAGCAGGAAACATACATTTTGGTACCAAATACGCACATCCTCTACATCAGCTGGAAATGAGGGCATTTTTTGTAGACCAACCACCTGTATGAACGCTTTGACAAATTTTGTAACAGTCATCGCTAGTGATGTCAGTCAAGGACAGCTCAAAAAGGAACGAGATTACCTCGACGATTGACCAGGTCAATGAGGGGCCTACAACCGGGGCCATGTCCAATGAGAATTACTCTTTGAGCGCTGGAGAGCCTGATACACTCCACTTCATGAGTCGCCGGTAATGATAGAGAAATCCAAGGAAAACCTTACTGGATATAGTTATCCCAGAGGTATGTCATAACATCTCTGCCAACGTCTTCGAAAGATTTATGTCGCTGGAATTTATCAGAGCAAGTATACAATAGGTGTAAACCACCACTCACCAACTGAATGCTAGTTGAGGGTTTGGGATAGAGGTTTGCATCAAGCAAGGCATAACCTTCCTTCCTCACCCATGCCACAAGTTCTTTCGAAAAGTCAATCTGAACAGTTATCAGCGACAGATAAAAGTATTTCCCAATGACATACGAGGTATGATCGTTCCAGTTGCACATCGCAAGTCGTTGATGATTCAAGTTCCAACCGTAAATTTCCACTGACGTTATAAATGATCTGGGTATAATTTTGGACCAATATCGACTCACAACTCGTGGACAAACACGACGAGGGTCTTGTTTTCGAATATATCTGACCTACCATGGATGAGAAAGACTAACATAAGCAATAAAACTTGGGACGTACGTGCACATTACCTGCGATGAAAATCGACCTTCCAGTTCTGGTGTCATCATAGGAACCTGCATCATTTCGTGGTTGGTATACAGGTAGTGTTGCCGATGTGCCTTTAGGATTTCTATCCGTTGAGCAATTAGCAACTCTCTTGTTTGTTCAGGCATCTGCATATCCTCACCAGGTATCGAGAAACTTATTGGTTCTAAGCCTGAGGATTGAAGGATTGACATTTCCCTGAAATTTGAGACATGGAAACACACACCTTCTTGTGGTTCACAAGCTTTAGGGTCAACACTCTTCCAGTATTTGCTCTGCTCCCGAGCAACTAACCAAACGGTTTCTGTCGCCGCTTCGTTGGCTTTCAACGAAGGCAGCTCATCGGGTGCTTCGCCAAGGAGTACCTTGGTCACGGCAAGTGCTGATTTAGATATGGAGTCAAGATTATATCCACCCTGCATAGAGCCATAAGAAATGGGAAAAACGGTGGACGTGGGGATGAAAAACCTCAAGGGCGACAACCAAACGACCGCCGGCCAATCCAGCAAGCATATGCGTCATATGTGCATACCCTGCAGGAGAAACGAGACATTCTCCAAGCTCATCTCCGGCCGCTGCATCGAATCCTGCAGAGACTGAGAGCAGTGGTTATTAGAGATTTAAGAGGATAAGGAGAGCTTACTGATGACAAGTTCGGGGGCAAATTCCATAGCAATTGGCATTATAACCTTTTGAAAAGCATAGATATACTCTGCATCTCCCATTCCCTTTTCTGGCCAAGGGACGTTCACAGAACTCAAATAAAAAACTTTTGAGGCAGACGATAAAATTAATAAATTCATAACTCACTATCCAAGACCTGGTCCTTCTCCGCACGATATCATCGAACCATAAGGGCCACAAGGATAAAAGGTTCCTTGTTCATACCTGTGCAGAGAGACATAAAGAATGGATGGGTCATCGTTAAAAGCCCTTTGGGTTCCGTTTCCTGGTATGAAGCCTCATTAATGGTACTTTTATCTTCATTGTCGGTGACTTGCCATGGTGAACGTCCCTTGGCATAAGTCAGCTCTTAATGTTCCCACACGTTGAGAGGCAACACACCAATCCAGAATCATAATCCTTTTCAAGGCCGTGAGCTGTTGTACCACCCTTGCGGCCACCGCAACGTTGTTGAAGAAACAGAAACCCATGTGCTCATCTGGTTCCGCATGGTGTCCCGGTGGACGCACGATTGCGAATGTTCTCTTCAATTCATTACGAGCAACAGTAAGGCAAGCTTCTATGACCCCACCACAGCTCAGAAGAGCAGCGCGTGTAGTACCAGGCATCACGTAAAGAGACATTTGTTCATAATATTCCTCTGAATCTGCTCTTTGTTGGTCACTTAAGTCTATTCACAGTTGTGTAGTTGTCTTAGTTTTTAATTTTGGAAATTAACTTGGGACATAACCAGCATACTCACATTGGAGGCCGATGACTTTGTTCCAGTGGTCTTCGCTATGCACAAGCAAGGCTTCATCTCGACGAACTTCTCGGATAGGGATCCATTTCATCCTTTTATTTAGTTCATCGCGGACGAGCGTAAGCCAGATTTTCTGGATGCGAGCTGGTTGTTCTGGGTGACCATGAGGAGAAAAGTGGGACATCATTTCCGAAGAATATATGTATCCAACTGTGTAGCTGGGATAGTGAAGGGGTAGTGATCCTGCACGGGGCCGTTGTGGGTGTAAATTATCGATCTCTGATAAAGAAACTTGGTCTGGGGCAACATCCATAGAGTCAAAGTGAGCAGAGCTGGAGGTAGCCATCCTCCCAAATGACAAGGGAAACCCGCAAGGATTGTTTGTTCCTGAAAGGGAGACTAAGTACTTTAGGTGAATGCTAAAATAAGTACAACTCAACTCCATTCATAACACACGCAAATACAGAGTGAAATACACATTATCTGGGTCCCGCAGTCTCCAGACCACAGCGTCGTTGTCGCAATCCACTGCTGAATGAGACTTTTTAAACACTGTGATTGTAATTTGGTACATACAGCAAGCAGCTTCTGCGCCGATACAAAATTGATACAAAATAATTCACATAGAGAAATTTACTACGCGAAAGTTCACCCACAATGAGTTCACGATTCCAAAGCAGTTGTGAATGAAGCACCCATTAGCATTTGTACTCATTTACTCGTTGCTCAGACCTTTGCTTTACGTTCACCTCGCAACAATCATTGAATCAAGCCACAGCCCGGATCACCACGACGCTTTCTTTGGACTCATGTTTTGCAACCCTCTTCCCTCCCTCACTCGCGATCAATACCCTCCGCCGCTATATGGCTTTTAGCTACAGACGATTATTCTTTGGTGGCACGACATTCTGCTGCTACTTGCCAGTAAGAATGGGAGTCATTTCAATGTCCGTTCTTGGTTGCTTGGTTGGAGGTCTCTTGATGATCCTTCTGTGGTTCGAAATATCAAGTACGTTCAAAGCTTTGACCATCAAGTCTGTCCATATCTCACCACTTTTTCTGTAGCAACCCAGGACATGGACTTGCAAACGCATGTTGCCTTTATTCTAGCAGCCGTGACCGAAACCATTCTCTTCTCTGCCTCCATTTTGGGGTTCGTGGAGCCTTTTGACCTGAACCAAATTATTGAATGGCCCTTTTCTAGATTAGTCGGCGCTCTTGCTTCAAAGCAATCATTCACCCAGATCTATGCCTATACCCTCTATGTCCACTTTATTCTCAATGTTGCTGTTGCAGCGTATCTAACCTACGAGGTCACTCGAGCTTCCAATAACCTTCAAACCTTGGCTTGCCAGACTGCCATAAAAGACCCTGGAGCACAGGGCCAATGCACGGGGCTTCTTAATATTGCTCGGTGGGTATATCTGGTGGTTACGGCGACCGTTCTACTAGTGGAAATGTGTAAGCATCCTCCCAAGATTTACCAATATTTCATTACTAAATTTCAACAGATGGGGCGATCATTGCCACCCGCTACCTCAGTCAGTTACGTCGTGAAAAAGGAGCTGCACGGGCTCGACTAGACACAGAGAATGCTTTCCAACTCCAACCAAAGCCAACAAATGGGCACTATTATACCAAATTACGAGATCCCTTACCTCCCCTAGACACATATTACCTTGGACATCCAGATGCCGAGTTCAACCCTTACGAAGAAAACCTGCCTGCGCATCGTAGTATCGTTGACGATGGCGCAGATGGGCTACCACGCTCATTTGAAGCGGGCTATGGTGGAGGTTCGTGGACACTCCAAGAAATTGCCGACGACGAGAAAACAAAATTGAAAAAACGTGCTGAAATGGGTTGATTCTGAGTGCGTGAATGGCCTGTACTTGTAGAGTTGTATCACACATTAGAAGCGTTTAACCATAAGTTTGGGTTACCTTTCTCTTTTGGGAATTATTTAAACCAACTTGTGCCCGACGCCCGTCGCCCGCAGGGGGTGCACAACTGAGAAATCCGCTGGTCCCCTCGGGTCGTGAGAATGTGGCTGTGTGCGGCTCTGGTGCGCAAACCGTGGGTGCCTGATAAGATCAAAACCTATCTTGTCCTCCACCTTTGCGTCTTCAGAGCTGTTCAAGTTCTTCGCAGTGTAAAGGCCTAGTAGCTTGGATGCTATGGACAGATCGCAGTAAATTGTAGCTGCTACTGCACTTCCATTTTTAAAATACTAAAGTCCAGTAGGGTATAAAAGCGCACTCATCTGTAGGAGTGTAGACACCCAAAAATCAAAGAATATCTTCGCTACCATTGCTACCAGCTAAATGACTCGCCCTCTTACTCCAGTCAACCATCCGTTGTCAATAGTCAGCACCTACAGGCTACAGCCGCGTTTGAACAACACACAGCCACATACTCACGACGGACCAGTTGATATTACGGATTTCTCCGGTGTGCACCCCCTTGGTCACCCGTCTCTCCTCTGACGACATAAAATATTGATACATGTCATGCACAAGCGATTTCATGCACAGCGTCAGCATATCGTCTATTCCGTACGTATGCATGAACTTAAGTGTGGTTCACAACTGAAGAAATGACCCCAGCTCGACACGCTCTTGTACCAGCTGCACACACTGTCCTTCTTTCTTTCACCTTCAATCTGGATTTACATCGTTAGAATTTTGTCTCAATTTCAGTACTCAAAGCCTCGGGAGCTTGACCCAAGTCGGTCTCTGCGCTTCTTCTACTCCATGGTATTGCTCTTCAACTTGCCGAGTCTGTGGAAGCATTTTACCAGAGGAGAAATGGGAGGAAGAGTCATCATTCTTGATTTCGTCGGGATGTGTATGTTAAATTTCAATGATTCTTTTGCAGAGCCTAACTAATCCGATGGCTTTCAAAAGCCTATACACCTTCTAGAACCCAATTATGCCTCCTCGATATGTTCATCCTATTCCTGCAGTTTCTACTCACGACCATCGCATATGAAGCTTCAGTATACTATGCCAGTGACGAAGTTGACCCGAAAGACATGCTTCTACCAGAGATACCGCGACCGCTATCGATTCCATTCTTTCAGTCGCAGCTCAGGACTCCAACTGAAGCAGCGATGCAGTCGCCACAGCCGAAAGCATATAAGTCGGAAGCCTATATTTCCCCGCTCGTTATTGACCTCCGCTTCAATTCCATAATGACACACCTCAGACATCCACCACCACTTCCCCCACGTCTCACAAATCAAGAACCCACTCTCCCATTTCCAAATGCTGCTCCTTGGCCGCTGCCGGGCATGGGAATGTTGATGCGCGTGAGCAGGCAGATGCAAGACGCGGGAACAGGTCAAGGATTAGTCGCAACTGGTGGGGCAACGATGGGAAGAAGCCCACGCTAGGAGGAGATATTTCGCTAGTTGTTCATATTACATGCTACAAGCTTGGAATAATGTATTCTCACTCTGGGGGTTATTTTGGAATCCTTCATCAGGCTTTCTTCATCTATGCGAAGTATTATATCAACGACTACATTGTAGAGTGAATGCGGTGACATACGGCGTCGCGTAGGCAAATTTTGAACTGTAGAAATTCATCTTTACAGATATCTTTGGTAACGTCTTTATATGTCGCAACAATACATCTGGCATATGTAGTTGCTTGAAGAGAGCAGGTCGAGGTCGAGTGGATTGCCAGCCTTTTCAATGGTTGAGAACGCTGTTTCGCTGCGGTTTGGATCATCGCAAAAGGTAAGTTGGTTGACCATTACGTAACTCTTGCTCGCGTTCAGACATTCAGCCTGCGTGTGCTTGTTGAACGTTGAATCTGCTCCTTATGTTATAACTACCTCCAGTCAGCATACCCGCGGAAACTAGGCTACGTCAAATTTCCAACAGCGGTTGGATTCCGCACTCGCTCTCTGCTCACCGGCAATGTTCAACCAGCTCCTTCTCATAGCATGTATTTGCATAGTTGTGGCTCTCATCTTGTATTTCTTCTACTGGAACCGGTTCATTGCATTTATTATCGGTCATGCTATTCGTATTCTTTTCTGGAACCAAGAAGATTCGAGTATTTGGATTGAAATAGGTAGGTCCGTCATTAAACCAGGGCGAACATCTGTTTCTTATGCAATAAAATATTTAGGTTCCATTCACTTCTCTCTGCTCACGGGAAGAATACTACTGAAGGATGTGAGGTATTACTCAAGTAATCAAACCATAAAGCTTGTCAAAGGGCAGATTCAATGGAGATATTGGATACGACGCCCCACTTCTGAAGAGGAACTCAATTCTGTTCGCGGCGAAGATAGTAAGCAGCATTTGGACCTTTTCAAGCTTGGCTCTAAAGCTCTCACAGCAAAACACTTATCGCGACTTTGGTCTTGCCGCATTCAATTATCCCTCCAAGGTGTGGAGTGGTTCCTCTATAATAGAACAGCCGCGTATGATGGTATTGTGGAGCAAATGGAGAAAGCAAATCGGCCAGCCTCTCGCTCAAGCTCCCATCGCAAGTTTTTCAGTCGATTTCCGAGACAAGGTGTGTTATTTACATTTATCCAATATATTCATTCAGCTTATGCCTTCCGCCCCAAGATTTATCCTCCCCTTTTCATCCTCCATCTGCCGTCCGGTCCTCAATTCGCTTACCATCTATAATAAACAAAGCTTTAGCTTGGTTTCGACGTCAATTACCCACCTTGGACCCGAAGGATCTTCTACCTCTAGGGATCGAGATTCAAACAGGTGCAATCATTCTAGGCAATCCCTCCACACCTAATCTTCTTGTCGCGGAGTTCCAGCATTCCATTGGAACATTTGGCATAGTCCCAGTATGTCCCTAGTACTATCATTCTACCGATCTTATTGATTCTTTTCAAGTCGAGGTCAAGATATGACCTCTATAAGCAGGTACTCGGCCTCAAGTTCCATGATGCTCTTATAAAACTTGTACACAATGATGACTACGTTGATCCGATGGTCAACTTAGGTACACTTGTTCACAGCAGGATTAAGCAGTTCGTGTCCTTATTTTTGTTTTACCCTATGCCTCCGTTCTCAGACATTTTCCAGGTACTCAACCCTCCGAAAGCCCTCATTTTATCAACCATACCGGACATTTACGAAGCTATGGCGCCAGCTCCGACTATATGGCCTTATTACGGAGTATTTTTCCACACGGCGTGCCCAGCGAATTGTGCATGAATCAGTCATGCCGCCTACTCATATTAAAAAGGGAAAGAAAACCACAGACGAGGATACACCAATTGACGTCGATTTCTCAGCATTTGAATATGCAATACAACGAAAAATTCTGGAGGCTCCGACGCTCGAGCTTACATACTATGTCGACGTTGTGGGCGAAGTGCCTTCTCACCCTGTCAATGCTCGCTATGGTGTGGATGGGATATTTGACATTGGAAATGGAGACACACCTCCTGAGTGGGGGTTTGATCTTGTCGTTTATGGTGGTTTCTTGCGTTATGGACCATGGGCAGATCGCCAACGGTAAGATACATCTTCCAGCATTCCCGACTCTTTAAAAATCACGGCGTGACATACAGAGCAGAGCTGCAGCGTGCTTTCTTCCCCCCAGCATATCGCAATTCAGAGGTCACCCCCACGCTGAATCCTGGGGACAAAAGGGTTTGGGCGGCTCTTCATATCTTCCTCGAGCTCCGTGATGAGACCACTTTGTATATTCCATTCCGAGAAGCGTCAAAGGTGATCGATATCTCCTCCTTTTTATAATGCAACACCTTAGGGTTTATTGCAGGACTGGCAATGGGATGGGATGTCCGACATAGCACACAGGCCCCGCAAACGAGAGGCAGCGGCTATCACTGTAGCAGTGGGAGACCGATCTTCTATCAACTACGTCATGCCCATGATCGTGGGTTCATTCGGTTATGAATCAACCCTGGAGGTACACCTTGATACATTGGCTATTAGCTCAAGTCTAAACGATATTCGTCTTGTATCTGCTGAATCTTGCAGGGTATTGTCAGGCCCACATTCTGCGCTACGTAGTTCTGATACATTTCCAGGTTCGCTGCGAACTCCCGGCTCCAGTTGCCTGGGATGCTGAGCGTATATGGTCGATTGCTATCTATCTCCGTCAACCTGTGGTGTTCTTACTGCGCGATCATATCAACATGTTCACCGACCTGGGAAAGGACTGGGCTTCTGGACCTCCCACTGATTATCACAAGTTTATTCCGATTATATATGGCTTCAAACTTGAGATGCATCACTTCGAGATGAACCTCTATGCAAACGATCAGAATATAGTTGACAAACCGTTAATCAAAGAAGAAAACGGTAGGCTTCACCTCCCCTTGCATGATACACGTTCTGATGTCGCCGATTTCAGCTTTGCTTATTCTACGAGGGCCCCACTTGAGAACCTCAACGACAACACCTTTAAATGTATTCAGGCCCGAGTTCACGTCCATCTCATTTACCGTTGCTGCTCCAGATTTGGTGGCCAGCCTCTCATTACCGCGATGGAATACACATGCATCGCATCGAAAGGCAGAGGCAAACGTTTTTAAATCATCCACGCTCAACATAATGGGGTCATATCGCTATTTTTCAGAGGTTCTGGTGGAGAATGTCGAACAACTTCGCCTGGACTTTGATGTGAGATACGACTGATTCCTTGCCTTAATATATTCTTACCTATTTTCAGGTTAAAAATGCCGCCTATCGCGCGTACGGGTGGTCTATTCGTTATTTAATGGTACTGCGAGATAACTACCTGGGATCCTTCACGCATTTCCAGACTTTGTCAGAATACTTAGACAAACGAACGAGAAATATGCCCGTTGGTGATCCAATTGGACTGAAATTCCGTCCTAGGAAGGTATGGTGCTGGCTTTTATGATCTTTGTATAACACCTTTGATACAATTCTTTAGACTAATATGTTTCAAGTGGAAATATCTCTGCGAGTCGAACGGCCTAAAATCTTGTTGCCTATAGGTTTAATTGGCTTCACGACTCAGAATATTGCCGAACCTGATTTACTCGGACCCGGGGCAGACGAGGGTTGCATTTCCCTGAGGATACCAGAAGTACAGATGCAGTTCAGAATTCATGACTATTATATGGGTGTGTTAAGTGCCGTCCTCGCTGAACGCTCAATTCATATATGTATCTACTTCAGAAATGTCCTTGAACATGGACACAATTACCGGCAGTATTTGTCATACAGAACCTGCCGCTGGAGCAACGACCTCCTCTCCAATCTTCCTTATTGACGGTATAAACTCGTTTTTCGCATTTGTTTGATATCTATTGACTGTTCTCAAGGAATTGACATTACGGCGAATCGTTTATTCGGCCCACAGCCAAAGACTGCAACCTACATTTGTCTTTGGGAGATCGCGATCGGGGATGTGAAGGCCTCTATGTCTGCAAGGGAGGCCATTCCTCTCGTTGCGGCTGCTAACTTCTTCCGTCTGAATTTTGTAGACGTGGTCAATGCGCCAGCGGAGGATTTTTTGTCCAATATTGAACCCGATGGTAAGCTTGCATCACTGTGCGAATTCTTTGCGCTGACTGTTCTTATGAATATAAGTCACTTTTTACAAAGTGACTACAAAGACAAGTGAAATATCATGGAAATCAGGACATGCGGCGATGTTTGTGAAGCTCCAAGGGATGAAATTCGACAGCAACGACCTCGGTGCACACCAATACCACAAGGTTACAAGTTTGACGGTCCCCCACTTTTCATTCAGCATACTTCTGAGGGCTTCCTTGGACCGGAATATTTGGTTGGAAGCTGCCGCTGCGACATGTGACGCTTACTTGGATCTATATTCGTCTGCGATAGGACATCGAACGGTGACACGCAATCAATTGGCCTTCGTTGAAGAACAGGATAAATTGACTGGTCGAGCGAGGCAGATGTTCAACCAACTCAGGCAGAGAACTAAAGCTACATCATTCTCTGGTGAGATTACACAATCTGTGAATCAATCACGGTATTGATGTTTAATTTCTTGAGACTGTCCATCTCATAGAAATGGAATATACCTTCCTCAACCTACATTACCCAGAAATTCTGTGCCTGTCTGGAGAACTGTCGCGTCACCACATCAGGAAACTCTTCGTCCTAAGCCCCCATCTTGGAGGCTTTCCACGCTGGCAGATTTATCTGACTCCGACGGAGAAGAAGGGGTATCTGAGGCTGACCGCGATGCTCGTCTTGCGTAAGTCTTTTACACATATTTGACCTGATTTGACAAAAAGCTGATCTTACTTACCGTTTAGGAGAACACGTACTTCAACGCCAGTTGCCCAGTCTCGGGGGGACGATGTTACCATGTCCAGTGGGGATGAATCAGATGACGCTGATCTCACAGATGGCGATTCTACGGGAAACGACTGGTCCGATATAGGCGGTTAGTTTCTTTATCCTCAAATGGGTCCTTTTGTCTGACTCTATATGCCCCATAGATTCCTCAAACGAGCAAGCAACCGGTCCTCTGATGTCTTTCTATGCTTCTCTTTCGAGGCATTATGTAGCGAACTGGTTTAACCATCCTAGTACTTGGGAGGGTAGCCCGTTCAAATTGACAAAGGTTAGCTGCATTATGTCAATTTTTTTCTCTCACAGGACGCTAATTTCTTATAGGAAGGTGCTGCATTCATCCGCCGCGGTTCCGATGACTACACGATGTTGAACTTCTCGCGGCCTTGCCTGAAGTTGTCGGAAGACATACCTAAGGATGAAGATATTACGGTTGTTCGACTAAGGTTTCGTAAATCCGTCAACCTAATCCTCAATCCTCTGATACTCCCAACGGTTGCTTATTTTGAGAATGATATCAAGTCTATGGTAGGCGCGCCCTCCTTCGATTGTGGCATACCTGATATTTCAGTGCTGATCAGGTGTATGATCCCGAACTTGCGATTGATTCACTCATGGCTGATGCCATGGGGAAAATATCTGCCAAGGGAATGTCCAGACGTGTCATTTACGACATTGATCTACCACAAGTTATGTCCCAGATCATTCAACACGTCGGTGTGTCGGAAGAAGGAAACCTAAGGCTTAATATGGAACCTACCAACACTCCTTCGAATTTAGACATCATAGCTGTCGTAAATTTTGATTTGGTGGCTCTCAGGTTACTTGGGCAAACCGGCAAAAAAACGGCGACGATGAAAGCGTCACTCAATCGAGTCACATCCGCCATCGAAACATCGATAGATAAACGGACTATTTCCTCGTCTCTCCCGGAATCCAGAATGTTTAAATTTTCACTTTCATCTTCCTCTGTAAACTTTTCCGGTCGGAATGTCTGGGTGCTACTTGGTGGCACGTCCATCGAACTCGGTCACCGTGGGCCCGAATTAGCCATTGCGTCATATACCGCTCTCCTATCCACGGGGTCATCGATAGTACAGCTAGTCCGGGCCATGCAAATTCACTCTATAGCCGAGAAACGTGTATTACTCGACAACCTATTGGATGCCTCTAAACAGGGACCGGTCATTGACCCACTGTCGACTATCCAACCATCTTATTTGGTTCAAACAGGACTTCCGCATCTACTTCGTACAGATGTGGGGTTTAAATTTCTTTATCACCTGCGAACTACCAGCTGGAACTTCAGGAACCAAGATCGTCGACCTCCAAGGCCTTTCAGTCTGGACGGCATGGTGTCCTCAGTTGAGTCGAGGCTAACCCTGCTCGACCCTGACGCGTGCAATATCAACCACTTAGATTCTATGGACCCCAATTTCTTTATGCCTGGCTTCCACACGGAGTTGAAGCAACCCAAGTCAGTTGGTATCAAAATAGAGGCATGGTCGGCACAGCTTGGAAAGGCTACTGTCACTATACTTGCTCCGACAGGCGCAGCTTCAAGTCAATTTGTTGTGAACAGCCTTTCAGTTGATCTTGAATCAAAAACTTTTGAACTCGTACAAGTAAATTTCAACAGCACATCCAGCGCCTCCCAGACTTCCCTGCGTTCAAAATCATCCAAGTTCGTTCGCAAAGGTTTTGTGTCTGTATCTCTCGGAGACATTGAGCTATCAATTTCTCCCCAATTGATGGATTTTGCCCAACAACTACTTCGGCTGCAAAGGCAATACCCCCCAAAGTTGGGAGGTGCTGTAAGTCCAAAGCCTCGAGTATCGATGGACGGGACCTCCACATTAGCTTCAAATTTTTACTCTCTCGAAGTCCTTGGTGCGGTTCGACAGTTGCGGGTACAAGCTGGTGCAGAAAATCTGGTACTTGTAATGGGAATCACCGGGATCCAAAGTTCTACGACCTTGCTTTACTCTCATAATCAAGACCCACAGTCCGTGAACCACAGCACATTGTTTGATCAAGTCTACCTTCAAGCTCGTTCGCCGGCAGATCCGGCAAAGGGGAGTGATCTGGATATTTTAGCTGCCTTAGCTTTTACCGGTGGTCGTGTTACTGCCGTTGCACGTCCAGAACCTCCTGGAAGGAATCTGAAACTTGCATTCAAGCTCAGTGGCCTGCGATTGCATGTTCCTCGTAGTGCCCTCCGCCTTTATCATTTCATTGGAGAATGGAGAGCAGATTACCTTCCAGGGATGGAGGCAGCAATGAGGACGCTCCTTACTGAATACAATGCCAGACTTAATATCCAACCACTTTCACCCACACCTTCACGACAATCTCGCCGGAATCCAATTATTCAAATTCATGGCCAAATCAACCACTTCGAAATCTCCCTACAAGTTATGCATGGCACTTGGCTTTCTTTGGAAATTAACAAGACGGTGGGATATGCACATTCTTTGAGCGCTCTAATGTCTGGACTCTCCCATGCATTTGGTCTGCAAGTGGCATCAATGGTCCTCAATGTGTCATCCAAACCAGACACCAAGGAAGAAGCGCCAAGTTCTCGCATAAAACTTGCACTCCCTTCTCTCTCTCTTGCCGGTCAATCCGATGGGCATTGTGTCAATGGACTGATACTTTTCGATTTTATTGACCTCAAAGTAAAACCTTCTCACTGGGATACATTGCTGGTCGTGCAGCAGAAATTTGGGCAAGACTTTAATGACCTGGTCGCGTTGATGCAGAAAACTCGTCAAAAAGGGCATTCCTCGCGGAAACCTTCCATGAAACAGACAGTCAAGTATGAAGCACAGCTTAAGATGCGAGGATTCCGCGTTGGATTGGAGGGTGTCTCGTCAACAGTTTTACTGGAGTGTCAGGACATTAATGGAAATGCCAGCAATGCATCCGGCTGGGTTTGGGATGTCGGTCTGTCGGACCTTGCCTTGTCTCTGGCCCCACGCCTTAGCACAGTGCAAAGGAAAACCTTCAGCCGTAATCATCGGTCTGCATTTGTAATAATCGACTTCAAGCTCAGCGGCTCTGGTTCAGAGGTATCTCCCGAAAAAGCCCTTGATTTGTCTGTGACCAAAACGCACGCAGTGATGCAACCCAGTTCCATAGGAGAGTTTGGTGATTTCATTGATGATCTGCAGGTCACTTAAGCTTCCCTTTCTGTTTTGTTGTGAACTAACTTAGCACAATCAGGCCGAAATGCTTGAACGTCAAGAGCTGCGCGCAACGGAACTCGCTGCGTTCAAAGAAAAGGCCCAGAGTATTCTGAAAACATTCGATGTCAATGTCGGTGATGTACCGCTGGAGCAGGCGTCGGTTAACAATTTTATAATCACTGTCTCCATCCGAAGCATCGGAGTTGCTTTTCCATTAACCCATGATGAAGAGCTCGAACTTCCCCATAAAAAAACAAAGGACTCTGCCGCTGTGCGGGCATTCTTACTCTCCGTTAAATCGATTGAATTTGGGACCCATCGTGGAGAAACTGGCCAAGCTGCTATTCACCACCTTTCTTTTCAGTTCATTTCTCGGTGAGTCACCCTTGAACCGACCAATATCAAGCTGACAATCGCCTAGGTTCAGGCAATCCTTCTCAGATGATTTCACAGCTGAGAAACACAACACACGCAACTGCCTCTTCTACCCCGAGATGAAAGCCCAGCTTCGTTCTTCGAGTTCAGGAGCATCCAGGAAAATTTGGGTCAAAGCGAATGTTAGCGGCTTCGTCCTTGACATCGACTCGACAATTCCGAGTTATATATACTCTTTAATCGACGTTTATCGACAAGGCAAAGAAAGGGTTGATCGCTTGTCGGCTAGTGTCCCTCGAACACCGACGTCGTCAATACCAACTTTTGTGGAAAGCGTCAAGCCCTCACTTGAGAAACGTTATACAGCAATACCTACATCCAATGTTATCTCGCAACTCATATTTTTGAGCGGCAAGGTCCGTCTCTTTAGTGGCTCTGCCAGCCAGCGTTTCAAGGCGAAACCTCTGTCATCGAGTGCCATCTTGGATATCACAGACGACCAAGTTTTGGAGCACGGTGCCGAAGTTTTTAATCTTCCTGTCGTTTCTGTTTGGGGTGAATATCGGGCAACCCCAGCTGTACAAAAGCTATTCAAAG
>Ga0307509_10002581_pt1 | contig 29076 bp, 33 predicted proteins | sample 10_EM_MG_FD_202245 | JGI IMG/M metagenome (GOLD analysis project Ga0307509, IMG submission 202245) | Populus trichocarpa ectomycorrhiza microbial communities from riparian zone in the Pacific Northwest, United States - 10_EM | ecosystem: Host-associated > Plants > Roots > Unclassified | place...
GGCGTCAGATTTCAAATTTGAGCTTTTGCCGCTTCACTCGCCGTTACTAAGGCAATCCCTGTTGGTTTCTTTTCCTCCGCTTATTGATATGCTTAAGTTCAGCGGGTATCCCTACCTGATCCGAGGCCAACCTTACTGCTTTACACAGAATGGGGGGGGCTGCTAGTGTTGTGGTATGGCTACCCACCTAGGTCATGTCTATGGGTTAGCTTAGGGCCTACCTACTGTGTTTGGGTTAGGTCTATCATTGGTTGTGCGGGAGTGTGCTTGGCACGGGCGTTTCCCTTTAAGCAGTCTTCTCTCTTGTACGACTAGTCATTAACGAACATCTCTCCTCACACACGTATCACACACACATCCCAACAGTGATACCCTGCGGCGACGCACAGAAAGACCCCATCTACCTATCTGTACGAATGATGGACTCAAGTATGTTAAGATTAAGGAGAGCGTTTTCTCTTAGAAGGAGGTAATAGCAGTGGAGTGGCGCGCTCACGTTTCAGTGGCCTTGAAGGGTCCATGATGAAAGAGTCAGGGATGGTGTCGCATGGGGTGGCGAGAGTGGGAATGGTGATGAGAGGGTTCCTTCGTGTTCCTTTGAGGGGTTATTGTCCGGGCGGGAGAGGGGTACGACTTCGGTGGTGCCCTCTCTGGTTTGGGAAATAGTGCCGTCTTGGGGTGATGCTGGACCTAATGCGACTTCTTCCGAGGGAGGGTTGGAGATTGGTTGTGCCTTGTCGCTAGATTCTGAACCCCCGTATTGAAGGGAATGTGGTTCTCACAGCCTCACAGCACGACTGTGTCCAGTCCGGGCAGTATATGGTCGCTGTGTCTCGTCAGATATATCTAATGAATTAGGATCGGCATTCCCTCCTTCCTGGACCATTTTAACCACCCTCTCCTGACCCCATTCGGTAGCGTATGATAGTGGTGTCCGGCCGGCCACTGTGAACGAATCTGGATCGACATCCCCTCGCTCGAGGAGCATCTTCATCACGCCAACATGCCCGGTTCCGGCAACAAAAACTAGTGGTGTCCAAGAATCTACATCTGCCGAGTCGGGATTAACGTCCTCTCGGTCAAGGAGTATCTTCACCGCATCCTCATGCCCCTCTTCGGCGGCATACGATAGTGGGTGGTGTCCAGCCATCCTCATCTGGCGAATCGGGGTTGACATCGGCGCGGCCTAGAAGGATATTCATCACCCCCGCATGGCCAGATTGGGCAGCATATGATAGTGGTGTCCGGCCATCCTCATCTGACGAATCGGGGTTGACATCTGTGCGCTTCAGGAGCATATTGACCACGCCCTCGTGTCCATATTGAGCGGCATATGATAGTGGCGTCCTGCCATCCTCATCGTGCGAATCGGGATTGACATCTCCTCGGTCCAGTAGTATTTTCACTTCACCCTCTTGTCCATATTGCGCAGCAAATGATAATGGTGTCCGGCCATACATTGTCGGTGAATCCGCATTGACTTCCCCTTGCTCCAGGAGTGCCTTCATCAGGCCGATATGCCCAGTTCCGGCCGTAAATAGTAGTGGCGTCCAAGATATTACATCTGACGAATCGGGGTTGACGTCCCCTCGCCTCAGGAGTATCTTCACCACCCTCTCATGTCCAGATTCCGCAGCATATGATAACGGTGTCTTGCGACAGGCATCCCACAAATCGGGGTTGACATCACCTCGCTCCAGAAGCATCTTCACCACGCCCTCATGTCCGGATTCGGCAGCATAGGATAGTGGTGTCCGGCCACCCTTGTCAGACGACTCGGGATTGAAATCCCCGTGCTCTAAGAGCAGTTTCACCACTTCCACCTGTCCAGCCTTTGCAGCATGTGTGAGAGGTGTGAGACCGCGGTTATCTGATAAAGCTAGCTTGACGTCTCCTTGTTCAAGAAGCATTTTCGTGAGGGTACAATTCCCGTATTTAACAGGCCATATTAATGGTGTTGCACCGTTAGCATCGCGCCCGTTCGGATCCCATCTTTTCACATTTGCCATGTCAACTGAAATACTGGTAATCCCCATGAATGCAATGTAGTGTAGTCCGGTAAATCCCCGAAGGTCTGGATTTCGGCCCCCATAACGACCCCACCAGAATAAGAAGCCCACACTGCGTTCGCGCAGGAGGATGGCAACTGATATGTGGTTCGCATCTCGTTGAAGATGCCTTAATGCAAGGGCTCTCAGGCCCCCGGTCATCCCCTTCCTAGCATGGGATCCCCAGTAACATGAAGCATAGTGCAGAAACGGCATTGTCGGCGGGATAGTATCAAGAGTCGTTGGAAGCTCACAGATTGACTGAAAGTTCAAATAGGTGAGGCATATTTCCGCCATCATCGAGTGCGGTGTGGTGAATAAGGTGGGATGAGCTGCAAGGTAATCTTGAAGAGTGGAATGTACGAGACGAACGGTTGATGCTTGCTCATCAATTGTAACAAGTCCCAAAGTGCAACTCAACAAAGTCCTTACCGACAAGATATCGCTGGTGTTGAGGTCTATAGTTCCCTCCTCGACCGCTAACGCATGGCATAGCTCCGCCACTTTTAGTGGCCATTCCGAATGCGAAATCCACATCAGTGCACCCAATCCGGTCTTTGCTTTGTTTCCTTTCTGCTCTCGTATGCGACTCAATGTTCCGCCGTAGGCATCATCTATACCGAAGCCTTGGGTCACCCGACCAAGCGTTTGCCTCCTCTGATGTATTGTCGCATCCTCTAGAACTGCATCCATGGTGAGGGAAACGAGGAGAAATCTGGGCACAATTGTTAGCCGATAACCTTGGATTCACTATCCACAGATTTTACATACGGCCCAGAAATCTTGTCCTGAATGATTCTAAAAATATCGGCCTCCAATTCCCCATCCATTGCGTCCGGCCCCGAGTCCTTTTTCAACCGCGTAGTAACATATCCCCTAATATTCTCCTTCGTGGGCTCAATCACCGCTAGGCCAGGGTATCCCGGGAAATATTCCCTGACTTCCCCTCGGATGTGTTGTCTGCCGGTAATGAATAGTCGGATATCTGGGCACTCCCGAATCACATGCTGTAAAGACTCCCAAAGTTCAGGTCGATGTCTTGTGGGAAACTCATCTAAAGCGTCAACGCAGATAAACCCCTTTCGCAAACATGAGAGTGACTTGATAAGCATCGAGCGGATTTCGGGGAGCTGGAGAGTCCGCGAGTCAACTACTTTCTTTGCTCGCTCAAAGGCTTCCGTTATTGTTTTCGAGATCGGCTCTACCCACGCGACAAGTTGTTTCAAGAGCGACAAGTTGTTTCAAGAGCGCCGCTAACACACTAGCCACTGCCTGCTCTTCGTGGGCATGGACATCACAGTAGACACAAGCGACGGCCACATTGTCCTCATCAATCAAATTGTGTAGCGTATCTATCACAAGAGAGCTAGTGTCCACAGACTTAGCTTTGCACTATGGTTCAGTGGTACTACTTTTACATACCTCAAGTATGTTTTTCCCACCCCCGGGTCCCCATAACAGAATAACACGGGATGGATGGCCGGATCCTCGCTTATATGCCATCTCTCAAACTCGCTTGTTTGGAGAAGCCAGTCCCCTACCCCATCCATTCGCCCCTCACTCACCGCCCGATGTCTTTCTCGCAGTGGCCTTGGAGACAACCACTCTAGAATCTGGCGCTTCTCGTCCGACATCGATATCTCGTTATTCCATACATTCTTATAACTACCGGTCACATTGCCAATGTTGGTGTTTACGGTAACTGTCGGGTTTTGATATCCTGTTGAGTCCATATCTCGCCTATCGTCCCTCTTGTTGTTAGTTGTGTTGTTTGTAAATTACATATGAGGACAAAAGTGCATGAGTTTTTCCGCAGTGCAACCGTCAAAAAAAAAAGAGATCTTCACATCCAAAACACAGTAAAGCAGACAAAGCCCCGATCATGTTCCGGTCATGTTCGTTAGTACGGGATGGGATTGGTCCGTCATAGCTAGCGGGAATGGTGGGTTTATAAGCGGGTTGAAGGAGAGCACCGGAGAGAGAGGAAGACGTGAATAGACCTTTTCCTCTTTGTCTTTATGGGCCATTGATTTCTTCTATCATTCGCGTTTTTTTTCTAACTTCGATTCCACAACGATACTTTACTGGCACAGTACTTGAAGTGTGTGCGGCGATTGCTCATCTTCGGTTCGCTGGGTTGTTTTCCTGCTCTATTGTCGTTTCCGACTACGATTACCTTCACCTGATTTCGCCTTTCTCCCCGCCTCTGAAAATCCTTAATATCATACCTGACCAAAAGTGATCGTTTTTATTTCCCCCCCAGATTATAGCCCGCAACTGCTAGGCTGTAGCCACCTTGGTATTGTGTCTAGATACCTGTAATATAGGGCGCCTCCTCCGATAAAACGTCCCCTTATGTATACCAGCTATTATGATTATGGTATCAGCGGATAATCGTCAGAATGCTTCCCTAGACGCTGTAAATTAGCAGTTTAGCACCCATGATACCTCTGAAAAAGCCAAAAGACAGAAGGTGTATGGAGGCCTGGGGTTACCAGGTATTTATATACTCTTAGTGCTCCTCTTTTCTCACGAACTGAACACAGTTATGAGTCACCCTAGCTGCCTCCGGAGATCCAAACCATGTCTAGGACATCCAGTTGCTTAACTTCCTATCGAAATACCAACCGGTGGACACAAAAAAATTCAATTCATCCCATTCCATCCACTCAGCAAAAACCGACGGTTTTACATCCAAACCGAGACTCGCCAACACCATCAGAGGTTCTATATTTTAAGACCAACGCTAGGGGCCAAGCCTCCACTTCAACTTCTTTCATATAAACACTACATTTGTTTCAACCAACTCCTAGGCAATTCTCGATTTCTGCGAAAGGGGCATGTGACGCCGTCACCACGTTCGATTCTTTTTTTTTGTGCTTTGTAAGTTTTGGAAACCCCCACTCAGGGGCACCACTTCATTACCGGCGACTAGAGCGATCTCAGAGTTCTGGAACCGACAGAGTCGAATTCTACTCAGATCTTTGGAATACACACCCACTACCAGAGTGATCTCAGCACCAAGACTTTTATTCTATCTGACTTACACCGGAGGACAAAAGTGCATGAGTTTTTGTGCAACGCAACCATCGCCAAAAAAAATTCTGCGCAATCGAAAGCAAGCACCCAAAACACCGATCACCACCACCATGCCTCTACGAACACCTTGCACCGAGTCCCAACATGCTCAAGTCATGTCTCTCTTAAAACTTGCTGTTCCGGTAAAAACAATAGGCTCACTTGTTAACCCTCCGATCGCATACACAACAGTCCTCAAGATGCGGCGTAATCTCCATCTTTACCATAATACTCATGCGCCAAAAATCATCAAAATTGGAAGAACTCTCAAGATCAATAGTCAAATGAGTACCGTAAGCATTTTTCTGTATCTATAGGTAGTATAAGGGGATTGGGGTAATAACCAGTGAAGGTTAATAGGCTCTACACGAGTATCTCAAATACCGTCCAAGTCACTACCTTGATGAATTGCAATGGTTTCTTTGGGACGAGTTTGATCAGTGGGTATCTGAGAGGACAATCGGACGATGGTTAAAAATTCAAAAGTACACGAAGAAGAAGATACGCTTTAACGCAAGTGAAAGAGATCAGTTTTTAAGAGATGATTGGATAAGACGGCTCTCACGGTGGCATCACTATCAACTGGTATTTGTAGATGAGTCGGCCGCCAACGAACGGACACAAGATCGCAAGTATGGCTGGGCTCCAATTGGTGTTCGACCACAGGAACAACGTCCACAGAAGCGATCCGAGCGGTGGTCCATCCTACCAGCTTACACCAGTCGTGAAGGATATATCGCCTATGAAATCATACAAGGGGCTTTCACCAAGACACTTTTCCTTCTGTTTCTGGAAATGAAGGTGTTACCACTTTGCAATTACTATGATCCAGTTAATCCGCAACCAAATTCTGTATTAGTTATGGATAATGCATCAATCCATCGAGGTCCAGAAATTCGAGCCTTATGCAATCGATATGGTGTTCAACTGGAATATTTACCCCCATATTCCCCTGACTATAACCCAATTGAGGAATCCTTCGCAGAAATGAAAGCCTGGATGATAAAGAATAGGGATCTAGCTCAAGCATTTGCAGATGATTTTGCAGGATTTATTAAATTAGCGGTTACAAGTTTAGTTGGGAGGAAGGCAAAACACTTTACATCTTGTAATATTTCTTTGGAAGATTAAGGGCTCATATGAACTTGAGATCTATAAGGTTGGTATAAAGTGTTTTTGAGTGTTTAGCGTGTATTCTTTCAGGGAGTCTTTTAAAATTAACATTATTCAAAGCAGAAACTCTATCGCTTATAGCATTACTTCATAATTCCCGGCTGCTGTAATGCTTCCCAGTACAGCTCTTAGCTCCTCCACCCTCTGCTGCCATCTGTTCCCAGCACTCCCTTATTTCTATTAGAGTTGAAAGAAGTGGATATTAAACAAACAATGAGGTGTTAATGGATATAAAGGAATGGCACAATGAAGGATCACAGAATGTATTTAGTATTGTTGGAAATGCTGCTCAGCATGCTTGGGTTTCTTTTGTTTCACGAGAGCACAGAGGTTATGCAAGATGTTTCGTTGACGCACAGATATGAGAATGGAAAGCATAAAGGTTACGGGAATGAAGGATCGCTCTCTGGAGTATTTCTTTTGTTCAAGGATAAGGCAGGATGTTTCCTGCCTTATCCTTGAACAAAAGAAATATGTGGTTGTTGGACCGTTGAGGAGAGCATTTTTATTTTCATATATACACCTGTTATTTCACTCAGCCTAGTGAGTAAGCCAAGTACGCAGAAGAGTCTGAAACACGATTTAGAGCAGTATTCTCAACTGTCGAGGGCAGTGGTAGGGCCTGGCAAGGGGGGCGGCCAAGAGCTCTGGATGAGAGGGGACAATAAAAGGTGCTCCGTGTTGGATTTAGGCTGCTCACCACATACATATGTTCCCATTCCCGCTGTACCAGAAACACTGAAACCCATCATCGTTCCACGATCGCTAGCTTCTTACCCATACTGCAACAACCCTGCATAACTAATGCGACACTTTCAAACAACGAATTATGTCTCATGAAACACAACCACCGAATAACAACCAAATATCCACCACGATCCTCGGCAGTCCAACACATCCGAGGCATACAACATACCTCTGCCCTCGGCCATTCTACTTCTACCTCGGAAGTATCTCGGACAAATCGGGAGAAGGATAACCTTGTGATAGAATACTGGAGAGAGATCGGGCATGCGCTGGAAGCATAGCCGAAAGGAAGGACCTGTACTCAGAAGGATATATAGCAGCTTGTTCTTCCCTTTGTTCGTTTGAAATTATCCATCAGACATTCGCTTCTCTCCTCATTTACTTTCTATACTCAAATTGTCACTCTTTCGTTTCTTTTCTTCTTCAACGATTTGTCATCTTATTATCATACCTGTTTGTACCAAGAAAAGCTTTAGCTGTCCAAGTTGTTGAAATCGAATCCACTGTGCGCCAATCATTTTGTTGAATACTCCGTTCGGATCGGGGAACTCACAGAACGGTCTTTATTATGAAGGATGATGAGCCCTACTTTGTAAGACAAGTCCCGTAGGAGAGGGCAGGCGCTTTCAGTGTTCGCAACGGAGCAGTCCGTCCATCCTGAAGGTAGAATGAGGACAGAATTTTGCCAGGGGCTAATGGCGGTAGGAAGCGGAAGACGCTGTGCCCCACAACCAGTTTTCAGAATGTCTCGGAATATGAGGCCAGACAGATCTCCACAGATCTCCACAGATCTCCACAGATTCCCACAGATTCCCACAGATTCCCACAGATTCCCACAGAACCCCACAGATCTCCACAAATACCGGTAGGTCCAGACAGATCCCCACCCTTCCCCACCATTCCTACCAGAGAATCTGTCGTCTGCCACCATCACCTATCGTCTTCAGATCAGGATGGCACCATTCTGTCAGATAAAGATGATATTCTCCATTCTCTGAGAAACATTCAAAATCAATGAAATCAAAGAAGCCTCAAACCTGTTATCCTCTTTTCAGTAACCCGCACACCTTCTGCACTGTGCCTTGATCAAACCTAAAGAAAGCACAAACGAAGAAAAGAGCTACAGTGCAATCAGGATACCCTTTAGGAGGAAAGATGGAAGATAGAAGAACAGTGACCTTGGTCGCTATGCCCTGTTTAGACTTTAGCTACAGAGAGACGTGGTGATATATCTTTCCTTCAAACTAAGACCAACTGAACACTCTTGAAACTAAATAAACTCTAAAGAAACACATGCAGCTGACAAAAGCAAATCCCCAACTCTCGCAAGGATTCCAGAACCATTCTCATCTCTGCTGATTCTCTCTTATTACTAAATAATTCCCCCAACAATGCACAAACTCACTTAGCCCCCTACTCGCATACTGCCCATAAATGTCTGGATGTACCCGCAGATACCTGCAGGATCCCAGCAGATCCACACTGTTCCCCACAGTTCTTCCCAGATCCCCATAGATCCCCACAAATCCCAACAGATCCCTGCCAATCCCCACCATCCTTGTCATAAGATCTGCAGTCCAGTGCCGTCTCCTGTCATCCTTAGATTAGGATGGCATAATAGTGCCTTACCTTGTTGGGCCTCTGGTCCTCGCTCAAACATGCAGTCCTAAAATGTCCCGGGATGAGACGGAGTCAATGTTGTCATCCGGTCTGGTAAAGTCTTCTTGGCAGTTGCCCCCTGGGGCCGCCAGGGCCCACAGACCGTTACGAACACTGGGCACTTTCCTAGGGTCTGAGAGGACAGCAGGATATAGTGGAAAGCTGTGGGAAACGGAGATGAAGGGATCAGCAAGACAATATAGTCCGTCTTCGTTCTGGCCTAGGAGAGTCAACTGCTCCGTTGAGAACACTGATTTAGATTCCTTGCAAATGGTTTCGAAGTGGATACCATAGTGCATTTACATTTTATCAAATTGATCGGATGACTATATATTATTTTTGTCAAAAAATGAAAATATATAAGAATCATTTGAGGAATAGGTTTGGGAGATATCTATCATAATCGATAGAATTATCAGATTGTACTACCTATGTTTTACTTTTAGGCCTCTCTCGTAAGTTAGTTTGGTTGATAGAAAGCGACTTGGCCATCAACCCTCTCGGTAGCGAGATGTTGCAAAGTATGAAAGCAGAGGTAATGATCAGCAAGGAGGGTTTTTATGGAGCGGGGTGATGCAGGTCTTGATATAGAATCTTATCCTGTATCCATTTCGGTCAATACTGCGATATAGGTTTGGGTTGGGAAAACTATTGCAGGAATATGGGCTATATTTAAAGGAGAAGAGCATAAGAGATGGAAAGAATATACAGAGGACAGACTTGCTATTTGGTGACCTATTCAATCTACAATTGCGTCCGGAGGAGACTCTTTAAATACATGAATCAATGTTAGTTTCTCCGGAGCTCTCTTGAACATAGTTGTAGTATTTTCATACTTTCTCATGCCATTGCTTTACCCCCTCTTTGATACCCCTCTTTCCTCTCATGGCTTCTCTGCTCTCCACTCTTTACTTCCCCACTGTCATATGCCCTTTCCTCTCAGCTCGTATCTATCACCAAGTACCTAACTCAGGCGAATGCAAGAGTGTACTTCTCGCATAGTCTAACTGATGAGTGGGTAATAATAGTGTCCAGAGAGTAGCAGTAACTTACAACATGGGTGAGCTCTAATAGAGGTAAGTACCAGTTTATTCAACCGAGAGACTATGTGGCAAAAGGGGCAATAAGGAGACGATGGTGAGCAACTAACGTATATCTATCCTTCACACTAGCTTCCCAATTGCAATCTAATAATAGAAGCAGTGTTCGCAGCCATCTGGGGCCCTCGTTGGACCCAGCAGGGGGACGGCCAAGACCCAGGGATGAGCAGTGATGGCAAAATATAGTCCATCCTTGTCTTTCATTCCTACTTTTCGGGCAACTTGAGAAAATGACTAGACAGAAGGACAAAATGCCGTCCGTCCTCGTCCTTGAATTTCCTGGATGGCCATCTTTAGTAAGGTCTATGAGCCCCACGATCTGAGATATCTTCTGGCTGGGAACAACTAGGAATGACACAATTTTGTCCGTCCTGGTCCCTGAGTTTTTCTTATCAGGCAAATTCAGGATAAGGCGGGATGGGATGAAAGAATGCCGTCTGTCCTCGTCTTTGATTCCTACTTGTCGGGCAACTTTAAAAAATGACCGGATGGGACGACAAACTGCAGTCTGTCTTGGTCCTGGCTCAGGATGGACGGACTACCCCATTGTGAATACTGAACAGAAATATATATGAAATATAAGATGCTATCCTCAGCCTTCCAATAACCGCTGCTCATTTCTACCTCCTTCCACACAGGTCCCGCTACCACCTTTTCTATGCCTAAATGTATCCGAAGAAAGAAACAGTCTGAGTTATCCTAAATACAATCAATGTATCACATACAGTTCGATGATTTTCATGTTCTCTATGCTTCCCATTCCCTTAACCGTTCATCAATGAAACATCTTTCTTGCCCTTCGTGCTTTCATGAAACAAAAGAAACTCTAGCATACCGAGTAGCATTCACAAAACTATCCAAGCCTACGTAGGTATTTCTCAGTATGAGGGTGAAGGAATATTGATCACTCATGCTGTGGTGAATCTCGAGCCTAATAGTGATTAGCTTTGATGACCCTTGCTCCGATGGCAAAATTATTTTTTAACTATTGAATATGCGAGTAGTATATTTATGAACCAACCCTCGCAATTGGGCCCGGGCCGATTGGGCCGGCCCGGGCTTAGATCGGGTCGGGTTGGGCCGGGCTGGGCATTAAGGAGTTTGGGCCGGGTCGGGTCGCCCAGGTGGCAAACCCGGGTAGCCCGAAAAAGCCCGAAAGAAAGCCCGAAGAATTGTCACTTATGTTTACCAAGTTACAGGATATCACTCATATCTTCCCAAAGTGCTATGAACCCCAGGACTTGCGTCATCCCCAAGCTACTTGTAGTATTTTGTTGAGAAATTTTCAGCCTCACATTTTTAATTACCCCTTTTCATCCAAGTCGCGAAGCCTGACTTTGATTCTTCACAGGTCATCTCTGTCGGGGAATATTCTTCTCCAAGATACCCGGATGGGTGGTGTCTCCATTATTTTTAATAAATTTAGATTGAACTCCAAGATATGGGAATATCGCAAGCCTTGACACTCGACCATCACTACTTCTTCAATTATGTCGTACCTTGAAGATGATATTAGCAAACTCTCTTCTCTTTTTTCTACCCTAGCTCTCCAGGAACTTCCTCCCAAATTCTACTCGATACCCTAAGCGACATTTCGCATGTTTACTAAAGTTAAAATAATTGACGTCTTTAAATAGAATTGGATTGATCCCTGCTCTTGAATAATTTGGGCTGTTCGGGTAGGGCCGGGCTTTTTTGGGTCGGGCCGGGTTCGGGTCGGGCCAGCCATCATTTGGGCCGGGTTTGGGCCGGGCTTAAGAATTTACGGCCCGGGCCGGCCCATTGCGAGGCTTGTTATGAACTCTATCAGAGATAATGAAAGCAGGCATATATTTGTATGAAATATACTCACACTAGAGGATGTAGAAGCAAGAAAAGACTTCACATAACGTGAGAGAGCCTTGCCAATACCAATTGGGATATCCAGGTCCCGCCACTCTTCTGTCTTCATCTTCCTAACACCTTCCAAGTCCTCAAATTCTTTTTGTAATATCTTATGCGCTTCATGAACTTGGGCTACTCGTCTCTCACCACCACCATGGTTTTTAATAAACCAACCAATATAAGAGGAAAGTAACTCGTCTGGATCAGCTTCTGCGGGTATTGGCAGTGGAGAGGAATACTGCTTGGGCGAGTTCTTATGAAAGGCAGAAGCTCCAGACACTTGCGAGGAAGGTTCAGTCACATTTGTTGGATGTGATATAGGTAGGGTTGGACTATTGGTGATAGCATTGATAGATGTGCCAGTGGGAAATGGCGAAGTAGAGTTCAGCACAGAAGGCTGACCAGGATAGAATCCAGGATAGTTAGGGTAGCCAATAAACAGATTACTGGGGAATTGGTTTTGAAAAGCACCTGTCGCAGGAGCACTAACAGGATGCATTGCGGGAAGGATGGAAGTGCTGGATGATGGATGATTTCGAGAACCACGCAAGGGCGGAAGCTTCAACTTTGAAATTGGATAATTTTCGACTGTTGCATTTCCATGCAAAATTTGATCATTCCATTGCCCTAGCTGGAGTGCATTAAGAGTCCGGCATTGGCCATTGTCCCCAGGCAGCATAAGGCAAGCTCCCTTGCCATATTCTGGGCATCTTGATTAAGCACAGCGCCATCGTACCATTAAGGGAGGGGCCCAATTCTTTTCCGCTTGCTGTGCCTCCTTTGCTTTGCGTCTCTCAATGTCTGTTGCTGTTCTTCGAGCCCGCTTGGGAGAGTTACCTACTTTATGTAAGTAATTATTGCTTACTCTGTAGACTTGGACTCGGGGTGATTTATGGAGAGAATGAATCTGGTGACATACCCTGAATATGACCCCTGCGCCTATTTTCCAACTCGTCACTCAATATTGAGTTCTCATCAGTATCCCCTCCTTCGCTGATATCTCCTATACCTTTTCCGGTATATTTTACCATGAATAATACCCGAACAATCTTCTTCTTTGAATCTATGAACTTTCGCACAATCTTTTCTACCTCTTCCCAATCCTCAGGTCCGTCCACAGACCGGCCAGCACAAAACCCTTTTCCTTCTGCTGTTACTGTTGCACGTGCTATAGTACGTTCCAAGTCCAGCTTTTGTCCTTCTCCTTGGAGCTTTTCAAGATGGTTATAAACCACCTTGATTTCTTTCTCCTGCGCAGCTTGAAAGTCATAACTTGACTTTTCTGGTGTAGCGGTATGTATTCCAGATTCTTCTATCAATTTAATATCATTAAAGCTAACCTCAACGGTGAGCAGATATGAATACACAGGTCCTTCTTTAAGCACTGGTCTTCTGGTATTACCAGATATACGAGCCGGACCAGCATTCAGCCGTTGCCTCCCTATTTCCTGAATTCTAGCTGTGGGCAATTGTCTAGTGGATGGGTCCAAGCTGGCTGTCCGGACTGGAGCGGGGCTGGAATTTGGTAGGTCAATCACTTTAGTATTAAGTGACTGCAGGAGTGGAGATCTTGGCAAGGGGGACTCTGGTAGTGGTGATGGGAGCAGTGGGGATTGCGGAGGTGGGGATTGTGGGAATGGGGATTGCGGTGGTGGGGATTCTGGGGGTGGGAGTTGTGGCAATCGGGGTTGCGGCAGTGGAGATTCCCGCAGTGGATTTTGCGGCAGTGAGGACTGCGGTTGGGGGAATTGCGCTGGTGGCGATTGCAGCAAATGGGTAGTATGTTGCTGTCTGCGGCTGACTCGCTTGACTCTAGTTGACCTCCACCTCTTTCCACCTTTTGGAAGACCAGAAGAATCAGCCTGTGCCATGTGGAGTAAGGCCTCAGCGGCCTTCGCAGTGTTGTTCCTTTGTCGGGTGCTTGTACGTCGTGTGGCAGGCATTGTATCGTGTTTTCTCCTTCGCTAGTGTTGTGGTGTTTTTTGTGGTTTTTTTTTTGGCGATGGTTGCATTGCACAAAAACTCATGCACTTTTGTCCTCCGGGGTAAATGATGGGTAATAGGAGATGGGAGAGAAAAGGATATTGGAAGAGTTTTGACGAAGGTGGGAGACGCCAAAAACTTAAGGCGCTGCGAATACCGTACGACCCGGCACCGGTTCTCTTGTCACCATCTTGAAGTTGCTTTTCTCAAGGGGCGGGGCGCTAAATTCAAGCGAGCTCCAATCAAGCAGCTCAAATAGTACTAGTCACTTATTATCCCCAATCGCTTCCTGACAGGGGCGATCCTATGCAGAAACGCTCATTTTGCCGGAATTAGTCATGTCACATCAACCGAAAGAAAATATTCCTTCACTGACCTAGTCACAGCACAACCGACCTATGACTAATTCCGGCGAGATGAACAAACTCTCATCGGGAGGCATGTTGTTCTGGAGGTACAAGTACTTGTACCCTATGTCGGGAAGAGAGATACGCAGTGCGCCAAGGAACTAGAATTAATATCTAGCGCCATTCTGACCATCCCAGTCTCAATCGAGTACCGAAGTAGACTTCCCCTGCGTATCCGAGTTCCCGACATACCTCCGGAACCGACATACCCTCGACGCGAGTGCTAAGAAGCAGATCTCAAACTGCAAGAATCCGTCCGGGAGGGCAGAATTAGAGGCGTTCAGCCAGGGTTGAAAAGGCTCGTTTCGAGTGCCAAGCTTCAAGCTGATGCGTCAGTTTTGCATGCAAAAAAGTGCAACACACCAGAGATTTTCCGCTCGCAACCTAAATGACCATTTTTCAGCCCCGAGAGTAAATACCTCTAATACCAGTATGGCTCCGATGAGAGGATGGCTTTGGGATGGGTGGGGAAGCTCGGTAAAAACACGGGTAGAAATAAACCACAACGAAAATATTTTCCTAACTTTATCCTTCCCCTGATCACACATATCCATTCTCCGGTTGCTAGACGGACGTCTACTACCGGCATGTGTACAGTACACAGGTAAACGGGCCCTTAAACTCGTGTAATTAATTACCCGACTGTATATCGGTCAAGGAAACCAAGCTGCATGGTCACACTTGATCACTCGGATGCACACCTATTTATTTGGCTTTCGGTTTAGGAATATAGAATCCACATCTGCTCCGTCATTCTCACCCTGACCCACGTTTCCTTTCTCTCTTATATGATTCAACATTGTATGCGTCTTCTAAACTAAGCCGTTTTTTTTTTTAGTCAGCTAACCGAGCCTTTCCGCATTCCCGGGTCCTACGTTACCGCATGCATAAGCCAGATAACGAAAAGAATCCTGGGGACTACCGTTAGCTAGTACCCCAGAATTCACTATTCACAGATGTTATATACTCCCCCGAGCTCGTTCCCGGAACAACTCCGGGATTTTGGCTTCCAATTCTGCATCCTTCCTCGATCCGATAAGAATATATATCTCAATATCTTCCTTGGTGGGCTTTATTTTAATGTGGGAAATGAGGGTGACAGGGAAGTAGGCGATAAACTAAGCGAGTTTACGTTGAATTTGGGAGATTTGTAGGAAGGATGTGAAATGTGAATTCCACTGCTGGCGCTCCGTTCACCCACCCCCACTTCTGCTGCTCTCAAAAAAAATGAGCTAGCGGTAGAGGCAGGTGTATAAGTGATATCCTAATCCTTCCATGGATCACTACACCTATCTCTATAGTTCCCATATGCCCCTTCCACTCCCGTGATAACAAAGGAAAGACACCACACATCGATACAATCTATTGTCAAGCAATCTCGCGTATCCTAACCACCTACATAAACGATCCTTCACACTCCATCAACAAAGCCAAGCACATTCATCCAACACTTTAGGGGAGTAGGTAGGGGTATGTGGGAAACACCTCTTCACTCCCTTAAGAATGTGTGGCCTCATGGTAATAAACGGTCGGATGTTTGGGCACTCCCGAAAAATCAGCTGTGAAGAGTCCCAACCCCCATGTCTGTGTTTTACGCGAGGCCCATCTAAAATATCAATACATATAAACCCAGATAGCAGAGAGTGCTATTGAAATGGCATGCAAACCCCGATCCGTAAGTATCCCCACTCTCTTTTAATTTATTCACTCTCCTATTCTTGCATGCTTTCATAAGTTACCCGCCAGGTCTACCTTCCCCACCATCAAATTCTCATTACAGAATAACACAGGATGAATATGTTTTTATCGCGATATCCGCAAATAGCTTGAATACTGTTTCGATCAAAATTCATTGTATCATAGTCCCTTAGGACCACAAAATCTGATCGCTACGAGCCATGGGATAACAAATGAAATGTTGCACTAGAGCACCTTAAATATAGCTCAAACGGCAGGCCTCCTACTGGATTTATATTCTGATTATAATAGTCAGAATAGTGACTACTATCTACTGTAGATATTGACCTTTTTATACCCATTGGTCAACCGAGCTGAACTTTTAGCAAAAGCTAAGTCTTTAGGAAAAAGGCCATTTGTTTTTAAATCACACCATGCTGAACAGAGTTTAAATGATAATAAAAAGAGAAGATTGACATAAGAGTATTAGAATGAAGTCTGAGTGTTTAACCGGATGACCATTTAACACCAGAGGAACTGCCTTCCAAATCTCGTCTAAGAATACCAACCAACTCCCATCAGAATCTGCCAAAGTAATAGTCATGATATAGTCCAATATCAAACTCCTAGGCAACATGAAGGGCTCCACTGATTCCCACAAATTATAACCTAGTGGAGAAAGACATGGTTAAGTAGGCGGTCTGCACCCACCCGGGACTATGGTGTGCTCCGTTACTTGTGCTGCTGAAGCATTTTTAAAAAGGACTTGTATAATGTTCCATACAATCATACCAAATTTTAACACTCTTGGTTAGATCTAGGTCGTATGCAATATCAGCCCTCCCCCCCCAAAGAAAAAAGAAAAAAGAAAAACAACCGCCGACACTACGAGTGGACAGTGTCCCGAACCGCCCGGGGGCCCCACGGGGACGGCAGGGATAATGCCACGAGGACGGGACGGGACGGGGCTGGACGGGACCGCTAGCCGTGGTCCGGTGTAGGGCAAATTACTTGGGCTGCTGGGCTAGGCTGGGACCGCCGGGCCCTACACTCTAGGCCTTTCTTAGTATAGTGAGACAAATGTGATAGTGGCTGTTTAGGCGGACGGCAGGGGAGATGGGAGGGCAGCCGGGATTGGGCAGGGGACTACTCGTATAGGGAGTATCAGAAGACGGTAGGTAGGCAAGGACTGCGCGGGGGGGACACAGATGGCAGGTATTTGGAAAGACGGCTGGGGATGGGTAATGACTGCCGGGGGTGGGTAATGACGAGTAACGACGGCCTGGGACGGCAGACAAAGTATGAGTGATAAATGGTGATGCTCTGTAACCGAGATAATATATAATATCCCCGCAAGAAAGAGAAGCAGGTTAAATAGATTATCAAGTGCTGCGAGTATTAAGAAAAGATTGAATACATAATTCCGCTTCAAGCCTTATTTTTCTTCGAATACTTCTCTAAGCTCTTTGCCCTAACTCTAGCGGTGATGTCGCGACAAAGCCAGACAACAGATGCAACCGAAGTTGACTCGCAGCCCAATACGTGGGATTTTCCAGGGGAATTGCCGGGAAACTCAATTGACTCTCTTGCGCTCCCTATTACTTGCGCTCCTCGATACAACATTCTACTACTGGTATTATTATACCATCAGTATGCTTTCTTGCTTATTAGTTCGCACATATGCAACATGATTTGCCAGGCCATAAACCGTGACCGAGATGAAATCGTGAACTTGAAGTTTCTAAGTATACAAGCAGAAGAGATCCAAACAGCACGACGCCACAGGGCCCTACCGGGCACGGTAGTGGGTCCGGTCCCAACTCCATCCCTCCTAGTCCGTCCATGGACTCCAAAAAAGACGGACTACCACCGGCTGTCCGTCCGGTCCCACCTCCAGGACGGGCGGACTGGACGGTTCGGAACACTACGAGTGGATGGAGCACCGTACAAGACTTCAAGCCTCTTTCACGACTATCAATTGAGTGATGAAAAAGAAACCCAATTTTGATTCCTCTTGTACATACTCGATTTAACACATTGAGCCTGAAGTGATTTTCTGGTTAGTATTGAGCTCGTATTGTTTTCAACCTTTGTTCCCAACCGCCCAGGGGACCCCCTGGCGGGGCCCGAGGGTTATCTGGAGTCCGTCCAAGGGGGTTAAAGTGCAGGACGGTGGTCCTTGAACCGGACGACAGGCCCTGCGGAGCGACACAGGGTGGTCACGGACGGTGGGTGACGGTACGGGACAGAAATTAAAGAGATGGCAAGTACAGTAGTTTAAAAGTTCTCGGAGTTCACTACCTTACTCGAGTCTAAATTTATTATCTTTCTCTGTAGTTGGCCTGGGTATCTGGAGGAATCAGGTCGGGGGAAAGATATGCGATAGTTCACCAAATTTCCTGTCATTTTCCTTTATCAAGTTTGTTCCCTCAAGCTTTGTTTTGCCTTTGCTTTTCACCAGAAATGCAAGTCAATCAATCATCATATTGCTGTATTAAAGAAAACCCCGGAATGAAAGACCCTCTCCGCATTCGCCAAGCGATATATTCTAACAACGCCACTTTAGTTCTCAAAGTCCGACTTATAGGACGGCTATCCCCCCCCACAGTCCATGCTAGCCTAGCACTTCTAGCACTTCCAGAAAGGGGGTGTTGAAAATGGTGCTGCTCGCCATACCCTCTTGATACTTCTTTTGTTTAGCTAGCTTCCGGGAGCGCACTTGTTTGTGGCTTCATATAGGCGTTGAGGAACCAGGCATATAGCTGCGGCTTCGGGCATAGGTTTTCTATCAGGTATGTGCTGAGGATCCGGGCATGGGTTTGTCTCCGGAGACTCGCTTTGGCTTCGGGCGTTTGTTTGGACGTTCGGGAAAACATTGCGAATGCAGGAATGCGCGATAGTTTTGGGATCGTGCAGCTTTCGGGAAAGCCGGGAGAAAAGCGGAAGTACTATAAGGTCAGCCGGAAAGGGCTAGAAGCCCGGAGGGAGGAAGGTGTTTGTTTTCCTTTTGTTAGCCGGGTGTGCTCATGATAGAAAGGAAGACTCACATGGAGCAGCATGGCATGAGGAGCACAGGGTGTTGTTGATATATACTCCTGTCTTCGCCAGTTAGTTAGATAGAGCACCGAGCAGAGAGCATTGCGGAGTTGAGCGTGAGCCTGACGTTGTTAGCGAAAAGACTTTTCCCCGCACTTGAGTGTGCGATCGTTTTCGTTGTGAGTTGCTTGGCATTTGTTTCGTTTCACAGCTCGTCACTCGTGGTGCAAATCGTATCGCTGCGGTTGAAGTTTAATAGAGGGAACAATAACTGTATGATAGTTTCCGATTTTTGATATACCCCCGAGCACTCGAACTCGAGTCACTTCCGAGTTGAAGTTGCTTTTTACAAGGTGTTGGAACAAAAAAAAACCCCACTCTAATCCGGCGACCCCATTACCGTACTAGCACAGTGCTATCATTCATTCCCAATTACGGTATCTCCTCGCCGAGGCATGCATAAAAACATGCGCAGGATCAAATGAGAGGACCATACAATGTTGCAACGAAAGGGGGGGTTCGATCACAAATGACCGAAGGACTGGGAATGCGATTTTTCGAGCAGGGGGGTTTCTAAGATAGAATCACTTCTAACAAAATGGTATACAATGATATTTGAAGGCAGTTGGGGGCAAAGAAACAAATTAAATAATAGGAAAAGGAAGCAAAATGTAGTAGAAGAAGCAAATAAACTAGCCCCAGAACTGCCCCCATGTGCCTTTTCGGCAGCATATGATAGTGGTGTCCGGCCAGATTTATCCGCCGAATTGGGATTAACTTCCCCTCGCTCAAGAAGAATTTTCACCACGCTCTCATAACCCTCGTGAGCAGCATACGATAGTGGTGTCCGGCCAGAATTATCCACCGAATTGGGATTGACATCCCCTCGCTCAAGGAGTATTTTCACCACGCCCTCATGACCCTCTTGGGCAGCATATGATAGTGGTGTCCGGCCATATCCATCCGCCGAATCGGGATTGCATGTGTGAGCGGTGTTAGCCCCTCCCGATCTGGTAAAGTGGGATTAATTTCACCCTGCTCAAGAAAGACCTTTGCTAGGGCACAATTGCCGTATCTGATAGCCCATATTAATGGCGTTGCGCCTTTTGAATCACGCCCATTCAAGTCCCATCTTTTCATCCCGACCATGGAAACCCCGATTTCGGCAATGCCCATGTATGCGATGCAGTGTAGTCCCGTAAATCCCTGAATGTCAGGACGTATACCACGATAACGTCCCACCCGGGTCAAGAAAGCAACAGTCTCTTCGCGAAGGAGAATGTCAGCGGATATGTGGGTTGCATCTCGTTTGAGATGTCGCAATGCAAGGGTTTTCATGTCTTTTGTCATCTCTTTCCTTGCATGGAATCCCCAGTAACATGAAGCATAGTGGAGAAACGGCGGTGTCGAAGGGATAGTATCGAGGGCAGTTGGCAGTTGACAGATCGACTGAAAGCTTAAGTAGGTAAGGCATATTTCGGCAATCATCGAGTGAGATGTGATGAACAAGTTCGGATGAGCTGAAAGATACTCCTGGAGAGTGAAATGCACGAGACGGACTATTGATGCTTGCTCGTCAACCGTAACAAGCCCTAAAGTGCAGCTCAGCAAGGTCCGTATAGATGCGGCATTGTGTAAATTAAGTTCCGTAGTCCCTGGCTCGACCGCTAATGCATGGCACAGCTCTGGTACTTTTAACGGCCGTTCCGAATGCGAAATCCACATCAGCGCCTCCATTCCGAGCTTCCTTTTGTTTCCTCCCTGCCCTTGTATGCGACTCAATGTCTCACTGTACGCATCCTCTAAACCAACGCCGCGGCTCATCCGATCAAGTGTTTTCCTTCTCTGATATATTGTCGCATCTTCCAGAACTGTACCCATGATAAGGGAAACGAGAAGAAACCTAGGGAATATTATTAGCCGATGACCTCGAATCCACTATCAACAGATGCCACATACGACCCGGAAATATTTTCTGGAATACTTCTCAGAATCTCGGCCTCCAATTCCTTATCCATCGCATCCAGCTCTGGGTCCTGTTTCAACCGCGTAGTAACATATCCCACAATATCCTCAGCTGTGGGCTCTATCGGGGCTAGGTCAGGGTATCCCGGGAAAATTTTCCTAACTTCCTCTCGAATATGTGCCCTCCCGGTAATGAATAGTCGGACATTTTGACACTCCTGGACGACGCACCGTAAAGACTCCCAAAGTTCAGGTCGATGTTTCGTGGGAAACTCATCTAACGCATCAATGCAGATAAATCCCCGCCGCAATGATGAGAGTGACTTGATGAGCATTGCGCCGATTTCAGGGAGCCGGAGAGCTCGACCGTCAGCCACTCTCTTCGCTTGCTCAAATGCCTCCTTTATTGGTTCCGGGATCGGCTCTATTCCTGCGACAAGTGGCTTTAAGACCCCCACTAACACACTAGCCGCTGACTGCTCTTTATGGCCATGGAAGTCGCAGTATACACAAGCGACGGCCACATTGTCGCCATCGATCGAATTGTGTGGCGTATCTATAACAAGAGAGCTAGTGTTTACAGCCTTAGTTTTGCACCTCGTTTCAATAGGCCCACTTTCACACACCTCAGATATGTCTTCCCCACCCCTGGGTTCCCATAACAGAATAACACAGAATGGGCAGCCTGATCCTCGCCCCTATGCCATTTTTCAAACTCATTCGTTCGGAGAAGCCATTCTCCTACTCCATCCATCCGGCTCTCACTCACAGCCCGATGTCTTTCTCGAGGGGCCAAGGGCGACAACCACTCCAGAATCTGGCGCTTCTCGTCCGACACCGATATCTCGCAGTTTGTCCACACGTTCCTATAACTGTCGATCACATTGCCAACGTTGCTATTTATACTGATGCTAGGGTTTTGATATGCTGTAGAGTCCATATTGTCCCGTCCTTACCGTTGTTGGTGCTGTTCGTAGATAAAAGATAGGGGATGAGAGATGGAGGAGTTTTTTGAGAGAGCCTAGGCGAAGGTGGGGAAAGCCAGGAATTTAAGGCTTTCGAAGCCACGCAGTTCGGGAGCGTATCGTACCGTACTGTGCCCGACCACGGTATGGCACTGTCGGTCACGTGGATGGTCATGGGGGAAAATACGCAGCAGCACGCAAGACATCATGAATTTTTCATACCGTCACTCTAGTAGCTTAGCATAGTGGAATTAGGGGTACTTAAGAGGAAAAGCGGATGAGAGAAAAACTATCATCACCGCACACCAGTGCCTAAAAGCTGTTACACCACTACTAGCTCCATACCACCTGCAACATCGACCCTGCATACTTGATGCGACAACTCCAAACACCAATTATACGGCACTGAAACAGGAACACTCACGATAACCGAACAACCTCATCCTCGGCTTCACACTCATTGCGCGGCTGGCTGCCTTATACCCTCGGGAATTCTGATTCAACCTCGGAACTAGTTCGGAAGTCAACACGCCGCGACTACAGAATGGGAGACACCGAGAAGAAAGATGGTGCATGCGCAGGTAGCATGGCCCGATGGAAGGTTAGGATATAAGGAAGCTTGTTTTCCCTTTGATTTGTTCACTATCACCTCATCGCATCTCTTTCCTGTCTGCCTTCGTCTTATCTTATTCTTTACTTCCGTTTGATCACTTTCGATTGTCCCTTCTTTTGACTAGTTCTTTGTTACCTCTTTTTATATCAGCTATATACAATCAACTTGCATATATCCGTATCTGAACTCCAAATCCTCTGAATCCGCTGTGCTTCAACCTTGTTGTTAAATATTTCGGAATTACCATAACCCACAAAAGAACGCCTAAGAACCCAGACGAGTCAACAGCACCATACTATGGTACCCGTAGCAAAATATCCGGTGCATTACCTGTACCAGTATCATACCGTATCATACCGAAAAGCAGAAGGCAATGAGCACTCAGGAAGAGGGCTTGCGTTACCCTGCCTACCTTACCCGAGTACCCCAGCCTAGCGCCCCACCATCCCCAATCGTTTCTTCGTTCAGGAGATACAAGTCTCATAGACAAAAACATATGCATAAATAGAAGAGACACTAGGCTCACCATCCTAGCTCCTGACCTTAGGAGAAGCTTATTCGAGATGATTGCACTTGGAGATTTCTTGTTTTTTTCTTTTCTTTCCTTTTGTTGTAATATCAAGCTCAGTACCAGAGGCCTCCATCCCTGGGGCTGAAAAGAGGTTTTTTCGAGTGCAAGTTTCTAGTCGATTTGTCAGTTTTGTATGCAAAAAGGCGTTACAAACACCAAGGCTTTCGGTGCGAAAAAATCTGCATCACCGCCTTCGCCGTTTAAAAGCAGAAAGCCATTGGTTCCGGTTTCCTACCAACGAACGAACAAAAAGCTGTAATGGGAAATTCCGCCTCCTAATTTTCACGGCTTGAGGGTAGCAAATTCGTTGACTCCTCACATAGTCCTTAACTTACTCCGAATGGCATTTCGAAAATACCGTATCTTTTTTAAAGTTCTTCCCCAGGACATCTTAAGACCCTGCCTGCGTTCGCCGCGCACCCCCGCCTCTTGATACTATAATTGTGGAAGAATTTGTTTATCCTACCGTTTACTAACTGCTAATCAAACAAACCAAGAGGAACCCTGTAGTTCTTGACAATTTCCGCTCTCCACTTCCCTGCATTCTTTGCTCCATTGGTTCAGTCACCCAGTTTAGTATTTGGTTTAAAAATGAATAAAAAGACTAACCCTGCAAACTACATAATAGTAAGTTACCTGACCGATAGAATTTTGAATAAAGGATTCCAACTCATATTTTTGATTGGTTTTGTCTATTGAAGACAAAAAGGCCGTCCAGGGCCTAGTCGGGGAAGGATAAAAAATTCTTAGAAGCGGGGAGTTCGGAAGAGGCATGCTGTCGTACTGTATGGAACCTCACCACGACGCAAAGTTAAACAGGAGGTTCATTGTTCAGGTGTAATGGATGGGCTCTATTATATGCATCATACGGACTCGGGGGCTTGTTTGTCTCTAGTTCAGCGGACAGTACTCGAGTAGAGGCATTCTGGGGGTCTAATAATCCCTGTACGAGTAGTAGAGTGTTGTATTAGGAACAGAGAGGAGCCAAGGCAAACGAGGTGAAGCGCGCACGGGAGGAACACAAAAGTGTGGACGAGTGAACATTCTACAAGTAGAAAATGGATGGATCAATAGGGTTATACATGGAGAGTTTTCGCTACCGGTACAGTATAATACTTAAAGTGACATTTAAGTTAGCTAGAAATGTTCATAGAGAATAGACACCGCGAAATCTTCTCCCAATCTAAGGGCTAGCATGATCATGCTACCACCTTCATCATATTTAGCCCCGGGTTTGAAAAACGCCCTCCGAGGACTAAACTGCGAAACAGCCAGACGGCGGCTGTGAAACGAAACGCCAAGATTAAAGCAGCACAAGGGAAATATCGCTCGGGCACGACTTAGAGGAGGCAACTTCTTCTCATTCAACCGCTCGCTCTCACGCTCACGGCTCACCACGTTCAACTAACTCTCGGTAAAGGCAGGGGTACATATAAAGATAACGAAGCCTTCCTCCCATCCTCTATCGATCGCGACACAGGTCTATTCTCTTGCTCGCGTGTCCCCCTTTCCCTTCCGCAAAATTTCCTTGCTAACAAGCGAAAGACATCACAAAGAAAGCTTCCGCTTTCCATACCGGTAGCCTCCACACATCCGACTCCCTCCCGCATCCGACTCCTTTAGAGCCGCATATCTTGCGGCACTGCATCGATCCCCAGCACATATCCGAAGCGTTTGTCGGAACAATAAAGGAAGCTGGATGTAGGCTGAGCACGCCGGATTTTCAACATGTTCATCCCCGACTGAGAGTAGCACCGGCGACCTTCCCTATGAGACCACCCGATGAGGCAGCTTAAGGCCCGCTCAAGATGTGCTAGCACATGGTGATGGTAGATACAGGAGTAGACTTCCCTGGAGCCTTCCAACGCTTCCACAGAAGCGGTGATCCAAGTTTTTACATAGAACCTTTGGCGATTGCAAGAGCCATCGACTTTAATAAAGTATTCCTATAGACCGCTGATAGCTCGTGCTAGATGACATCCGGGGATTACCTTTCTCCAAAATCATGTACTCACAGGACTACTACCACGGGGTGTCAGATACCGGTAGACGAGAACACCTTCCGCAGCAACCATGTACCCAGCCCAATATCCGTAATAATTTGGGCGATCCCAACAACAGAGACATAGAATAAAGATAGACTACCATCCTTCCACACTAGTGATAGACTTTACCCTCTCAGCATGCTTCTTGCCAGATTGTCATAATAACCTAAACCCAGTAACTCCTAGTAACACTTGATTGTGGATTGAATTTCTTCCTCAACCCTCACCCGCTGATTTGTGAGCAGCTAAATTCTATAGACCCCCTCCAAAAAGGTGATTACTTGTGCCCACACATTAGCTTTAGAGGCACTAGTCTCTTTGCCAATTTGATTTATCCACATTCTAGTATCCCAGAAGCTATCCAAAATAGCATTGCTCTTAGAGCGAAAGTGTGCTCCTATAAGGGAGCGAAATTCACCTGTTTTTTTTTGGCCCTTTTTTTGGCTTTGTTGCAATGGAATCCGAGATACTTTCATGGATCTTGAACTGCGGTACTTGGCTGCGACATAAGATATTCGTGTTTATTAAACAGGGGATCGATCTGTTTACGAGATAAATTCCTGGTCATACCTGATCACTCGGATCCTCCAGCTCTTTTGATGTCTCGTTTACCTATATACGGCCATCTAGCAGCCTGGAAAGGCGCCGGCCGTTAAGGTGAGATTGATAGTAGGAGGTTTGTAGAGGTGTATAGACAAGCGGAGGGCTTTTGCCTGCAAGTAGCTTACCAGCGGCAGAGTCTGTGAGAATTCGCAAAAGCACCTCACCTCCCCAACAATGCCATGTGTTGATTGTCTAGCAGCAAGACCCTAAGACGGTAGAAAATTAGGTAAACACTTTTGCACCGTCCACTGCATAATGCCGGTTGAGACGCCACGGTCTACTTTTATGACCCAAACTTTAGAACCAGCCTAGTTTGTAAGGTAAATGTGCCCTTAGAAGCGGAAATCTGGAGTCTGTTTAAGGGGCGCGAAGCGCCCGATTGCCGGACTCGAGCTAGACCGCTGACCTTACCAAGCAAGATAGGGTACTCACAGACGGCAGGGAATCGTGGGGATAAAAATTAAAGATATGGAAGGTTCATTATTTTAAAAGCAAATCAAGTTCATTGCTCCACCCAAGTCTAAGGCCCTGTTTGGCACAGCACTATTTAAAAAAATGCCATTTTTCCTGAAAATGACTTTAATGCTGTTTTAAAAAAATGCCATTTTCTCAGAAATAATTGTGTTCAGCACTCCTTGCTCCATCTTTTAGGGTTTCTATATCTGAACAAAAAATATACTAAAAAATAGGTTTACACAAGGTAAACCTAAATATTAATGCCTTTTTTTGCTAATGTGACTGTATTTTCAAAATTTCCCACTAACTATAACTTATTCTTATGGGATATTTGTCAAAATATATATAAGAAACGTGTTTGAAAATAATGCCTTGTAAATTTCTCTTATACTACTTAGAATACCTGTAGAAATATTCATTTTTAATTATTATTGCTCTTATAGAAAGTTCTATTAGTCATCAGATATTTTTTTCTTCTCTATATTACCCTACCTATTAACCTTGCCAAGGTTCCTGCCGATTATATAACTGCTCGCATTTTCAAAATCTTGCAGCACGTCTACGATGTGCCCGACAGCTCAATGTCAGATACAGCTTAATGCCAAATTTGATAAAACTCATGCTCTTAAAATACATTTTGTCAGCCAACCCAAACCCCTCCATAGCTATTCTTTTTCTGCTGCCTTATAGATCTCTTTAGTTCCTGGAAAATTAGTTTCCATTTTTTTTTACATTCACGAATTGCATCTTTTTTTAGCTTTTCAACCTTCCGCTCAGCCGATTCCATACGCTTCTGAGCTTCATCCTCCTCTCTTTTCTTTACTATTGCTTGTGCCTGATGAGCATAAATAACCCCCCTTTTAGACCGACTTCCGGGCACAGTCCTGGCGAAGAGTTTGTACTTGTTCAGCAGATTTTGTTGTTGCTGCGGTTGGTATAGGCTTGAGCACCCACTTGTGCTTGAGCCAGACTACTCTTAATGAATTGGTTTAAATTTCTTTGAAATGTTGATGAAACAGGATCTTGATTGAGAAGGTAAGCAGCATGTCACTGTAGTGAATGTACAGTATGTGGAGTAGCAGCCACTTGAGGAATAATAGGCGGAGGTGTAGTGGAGGGTTATAACTAGGGCCGGGGGGGATGTACATAGTTAGCTGGGAGAGGATAAGCTGTGGGTCATAAGGAATTAGTCCCCTCGTGTGAAAGGCGGAAACAATTGTTGACATCTTAAATGCTGGAGCTCAAATTGACGTGATGGCTGCAAGGAACTCAATTTTTTTGAAATCTGAGTATCCGGTTCGGGTAGCATAATCAATAGCCTCTGCGTGGTACTGTTTTAGAGGCTGGAATACCACAATGTCCAATGGCTGGAGTAGGTGGATCATATGCGGAGGTAGGCAGAACAGTATAATCTTCTTCTCATCACAGTAGGAAATAAATTCCCTTATGCAATGTGACTCATGACCATCTAATAAAAGTACACTATGGGCTCCAGTACTCTGTGGAGCAGAAAAACGATCGAAGTGAGAAATCCACTCCAGAGCTAACCTGTCGTTCGTATAGCCTGTATCGGTGTAACGACCCTACGATAGGTAGCCACAATAACTACCATCTTAGCCCAAATGGTATACCAAGTGGTAACCAGAGATGGTATGGTCTCATATACAAATAGCTGGTAAACAAAGGACAAAGTGTAGGGAATGGTTGAGTAGCCTTGGGTACTCTATTAGGCAGGGTAACCTTTCGGGAGAACATTCACATAAGGTCAAGAGAATTATGGGAATGTTACACGGACCTCCAAGACGACTTTTGTGGTCAACTGGAGGACTTCCGAAGTGGTTAATGGCATAAGAGGACAAAGTTACCCTACCTTGGGAATTTGGTCAAAATGACCATGGACTCCAGTTACCCTACTGAGGAACCCAAGTTACCCTACCTTCACCGGCAAAGTCATCCTAGAACTTAGAGGTCGATTGCCTCACATTCTATGGGCTCTTAGATAATGTTGGGCGAACACGCATCTGCGCGGGGAAGCCCCACGCTAGTGTGAGAATGGCCCGAACATACTATTGAACGTGGGCGGGTTTTGCTAACACCCCCATCTGGCCCCAGCGTTGGGATGGCACATCATAGGCAGATGGCTGTGTAGTTGCTTGTGTGCTAGTTAAAAGAGGTCATTGGAGCAGCTGCCGTAACACCGTATAGGTCGTCGCCGTCCGTCCGACTGAGTGTCGTTCGCAGGATATATAAAGGGAGTATGGGTAACTGCCAAAATAGAAGTCGCCCATATATGGTCTCTCGGGCACCTAGGAGTCTATTCTAACATACGGGTAGTAGTGTAGTCTTCCTAGTGGTACTCAGGTAGTCTCAGAAGGCCAGGGTGTTTTCGAGACAAATGCCTCAGTAACCAGCCCGGGCCTTCTCCCCTTGATTTGTAGTATTACTATGTGTTGTTATTGGACTCTAGAGGTATGTGTCACAAATCGTGACTAAGCAAGGCAGATTTCACATGACTAATAGTTATTAGTCATAAGGTATGTTTATGTTTCTAGGACTCACGATCATGAGTCATATATGTTTACGTTTCACGCTATGCAGTCAGTTGACTCATAGTTCTCACATGACTCGCACTTGCGTGTCATCGTTATGTTATGATTGGCCGACGCTTCCATGACTCACGATTGTGAGTCATAATGATGTAATGACTTTCGCGCGTGACTCACATTATGAGTCACGAGTCTCACGCAGGTGACACGCTTTGCGGACCTGACATGTTTTATGTTTTATGATTGGTTTAGGGCATGTTGCGCAGTGACTCATAGGAGTCATCTGATGGATTTCGGGCATGGCTCATTATGAGTCATAGGACTGTGTGACTCAAGTTATGAGTCACCAGGGTTAGGGTTGTGGGCGTGAAGAGTCTATAAGTAGGGGACTCAGTCACAGTAGTTAGACATCCTCCGTCTCCGCTACACCTCCGGCGATTGAAATCTCAACACCACGAGAAATCATCGTCACTTCCATCCACCCCCCTCTCCTCAGACACGCCACATTGCCTCTGTCTGA
>Ga0307509_10002582_pt1 | contig 29064 bp, 21 predicted proteins | sample 10_EM_MG_FD_202245 | JGI IMG/M metagenome (GOLD analysis project Ga0307509, IMG submission 202245) | Populus trichocarpa ectomycorrhiza microbial communities from riparian zone in the Pacific Northwest, United States - 10_EM | ecosystem: Host-associated > Plants > Roots > Unclassified | place...
TTTTTTTAATATTAAGCTGGTTAGAATTTAATTTTGTAATAAAGCTTCATCATGTGGGGAAAGTATTGTAACTTTCCTCATAAAACACTGTGGATTGCTAGAGTGTCTCTCAATATGGTTTTTTTTTCTTATGATTTTTTCAAAATTATCTTTGTCAATTTTATTTTTTTAATATTGAGCTGGTTGAGAATTACAATTACAAGTCATTACAAATAAGGCTAAATCATGTGGGGAAGCACTGTAGCTTTCATTACAAAACACTATAAATTGCTACAGTATTTCCACATGGTTTTTTTTCATGTTTTTTTTTGTATTTTTTTTTTCTAAAATTATCTCTGTCGATTTTATTCTTTTAATATTGAGCTTATTGAGAATTTAGTTTTGTAATTTTTTTTCTTTAAAACACTGTAAATTGTTGCAGTGTTTTCCCATATGATTTTTTCCAAAATTATCTTTGTTGATTTTTTTTTTGAATATTAAGTTGGTTAAGAATTATAATTACAATAAAGCTAAATCATATGGGAAAAGCGTTGTAGTTTTTCTCACAAAACACTGTGAATTGCTACAGTATTTGTCTAAATGGTTTTTTTTATGATTTTTTTTTATAATTATATTTGTCGATTTTATCGGAGAAAGCACTATAGTTTTCCTCACAAAACATTGTCAAATGTTACAACGTTTTTCCTCATGGGTTTTTTTCCTTCCAAAATTATCTTTGTTTGTTTTTTTTTAATATTAAGTTGGTAGAGAATTTAGCTTTGTAATTTTTTTTGCTTTTTATTAACAGAAAAGCTAAATCATGTGGTGAAAACACTGTATCTTTCCTCACAAAACACTGTGGATTGTTACAAATTATTTTGTTCGGTCTCTAAGTTTTTGATAACCAACATAATTTTTTTTTTGTTATGAAATATTGGCTTCATCATATCTTTAATTTTTATTATTTATCTAGCGTTGATTTATAATTATAATACTGTTAAATACATTTGTTTTATAAACATGTTGCAGCACGCGGAGCGGTATCGTTTATATTAAACAAAGAGAAGCCGCCCTCTTTGTCAATGGAAATTCTCGTGACAATTGTCTAACGTCGAAGATCCGATAAGAATGGTCACCCGACGTCACCATCATGTAAAACCAAGATATGGTGAGGAAGGAATAAAAAGACCAGTTTTGTCATGGATGCTGAGTGTGCTCAACTACTTCCATTTCATCAAGTGATCAAAGCTGTCTATCACCACTTAAATTCCATTTCTACAAATATCTCTAGACACTCCACCTAGTCGTGATGCACTACATCGATCGTGGTCTGGAGAAAAAAAAAATTAAAAGTAAAAAAACATACCTAGATACTTGAAAAAAAGTAAAACATTTCACCCGCCATCATGGAACTAGTCTTGATGCACTACACCGTTGTTCGGAGTAAAAAAAAATTAAAATGCAAAAAAGATGTCTAGATATTGATATACTGATGACATGTTTTTTTAAAATAGATTTTAATCATAAATTGAACAATATTTTTAATTAATATTGAGATGAAAAACATTTGATCTACTTAATTTAGGTTGATCTGTGAAATTCAAGGGAATAATCTAAAAAAACAAAAGAAATTGAAAGCTCAATCTCGAATTAACTTAATGTTGAAGGATAAAATTAGTAAAAAAATAGCATTTAATTAAAAAAACTAAATGAACTCGAGTTAACCAAGTAAACTCGCGATACAAGTCATGCACGTCATCGCATTCAATAAATTTTTTTTTATCATAGAGATTATTCTTCATTTAATTATACGAAGATAAAACGCATAATAATTTTTTTGTATGAAATATTTTTTTTAAAGTAAAAAAACCATGACAGGAACGTGGTGCCGAGATAACAAAAGTAGATAATTAATCATAAAAGGTGAAATTGTATTCTTTTAGGTTTGAGTTTTTAAAAAATAAATCATCAATAACAAAGGATGAAATTGTATTTTTTTAATTGAAGGGTAGAAAAAGCATTAAACAAAAAAAATAATAATAGCCCAAATATTGCGGATTAACTCGTTAAACCTGCAACCTGGTTTATGGATTCAATTGGGTTCAATAATTTTTTTTTATCAATTTTTTAATCTAAATATTAAAAAGAAAAAAAAATTAGGAGTCCAGATACGTGGGCCTAGTGGCCCCATGTGCATGGGCATTAAAAAAAAACAGATTAGACGTGTGGGCCTTCCAACCATCCGCGCACCCAAGTCTATCTTTATTTTTTTAAAGGGACAGACTACTTGTCATCCACTCTATTTTTTTCTTATAAAAAAATCATCAAATAACGCGTCGTTTGCTTTCTGCAGAATCCAGTGAAGGTTGTTGGAAAAACGAGGTCTTGGTTTTTTTTGCTTAGAAACCTATTTTCAACATCTAGAAAACACCTTAAGCATCTTGATAAACTTATCTATAACCTCAAAAAACCTAAAAATAGCTCAAAAATCTAAAATTAACTTGAACCCCAAAACATTCATGCGGCCAAATCTACCTCCTCGAGCAAGGAGAAGGAAAAAAACACCTAGATGAAACTAGCTTAGTGAAAAAGATCAAAATAAATTTTTCAAATGAATTTCGAAGCTACCACCTATTTTACCTGTCATTTTCACTTTGGTCCTCTGACTTTCAATCCAACCTTTGCAATTAGGTGCTAATTTAAGCTTAAAATGGCTCCTTTGTGCAAAAAAAAACAAAATTGAAAGATTAGAAAAAATTAAATATTCCAATCCACAGTTAATTGTTAGAGAGTGAACAGTAAAAAATGTTACAGTGAAAATGCCTTATAGCTTAGGTTCTTTTAATTGGTGAGGTTATTGTAAAACCCCCCCACTTATCTAGACATATCTAAGATTGAGGACCAGGCATTAATGAGTTTTAAGATCACGAACACCAACAAAACAAATCCCATGTAATGATATGAGAATCATTCGATACTTAGGTTAGTAAATTTGCATAAAAAACATAACTTTAAAGACAAGTATGTGTTGTGTTTGTGATAATTGAATGAAGAAGATGATAAATATAGGTGCTGTAAAACATTGTAGGTATGTGTGTGTAATAAACAAAATCTTTATTTACTTGATGTTTTACAAGGGTTTTTAAACCCATGAAACACGTTTGCTTGCATGGAAGGAGAGGTGGAAATAGTAAAGTATTGTCTGACCTAATTTATGAGTAATTATCTGAAACAATAACCCATAATGTATTGTGGTTTTTCTATTAATTTGAGAAAGGAGGGTGACAAGTGAGTCATGCTTTGATAAAAACATGCCTTAAAGTCGTTTTATAGATCTATCTATAATAAAATGATACATTAGTATCACTCGACATTTAACGCTGAGTGTTAATTATATAAAGTAGGTAAAGATGGATGAACCTAGACTCGGTATATCTTAAAGCTACCCTGCTAGATTTGGGATGTCTCGAATCCAACTATGAGGCTACTAGGTTAACTGAATTAGCATGAAGGTCATACTAGTTGGGCCAACTATGCTACCTTAAAGATCACAGTAGTTGACTTAACTAGATTACTTAGTGCCCAAATCCAACTAGTTAATTATGTCCTGACATGGAAAGTTTGGATGAAATAATTAACCCATTAGGTCTTGGGCTAATGTCCATGACGGGTCATACTTTGAGCCAAGGTTAGGTGAGGGGCGAGGCATACCTAGGACGATAAGTGGGTCATGCTCCTAATATTTGATAGTTTTTTTTATTTATTATTATTGATTGATAAAGAAAGATGACAAATGGGTCATGCTCCGGCATAAGCATGTCTTAACACCATTCTTTGAGACCTTCTATGGTAAAGGATCATGTTAGTGTCACTCAATATTTAATAATGAGTATTAAATATTTAGAAAGCAAGTAAGAATAAATGAACTTGGACACGATGTATTCAGATATAACACCCTTAGATGTGAGATGCTCCAAACTCAACCATGGACATGCTAGGTCAACTGAACTATCTCGAAGATCATGCTAGTCAGGTTAGATGGGTTATCTCAAAGGTCGTGCTGACAAACTATCAAGTGTCCTGATCCAGGTGGTTAATCATATCTAAGCATTGGGAGCTTGAATGAAACAATTGACCCACCATGTTTCGGTCCGGTGTTCATGATGGGTCGTGCCTCGAGCTAGGGCCAGGTGAGGGGCGGGGTGTACATTGGCCCAATCCGGAGCCCAATGACTATATATGCGGGCTAAGCTGAAATGCAAGGATGTTAAAGTTTGGATCCGTAAGTAGCCCGAAGATATATAGTTGGATTTCTTTTGTTTTCCGGTAAAATGATGTCCCTTTGAGATAAAGCAAAAGAAGGCGTGAAACGTATTGGGATGGTCCATGAAAACAAAAGCTCGTGGCAAATGACCTTTATTCTAAAGAGCACCTCACCTACTACCGAGCATCATACCTCAGAGGCCATCATTGTAAGCTTCGTGTCTTCTACAAGATTTGTTTATATCTCAGTTTTAATTCGTTTTGTATTCCTTCACTACATGCCAAACAAATTATAGTGTTGAAAAACCTAATTATAATTTATTCGGGCATCCAAAGTAATGCCCGAATAATTAAACTTCATGTAATTCTTTGTTTGCACATGCTAGCATGAGGGCATACGAGTTACACATTGCTGTTTTTTTTTAAGATTCAAATCTTAATAGTCAAGAAGGGATGTTCTGTCTTCAACCATTACGTTTTCACCTCATAACACCCTGTAAGATAGAAAAGAAAAAAAAGGAAACTAGCCCAGGACTCCTAACTGCCTAAAAAAAGAAGACTCGAAACAAAAAACGATCAGTAATTGATCCAGAAAACACCCTCCCCTGTAAAGCAAGAGAGGGCCTAGAACTAGAATTTGAATCTCGCCTCCATTGCTTTAACAAAATAAAAGAAAATGTAGAAAGAAGCAAGGGGCTTAACTGCTGTAATTTTATATGATTCGACACCGTTGATAGTGGCATGAACGCTTCTTCCTTCTGTAATCATGACAAGTTGCAGGTCCATTATCTCAGTCAAAATAAAATGCTTTTCATTTCTTAATCATCCATGATCTAAACTAGTTATAAGTACAATTTTTTTCAAGGATATCTGTTCCTTAAAGTCCCATAAAGTATGCTGTTCAAATTAATCATGCAAGCACTGCCTAGGCCCTGTCCCACAACCCAACTTTCTGTAGCTCGTGGAGGCATACACCAGCTTTAACTGCTCAATCACTTGTGTTCCCTTTAATCCATTCGAAGGCGTGCACTTTCGAAGGATAAAGGAAGATTGCAATTGTATTTTTATTCTATGCTATAATGACCACAATGAGCTCAAGCTGTGATCAACTTTAAGTCAGCAACCCTTCTTTACTTGCTTATATAAGATAATCTTCAAGCTACTCCTTTTCCAGCCTAAAAATTTGCTCTCATTTTCATTTTATTCTATGTCGCTTCTCTTCCAATCAGTTTTTGTTTCTATGAATAACAAATAGTTCATCTTCAGCTTTTTCTAGCCAAAGTATTTTTCCACTGTTTTACAATTTACAGCCACCATGATCTTTAGGATATCTTTGCTGTTGCTGGCCTTCATGGCTGCAAAAGCAAGTGCTGCTTCAATTGACAAGCAGACATATATAATTCACATGGACAAAAACAAGATGCCTGCCTTATATGACTTTCTCGGCAATTCCAGGCAGTGGTATGAATCAGTAATTGATTCCATCACCCAATTCTCATCCCAAGAACATGAAGAGGAGCATGAAACAGGATTTCCTCAGCTTCTCTACACCTACGAAACAGTGACTTCTGGTTTCGCTGCGAAACTCTCCACCAAACAAGTTGAGGCCTTGAGCCGAGTCGATGGCTTTCTCTCTGCCATTCCTGATGGAATGCTGACTCTCCACACCACACACACCCCTCGGTTCCTTGGACTGCAAAGTGGAAAGGGACTATGGAATGCTCAAAATCTGGCTTCAGATGTGATAGTTGGCATTCTTGATACTGGAATCTGGCCTGAACATGTTAGCTTCCAAGACTCGGGCATGTCTGCAGTACCCTTGAAATGGAAAGGCAAATGCGAGAGTGGCACAAAGTTTTCACCATCAAATTGCAACAAGAAGCTGATTGGTGCAAGAGCCTTCTTCAAAGGGTACGAGTCTATTGTAGGAAGAATTAATGAAACAATTGATTATCGATCCCCTCGGGACTCACAAGGCCATGGAACACATACTGCAGCAACTGCTGCCGGTAACCTTGTAGACGAAGCAAGCTTTTATGGATTGGCAAACGGTTCGGCAGCTGGAATGAAGTACACAGCAAGAATTGCCGCTTACAAAGTCTGCTGGACATCAGGTTGTACCAACACCGATTTATTGGCTGCCATAGACCAAGCTGTTGCTGATGGGGTTGATGTGTTATCACTCTCTTTAGGGGGTTCTGCAAAGCCTTTTTATAGTGATAGCGTTGCTATAGCGTCATTTGGGGCAATCCAAAAGGGGGTTTTTGTTTCTTGCTCTGCTGGCAATTCAGGTCCATCTATCTCCTCAGTTGACAACAATGCTCCATGGATCATGACAGTAGCTGCTAGCTACACCGACCGAAGGTTTCCAACAACTGTCAAGCTTGGAAATGGACAAACTTTTGAAGGGGCATCTCTATATACAGGCAAGGCAACAGCACAGTTACCACTAGTGTATGCAGGGACTGCAGGTGGCGAAGGAGCTGAGTATTGTATAATTGGGTCGCTGAAGAAAAAGTTGGTGAAAGGCAAAATGGTTGTTTGCAAGAGGGGAATGAATGGCCGAGCCGAAAAAGGAGAGCAAGTGAAATTGGCAGGAGGGACAGGAATGCTTTTAATCAATACAGAAACTGGAGGGGAAGAGCTTTTCGCAGACGCTCACTTTCTGCCGGCAACTTCTTTAGGAGCCTCAGCAGGTATAGCTGTCAAAGAGTATATGAACTCAACTAAAAGGGCAACTGCTTCGATTGCCTTCAAAGGGACAGTGTATGGTAATCCTGCACCAATGTTGGCTGCATTTTCATCCAGAGGACCTAGTTCAGTGGGACCAGATGTGATCAAGCCAGATGTGACTGCACCAGGGGTGAACATTTTAGCAGCGTGGCCACCAATGACTAGCCCAACTCTACTTAAAAGCGACAAAAGAAGCGTATTGTTCAATGTAATTTCAGGCACTTCAATGTCCTGCCCTCATGTTAGTGGTCTAGCTGCACTACTTAAGTCAGTCCATAAAACATGGTCACCAGCAGCAATCAAATCAGCACTAATGACAACAGCTTATGTTACAGACAACAGGGGATCTCCAATTGCAGATGCTGGGTCCAGCAACTCTGCATCAGCTACCCCTTTTGCATTTGGCTCGGGCCATGTTGATCCAGAGAGTGCTTCAGATCCAGGGTTGATATATGACATTACCATAGAAGACTATTTAAACTATTTTTGCAGCCTAAACTACACATCTTCTCAAATAGCTCAAGTGTCCAGGCGTAATGTCACTTGTCCTGACAATAAAGCTCTCCAGCCCGGTGACCTGAACTACCCTTCTTTTGCAGTGAATTTTGAAGGCAATGCTCGAAATAACAGGGTGAAATACAAGAGAACCCTGACAAATGTCGGGACCCCTTGGAGCACCTATGCAGTAAAAGTGGAAGAACCCAATGGAGTATCAGTGATCCTGGAGCCTAAGAGTTTGAGTTTTGAAAAATTGGGACAGAAACTGAGTTACAATGTGACCTTTGTTAGTTCACGAGGAAAAGGTAGAGAAGGCAGTTCCTCTTTTGGATCTTTAGTTTGGCTGTCAGGAAAATATAGTGTTAGAAGTCCCATAGCAGTGACCTGGCAGTAGTTTCAGGACTGCAGAATAAGAAAACAAAGTTGTTTTAGGTGCAGACTGCAGACCAGACAGAAAAAAAATCCAGAAAGTGGAAGTTTCCAGTTCAAATCCTATGTAATGTCGTTAAAGATTACTTGGAAACTTCTTTTATTTGCTAAAGAATAAAACAAAGATCCTTGACCATCAGGTGGGCTCTAATTTTCCAACGAATCAGAGCATGTCTTTCTTTTCTAGACTCTTTCAAACCCCATAATTTTATCACTTAGCTTCTGAATCTTTTAAAATCAAAATCAAAATAACTACCAAGGAAAAATTCAATTTTCCCAGCCAAAAGTCTGTGGTCTCTGCATAGAAACAAAGACTCGAAAACTCATCTAGAATCCTGTGCATTCTATCTGAAAACCTCCTGGTAATGTAGGCAAAAGCAAAAGTCAACAGTTGAAGATTTCCAAAAAAACAAAAACTGGAGCCTTCTTGGTTATTTCAAGCCAATAAAAGAAAGAAAGTCAATTGCTCACTTTTGGTTGCAAAATATAGGTAAAGGTACTATTATTCTAAAAACTTTATTTATTTCAAGCCTCGATGGACAGGATGGAAAAGACAATCCCTGTCGATGACCTCAATTCCACCTGGCAAAGCCAGAATCGGAGAAAGGACATGCTGCCCTGCCTGCTACCATTTTTCTTTTCTTTTCTTTTTTTTAAGGTGAAAGCTGTTGTCTTGTCACATTAGTATCACTATTATGATGCTCCGAAGAAAATATATTTCTTGCTGTTGAAAACTCTAAATGCAGACAGGTCTCAGATGTTGAATTTCACTATATCATCAGATCCTTATTTTATTTCATGATAACGTAAGACACTTTAGGGTAAATTACAACCTTAAATCTATATTTCTAACAAATTACTACATTAGTCCCTTTGGTTCAAAAAGTTCCGCATACAATCCTTATAAATTACAACCTTCTATTGGTTATCAGACCTATAATTTTAGGTATTAATTTAAAAGATTTTTGGTCAAAGGATTAAACATATGATTTTGGACTCCAAATGGACTAACTTATTGTTGTTTCTTGGAAACAAGGATTAACTTATAATTTACTTTAAGCTTGATAGAAATTCAAAGGAAACCTTGCGTGTTAGGGTAAATGTCATAATAAATATAAAAGAATCCATAAAGTATTTTTAAAAGAAAAATTGAAAAATAATATGATGGTGTGCTTATGTAAACATTGACATTTGCCCAATATAAATTTTCCATGTGGTAATTGCCAGATTTTCTCAGTTATTTGGATCTTTACCAAAAATTAGGACAGCGTCCTCGTAACCTGAAAACGCCGGCCATTGTCAGCGTGATAAAATTTTCTTTTTTTAGCACTTCCAGTTCCTGTTTTTCTTTCTTGTTCTTGTTGTTCTCCTTCTTCTTCATTGAAGATTACAAGAAACTCTTTCACATAAGTTCTAAAAAGGTGATTCATTTTCTCTTTTTGCCTCATTGTTCCTAGCAAGTTTGAGATTTTTCCCCTCCCTTTTCTTGTTCAGGGGATTGTCCATTGAATCTGATCAAGAAAAGGGGAAAAAATGAATCTTCGAGGGGTTTTTTTTGCATGTTTTGGTTGAGTTTATGAGCAATTTTTACCGTTATAAAGAATCACAAAAGAGTTTTCTTTTGATGTTTTCCTGTTGAAAAAATGGATAATAATTATGGTTCTTCATACCCTTACAACAATCCATATCCATACCCTCACCAACCTCCTCCGCCTCCAAGTTATGGGTATCCACCATCCGATCCATACTACTCTCCTCAGCCCTACCCCTATGGACCATACCCTCCTTATGGTGCTTACCAATATCCGCCACCTCCATCTGCATACACAGCAACACCGCCACATTCAATTACTCATTCAGGCTCTGTAGATTATTCCCACCAAAAACCTTCAGCACCATATCCAACAAGCCATTCGGGGCCTTTAGACTATTCTCACCACCTACAACCATCACCACATCCAACAACAGATTCAGGACCTTTAGGTTTTAACCGCCTCCATTCTGGTCCTTTAACTTATTCATCACCATCATCACCATATGCTGAATATCCACCAGCTCCACATGTTTCAAACTCAATCCTCCAAAATAATGGAAGTTTTCATAATTACCCTTATGTTCAATCTCAATCGAGCCAATATCCTTCCCCTGATAGCATTTCACAAGCACCCTCCAGGGATGATAGCTTTTCCGATCATCATAGACAAGATAGTTCTTCATCTTTAGGAATTGGATCATCATCATCAAATCCTGATAAAGTTGATGCCGCTGTTATTGGTACTTCTTCTGCTTATCCACCTTTGGATGATTTAGTAAGTAATATGCATTTGAATGATAGGAATAATCACCCTACTGCGCCTGCATCCCCACCAGCACCTTCAGTGCCTCCAGTGCCTGATTCCCCTCAAAGCTATCAGGGCTCTAGTTTTGGATATGGTCCCCCACGTGAATTCTATGGTTTTCCTAATGACTCGTTTTCAAGTAACTGGGAGGAAAATTATGCGAGCAAAGTTGATTCTTCTGGTCACTATCCTGGTTCTGCTTATGCACATACATCCTCCTTTAACGGATCAAAGCATGGCCAGGGTATGGAGATTGTGCCAGTGTCAGGTGGTAAAGGGTCTTTGAGGGTTTTGCTATTGCATGGGAATTTGGACATTTGTGTTTATGATGCAAAGAATCTCCCAAACATGGACATGTTCCACAAGACTTTAGGTGATATGTTCAACAAATACACTGGAATTGTAAGTAGCAAGATTGAAGGACAAGCGTTCACCAAGATTACCAGTGATCCTTATGTTTCGATTTCGGTGGCTGATGCTGTGATTGGGAGGACTTTTGTGATTAGCAATAGCGAGAATCCTGTATGGATGCAACAATTTTATGTTCCTGTTGCACATCGCGCTGCAGAAGTGCATTTTGTTGTCAAGGACAATGATGTTGTGGGATCGCAGTTGATAGGAGTTGTGGCAATTCCAGTTGAACATATATGTTCAGGGGAAAGAATTGAGGGGGTTTACCCTATTTTGAATAACAATGGTAAACAGTGTAAGCCTGGTGCTGCATTGAGAATTTCAATTCAGTACATACCCATGGAGCAACTAAGCGTTTATCGCCATGGTGTTGGTGCTGGTCCTGATTATCATGGTGTGCCAGGCACCTATTTTCCTCTTAGGAAAGGTGGAACAGTTACTCTTTATCAAGATGCCCATGTTCCGGACGGGCGCCTTCCAAATGTGCAACTTGATGACGGGGTGCCTTATCTGCACGGAAAATGCTGGCAAGATATCTTTGATGCTATACGACAAGCCCGGCGCTTAATTTACATTACTGGGTGGTCTGTGTGGCACAAAGTTACTCTGGTTCGGGATGGTGGTCAGCATTCAGGTGTCACCCTCGGGGATCTTCTGAGGTCCAAGTCCCAGGAAGGTGTAAGAGTGCTGCTTCTTGTTTGGGATGATCCTACTTCAAGGAGTGTCTTGGGATACAAAACGGTGAGAATCTTACCTACATATAATTGTATAATTGCAGTTTTCTACTGTAGTTTGTGGTCAGATACATGTCCTTGGAACTACCACCTTTTCATCTCTGCAAACCTTCACAAATTGTGGGCCTATATGTGAGTAGTTTTGCAAATTTGATTTCTGCTTGCATATCTGATTATTATTGCTATTATGAAAACTGTTGCTTCTGTTGTCAGTTGTGTCTTCTTGCATTCGTTATGATCTATGTACTTTCTGTCTGGGCTCGAGTAGAGCATAAGCCTTCCGTCTAATGATCCACGATTTCAAGGAAATGCCCTGCTAAATCCTCAAACTGTTCATCTTAAATTATGCTACCTGTGGTTATGTACTTTCAATTTCAACTGGAGAGCTTCTTAACTCTTCCACTAAACCTCTCTAAAATGCAGGATGGGATTATGGCAACCCATGATGAGGAAACTCGCCGTTTTTTCAAACACTCATCTGTTCAAGTGCTTCTTTGTCCTCGCAATGCTGGGAAAAAACATAGCTGGGTCAAGCAAAGGGTTAGTTATCCCAAATTACAACTGTTCTTGAGCTGTGTTATTGCTTTGAAGCAGTGTTTAGTGCCTGGCGAGTGACAAACATCTTTGATATGTTGAGCCTGTCAGTTTACCTACCATAACAAGAGCATTTATTATGATTGGTCATTGGTTTAAGTGCTAAAAGAATTCTCTTACATATAATTCTTTTATTGCAGAATGTAATTGCTAAGTATAAACCTTAACTGAATTGAGCGTACTCCAGGCCAGCAGCCCTGCAGTAACTAATTCAGTATCACAAGCTGATCATTGCTCACTTTTTTGCTAATAGTAGTTAGAAAATCTGTAGCATAGATATTCTTTCTTCTTGCTGCTCCTCCATGTTGTTAAAAGGAATTTGTCTGAAATTTGTTGTCATGTTACCTTTTCTTTTCCTTCTTTCTTTGTTTTTTTTTTTTTTTTGCTCAGTGAGGTGAAGCAGGAGACATGTGTCAATCGGCAATACCTGAGAGCATTCTTTCTCATTCCAGCAAGTTTTCTTTTTTAGTATTGGAGTGGAAATTTTAACCGAATTTCCTCTGCTGTTTCAAATTATCAGGAGGTCGGAACAATTTATACACATCACCAGAAAACTGTGATTGTAGATGCTGATGCTGGCAATAATAGAAGAAAAATCATAGCTTTTGTTGGTGGACTTGATTTATGTGATGGTCGATATGATACTCCAGATCATCCTCTATTTAGGACGCTGCAAAATGTGCACAAAGATGACTATCACAACCCTACTTTCACTGTAAGTCTTAAATTTTACCTCTGCTGTTGTTCACTTGTGATTGGTTATATGATTCAGTTGTAGAAGTGCTATTTGGCATGTTATTGATGATATAAAAGATAAGCAGACATAATCTTCTTGCTTAGAGTTGACTTTTAGAAGTAATGAAATCATTGTCTTCTTTCCTTAATTATGTAGTTGTTTAAATACTGAGCAGGGTAGTGTCGCAAATTGCCCAAGAGAACCGTGGCATGACTTGCACAGCAGAATAGATGGTCCAGCAGCATATGATGTTCTAACTAACTTTGAGGAGCGTTGGATGAAGGCTGCAAAACCTAAGGGGCTTAAAAAACTAAAAACATCATATGATGATGCTTTACTCAGGATAGACAGAATTCCAGACATTATAGGTGTTTTCGAGACTCCTGTTAGTGAGGACGATCCTGAAGCTTGGCATGTTCAGGTAATTTGTCCAAGCCTGCTCAAGGATCATGCACTGTGATGGGAAGGGGTTATTTTGGTCGTAGAGCTGAATATAGTTTGCTGTAATGAAATTGCATTTGACTTTGCCTTTTCTAAACCACAGATTTTTCGATCAATTGATTCAAACTCCGTGAAAGACTTCCCAAAGGATCCAAAGGATGCCACAAAAAAGGTGAGATGGTTATTGTAATTATTATTTTGACAAGTAAAAAATCAAGATAAGAGAATATTTGGCAACCGGTTGCCCATTGTTTCTCTATTGAGCATGTGCAAGGGGGAGGTGTTTGTGTTTTCATGGCTACGTGTGGAAGTTGACTGACTATTCTGTTGTAACAGAACCTGGTGTGTGGAAAGAATGTACTCATTGACATGAGCATACATACAGCATATGTGATGGCCATCCGTGCTGCCCAGCATTTTATTTACATAGAGAACCAGTATTTCATTGGGTCTTCGTACAACTGGAGTTCATATAAAGATTTAGGTGAGGAACCTCTTATCTGATTTTATGAAAAAAATCATGTTAAGGCAGGCTGCTTTGAAGACTGCATTTCATTGCCTTCCCTGTTTTCTAGTCAACATGGAAAGCACGAACTTTGCAGTTTTGAAACAAAGATTGTACTCAGTTTTGTTGGAGTAAAGATGTAATGGTACCTGAATTCCTCTCATTGTTCATTAATTTTTCATTCCCTTCTTTAACCAAAATACTGCAAAAGAATTGGGCAAATAGGTTACTGGGGCACAATTGTGAAGGGTGGAGAAATTGAAGGTGCTTTAAAAAAGGAAAGGTTAGTGATAAAGTAACATGGGAGAGTATGTAGCACGATTAAGAAACAGACTATCCAAAAGAATTATAGGAAATACGATTAGTGGAAGTCTTAACCTTGATTAAAGAATGCTGAAGAAGGATAGAGGAATTAAAAGGAACAACAATATCTAAACAGAAATCTCAATCAAATAAGAAACTAAAAGAAAGAAAGCAACTAAAACAATATCCTGGATCCTTCTGTCGTTGTGCCAGAAGAGAAGTTGTACTTTTTTTTCTTTTATTGGGTGTCCCTCACAAGTTTAAGGTAGAGAATTGACTTTTTTGTACAGTTTATGTGTGCAATGTGGTGTTAGTTGATTTCATACTTGCTACTTTTTCACAACAAAAATTCTCCATGTATTGTTCTTTTCTGGGGTATCTCAGTATCTCAACTAGATGGACTATTGCTGTAAAGAGCTGTTTTCTATAGTTCCAGCAAAAAAATTTATTTAGATACTGAACTGTTGTCATGTTGCCTTCTTGCAGGGGCTAATAATTTGATTCCTATGGAAATCGCACTAAAGATTGCCAATAAAATCAGAGCACATGAGAGATTTGCTGCCTACATTGTTGTTCCGATGTGGCCAGAGGGTGTTCCAACTGGTGCTGCTACACAAAGGATTTTGTTTTGGCAGGTAGGTTCCAGCTACAGATTTGGTAGTCGAAACCTTTGTTTTGTTAGGAATGGCCATTTGCCCTTTCTTGTGCTTTACTAGTCAGCATGATTGATGTCTTTAAAAGAAAATCTGAACAGGTAAAAGTTTGTGGATACTAATAAAAGTTTTTACCCGGTCCTAATTCACTGGTAGAGATCTGTTTTTTCATGGGGAAAGATGACAAGCAAGTGATATCAATGATAAAGTAGTATTCACTTTGTAAATACGAAAAAATTTTATAGAAAAAATCAGTTCGTAAAAAAGCTGTTGTTACAGCTTGTTAGGGGATTGCATCATGTTATTGGGGTAGAACATGACCTAAAATCTATAAACAAACCTACTCTAACTTGTTGGTTATAAAAAGTTAACAGCTCGGAACTAATTTGCCTAGTTTATTTATCTGTATATGTTTTCTACTTGCTAGCTATTTGCATCATCCAATAAAATATTAAATAGCTTAACTTTTTGTCGTTTCATATTTTACTCTTTTGAGTTTCTAGACCCAAGAACTGGAAAGCCAAATGGAACTAAGATTTGTCATGCAACAGAAAAGTCTGCACTAAATGGTGGTATTATGTTATGTTAATCTGGGAATGTTGATAATTGCTGCAGCATAAAACGATGCAAATGATGTACGAGACTATTTACAAGGCTCTAGTGGAGGTCGGACTTGAGGAAGCATTCTCACCGCAGGATTTCTTGAACTTCTTCTGTCTTGGTAATCGTGAATCTGTAGATGGATTTAATTCTTCATGCATGCCAAGTCCCCCAAGTTCACACACTCCTCAGGTATCTTCATTCTTGAACTCGGTTGTTTCATTCATGCAATGTATTTTGCAGTTATTCGGAAAATGAGAAACCTCTGATGCAAAATGACGTCCTTGAATCCTGTTATCCTAGAAAATTTGAATTTCATACTTGGATACCTCAACTCTATTTTTAACACACAGCCGGAGAATTTGCTGCAATTTGATGATTTTGATACCTTTTATTTTATTTTCTTATTTGTTTCTGTATGAGCAGGGTCAGATATTGGTTCATTTGAGACCATCTAAATTTTTCAGATTCTCTCCATCCTTTTCTCTCCTTAATAATGTGCTGTATTGTGGCATTTCCAGGCACTTAGTCGGAAAAGCCGGCGGTTCATGATTTATGTTCATTCAAAAGGGATGATAGTTGATGATGAGTATGTAATACTGGGATCTGCGAACATAAATCAGCGTTCCATGGAGGGCACTAGAGACACTGAGATTGCAATGGGAGCCTACCAACCTCAACATACCTGGGCAAGAAAACAATCTAATCCACTTGGACAGGTAACCTTCATCGAGATAATATGAAAACCACATCTGTTTCTGTCACAGTTGAAAACAGAAACTCAATATGACAATTGATTCACAAGAAAAAGGATTCTCTGCTTGAAAAATGGAGAATTACTTGAAAAAAAAAAAAACTAGTTTAGAAGAACAACAATAATGATTTGATGGCATTATAGTGCAACACAGCATTGAAATAGTGAAGCAATGTCTGCGGTTGTGTAAAAGCTGAAGAATTATTTATGGTGCTTGAAGAGTTGTTTTTGTCTGATTATGGTTGAATGAATAAATTAAATATGAAAAACAAAATATGAAAATTAATACGAGGAAACTTTTTTTGAAAGAAAATGTGAATTAGAAAATATCAAAGAATCTGAACTGTTGTGCCACTTGACTGTAGAACCAGTTTTTTGTCAGTCATTCCTGTCAACAATGACAGTCATGCATGAAAAGTTGACATGAGAGATGGAGATTTTATTTGTTTATCCTTCATCCTTGCCTCAGGATGCAGTTAAAAAACCTACATATTTTATTTAATATTGGAAACTCTGAAATTTCTTGTATTTGCTAACTGACTTGCTGTTTCTTGAACAAAATGCTTCCTTTTTAGATCCATGGATATCGGATGTCTCTCTGGGCAGAGCATACTGGAGTTATTGAGGACTGCTTTACAAAACCAGAGAGTCTTGAATGTGTTAGGAGAATTAAAGCAATGGGGGAGATGAATTGGAAACAATTCGCCTCTGAGGAGATATCAGAGATGACAGGGCACCTGCTAAAGTACCCAGTTGAAGTTGATCGGAAGGGCAAGGTGAGGCCTATTCCTGGATCTGAGACTTTCCCAGATGTGGGAGGAAATATAATAGGTTCGTTTCTTGCAATTCAGGAGAATCTGACCATCTAAATAAATCTGTAATGTCAGGTTTCCACTGGCTATTAGATCAAAAAGGATGAATATACATATAGGATAGTGATTCAAGCACAGAGTTTTGAAATATACCCATCTTTACTTGTTAAAAAGCCAATGATAATATATGTTCACCCTCGCTCTATTTTGGGGGCATAAACATGATTAATTTCACAAAACCCATGATATGAAGGATGCTATTCATTGTACATCTTCAAGAAAATTATTCCTTCTTGTGCCGAAGTCTCGATTGAGAATGAAGAGCTTGTATTTTTGTATATTTGTGTAAACACAACTGCTACATAAAGATTTTACGATGAATGTTTAACATCTGGAGATTTTTATTTTATTTGACTGATGTTCGAATTATATTCTTATGGTTGTGCTTGCTGTTTTTGAAAGAGCATGCATAGGAAACTTGCAGATTTCACAAGTGCATTTATTTCCCAGTTAACTTTTGCTTGGGGAGCCTTCAGGCTTTATAAGCTGACACTTCACCCATACTACTTTTAACGTTTGGAAATTCCAGTGCATGGGCAGGAGAATCGAAGAGTTATCGTTCCAGTTGTTTGAAACTGGATGAAAAGCAATATATTTTCCAATTTTCTTTGAAGCCGGTGACCACTAAGATATTACAATTTATGAAACAACGTAGTAAACCTCTTAAGAAAGGCAACGCAATTACGCAAATGAGCTCTAGTACTGAAAACTTTTGGCAGAAACTTTAAGATAACAAGAAGCAAAATCGTGAAGAATACATTTCAATGAGGTTTTCCTTGCTTGTGATCATATTCTAATAACAAAAATCCAAATCCTTCGAAACTGTTCTATAACCTTGGAAGTGGGATTTTCCAGTCCTTGCACAAGCCACAGGTAGCTTGCATATGCAAAGGTTTCTTTCACAGCCTCAAAATCTAGAAAGCGGAAGCGCTCCATGCAGAAACCCAACACCACAAGCAGTGATTATTGAAAGGAACCGGTATGCAGTAGTTACAGAATGTTGAAGACCAAATTTTTAAACCAATTAACCAAGATAGCATCATCATGATACATTAACAAGCACTGCATGCTGAGTCTTTTGATCGATCTCCATTCCGAGACTAAGTCCAGCAAGTTCGGGCACATTGACTGACCCTTGAAGATCCGATTCAGCTATCGCCTGTTTGTTCTTTGAATGCCCCACTCCCTTAAATATGGGTTATTTTCGTTAGTAACACACTGTCGCGACATAAACAGAATCCCATTTTTTTCCCTACCATCTTGGACATGCTTTCTTCGGTGACAGCAACCATGTCTCTCCGAAATCCTGTGTACGGACAGAATTCAGGAGTGCAAGTAGTAGTTGTTTCTAGGTTATCAGCCTGCTTCATGACAATCCTGATTATTGCTGGAGTCTCAAGGTTATGAAGCAAGCTAAAAGGCAATTCAAGAAGTCCAGGTGACAAAAGCGTATCAACAACATCCACCAAACCCTGCGTGGGACATGTCTCTTAAAATGGTAAGCGAGTATCCAAGAAGATCAACCACGGCAGATCGATCCTGTAGGAAGTCCAGTTTCGCCCCGTGAAGCAAAGTCAATGGATCGACTGATTCCTTAAAAACTCCAAAGAGAGACAAAGCAAAATCATGTGGAATAGTTATCTCTTTCAGTCGATCACTCGAAATGTTTGATAACAAATTCAAAAGATATGCTTGGTCGAAACGGGACTGCCACTTGAATCAACTTCCTCTTCGTTTTCAGAATTACAAACATGATATAATTTCGAGAAGAGTTGAGGAAAGTGAATTTCATCCAAACGAATCCTGGAGATAAGCAACTTCAGCCAGTCTTCTTTAAAACCAAGTGGTAAAAAAGCAACCAAGAAACAATCATAAATATATAATTCAAACAGATGGTGATAAGACAATAGAACACTTGAATGAATACAAGAATAATTGTGCAGAAAAAAAATTTACCTAAAGATGCGGTCCGCAGAATTTCAGTCACAATAGGCAACCCTTGAACCCCACAGAGATTCAGAAACTAATTCAGGGCTCTCGTCACAGCAAGCATAAATAATTATACAAATAGGATCACAAGTCTCGCGACTCCGGACTTTTGCAATCATAGGAAACACATGGTGAAACAATCCACCCCAGATAGCGTGCTGGTGTTCTTTCCCAGCCAAAGAAACAATCGCCAAAACTTGTGATACCACAATCTGGAACAGAACAACTGCCAACCCCTTTATGCCTCAAAACAGTTGAAACAACCATATAACTCTATTTCATTCAATGAACGACTTCTGATTGACAGATACTCCTGCACATAGGTTTCTCTGGAGTTTTAGAAAGAGTACAGCATATTCATGGCAGGAAGGGTAATGCCAAGATTGAGTTATAAGCTGAAGGACAACAGATAGAAAATTCTTGGAAGAAAGGTCTGCACGGCCAGCAGCAGTTTTGGAACCTTCAGTAAAAATCTCCAATTTTTCTTCCAACGCAGATGATTCTGAAGCACTGGATACTACTCGAGGAAATCTTCATGTATAGATAATACCTGTGTCGGTACTTCTTCACCCATTGTAGGATCTGACAATAGCTCTGATGCAGGAAACCCCTCTCTCCAATTTGGTTATTTCCAGTTGGTGCTAGTTTTTTGCCTTGCCAAAAAAAAAAAAAAAAAAAAAAAAAAAAACCTCTCTTACATTTAATAGTTCCGATTGCTGTTTGAATGAAAATGCATAAGAGACATTCAGATTTAACTAAATGTATCTATTGCCAATCTTCATTCCCAGGTTTTCTTTTGGACTTTCCCCTGAGGAGCATTCAGTCATTATAAGCTGACATTTCACCATCTTACTTCTAGCATCAGGAAATCCCAACGTATGAACAGGAGAATCAAAGCGTTAACCTTTAAGTTGTTTGAGACTGGAGAAAAGAAAAGAAACGGCAATTGCTTGAACTGGTGTACTGCTTGTTCTTTATAACAGTAGGTGTCCTACAACTTCTTTATGCAGGTGAAGAAAAACCTAATCAGCAAGCTATTGGGAACAATAACTTGGCATAAATTCCACACCTGAAACATAAGATGCGAAAGGAGAGTAGGACTCATTGATAATATCCCATCAATTCCTGCTCCTTCAAAACATGCAGTAAAAGGGAGCAAAATACTCCAGAATTCATACAATATTAAGCATCTCAATAAATGGCAACGGTGATAACCGTTTGAATTCAGTACAGAATCTAGGGTGCCTTTTCTTATACATTACAAGAACAGTATAGAAACTACAGATGATATTAAGATGAAAAATAGTAAAAAGACATTCTAAATATAAAATAAAGAATAGAGAGATGTAGGAAAGCATTAACCCCTACTTTTATGTAACAAAAAAGTAAAATAACTCATTGCTTGAAGTCACTGTAGCGGTCATCGCTGACTGCAATGCTAGGAGCGTTCTGTGTAGGTCAATCTCTATATTAGGTACCAAAAACAATTCTTTTCAAATAAATCAGGGTATAAATATAAAAAATAATATCAAAACAACACACGAGAAGGTATTATCAGGATAGAGTTCTTCAATTTTTTTGCTGCATATGGTCGGAATAGAGATGTCAAATACAGAGTTTATAGCCATTTCTGTAGCATGTGCTAGATCGGGTGGCACTGTTACCACAACAGGAACGCTAAATAGCAGGGACGTAGCCGATTTGTGAGCAGAGACAATGGCTTAACTTATTATAACATCGAACCAAGTTGCAATGAAAGGATTAATAAAGAAACTTTACAGGCAATCGCCATATCTATATCGCATTAAGTTAACAACAAAGCAAAAGGAACCTTGTCATAAGAATTTAAATCCTGGCCTAAACTAATTATCTTTTACATTTGTGGATAAAAACTAAATATCCCTAGTCATCTTATACATGGAAATTTCAGAGAGAGTAGTAGAATACCAAAGATAAGGAGTGCAGATGGATTCTAGACTGAATAAAATGGATGCGCCTGTATGTTTCGTTCAAGGCTGTACTAAATGCTAATAAAAATATGCACATGCATCAGGGCGGCAGAAGCAATAGTAGTTTGAATACAACCAAAAAGAAATTGTACAGAATACATTCGATGCTCATGAGAATAATGTATTCCTCTTAAAAAGGCAACACGAGCGAGCTTGAGTACTCAACTTTTGACAAAAGCAACCACCTCGCTAGCTCTTCCAGTATCAGAGCGAAAGAAGTAAAATTGTGCAGAATACAATAAACGCTCGTGAAGTTTTGCAAGAATTCCCGCAAAAGAAGCTGGTAGAAACAATTTCATGATAAACTCATCTACAACCCATAAAATGCTCTCCACAAGCTTTAGCACATACAATCACGCAATGTTGTGCATTAGTGAGAAATATGTATTACTCCTTTTAGAAAAGGCAACACGAATGAGCTATAGCACTTAACATTTAACTAAAGCAATCACCTTTCAAGCTCTTCAGATATCAAATAATGAGAGGTAAAATTGTGCAGAATACATTCAACGCTCTAGCTCATATTTCATACAACACTCCCTCAGAGATTCGGGAAAAGACTGTCAGATCATTCTAATAACACCAACCTAACACGAATTCAAATCCTTTGGAAAGTATTCCACAATTTTTAGTAAGTAGGATTTCTCAGTCTTTGCATAAACCAAAGTGGCTTATATATAACTCTCTTTCACAGCCTCAAATCTTGAATTATGCGGAAATGTAGAAAGTCTTCTTAGTCTTCCCGACTCCTGTTGATTTCATGTCTTCTCGGCCATTCAGTTATACACACAAACCTGCAAAAAGAATATCCATACAAGTCCTCTTCAAAAAAGACAAACATAGATACCCAACTTTGCATGATGTAATTAACTCCTCTTGTGTGAAGCACTTGCAGAAAAACAAGTCTCCTGTAGATGATGAGTGATGATTAAAAAAAATTGACCTTTTTTATGACAGTGACATGAAAAAGATGGCGTAGGTAGTAAGGAAGCCAAGCACCAATCAGAAAATAAATTTAGCTGAACCATGAAGGCAAAAGATATTATTACTAAGTTTTGTAAATTCTCATTATCTATACTCTAGGAAATAATATAAGCTGACGTAGCACTTACAGAATTTAGAAATACCATTCAGAAAACAAGATCAAGAGAATCAATCTAATTAGCCAAGCCAATACCATCACGAGATATTAACAAGCTTTGCACTCCGAGTATTTTGATCCACCTCCACTTTGAGACCAAGTCCAGCTAGTTCAGGCATATCAACTGACCCTTGAAGCTCCAATTCAGCGACTGCCTGTTGGTTTTCTGAATTCCCTTCCAATAAGTTCCTCATCGACCATATGCCCCACTCCCTCAAAAATGGGTTATCTTCATCTGTAACACACTGTTGCAACATTAGAAGCATCCCATTCTTCTGCCTAATGTCATCTTGCACATGCTTTCTTCGGTAAGCACAATTGCCAATGACAGCAACTAAGTCTCTCCGAAATCCTTTATAAGGACAGACTTTAGGGAAGTAAGAAGTGGTTGCTTCTTGGTTACCAGCCTGATTCATGGCTTTCCTGATTATTTTTGGAGGCTCTAGATCACGAAGCAGGCATAAGAGCAAATCAAGCAGTCCAGATGACAAGAGTGAATCAACAACATCTACCAAATCTTCTTTGCCAACTCCACCATTGTTAGCACATATATCTCTTAAAATGGTGAGTGAGTAACCAAGGACATCAATAACAGCAAACCCGGTCGGGAGCCTAGATTCAGCTCTAGAACCAAACTCAAAAGCTTCAACTGATTTCTTGAATATTCCAAAAATGCACAAAGCAAAATCATTGAGAATGGTAATCTCCTTCAGTCGCTCATTCAAAATCTCTGACACGATATTTAAAAGATATGCTTGTTCAGTAAAAAATGGATTGCTGCTTAAACTAATTTCCTCTCCATTTTCACAATAACTACAAACACTATATATTCTTGAGAAGAGTTGAGGGAAGTAAATATCCTCTAAACAAATCCTCGAGAGAAGCAACTTCAGCCACTCTTCTCCAAAACCAACTGGTAAAACAGCAACCAAAAACAATCATAAATACAATTCAAACAAAAGGTGATAAGAGATGGGGGGGGAAATTTCATATTAGCATGATTGTGCAGAATAAATCAAAATATTAACCTAAAGATGCAGTTCGTATAATTTCAACAACAATAGGCAACCCTTGATTCCCGCAAAGCTGCAAAACTAATTCAGGGCTTCCATCACAACAGGCATAAATAATCATACACAGAGGATCACAAGTCCCCTGACTCCGAACTTTTGCAAGCATATATAACTCATCATGGAACAATCCACCCCAAATAGCTTGTTGGTGTTCTTTCCCAGCCAAAGAAACATTCGCCAAAACCTGTAAGCCCATTCGAATAATCCCATGATCTGGTTCAGAAGAAGCAACCTTTTTAGACCTCAAAACTGTCAAAAAAATCCCAACTCCATTCAATTGAATAAAAGACTTCTGGTTTGCAACTTCTCCTGCACATAAGTTTCTCATGAGTCTTAAAGAGAGTGAGAGATATTCATGATCAAAGGGATCATTTAGTAGATGGGTGATAAGCTGAAGGACAACCGGGAGAATGTTTTTGGAAGCAAGGTCTGCACGACCATCATCGGTTTTAGCTATTGCTATCAGAATCTCTAATGTTTCTTTCAAATCAGACGATTTTGAAGCAGTAAACAATGGCTCAAGGAAATCGTTTTGTGGAAATGATAGCTCTGTCAATGATGCACCACCCATTATTAATTTAGCAAAATGCAATTTAATCCTGCACCAATGTGGCAAATTTTCAGATAGTAATATAAAAACCTGCCCTATAAAATGCAAAAGATTGAGTAGTTCAGTGAATTATGTTGATGGAGCCTTGTGTAATTTTATTTCCCAACACAAAAAAATCTGTGTTTTTCTTGCTAGAATTCACAAAAGCAAAAATTAAGTGAAACCCAGAAAATTTAAACTTCAAAAAAAAAAAAGTAGTGAGGTGAAGCTAAAGCACCAATAATAGCCACTGAATTGCATTTATAAACAAAACTAGAAAAATAGCAGCAACCAAACTTAGTCAAATTAATCATAAATTTCAGAAACAATAACAATAGCAAGGATACAATGAATACAAAAAAAAAAATTCCAGTTCTTTAGAACCCTAGTGAAGACATTGAGAGATGGTTCGGAGCGTTACCTATAAAGCGGTAATTAAAAACCCTAGCTAAGTATTAACACTACTCTTAATGTTGAAGAGAGATGGAGGAGAAGGTCACCGACTTTTCCTTTTGTCTTATCAGGTGGGAAAACTTTTTGTCTTCGAGGAATGCTTTTGAAATCCTGGATTCCTGCTGATGCTTGTAGAAGAAAACCAAATCATAAAAACAAAAGGGATTGATCGTAGAATTCGGTCCTTTTACTCTTGATACTTTGCAATATGGACCTTATACTCTTTCATGTTTTATTTGGTCCTTGTAATCTAAGATTTTTATTAATACAATCCCTCCATCCAACTTCCTCTCAATTCTGTTGATTCTTGACCATACGTCAAAAAGTGTACATCATATAACATAACATAACAAAATAAATTAAATGGGAAAGGGATGCAAAATAGTATTTTATTGTAACCTACACACATTTTACCCTGGATTACAGCAATAAAATAACAATTTTACTCTAGAATCAAATAACATTTGGTGGTTGATGGGGTAAAAGATCTTTTTAATTTTTATTAACAATAAAAATATGAAAATATCATTAAAAATAATATATGTATGTATATGTGTGTATATATGTATGTATGTATGTATGTATGTATTATGTCCAGGGGTAGTCTCACTTTTTTATTTTTGAATACACGATTAGATTACTTAGAAGACCTTAAAGTAAAAAAAAAAAAAAAAGTTGCTTTTGGTCAATGATCATTTTTGTCTTTTCAAGTTATTTTTTTATTTATTATTTTGTCAAGGGTATTATGATTTTTTAAATAATATTAAATTTTAAAAAGATTTTGGCATACGGGAAGTGCTCGTACACTTCAGACGACGAGTGCGTCATCTCTCGATGGTTAAAACTGCTTTTTAGCCATGTCGTTGGATGCATTGTTGAGTCCTCTTCTTCCTGATGTGGCACGTGGCAGGGGTGGTTAGGCAGTTTGTCACATGTGGGCCTTTTTTATTTATTATTTTCTCTCTCCTCCCCTTGAAATTGTAAATTGGTCCTCTTTATTTTTATTTTATTTTTGCTTCAGTCCCTTTTTTATAATTTCTTTTTATGTCTTAGGTTGAGATATTGGTCTTGACTTTGTCTGGTTGGTGTTCACATGAATAACCAATCACATGTCAAAATAAAAGATCTTTTAGTACTTAAGTTAATAAATGTAAAATGGGTGAAATATATGTGAAACAAAAGTGTATGAAACATGAGAGTAAGGGTGTGTTAGATAGGAAAGTAATAAGTCAAGTTAGCATAAGTCCGTCTACTTTCTTATCTGGTGACATGTGGTATTTATAGATACCATAAGTCATATAAGCTTATCTAGTGGGAGAAAATGATAGGGTAATATTTACTTTCTTAAAACGTTGAGTCATTGGTTAGTATGCTACGCTTGTCATTGATCGATAGTTTGGTGTTTGGGAGTAATTCATTAGTGGAAAGGTTAGTAAGGGCAAGAAAGTAGATGCAAAGTGAGGCTTAGGATAGTCACTAATGGAAAGAGTGTTTGGGGCAAGAAAAGAATTGTCAAGCCAGAAGAATTAATGTCGATTTAGACGTAGGAATGACTGTTGATGAAAGGTTGGCATGAGAGAGGTTGTTTATGGGTGAGAGAGAGTGGTGTGGTGTATGTTAGGTGATGCATTCCTACGAATAAAAATATTTTTAAGGTATATATCTGACAATGAGGTTTAAAATATATGGGTAGTTAGAGAGAAGAAAAGAAAAAACAAAAAAAAAAAAAAGAAAGAGGAGGGAGAGCCCAGTAGGTCTAGCTAGCAGTGTTGGGTTTCTTGAAACACATACATGTTGTAGAAACTATAAATTTAATTATTTTTTTTAGAGTCTCAAGGATCCTCTTATATAGATTTAAAGTTGTTTAGAGTTTATGCAAAGATTACTTGAAGATCAGATGTTTTTTCCAGCTTTAAATATTTTCTTCAATGCTAGGTTGTTGCAAACCATAAGTCATCTAAGCGTTCAGCCTTTAACAATCACACGAACCACTAGTGAGAAATCTTCTAAACCCTTATATTAATTATATTTTAGTTCTCAATTTCTAAAATTTATTTACAATCAAGTTACACTTGATTAATCATTCCATTTTAATTTCTGACTAATGGTTCTTATATGTGTGAACCATTAGGTTCTCTAATAAGTTGGCTCAAATATAAACTATAATCCTAAATAAAATAGCATTAAACAAAATGATTTATTATCAATTCAATAATTGATTGGTTTATATTTGAATATTAAGTACGTAGTCTAATAATCTGGTATGATCCCCTAAATATTAGGAAAATCATGAATGATTTGACTTAATCTTTTAATAACTAGTTTCTTAGTGTAATTATTATCCCTTTATTAATAATATTACGATTTAGATATTATAGCATGGAGTGTGTCTACTCTATCAAATCATATTTGTTCTTAACACCATAGTCAATGATTATTTGAATAAGATTGGAAACTCTTTTCAAATCTCATTCCACCGTGTGCAATGATTTACAATCAATACTATTTGAAAACAGGTAGAGCAATTTCCCCAAATCACCTAGGATGATGAATCATCTTAATTACTTAAATATCTCAATATAGTTCATATTATACTTAACATTTACCCATTTGTTACCCTTAATTAGGACAACGTGTCGCATAATCAAAACATAACACTTTCTATATAAAATAACTTAGTAATCTCAAGTCTAAGGAACACTTATACAACTGTCATGCGAGTCTTTCCATATACACAAGTGATCTCTTCATATGAAATTTTTAAGTGGGTCAATTCAATGTACATGTCGCTTGACAAGCACCCACATATTAATTATAGGTATTCCTCATACCTCAATTTATAAGAACAATTGTCTTCTTTCATTAAAAAAAATATATATAATATGTATCAGTCTCAATAGCTCTAATTAATGTTCAGTTTTAATAGAGCATTGATCACGAACATTTAGTAATAATGTTTTGATGCAACACGATCCCATAATTATAACAATTTTATATTTTTCTTTACAAAATATTTTTGTTTCAATGACTTTATTTTTACTCTAGATTCATTAATAAAATATTTTATAAATATTAAAGATAAATGAACTTTTATTAATAAATTAAATATATTTTCATGAATAAAGTTAATATAACATGTAATTAATGATTAGTTATAAAATATATACACTGTAGCATAACCTCTGTTCGCGTAATACATAATTGAAATATCAAAAGGGTAAAAATAAAAACAAAAAAAAATCGGCCTGTATTTATATCTCTTTAGGTGCAATTTTGTTTTTTCATTGTGCATTGGGAAACCCTCCGAGAAGAAAACAAATGTTCTAATGAATAAAAAAAAGAAAGAAAAGTTTTAAATTAAGATTTGAACAACTTTGATAAATTTTAGTGATGATTGTTATGGTACAGGTAAGGCATTGACATCCTATAAATCTTATAAAATCATTAGGGTTAATTATTCATTGAAAATCAATGCTAAATCTTATCTTATTATCCCTTACATGAGAGAATTGAGATCTATTGAGCGCATCAAATGAATGTAAAATCAAATAATTGTTCATGAATAAGTTATATTTCCAAGTTCCTTTAATTAGTAAAGATTACTGTAAGTGTGATTCAACAATATTGCCCTAAAGAAATTTCTGTTTTTTGAAAAATCTAAAATAGCGAGGGCTTTATGTAGATAAGTCTAGTGTTTAAGAAGGGTTTTTTATTTAGATTAATATTTATAAAAAATTATTTCTTTGAATATTTCATGATGATATGAGGGTACATTTTTAAAATTATATAAATTTAGTCTTCATTAACATAAACTAGACCAAGAACATCATCTTTTGTCAAATCATTTTCAAAACAGTAATAGAACAATATCACATGTTGTCATTATAAAGAGAAATTGGAATTGTTTTGCAATATAAACAATATGGTATTCACGTCAGTTTATACATACTTTGAAGCCTTGAAGTTAACGAGTATGTAAAATTCCAATGACCCGGGTCTGTTTCTTAACTACCAAGCTCTTTGTACCTTCTATAAAATTGAATGAGTCGACCGAGTTTTTTTAGTTATTTTATTTATATTATTATTTAAAATTAATATATATTAAATAACATTTTGAGAGAAATGTGAAGGAGTGATTACTGATTACGTTGAAGGTCCCAAAACAAATTATATAGTTCTCTGCAAATTAACTAGCGAGGGTTCAAATCCAGATATGAATAAGAATGAATTATATTCTTTTTACTCTGTATATACTTATGTAATTATTTAAAGCTAACATATAAAAATATATTATTGATAAAATGTGATGGGCCATTAAATTATCCAGATTCCATTATGTTTTTTATTCCTTGTTTCTCTTTTGTGTCCGAATGTCATTGAGCTCTCTCTTGCCGAGAGGAACATGTTTGCCAATGCCAAGATTGAAAACATTCAAGACGGAGGCAGGAATAAAATTATTTATAGATTGCCCAAGAAGGCGAGGCAATGTTTCTGTTCTATTAATAGAAACGCCAGATGCAAATCGATTAAACTAATAGCTGATCAAGCCTTGGTTCGTTCTCCGGCAGGTATAACCTTTAAGAGCAATGAGGAAAATTGCGCCCACCTGATGTAGGGTCGGTGTATAACGTGATATAAAGATGACACAGGCGTGACCGGGCTCTTCGTTTAATTATCATCATCTTTTGGTGTTTGTGCCACCCAGTAACCACCAGAAATTCAGGTAGAGATCTTAATTTCTCAGCTGGTGATTTATGAAAGAGCCAGTAAATACAGCTGGTGATTTATGAGAGTGGGGAAGAAGAGAAAACTGCATCTTTACAAAACACAACGAAACCATTTCCTCAAGACTTGTATCAAAGAACAAGAACTATAATACATTGAGATTACATGGTCGCTCTTATCCAAGCACCAAGCAGATGCTGCTGGAGCAAAAAGAGCACCATTGGAACATGATTCACCTAGG
>Ga0307509_10002583_pt1 | contig 29047 bp, 25 predicted proteins | sample 10_EM_MG_FD_202245 | JGI IMG/M metagenome (GOLD analysis project Ga0307509, IMG submission 202245) | Populus trichocarpa ectomycorrhiza microbial communities from riparian zone in the Pacific Northwest, United States - 10_EM | ecosystem: Host-associated > Plants > Roots > Unclassified | place...
TTTCATTCCCTGAAATGCTTCCCCAAACCATAATTGTTTGCAGTTTTCGAAATTTGGGAAGGAGACAATCTTCAATATACTCCTCTCCCACAGTGCGAGTTACCCAAGTATTTCCGGAAAAGCCCCCCACATTAAATGCACACTCATCAGTCCATATTACCTTATACCAATCCTGCTGAGACCATTGATGAAAGGTATCAGCAAATTGTAAGCGGGTAATCTTACTTTTGGCGGTGAGGAAGGGTTTAACTCGGGCAATTCTGCGATGGTAACCTTGGCTTGCGAAAAAACGACGAAGTGTACGCTCATTAACTCTGACCCCAAGTTCTTCAGCAATAGTAAATAATGATTTACGGCGATTTTCCTGGGAGGCTGTTGCATGTGCGACTAGCTGAGATTTCTCTTCTAGGGAGAGACGACAGGGTCTTCCAGTACGGTGTTGGGTAGGGGTATTTGGCTGTGCACAAATAGCAAATACTGTGCTAACTGGAAGCTCAACAGTGGTTGCGATATGGCGAAAGGTCCATTGTGCGAAGGTGTGGAGGGCTCTAATCTTAGACCGAAGAGAAAGTGTGATTTCGGTCCGGAGAGACTTAGGGGGAGGAGGAGGAGGCGGAAAGTGGGACTTTGCTTGCGCGCACTTAGAAGAAGGAGATTCAGAGCGAGCAAACTCAGGGAAAGGGAATTCCAAGTCCGAGTTTGCTAGAGTAGAGGAAGTGGCCGTAGACATGATGTGCTTGTCCTAAAGAGCTATCTAAATTAGAGCTGTTTCTTCATCTTTTATAGAAAATTGATTTTCCCTATTACCTTAATTTATTTGGAATTAAGTACACTTATTCTTATAAACAGGTATCTTTTCCCTTCCTCTCACCCGAGGTGGCTTCCAAATGCCCATAAGGTTCGGATTGCGTGACTTACTCCACACATCGTGAGGTTTGCATTGGTTGTAGCAACCGCCTGATGTTCAGTTTATTGTCCGCCGTTATTGTTACTGTTTCCCTCCCTTCTTCAGCCTGTGCGATCGCTAAATGCCGGACCCTTGTACGAGCACCGTAATTACCAGATTGAAGTTGCTTTTTACAAGGTGGTGGCACCAGACAAAACCCAGCTCCAACCAATCGACTTCAGTACCGGTATGTTACCGCACGAGCAAGGTGCCCATTATTCATTCCCAACCCTTTCCTCACCGAGGCAATCCATAAAAAAACACGCACAAGATCAAACGAGACCACGCCACCATCCTAATCTCACAACTCAGTCTTCGAACATTTCTTGTTCTATCAAGCTCGATATTGTATATGCTAACGCCTCAAACCGCCAAACACTCTAGCAAATAAGTTCCACTCGAACAGGGCACGTACTAACTACGCGAGTTTATTCTCGGTTCAAACTACGAACCTCCTGCTGAACAGTGTTCAACTGCCGTGGTGGGGCTCATGTAGTACCAGACGGCATACGCGGTCCAACCCTCACTTCAGAGAACTTTTATTCTTCTCCTACTTCCCACCCAAGTTCCCCTCTCCAATAGCCAATTGCATTTCTACCATCAAATTTTTACCTTTTCTCGCTTCCTTCTCTTTTGCTCCAGTGAACTAGTTCTATCGTGAAAACCCCCACCTGCTCCTCTTCTTCTACACTTTGCCCGGGGTGGTTTGAGTTTTCAATCAACTGAACCACTCAGAAACATGATTATGAACCCCTTGTCTAAAAATCAGTTACAAGTACAGAGGCAACTTGTTAAAAGTGTAGCCGGCAGGGCCATCTTTCCTCTTTTTTCTCCTTTTGTTTTTTTTTTTTCAAACGAAATTCCAAATTGAAGATTCTCAGCCTTTTCACTACCAAACTGACTCAGCACTCTTGCCAAGTTAAATATTCTCGGCAAATCACAAAGCTCATTGTTCCACGAGGCCACCCCTTAAAGCAATTGGGATGCGCCTTGACTACCGCGGCATCCCACGACATAGCGAGAATGCCCATACAAATAATCACTGTCCTATGAAAGTGCTATTGGCATTCTCGCCTCACTGTGAACTCGCTTCGCCGTGGGTTACTGTAGCGCAGCCGAATTGAAGCCGGGTACATTGTAAGGGCGTGCCAACTGAATCGTCCGGCTTCTATTTGGCCGCACTCGAGCAAGGGGATCCTACGTGAAGGAAGTGTAAAGTGGATATGGTGCCGTATGTTGAGTGCGCTGTGGTCATCAGAATTATATGATCACACTGATTCCACATGTGTAATGTTGTATTCACTGCTCAGGCTGTGATACAGGCGTGCCAAGGGTGAACATCGCTCCCCCTCCTTTTTACAAGTCAAAGAAAAAAAATGCTAGTGCACCCATCCCCTACTATCCCAGACCTCGATAATCCAGATACCACGCTGTCTCGTATAAATCTCGATAAGTTCTGAATTTCCCTACACCAAAGCCTGGCCTGTTGCCCTGGATCACTCGTTGTGCTGGGCAGATTCTTCGGATTTTGCCCGTCCGGGAGAGCAGTGGGTGAGTGTACTTGTATTATAGTTCCCCTTAAAAAAGTTAGATGGAACTGGCAAGCCCGGTACGTACTCGAGTACAGTAGATGTCACAAGTAGTATAGCTGCCGAAAGGGTGAGGAGGGTATAAGAGTAAGAATAAATTAGGAAGGGGAGGGTAAGGGAGGGTAGTGATTTCGATTTGATATTTGTTTTATTATCATTCTAGTTGTAAAGAAATTGTTGAGTCCGTGCTTGGGAGTCCAAAATAAATTAGTTTGTAGGGAGAAATATATTTTTTCCTACTCGAGTACATCCGGTATGAAAAAAGCATAGCGGCATCATATTATAATTTTATACTCCAACAGTTGAGGGAACAAGCAAGATTTAAAGCAGGAGGAAGATATAATCAAGAAAATAAGATAATAGAAAAAATACTCTCGCAACGATTATTTGTTTTCTTCTTCGGAATATATTCCATTTTCACCTTTTATTCCGATTTGAGACTGATGGACATGGCTTTTTGAGAGAAAAAGATATTTCAGCTACGGTAGCCAGAATCACGGATGTGTAACCATTGGCAGGTCAACCCCCTCTCTATCTTTTTCCCCGGCGGAAAAAGGCGTCTTAGACACGACAGATCCCCGATCATCGACTCTTTAATCTGCTGATCCGCCCAGAGGTAATCAGAGCAGGTTCGCTTCACCTTTTTTTTCTTCCTCATTATGAACCCTTTTTCTTTTGGTGCCTTCTATGCTAAACTCCTCGTAGAGCGTCTGCGCAAACCTCTGAATAACTCTCACTCCTTCCACTTCATTGACATCCCCAATGGGTATCAATTCAGTTCCCCGAGCCAAACCAAAACAAACCAACCTATAACCTCTCCCATCCCATCCTCTCCCTTTCATTCAAGATCCATTCCCACTCCATTCTATTCTTGCCTCGCCTCCCCCAACCCCTCCCGCCTTCCCGCTCTACTGGATTCGCCTCACCTACCCTTCACCCCACCCCCGGCACAGAGAAACGTCCATAAAACTCTCAGACCGTACCTCCCTGCACTCTAGAGCGATACAAGTTAGGAGCAAGAGAACAGCAAGAGGCTTCTAGATAATCCTGTTTTTTATGATAATAAACGATCGCTCATTCCCTTCGGGTGCCTCCCGGAACCCCGTAAGACAGTCTCACTGACCAATAGTGGAAGGAGGGGTTACCGCATGGGATCCTTGTGGACGTGGTTGCCCCTGCCAATTCAAAAAGATATCCGGGAAGCTTTGCATGGCACCTTCCGAATCGACAAGTGCTCCTGATATCCTGACCTTTGTGAGGCAGACTGCTATTGATTAACTTACCGGTACTCGTATTCCCCTCAGTTTGTGAACACGGCTACCATTCCACGCCACCGAAATCCTGAGGCTCCGGCAGATTTTTTCCCCCACATGAAATAGCAGCCGTGTTCGCGAACGTCAGAAAACTACGAGCACTATTCGAGTACAGTCGGGAATTCGCTAGAGCCTCAGAGTTTTAGTGGAACAGCAGCCCGTTTCACAAACCTCGCGTCAGTACGGGTACTGTACTGTACAAGCAAGGTGTCGGAGTTTCATAATTCTGCAAACTCTCAGCGCATCCATAGCCTCAGTACTACATCAAGCAGTAGCCAGTGCTCCCAGTCATCGGGTCGGACCGAATATCTCTCTCGGTGGGCTTTATGGCTGTTACATTGGGATATCCGGGGAAATATTTGTCCACTTCCCCTCGAATATGTGGTCTCCCAGTAATGAATAGGCGGATATTCGAGCACCCCCGGATCACGTGCTGTAAAGACTCCCAAAGTTCAGGTCGATATTTTACTGGAAACTGATCTAAAGCGTCAATACAGAAAAATCCCCGTCGCATAAGTGCGAGCGACTTGATCAGCATGACACGGATTTGAGAAAGGCGGAGTGTCCGACAGTCAACCTCTTTCTTCGCTCGCTCAAAGGCTTGGGTTATCACCCCCGGCATCGGTTCCACCCCGACGAGTTGCTTTAAGAGAGCCGCTAACACCACACTTGCTGCTTGCTCTTTATGGGCGTGGAAACCGCAGTACACACAAGCGACGGCCACATTACCCCCATTAATTGAATCGCATAATGTATCTAACCGGAGAGCTAGTATTTATGAGCTCAGTTTGCACGCCATTTCAAGAAAACTGCTTACCCACCTCAGGTATGTTTTCCCCACCCCCAAATCCCCATGACAAAATAACACAGGATGGATAACCAGATCCTCCCCTATGCCATTCCTCAAACTCGCTCGTGCCGAGAAGCCATCCCCCTACTCCATCCAGCCGGCCTTCACTCACAGCCCGATGCCTTTCCCAAGGGGCCAACGGTGACAGCCACTCCAGAATCTGGCGCTTCTCGTCAGATACAGATATCTCGCAGTTATTCCACACATTCTTATAACTATCGGTCACATTGCCACCGTTTCTATTTATGGTAACGGTCGTGTTTCGATATTCTGCAGGGCCCACTTGTCTCACTTTTCGTTCTTTTTCTCAGAGTTCCGGTTCGTAGATAAAGGAGACGAGAGATGGGAGGCTTTTTTTGAGAGGGTTTGGGCGAAGGTGGCAAACTCTGGACCTTTAAAGCTAGAAGTGCTACAGTATCGGTACTCTTATTGCCAGTTTGAAGCTCCTTTTTTTTCTTTCAAAAGTGCTGTAGCACTAAAAGAGCCCTAGCTCGAATCTGGCCAGCTGAGTACGCCGGTACACACCGGTACTGAATCTTAAAAGTAGCAAAAAGTCGGGTGCAGTTCTAAAAATGGCCGGATGTCCATGTATCTGGTGCGAATTTCCTACATGCCGCCCCAGTGGCACAAGCACTTCTCAGGTGTACTTCTACTCGAGTACTAGGGGGTGGGAATTAGACCCTTAAACATTAGCTCATTGGATGAAATTATGTGTAACCGCTTTTTGGTTTTTTCAACAGATGCTCTAGCAATCTACTCTAATTTGTGAATGAAAAAGGTCAGCCGAACTCTCTTTTGCTTTTGTTTTTTGTTCTTGTTTTGTTCTTTTAACCAGCATGAGCAAGTCAGGCCTAGTCAAACTTAAACATCAAGTTTTTTTCTTGCTGACATCAAAGTCCATTTTGGTTTTAAGAAGCAGCGTCGGAGATTTTAACAATGAAAATGTCCGTTTTCACAAATTTGTGTAACTGGTATCAGACCAAAAGGTCTAACGTATGATAGAATTACACTTATATTGACTAAAGGGAGATAAGCACTGTTGAAACATTAGTAATTCGGGTATATATACATTTAGCTCAATAAGATACCTCAGGTCTACTTTTGAATAGCTTGAATGAACTCATTCCTCTGCTCCCAAAAAAATAAACTACGAAAAAAATAGGAAAGATAGAAAATGCTATTGATACTAATATCATACATGTCAAATAATCCATGTCTATCCAAATACCCAAATTATAAAATCTGTCCTCGGCCTTTGATCCCGAGTCTAAAGCAATGATAACCGAGAAGAGAAAAGTAGGAAGGAAGGAAGGAAGGAAGGAAGGAAGGAACAATAGCACTATCATAGAATGAAACCTGGGGTTTCTTCAATTTTGTATTTAGAAAAGAATGCAGGCAACAAAGTCTTCCCACTCGAAAAGCATGCACAAATATTGTTTTCAACCTCGGAGCAAAATGCTTTAATTGATCGCTGGGAACCGATATCCATGAGTGGCAATGAATACCATTTCCTAGAGGAGGGAGGAGATGGATAGATGCGGGTTGAGAAAGTGTGTGAACTAATGTGATAATCGTATATAAAAGCCTGATTCGGGTAGTTATGGGAACGAGAGACATTATCAAGGATGTTAGGGTGGAGGGTGGCGCTTGTACTTAGGACTATGGAAAAGCAGCTCCGAAAGAGCGCTTGAGAGGGCCTGAAGGCTTCGAGGGGACGGAATTGGAATCACCACGCTCTAGGAGAGTCTTCACCGCTGACCATTGAGGAGCATATAATAATGGTGTCCGACCATCCATGTCGGACGAACCGGGGTTGACATCCGCTCTCTCTAGGAGTATCTCCACCACGCTCCTATGTGCCTTTCCGGCAGCATATGATAGTGGTGTCCGACCAGATTTATCCGCCGAATCGGGATTGACATCCCCTCGCTCAAGGAGCATCTTTACTATGCCCTCCCGACCACCCTGGGCAGCATACGATAGTGGTGTCCGGCCAGAATCATTCGCCGAATCGGGATTGACTTCCCCTCGCTCAAGGAGTGTCTTCACCACGCCCTCATGTCCATAGGCGGCAGCATATGATAGTGGTATCCAACCAGATTTATCCGACGAATCGGGATTGACATCCCCTCGCTCGAGGAGTATTTCCACCACGCCCTCATGACCCTCTTCGGCAGCATATGATAGTGGTGTCGAACCAGATTTATCCGCCGAATCGGGATTGACTTCCCCTCGCTCAAGGAGTATTTTCACCACTCCCTCATGACCCTTTTGTGCAGCATACAATAGTGGTGTCCGGCCAGATTTACCCGCCGAATCGGGATTGACATCCCCTCGCTCAAGGAGTGTCTTCACCACGCCCTCATGTCCATAGGCGGCAGCATATGATAGTGGTGTCCGACCAGATTTATCCGACGAATCGAGATTGACATCCCCTCGCTCGAGGAGTATTTTCACCACGCCCTCATGACCCTCTTCGGCAGCATATGATAGTCGTGTCCGACCAGATTCATCCGCCGAATCGGGATTGACATCCCCTCGCTCAAGGAGTGTCTTCACCACGCCCTCATGTCCATAGGCGGCAGCATATAATAGTGGTGTCCGACCAGATTTATCCGACGAATCGGGATTGACATCCCCTCGCTCGAGGAGTATTTTCACCACGCCCTCATGACCCTCTTCGGCAGCATATGATAGTGGTGTCCGACCAGATTTATCCGCCGAATCGGGATTGACTTCCCCTCGCTCAAGGAGTATTTTCACCACGCCCTCATGACCCTGTTGGGCAGCATATGATAGTGGTTTCCGACCAGATTTATCCGCCGAATCAGGATTGACTTCCCCTCGCTCAAGGAGTATTTTCACCACGCCCTCATGACCCTGTTGGGCAGCATATGATAATGGTGTCCGACCAGATTTATCCGCCGAATCGGGATTGACTTCCCCTCGCTCAAGGAGTATTTTCACCATGCCCTCATGGCCATTTCTAGCAGCATACGATAGTGGCGTCGAGCCATATTTATCCGCCGAATCAGGATTGACTTCCCCTCGCTCAAGGAGTATTTTCACCATGCCCTCATGACTATTTCTAGCAGCATACGATAGTGGTGTCCAGCCATATTTATTCACCGAATCAGGATTGACTTCCCCTCGCTCAAGGAGTATTTCCACCACGCCCTCATGACCCGCATGGGCAGCATACCATAGTGGCGTCCAGCCAGAATTATCCGCCGGATCAGGATTGACTTCCCCTCGCTCAAGGAGTATTTTCACCACGCCCTCATGACCCTGTTGGGCAGCATATGATAGTGGTGTCCGACCAGATTTATCCGCCGAATCGGGATTGACTTCCCCTCGTTCAAGGAGTATTTTCACCACGCCCTCATGACCATTTCTAACAGCATACGATAGTGGCGTCGAGCCATATTTATCCGCCGGATCAGGATTGACTTCCCCTCGCTCAAGGAGTATTTTCACCACGCCCTCATGACCCTGTTGGGCAGCATATGATAGTGGTGTCCGACCAGATTTATCCGCCGAATCGGGATTGACTTCCCCTCGTTCAAGGAGTATTTTCACCACGCCCTCATGACCATTTCTAACAGCATACGATAGTGGCGTCGAGCCATAATTATCCGCCGGATCAGGATTGACTTCCCCTCGCTCCAGGAGTATTTTCACCACGCCCTCATGACCCTGTTGGGCAGCATATGATAGTGGTGTCCGACCAGATTCATCCGCCGAATCGGGATTGACTTCCCCTCGTTCAAGGAGTATTTTCACCACGCCCTCATGACCATTTCTAACAGCATACGATAGTGGCGTCGAGCCATAATTATCCGCCGGATCAGGATTGACTTCCCCTCGCTCAAGGAGTATTTTCACCACGCCCTCATGACCCTGTTGGGCAGCATATGATAGTGGTGTCCGGCCAGATTTATCCGCCGAATCGGGATTAACATCCCCTCGCTCTAAAAGCAGCCCCACAACTCCCTCCCACCCAGCCTTCGCAGCATGTGTGAGCGGTGTTAGGCCCTCCCCATCTGGTAAAGTGGGATTAATTTCACCCTGCTCAAGAAAGACCTTTGCTAGGGCGCAATTGCCGTATTTGATAGCCCATATTAATGGCGTTGCGCCTTTTGAATCACGCCCATTCAAGTCCCATCTTTTCATCCCGACCATGGAAACCCCGATTTCGGCAATGCCCATGTATGCGATGCAGTGTAGTCCCGTAAATCCCTGAATGTCAGGACGTATACCACGATAACGTCCCACCCGGGTCAAGAAAGCAACAGTCTCTTCGCGAAGGAGAATGTCAGCGGATATGTGGGTTGCATCTCGTTTGAGATGTCGCAATGCAAGGGTTTTCATGTCTTTTGTCATCTCTTTCCTTGCATGGAATCCCCAGTAACATGAAGCATAGTGGAGAAACGGCGGTGTCGAAGGGATAGTATCGAGGGCAGTTGGCAGTTGACAGATCGACTGAAAGCTTAAGTAGGTAAGGCATATTTCGGCAATCATCGAGTGAGATGTGATGAACAAGTTCGGATGAGCTGAAAGATACTCCTGGAGAGTGAAATGCACGAGACGGACTATTGATGCTTGCTCGTCAACCGTAACAAGCCCTAAAGTGCAGCTCAGCAAGGTCCGTATAGATGCGACATTGTGTAAATTAAGTTCCGTAGTCCCTGGCTCGACCGCTAACGCATGGCACAGCTCTGGTACTTTTAACGGCCGTTCCGAATGCGAAATCCACATCAGCGCCTCCATTCCGAGCTTCCTTTTGTTTCCTCCCTGCCCTTGTATCCGACTCAATGTCGCACTGTACGCATCCTCTAAACCAACGCCGCTGGTCATCCGATCAAGTGTTTTCCTTCTCTGATATATTGTCGCATCTTCCAGAACTGCACCCATGACGAGGGAAACGAGAAGAAACCTAGCGACTATTATTAGCTGATGACCTTGAATCCACTATCAACAGATGTCACGTACGATCCGGAAATCATTTCTGGAATGCTTCTCAGAATCTCGGCCTCCAATTCCTCATCCATTGCATCCAGCTCTGGGTCCTGTTTCAACCGCGTAGTAACATATCCCACAATATCCTCAGCTGTGGGCTCTATCGGGGCTAGGTCAGGGTATCCCGGGAAATATTTCCTAACTTCCTCTCGAATATGTGCCCTCCCGGTAATGAATAGTCGGATATTTTGACACTCCTGGACGACGCACTGTAAAGACTCCCAAAGCCCAGGTCGATGTTTTGTGGGAAACTCATCTAAAGCGTCAATACAGATAAATCCCCGTCGCAGAGATGAGAGTGATTTGATGAGCATTGCGCGAATTTCAGGGAGCCGGAGAGTTCGCCCGTCAGCCACTCTCTTCGCTTGCTCAAATGCCTCCTTTATCGATTCCGGGATCGGCTCTATTCCTGCGACAAGTTGCTTTAAGACCGCCGCTAACACACTAGCCGCCGACTGGTCTTTATGGCCCTGGAAGTCGCAGTATACACAAGCGACGGCTACATTGTCGCCATCAATCGAATTGTGTAGTGTATCTATAACAAGAGAGCTAGTGTTTACAGCCTTAGTTTTGCACCTCATTTCAATAGGTCCACTTTCACACACCTCAGATATGTCTTCCCCACCCCTGGGTTCCCATAACAGAATAACACAGAATGGGCTGCCTGATCCTCGCCCGTATGCCATTTCTCAAACTCATTCGTTCGGAGAAGCCAGTCCCCTACTCCATCCATCCGGTTCTCACTCACAGCCCGATGTCTTTCTCGAGGGGCCAAGGGCGACAACCACTCCAGAATCTGGCGCTTCTCGTCCGACACTATCTCGCAGTTATTCCACACATTCTTATAACTGTCGATCACATTACCAACGTTGCTATTTATGGTAACTGTCGGTTTTTGATATGCTGTAGAGCCCATCTTGTCTCGCTTATCGTTCTTCTTGTTGTCGGTGGTGCTGTTTGTAAATTAAAAGGTGGGGTATATAATGAGAGATAGATAGTACTTTGGGGAGGGTTTGGACGAAAGTGGGAGAAGCTTAAAAGTTAAGGCTCTGAGAGCCTTACTTGTACCAAGACTCCGCTCGAGCACTGGGGAACGAGCGGCTAGATTGAAGTTGCTTTTTATGGTGAGGTGTCACTACCTTACGGAGTAGACAAAACCTAGCTCCAACCAGTCGACTCGAGTACCTTAAGAGCACTGTGCTCTATTATTCATTCCCAATCGTCTCCTTCCCCAGGCAACCGACCAAAAACATAACCAAGATCAACCGACCACGCCGGCCGTTCTAGCATCACAACTTACTCGAGCAGTGTTTGAACATTTCTTGTTCTATCAAGCTCAACACTGTATGCATGTACGAGTACTAACAGCCCCTAACTTCCAAACAATCTAGCAAATAAGCTCCACTCGAACAGAGCACGTACTAACTATGCGAGTTTATTCTCGGCTCATGAACTACAAACCTCCTGCTGAACAGTGTTCAACTGCCGTGGTGAGGCTCTATGTAGTACAGACGGCATACGCGGTCCAGCCCCTCACTTCAGAGAACATTTATTCCTCTTCCACTTCCCCTCTCCAATAGCCAATTGCATTTCTACCATTAAATTTTTACCTTTTCTCGCTTTCTTCTCCTTTGCTCTAGTGAACTAATTCTATCGTGAAAAACCCTACCTGCCCCTCCTCTCCTTCCACACTTCGCTAGGGTGGTTTGAGTTTTCAATCAACTGAACCATTCAAAAACATGGTTATGAACCCCTTGTCTACAAATCAGTTACAGAGGCAACTTGTTAAAAGTGTAGTCGGCAGCAGGCAGGGCCGTCGAATGTCTTTTTTCTCCTTTTGGTTTTTTTTCTTTTTCAGATGAAATTCCAAATTGAACTTCGTTGAGCTTAGAGAAGACCAGAAGGGATGAGAGAGGAAATTAAGAGCTGAGAGAGGATGTTTTAAAAATTTCTCCCGGCCCATTAGAGAGTTTGCGCAAAGAGACCTAGGTGGCAGAAAAACAGGTTATTTTCTGTTGACCTAAAAGTCTTAGACACCTATGTGGGTAGCGAGACCTGGAAGAAGTGTAAAATTGGGCTTTTCAGACCTGAAGAAATCCAATCACTTCAGAACAATAGGTCAGCAGCAACACCACTCCCTTTAAAAGATTTTGGTAATGATAATATTGGGCATTCAGTAGCAGATTATCACCTGTTCTATGGCAGCCAGCATTGTTAGTACCTGGCTTGCGCAGCAGCTGGGAATCCTATTTTGAGCAGTGAACGAATTTGAGGGCATGGCGATATTACCCTACTCAATCCACCATCTATGGTACCTACACCCACATGTATTGCGCAAACTCATTCTTGCACCTAGGTCCATTCCTTATTAACCGCCACCTAGGTCCCCATGCGCAAACCCTCTATTGTGCCATTGTATCCATCCCTTCGGGTGTCTAAAACAGTTCAATTTGTAGCCAAGACGCGAGGGCCAGATTCAGCCGCCAGCATGCCAGACTTGGTCAGAAAATATGTTTCTCAGCCTTTTCACTACAAAACTGACTCAGCACTCTTGCCCGGTTAAATATTCTCGGCAAATCACAAAGCTTATTGTTCTACGATAAATCACCCCTTAAAGCAACGGGGGTGCGCCATCACTGCTGCAGTATTCCACAACATTGCGAGAGTGTCCATACAAATAATCACTATCCTATGAAAGTGCTATTGGCATTCTCGCCTCACCGTGAACTCGCTTCGCTTTATTTTCTTCCACTCCCCCTCCTTTTTGGTGTCAAGAGTGAGAAAAAATGCTACTGCACTCACCCCCCGCTATCCCGGATCTCAATAATGCGGATACCTCTCCATCTCGTATAAATCTTGATAAGTTCCGAATTTCTTTCCACCAACGCCTGGCCTGTTGCCCTGGATCACTCGTTGTGCCGGGCAGATTCTTCGGATTTTGCCCGTCCGGGAGAGCGGTGGGTGAGTGTATTTGTTTTATAGACCCCAGTATATGGAACTGGCAAGCCCGATACGTACTCGAGTGCAGTAGACGTCACAAGTGGTATGGCTGCCGAAAGGGCGAGGACTGTACTTATATAATAGTAAGAATGAATTAGGAAGGGGAGGGTAAGGGAGGGTAGTGATTTCGATTTGATATTTGTTTTATTATAATCCTAGTTGTTTGAGGTATGTCGGAAACCTGAGAGATATCATAATAATACTCGCAGCACAAAAGGCATGAAATGGAAAGAGATTGGTAAGTCCGTACTTGGGAGGCCAAAATAAATTAGTTTGTATGGAGAAATGTTTTTTTCTTCCTAAATCTAGTATTATACGAAAAAAAGCATAGCGGTATCATATCATAGTTATGATACTCTAGTAGTTGACAGAACACAGGCAAGATTTAGGACAGGTGTAACTCAAGATATAATCAAGCAGATACTTAAGATAATAGAAAAAATACTCTCCCGACGATTATTTGCTTTTTTTCTTTGGAATATATTCCATTTTCACCTTTTATTCCGATTTGAGACTGACGGACATGGCTTTCGAGAGAAAAATATATCAAAAAAAATAAAAAATGAGGTGAACTCATGCTCAGCTAGCCAGAATCATGGGTGTGTAACCACTGGCGATGTGCAACCATTAGCAGGTCAACCCCCCTCTTTATTTATTTTTCTCCGGCGGAAAAAGGTGTCTTAGATACGACAGATCCCCGATCTTCGACTCTTTAATCTGCTGACCCGCCCGGAGGTAATCAGAGCAGGTTCGCCTTACCTTTTTTTTCTTTCTCAATATGAACCCTTTTTCTTTTGGTGCCTTTCATGCCTAACCACTCGTAAAGCGTCTACGCAAACCTCCACTCTCGCTCCTTCCACTCCATTGACATCCCCAATTGGTATCAACTCAGTTCCCTGAGCCAAACAAAAACAAACTCACCTATAACCTCTCCCATCCTATTCTCCCTTTCATTCCCACTCCATTCTATTCTCGCCTCGCCTCCTCCAACCCCTCCCGCTCTACTGGATTCGCCTTACAGCTTAGCTTGGCACCTTCCGAATCGACAAGTGCTCCTGATATCCTGACCTTTGCGAGGCAGATTGCTATTGATTACTCGTAATCCCCCCCAGTTTGTGAACACGGCTACTATTCCACGCCACCGAAATCCTGAGGCTCCGGCAGATTTTTTCCCCCACATGAAATAGCAGCCGTGTTCACAAACGTCGGAAAACTACGAGCACTCTAGTCGGGAATTCGCTCGAGCCTCAGAGTTTTGGTGCAACAGGCAGCCCGTTTCACACACCTCGCGTCATTACGGGTACAAGCAAGGTGTCGAAGTACAAGTATCATAATTATTCAAACTCTCAGCGCATCCATAGGCCCAGTACCACATGAAGTAGTGCTCCCAATCATTGGGTGGGACGGCAGTCGAGAGGCACTAGTTAGTTCTAGATTTCCTTTTACTCCACTAAATATTTGTCCATTTATGAATCCTACTCAGTTGTTTTATAATACTGTACCTTTATTTTTATGTAAACTGATTGTAGTTCAAGTACTGTACTCAAATAACTTATCATATCAGTGAATGTCCGACTCGGCGCATTGTCCAATTTGAGGTCTCCACAGTGGACTGTGCCACCGCAAGCAGTTGTGGTGGCTAATTGGAGCACAACGATCTTTGAGCCTCATCCTGTGGCGCATTCTGAATAGCAACCCCACCTCGTATCATACCCTAGCTACCCCGCTAAGACAGGCGGCTGAGAAAAAATGTTACCCTACTTGGTGTATCCAAATCATGAAGGAAGGATTTGCTGCATCGTGAGTTCGGCGTTTAAATTATGGTACAGGTCTCTCTACGCCATGAGACCTATATCCTCGCGAGTAACAATATTTCTCTCCAACTCACGAAAATTCCGTATCATTTCACCGTGAGCCACACTCCATGAGGGCATCGTGAGGGCTTTTGTTTGCTTTAACCATTCTGGACTCGTTGTCAAGCTGTTGCTACCGACGTTCACGGGCAGATTTTAAATGTGATTTGGGGAAACAACGTATACATATGCCGCCACACAACATCAACCATCCTACCACATTCCCACGATGGAGAGCCTCATGCGGGTGTTAGCCATGTTTATGCGCTATCAAAAAGGAGTATCCGACATGTTCTCCTATCCGGAGTGAGGCCGTCTGTAGCTTATGGGATACCTTCGGAGGTGGGACACTGGTGCTGGTAATATTGCACGCTCGAGTAGTTGTATCACACTGTGGGAGACTACCGGTACCGTAGGTGTTGTTGAGCAGGGCGTTCCCCTTCGTAAAGGCGAGGCGGCGCAGCATGCCCGAAGATGAATCCTCCGTAGAACAATCGAATTGATCGTAGTTCCGTGATACCGTAACCAGCCCTACCCAATGCTCGAGATCACGCGCACCTCCGGCGGAGCCCCTTGCGGTACCAGCCCAATTTCCCGAGTATCATATCCCATCATGCGAATACCTAGGTATGGTGCCCGTTTCGCTCACACCAAAATTTGGGCTTTTACTCAGCTGTTAGCTTCAGCGGCTGGATATATATATCTATTTAAAAGCGATCAGCCACCTTTCTGCCCGGGAGAGGGGCTACCTCAGGTAGGTTTTATTCCCTCAACGCCATCATGGTTGCCGTGATTGGGGAGACCCTGTTTGAGACCCATTTGCGCTACGCGTGTTCCTGCGGCGCCTTGGGTCAAAAGAGAGTTGCTCTCGCCGGATCACAGTTTTCCATTCCACTCACTCCAGGCACCACCCCCCTAAGCTCAATCTCCCAGTATCAATTAGAGAAAGGGCCACCCTCCCTACGACTACTACTCCTTAGGCAACAGTTTCTCAGGCAGAATGGGATGGACTATGAATCATATTTTGCCTGGCCTGGACCCGGAAGTTACTGTTGTTGTCCGGAATTTTGTTGATCTTTACTCCAGTACCGTATGCGCACATGCATTCGCTGCGCCGCACCTGGCGGAATTGACGCAAGGGGGGGGAGGGGGGCAGAGAAGCTTACCGGGAGGCCACGCTCCTAACTCTCCTTGATGGGTCGGGCCGTCGTGAATGTTTTGGAGCTATCTCCCGGTGTGTTGGTTTTACTGCGCTTATGGCGGCTAGATATCTCTCTTAGGATTTTCACCATTTGTCAAGTAATCCGTAAAATGTGCTCGTATCTGGCAAATGAGATGGATTTTTTTGTTTTTGTTTCGTTTATTGGGCGTTTGTGTCACGATGGCCTTGCTTTCAGATACGGTACTTTTCGCTTGATGCTGGTATGGTAACAGCAAAACCGCACATCTTTTCCCTCACATACACGTATCGTTTGGCAATTAGTATCGGTGCTTCCGCATCAGAACTGACGCCCTAGCTCGCAGTATTCGAGTACTGGTGGTAGCAGTCTGCACGTACCTATTATATAAGATCGGATCAACAGCGCTGTGACCTAGAGCCACAGAGCCGCCAATCAATCCCTGCACCGCGTCGCCCAAATGGCAATGAACTGCCTGGCGTCACACAATCCCCGCAGTTATGGGAGGACATTTTTGAGCGGGGAGAGGGCGAGAGAGAGGAGGCGACCTGCCCCCCGATACGAATAAAGTGCGCTAAAGAGGGGTCTCTCGCCGCCTTCACAGAAAAAAAAAACACTTATCGCAGAATACTCCCCTATTATCATCATGGAGGTTGTCGGTTTAACTTTTGGCATCTTGGGCACTTTGGATATCTGCCTTCGGTAAGCTCTAGTGCCACGGGAAAAGTGCGGGGACTTGCTAACGTATCCAGGACTGGCCAGAATCTTCGCGAACGATACAAAGACATCCAGAACGCTAATAGAGATGTAGATGACCTGAACCTTCGGGTGGAAAATGTCTGGATACATATCGCCTACCAATTAGGGACGGTTCGAAGCTCCTCAGAGGCCGTTCCCACCGTTCTCAGCGACCATATCGGCGGTCTTCTCGATAAATTGCTGTTCTGCTTGCACACCGCTTGCAAGAACATCGATAAGGTGACGGACAAAAATGGGAAGACGAAAGTGTTCAAGTTTGCTCTTTTCCTAAAGGGCTCGTTGGAGAAGGATGTCTCTGCATTGGAGAAGTGGAGGGAAATGTTCAATTCGACTTTCTTCATGCTGTCGATACCGAGGAGTCCTACACTCGATCGAATACTTTCGATGGAAGTCCGAAAGAATGTTCAGCCCGTCGGTAGTGCTGTGGCTGGTGTCAAAGCGATCCGTGATGTCCTCGCCGACGAACCCACGAAACAGTTCTCGTCCATCTGGCTGGAGCCCGTGAGAATGTACTTCCCGAACCCGATCGGCTACTCCGGGGCTCATATCGTTCTCGATGAAAACAATCACACGAAATACGTTATGGAAACCATTGTCATCGATCAGGGCCGGAGAGACTACAACCAGCTCGACAAGGACGTGACAAAGTTGGGAAGAGTGCTCAGGGAATCCAAAGATGTCCCGGGAATCCTGACCTGCAAGGGAGTCGTCAGGAAGGTGGGACCGAACGGGCTCCCCGAGGAATTCCAGTTCATACTAGAGATGCCCCGCTCCCTCGGCGATAACCCCTCATGCCTCAGATCGGTTCTCCACAAATCGACCCACGAGCCACACCCCCTCGAGGAGCGCGTCCTTCTCGCCAGACAGATTGCGAATGCGGTCATATTCGTCCACAACCTCAACTTTGTCCACAAGAACATGCGACCCGAGACCATCCTTGTCTTCCCCAATCCCGGGAAAGTGCTTGGCACCCCCTTCCTCGTCGGTTTCCAGATGTTCCGGTCGGCGGACGGCATCACCTACAGGGCCGGCGACGATTCCTGGTCCAAGAACCTCTACCGCCACCCCAGTCGCCAGGGAACCCACCCGGATAATATATACAGGATGCAGCACGACATCTACAGCTTGGGCGTCATCCTGCTAGAAGTCGGCCTGTGGTCTCCGTTTGTGGATCAGAACGGACAGCCCGGCGTGGCACTGTCACAGATTGTGCCCATCCTACAGGACAGGGATCAGAGGAAGGGGGCCACCCGGATCAAGAAGGTGCTGATCACTATGGCCTACAACTACCTACCGCCGAGGATGGGAACTAAGTATGCGGAGATGGTGGTCGCATGTCTGACGTGTTTGGATAAGGACTCGGAGTTGGGTACCGAAGGTGAATTCCTCGAGGACGATGGTATCTTGGTTGGTGTGAGATTTATCCAGAACGTAAGTACACCCCATGTATATTCGCACGTCTCTCCCACCAAAGACTAACATTGTGTTTAGATTTTGGGTGTGCTGGAGGATATTGTAGTTTGAGGCCCGGAATGGATTTACGCACACCCACACCCACCGATGGACGTCTTCTACATGTGGTTGTGAAAGCGAGCGTTGCGCCATCATTCTGTTCCCTTTCTTTTGTTTTTTTTTGTTTTTTTGATTTTCACTTTCCGCAATACCTGTCTGAGATTCGGTTGATTTGCTAAATTGCTTGGACGATTTCTGTTTGGAAAATATTATAATAATATTATGAATTATGCCTCTGTGGTAAACTTGTCTTATTTATTTTTCCCCCCGGGTAGTAACCTTACCAGTACCGGTACTACGCACAACCACCGGAACCTAAGGGTGCTAAAAAGTTTACCACATGTGCCATTACCTCTCACCCCTCGCACGATACTTGCGCAATACACCGACCCCTCGAGTCCAGACCATTGCACGAAGCTACCCACCGCTTCGCTATTCCTAATATGGACTTTTCAAGTAGCCAGCCAGCCAGTACCATACCTTCCAGCAACATCACAGCATGTTACCGTCTACCGTACACCCTTAGTAGACTCCCGTAAGAACTCTAAAAGTTAAATCTCACGCTAAGACGTCTAGAATTCCCGCCTTGGGATAAGAAAGGGGGTGGGGAATTTCCCCGGGAGGAAGGAAACCAAGAAAAATATAAAGTAGGACTAAATTACTGTACAAACGACCTTACTAATAGAGGCAATTCCAACGTCCTACCGTTGCTTGAAGTTCAATTACTACATTTCCTCAACCACGAACGAACCCCCTCCCCGCAATCCACGAAGCAGATAACGTCTCCCGTCCATCCTGCCTGCCCGTTCACTTCACGCTTATAATACTCACCGCACCCTGCACATATACCCCCCCCCCCCCGCAAACCCGGCTACCAACCTTATCTACCATATATATTATTATAATAATACAAATCACACTTGACTTACCCCGCGCACCCATCCATCCATTCATTCATCCACCCATCCATACATAACAGCCAAAAAGCCATCACACAAAGCCATGCAACACCCGGGATGTTACAGAAATTCAATGGATAAAAAATCACCACCTCCACCACAACAACATCACGGTACTATACGGTTACGGCCCGGGTCGGCGCGGGAACGGTACAGTACAGTAGGGTACAGCACGTACGGTATTCAACGGAACGTGGAAGAAGGAAAGAAATCTAAAAATATATTTCCCTTTTTTCTTCTTCCCCCCTCTGTAATTCCCTCCCTATTCATTGAAGGTCCTCCCTCCGCGGGAGGAGAGAGGAAGAGAGACAGATCTTCGGAGCCTTGTTTCTTACTCTACCGTATATGTACCCTACCGCGCTGAAACCATGTATCATATCATACTTTACATATGATATTATGTATCATATGTAACTCAATGTACGTGCTAAAAGGTTCTCCCTTACCTCACCGCGCCCTTTTTCATAAAAGCACGGCGAGAACCACTGCATGGAGGGAAAGAAAGAAGGAGCAAAAGAAAAGAAAAAAGTGCCTTGCCATGGGATTATTACCGTTACGGGGGATCTGATGGGTCGATTTGTCGCGCCGGCCGTGTATCCGTCCACCCATCCATCCTTCACTGCTATGAAATCGACGGAGGAGGAGGAGAAATATCAGAAGGGAAGGGAGGAAAAAAGAAGCACGGCAAACATGGCGATCACAATATTCCATCCCGCTTTTTTTCCACCATTCTATTTTCCCTTTCCTTTTCTCTTATTCCCGCCTGTAGGGCACGGGGTAGGGTACGGTAAGTAGACCACTAAAAGTATCATAAGAGCCGTGTATATGTAGGAATCACATACCCACCCCTTCCAATTCCAATTCCAACCCAACAATCCCTTCGTTACCTCTCACGGATCTTGGGAAGAAAAAAAAGGGAGGAAAGGAAAAAAGGAAAAATATATATATATATATATAAAAGGAAAGAAAAAAAAGGATGGTCAATTCCTCACGGTCGGTTTTCGCATTATTATTATTGTCATCCTTATGGCTGCTCGTAGGATTTGTCCGGGCGAGCCCGTCTCCCACGGATTCGATAGAGGAGAACATTGAACTGTCCTCCAGCTCCGAGGCAAAATTCTTGAAGGAGCAGTACTCGTTGTGTCCCGGGCCGGATCACGGATTGTTGAGGTTGAAGAATCCGTTCTTGTACAAGTGGGTTGGGAGTTACTATAGTGGTTTTGTGGTCCGTCTTGCTTTCTTCCCTCTCTCTTTCCAAAGGTTTGGAGGAAGTATGCTAACAATTGATATTTCGTGGCGTGTAGGAGACGACGGTAACTCTGTCGAATAGCACATTGACATGCTCTGCACAAGGCGGCACCTTTAATAGAACACTTGCTGCCATCTTCTCCATTCTGGACAACGATTATCAAACGGTCCCCGCGAACGTCGACAAGAACCCGTTTATATTCCTGCTCAACGCGTGGATCCCGGATGTGCCCTTCACCGGCGAGAACCTAGTCCCCACGCAGATGCCCGCGGGGGTCCTCATGGACTTTGAAAGCGTCCTGGGCTTCCGCAGGGAGAGCAATGGCGGAAAGTACGGGGATGCGAGCGCCCCCTCAGTGGTAGACTTGAGCGTTGGGAGAAGCGGCGATGGCTGGGAATTTGAAGGGAGCTATGATAATTCCACAAACGTGAGTTCTTCCTCTTCTTCCGCTTGTAGGAACTCCGCGATGTAGGATGGTCAGTCACTAATTTCGAATAATAAAAAAACGCAGAAACCACTAGCAGTAGATACCTCCACCTTCGTCTACGAATTCCCAACCTGCAACGCAACCCAATACGCAAACTTTCTCATACAGAACTACCCCTCCACCGCCAATGCCTCCTCCGCCGCTCCCAACACCAACACCACCACGCTCACAGGCGCCTTCTCCCCGCGATCCGCCGAATTCGTCATCTCCGGCCAGTTCGCCGGGCACTTCGACTCGTGGCGGCTGAGCGACCACAAAATCGACGTCGACCGGGATAAGGTCCAGTATGGGACCTACAGGATGGTGTTCAAGGGCGTGCTGGACGCAAAGCACTCGCACAACCTGACCGTCGGGGATGTGCCGAGTTGGGTGCCCGACGTGAACAAGACGAGGGAGTACTCTTGTACCAAGAATGGAGCTGGGGCGAGGAGCAGGGGGGAAGTGGTATGGTGGGTTTGGGTGGCTCTTGATGTTCTCCTTTTGACGTTGTGGTTGGAAATGTAGATGGATCGCTTTTCCTTCTTTCCTTCTTTCCTTTTTTTATCATGCATTATTCCCTGTAAAAAAAAAAGTTCGCCCCGGGTTAGCGCCATCACCGAAGGTCACTCGTGGGATTGGGTGGTGGCGGGGGTCCCGGTAGTCCACTGGATTGAACCAGGTTCTAGTAAATATTCATAATAATATAATACCACAAAATGGACCTTTTGTGCAAACGAGTTCAAAGGTGCCTTGAAAAAAAGACACTAGACCAGAATTAGGCTTTAACGTTCAGGTAAGCAACCATTGAAAAATAAAAAGGGCAAATGCTGCCATCACTCTGACCAGCTTTTCAAAGCCCTGTTGCCAAAGTAATCGACATTTGAAAGCTGAACATTGCATCCTCTAACCGCTCTCGGCATGGAGTACCCCGGTGGGGCACGATTCTTCACTATGACACAGTAACGGCGATAAACCTCAAGTCCAGACAGTTACAATTCTGAATAGTATTTTACTAAATGCACGCAAATATCTGATCGGAGCCTCACTACCCAAGTATCCGCACCTGGTAAGAGAAGATTACATCTAATCAAGCCGTCAAAAATCTATTACCCCCGTACCCAATCTAAGCAGTGTTTGTTGCCGTGGTGGCCGGGGCAGGCTCGGGCGCGGCCGCTGTAGTTGTGGGAGTTGGTTCGAGTTCGACCGCGGTTTTCGTGTATTGCTTGTCCTGCCAGGGGCCGGCGTCACTCAGCTCGCACCCCCCCTCGCAGGAGCAGATACCGCCAAAGATGACGGGGAGGTTCTCCGCGGGCACCTGCTTTAGAAGTTCTTCCTGGTAGCCACTGCCAAAGATATTGATTTTATCAACCTGTTCAGGTTAGTTTTGGTAAGGCAAGAGGCGCATGTTTTTACGTACGGTAACCGGATCGAGGAACCCCTTAACAACACGGAAAGCGCTAGCGAACCCCCAGGGGGCGTTGATGATGTACAACTTCCCAAGTCTACTCCCGTTAAATCATTTTCATAAAAGTGGCTAGCGAGACATACCTTTCGGGATAATAATTCTGAGAGATTGCAGACACCTCCTTGACGAAGGTGTAAACCGAGGGGACACTTGTAATCCCAACACCCTTCAAATCCATAATCGTACAGCACGTCTCAAGGAGGTGGCCAGCTTTCCTTGAGCAGGCTGGTAATCTGGGATCCGCTAATCTCTCGTACTCGAGGACAAGGTTCTGAAGCATGCGTTCCTGGGTGGTAATGGCTAAAATTGCATTGAGATCTATCTTGCCGAGCTGTTCGATATATACGGGACGGCCATCCTTATCTGTCTTGTGGTAGTACTGGGGATAGTATTCAAAGACTTTGGGCTTTTCAGTGTATTCAAAGGTAGAAACGATCTTGTCGACTTCAAACTCCTTTCGCCACTTTTCAGTATTGATAAACCTAAGTATTCATTAGAGTTGAATATTGCTCGCCAACAGACAAGCTCTATTAACAAACAGGGTAGGAGACCTACATGGCCTTCGCCAATGGAACATCGAACTTTCTCGCTCTCAAGAACCGAAGCTGCGGTTGCTCATTAGTTCACACCCCCTGATCAACGGAGGTGGACACACCAAAGTCAGAGTATCCAGTCTCTCAGTGTATCCCTCGCTCTCGAGCTGGTTCCTTAGTAGATAGAGTTTTGCGTTTTGCTCAGCATCAACGTGGCCGGAGTGACCACTGCCGGTCATAGGGTTAGTGATTGGAAAGTCGTAATGGTCGTATTTTGGATCGAGCTCAGGCTCGACGATAGCGTTAATTTGTTCAGCCATGGTAACTATAGTGTTTTAGAAGTACACGTAAAATCGTTCAATCAATATGGTAAAGCGGAGGGAAAGCGGTCGATCTAACCCAGCGTGTTGTGGCGGTCGTGTTCGTTGATGAGTTTAAAAGTTGAGAGCTCAGCACAAAGATCTGAATTTGACGTAGGGAGGTGGAGAAGGGGCAGAGCAGGTGAAACCCTAACCCTAAGGCAGTTACCGACAAGTTTGCAAGCAAAGAATAACGGCTTACTGTAGCTGTGGATACCGTGCTGGTACAAAGCCGTTGTGATCACGGCAATACCGGCAAGTTAGAGGATTGTGCACTGCGATCTTTACCGGAAATGTATCTGATGCGCGCCGAGTATATATAGATTTTTCGGTAAGCTAGGTGCTTCACCGTGTTGGAGGCGAATATCGCAGCACAGAGCTCCGAGGTGGTCCTTGTGAGAATCTGTGCCTCGGAGCTTGGGATAAGTCTCCCGGTCCCTTGAGTGCGAGAATTGTCAGATAGAAATGAAAAGCGAGTGATGTAACCTGCAAAAGGTGCCTGGTTGATTAGGGAGCCGAGATGAAGCAATATTATTGTTGAGCCGCATTAACTTTCCACTGCTAAACTGTTGCTTAGTCAGGGTGGGGGGGGCAGAACCCACTTACGCCTAACCGAGACTAACCCGCCCGTGTTTATCCTCTCTCAACTTCGACTGGGTTTTGTTTGGTTGACTTTATCACGAGTCCGATTCATCCCCCTTATCCCCAACTCTCTCCTATCTATCTTGAACCCTTGGTCTCCAACACACTCTTCCCTTTACTATTGTCTTCAAACACAGTTACCATCACCCATCCACCTCATCCCGACGACTTTATCAAACTTTGTCAACCAATTCTTGAGCACACGAGATGAGTTCCATCACGGGTTTGTTTATATCTGGTTCCTATATTATTGCCATATGCTGATTCTTTAGTCTTCGTTAAACATGCCGGCAAACGCCATGAGCTCGAGTTAGACCTCTCCCAGTCTGCCGAAGTTTTTAAATATCAGCTCTACTCTCTTACCCAAGTCGAACCTGAGCGGCAAAAGATCCTCATCAAGGGGGGGCAGCTTAAAGATGACACAGATCTCTCTACTCTAGGTATCAAGTCTGGGCATAGTTTCATGATGATGGGAACCCCAGCCGGGAAGAGTGTGCAACCACCGAAAGAGAAGATGAAATTCCTGGAAGACATGAGCGAAGCCGATCTCGCCAAAGCCGCAGGTGCCATACCTTCTGGGCTCCAAAACTTGGGGAATACCTGCTATATGAATTCCACTCTCCAGACTTTACGAGCCGTGCCCGAGCTACAAGAGGAGCTTCGAAAGTACCAGGAGGCTCCTGGTGGTATTGGTGATAGTGGCCTTGGCGGTTCAAGCTCACTGTTGGCTGGAATTGGTGGCCTCGGGGGTGATTTGACTAGTGCTTTGAGGGATCTTTACAAGCAAATGGGTGAAACTACGGGAGGATTTCCACCAATGATGTTCCTTGGGGCACTGCGCAGAGCCTTCCCACAGTTTGCACAGAAAGGAAAGGACGGCAATTACGCGCAACAAGATGCGGAAGAATGCTACTCCCAGATCATCTCGCAGCTGAAACAAAAACTAAAAATCAACACAGGAGAAGAGGCTTCTTCGACTTCCATATCTTTTATCGACAAATACCTGTCGGGCCAGATGATCTCCACGCTGAAATGCGATGAGGAAACCCCCGATGAACCTCCTGTGGAGAGCACCGAAACCTTTGTCAGTCTCAAGTGCCATATCTCTGTTTCAACCAATCATCTTCGTGATGGATTACTCTCTGGCTTGTCTGAGAAGATCGAGAAGCACAGTCCAAGCCTAGACAGGGACTCCGTGTATACAAAGACTAGCCTCATCACTAGGCTTCCTAGATATCTTACTGTAAGTTTCCGGTCTTGTGTTCTAGAGCAGCTTACTGACTGGGATAGTGCCATTTTGTTCGCTTTTACTGGAAGCGTGAGATCAACAAAAAAGCCAAGATTATGCGCAAAGTGTCATTTCCTTTCGAACTTGATGCGACCGAGTTTTGCACGGATGAGCTCCGTCAGAAGCTTATCCCTGTCCGTGATCGCCTTCGGGATCTTCGCAAAGACGCCCAAGATCGTGAACGCACCCGAAAACGCCTTAAGCGGTCTGCCGCCAACCCTGATGATGTTGCCGGTGGGAACGCTGGTGCCGGTGGGTTTGGTGCGGCTCAGGACCAGAAGGCGGCACAAGCTGAGGAGAAGGAGAAGAGTGAGGCCGAGGCAAAACTTAAAGAGGCGGAAGACAATCTCCCCGATTGGGAACAAGAATTAAAGGATAAGCTCGACCCCGGTCTTGCTCTGGATGAGGGGTGCAACCCCAGCGGCTTGTACGAGCTGATGGGTGTTATCACTCATCAAGGCGCAAGTGCAGACTCTGGTCATTATTGCAGTTATGTCAAAAAGGAGGGTGATGATGATTTGTGGTGGTTCTTTAATGACGATAAGGTCTCGGAGGTGTCTAAAGACAGAATTGAAACCTTGGCTGGTGGAGGTTAGTTCCTTGACTCATGGTGCCATTTTCGGATGCTTGACGTTCTAACAAACCGTTCCAGGAGAGAGTCATTCTGCTTTGATTTTGTTGTATCGCGCCGTGCCGCTCTCCCCGCCCCTCTCGGAAATCAAAAAGTGAGATTCTGCTGGTATAACTGGAGGTGAACTGTGTTATTTGCTTTTCTCTAGACGCCACGGAATTAGCCTGGGATGGAGTTATCTGTATTAGCATGGAAATTAGAGCAGATCGAGGATCTAATAGTTGTGCTGATTTGGTAGACCCTCCGGTTGCCATTCTTCCGCATCATGAGCGTGCGGTTATGTTTATAATATACACGCACCAAGTGAATAGTGACACAACAATTTAATTCCATGTGCACAAAACCCTCTACTGTATTTATCCCCGGTATTCCTGATTCCGGAAGAATTTCGTTTGTGGTAATACCCAAACCTTGACCCTGTTTAATCTATTCTGAGCCCAGCCTCCGGGGCAGGAACCGGCTCTCTCCTTTTCCAACTCTGGTGATTGGGGGGATGCGGATTGCGCGAATACTAGTCTATCTACCTAAAGTTGGACCCCGGGGAGCCCTATGTGATGCACTACACTTTCCAGCACAAAGAAATCCAACCCTCCTAAAAATGGCACTGTTCAAGACCTAATTTCTCTCAATTTCTCATGATTACTCCTACGATAATTTCCCCTTTCCACGCACCTCAGAAGTATCTATTACCACGCACAGTCCAGGATGAATTAGCTTTTCCCCAACGTAAATCTCATCACGATTCCAATCACCGTAACTACCAACACTATCTTAGGCTAATTCCCGAAGCCGAGTTTCTCAATTAGTGACTCCCGAGCTAAAGCGGTGCTGTGTACTGTACTGTACTAGTAAGTTATTGCTTGAATCAAGCCCTCCCAATCCTTCGGGTTAATACGGTAGCTCCGATGACAGTGGGTTGGTTGTGGTGAGTGGGGTGTTTGCATGAAACTTGGAATGGGCGGCTGGTTTCGTTGCGCGGGAGTAGGTTATGCTTAAGTTGGCTTGGGGAAGATGTGATATTTGGAGTGGTGGGGTTGTTGTGGGGTTGCTATTAAGGTTTGCCTTGACGGAGGTGGTGGTAACCGGGTGGAGGAGCAGGTATTGGGGGGGGTTGGAATTTTGGCACGCCGGGCGGACGGGCGGACGGGGGGACGGGGGGAAGTGATGGGTTGTTGGGTTTTCTTGGTGTCGTGGTGTAGTCGGTCCGGGGGTGGGGTCTGAAAGAAGGGATGGTGTAGTGGTTGGGTTTAGGTTAATTGGGGTTTGTGCGCTATGCTGTGGATAGGTTAGTAGTGAAGTTATCGTAGGTTGGTATAGGCGGTAATGTAGGATAACATGCTAGTGCCAGATTGTAACTTGGAGTACCAGGAGTACTCGGGTATGGACGTGGGTGATGGGACAGACAGGGATTAGAAATTGTATGCATCCCCATACAATTTCTAATCCCTGTCTGCCCGATCACCCACGTCCATACCCTATTAAGACGGTATTTATCAGTTTTGAATCACAGCAGGGTGGATATGGTCTGAGAGGTATGATAAGGAACTGGTATGTCTAGTTCGAGTATTGGGCATATCGTCGGGGTGTTAGGCGTAGCGGATGATGCGGGGTCGTGTTGCTAGAAATCCTAGAATGGTGGAAGGAAAGTTTTTATCTTCTTTCAGGTAAAGAAGAGAGTGTAGATTGCTAGACATTTGAGTTCCTGCTGTGATGAGTTGGTGGAGTGAAGCACCAGTACTAACGAGGAGCGCTCCAATTTCCTTCAATAACTTAAATCAGTCGCCTACCGTTCACACCAAGCATGGAAAGGCGGGGGGGGGTTGGCAGTACAAGTACTAACTAGTATTGAAATACCGGTAGTTTATCCGTATCCAGATAAGGAATGACGATTCTAGGATTAAGTGCTGTTGCTCGAGTACTTGACGCTGGCTGCCCGGTTAAAGTTGAGTTCGAGAACCTGTTGCCCGGGATATTAGAGGAAAGTGCCTCTGAATATTTAGTGAAGGTTGAGTTGGGAAATTCTTTCGTTAGGTCGTTTATCACCTTGCGGCAATATCACAGATTGATCCATTTCGACAGGGGTGAGAGCGGTGGTATAATTGAAGAGTTAATGGCCGACGTAAATACGGTGATGTTAGGGACTTAGGTGCTCCAGCTCGCGTTGTCGGGTAAATTTAGTGGGGATATGGATTCACCGATCATAGCTTGGTGGGGTCACGGTTCAGAGCAGAGACCGGCAGTAGAGTACTGTACTGTATCATACTCGCCCAAAAAAGTCTATCCCCGATCTTTACTCGAGCATCCACTCGAGTATTAAAACTAGGACGCCACCTGATCCCATTAGATTCAATAAGAAAAAGCGCAGTTCTGAACTTCCCTCTCATCCGTGAGTGTTGAAGCCTGGGTTGGCGTGGCTCCCTTTAAGTGATAATAAAATTTGATTGAGCCTCCTAAATTTAGCACCTAGGTAAAGATTGGGGAACGGACTTTTTTTTTTTGGCCAGTAGAGAAAATGGCATGGGAAGTTCCTAGTGTTACAGATCGACACTTCGGTTAATGCTGGGTATGATACTAGAGAGTTTGCGCAAAGAGACCTAGGTGGCAGAAAAACAGGTTATTTTCTGTTGACCTAAAAGTCTTGGACACCTATGTGGGTAGCGAGACCTGGAAGAAGTGTAAAATTGGGCTTTTCAGACCTGAAGAAATCCAATCACTTCAGAACAATAGGTCAGCAGCAACACCACTCCCTTTAAAAGATTTTGGTAATGATAATATTGGGCATTCAGTAGCAGATTATCACCTGTTCTATGGCAGCCAGCATTGTTAGTACCTGGCTTGCGCAGCAGCTGGGAATCCTATTTTGAGCAGTGAACGAATTTGAGGGCATGGCGATATTACCCTACTCAATCCACCATCTATGGTACCTACACCCACATGTATTGCGCAAACTCATTCTTGCACCTAGGTCCATTCCTTATTAACCGCCACCTACCGGTAGGTCCCCATGCGCAAACCCTCTACTGAGTCGCTCATTAGGTGGTCAATCAGTTCCTCATTCAGTAGTGATATGTATACAAATTTCCCGGTCAGGATGAATAATGCAAGCTAATAATGCTCGTATTGTTACTGGCTGCCGCAGGGGTGTCTGATGGGCAACAATTGCTGTTCGGATATCGCGATTTTGGTAAACATCGTCCTTTTGAAATTACGGAGGTACTCGAGTACAGCGTGTAAGTTTTGTAGGTTCCACAAACGAGGACTGCCACCCTCACCCCCTGTGTAACCTACAAAACTTACACGCTGTACTAGTACTTGGGGTGAGAAAAAGTATTGGGGCAAGACAAGCCAAGACCGGATTAGAATATTGCAAGTAGTCCACATGTCAGTTGCAATGGGCGGATACCAGAAAACTCGAGTACCATCACCACTATTCCCA
>Ga0307509_10002584_pt1 | contig 29038 bp, 26 predicted proteins | sample 10_EM_MG_FD_202245 | JGI IMG/M metagenome (GOLD analysis project Ga0307509, IMG submission 202245) | Populus trichocarpa ectomycorrhiza microbial communities from riparian zone in the Pacific Northwest, United States - 10_EM | ecosystem: Host-associated > Plants > Roots > Unclassified | place...
ACTCGCAAGTGCGTAGTCATGTGAAAGCTATGAGTCGAGCAACATCATAGTGTGAAAACCAACATACCTTATGACTCATAATTATGAGTCATGTGAAATCTGCCTTGCTTAGTCACGATTTGTGACAGTGATTTTCAAAGATTGAACTGCTTGAAATCAACAACTTGGACTTTGTAGATATTCAATCAACTTTCTACAACATGCAGGCTCAGGGGAAGATGTGCCTCTACCTTCTCCAGCAGTTAGAATAATTTTACCATTTTTTATCAATTTCATATAAAATACATTACTCACTATATAGCTAATTTGTTCTTTCTCTACACTTTGTACTATTGTCTAATCAGTTTTGTCAATAGGAGAGTGATATTGCTAGAGCATATTTAAAGATATATTAGCTATCTACAGATAGATTTTCAGATCAATTGATGTACCTTTGGTTGAGGTATTCTTATTTTAGTATCTGGGACATTGTAATTGCCAAGTGTCCCATATCTAGTGAGTGTCGTATTACTAGGTCAAATACATTATTTCTTTATACAGAAAGCAAAAGAAGCATAAAGGGATGTTTTAAATCGCTGAAGGATAGCAGATGCTCCTCTATATATTCTTTATAAAAGAGGAAGAAGTTGTAGTTCCCGCTATGGAGGAGTAGCAGATATAATGATGTTGCAAAATATAGAATGTCTTGTCCTGCAATATTTTGCAACATCATCATTTCTGCTACTTCTCAATAGTAGGAGCTCTGATTATTTTCCCCTTTAGAAGGAATTTGCAAAGAGGCATTTGATATCTCTCTATTCATTTAAAGCATCTCTTCCTGCTTCTTTTGATTTCTGTATAAAGAAATATGCTGTTTTCAGAAATATAGCATATTTTTATATTGTGACATGCCCAACAGGGACTAAACCATAGTTTTTTTTTTCAAACCAAGGATTACCTGCTGCCACGCTAAGGCGCAGGTGAGCTATTGTTAAAGAAAATATTGAGGTATGTACCCGTGCCAAGGTTGTGGCTCCGCTACAACTCCCGATTGCTCTCTTGCTCGCAACCTGGGGCACTCGCAAGAGAGAGCATCACAGCTCTACAATAGATTTATTTGTATGTGAATTTAAGAATTACGCACTACTAATAGCCAGTGCACCTCCTATTTCGCTGTCGCTCATAGTCGGGAGAAGCAAGTGTGACGCGGAAGCAAGTGTGACGTGGAAGCAAGTGTGACGCGGAAGCAAGTGTGACGCGGAAGCAAGTGTGACGCGCCGGATTATTATTTTTCTTCCAGCAGAAGTCCCCTAACCCACATGCTGGCCTCGGTTTCCAGCAACAACTATCACCCCCCCAAGTGATCGTGTCCCAGCCAGCAATACCAATTACCTCCCCAATTGACAGGCTCTCAATCAACTGTGCTCTAGAGGCCCCACTAGCACTTTGATTCTTTGATCTCTCCACTACTCTGCTACTCTGGCATCTCAGATTCTTGTGTAGTTCGTTTATACAACTTGAACGGGGCAGCTCAGGGGGCTCAGGATGGATATGCAAGCGAGGTGGGGATAGACTGTCATACTGGCCATAATTATGAGGATTTGGCTAGTGAATCAGATTCTGATTCTTCATGCATATTATCTAACTCTATTACGAGAAATGCTATTAAATTAATACTAGTTTGTAACTTATATGAAATCGAGATATTATGTGGTTGTAAACTAGTATTATGTAAGCATAAAAATATAAAAATCCGGCGTGTCACACTTGCTTCCGCGTCACACTTGCTTCTCCCGACTATGAGCGACAGTGAAATAGCAGGGAGACCGGCTATTACTCCACATCCTCTCATGCTTTAAACGCCCTTCTGACTTTCCCATACATTGTTTTGAGTTTTTGCAAATAAGTCTTCTATTTTTTTCCATGTCTTTTTCAAGTTTTATTTTCGTTTGGTGGGAATGTTATTTCAATTAGGGGTAAATCTATCATTGAGCTGTGACTATTGTTGAGCTGTAAAGCACTCTCTTGAGAGTGCCACTGTAGTTCGAAGGGAGCGTAGCTGTTAGGCGCACGGACTCCCCGTAAGGATTTACAGGGCAAAGTTACCCTACCTTGACGCACACGAACTTCGAAGGAAAAAGATAACACCCCGCTCCAGCCCCGGCGTTGGGACGGCGCGTCATCACTGGCCACCTGGGTAGTTGCGTCCCAACACCAAAGACCACTATCATTAGAACACATCTCATAACACCGTATACGTCGCGGCCGTCCGTCCGACCGGATCCTGTTCGCAGAATATATGAGGGGAGACCTTCAGGCACCTTATGCAAGTGGAAGCAGGTCAATCGGACAACGGCGCATAAAGCTACAGACACTTGAAGACAGACTGTCGGAAGAGTGGGTCGAAAGTAACGGGACGTTTTGCACGCAAGTTAGTCCGCTCGTACCTACGAAGATGTGTAGGGTATGAAGTAGGTAACTATGCCCAGTAAGTGGATCGGGTGCATCCACAGAGGACAAGTTGGTAAAAGACGGAGTTCGAGGGAAAAAGCCTATAGGTACGATCCCGAGCACAAGTCGTGTAATACCGGAAGACCAGAATACAACCTGCAGTTGCAGGTTGAATTCTCGACGGAACCAACCAAAGAAGATTTGCCATCTTCTGTCTAGCGAGTTAGACTACCTTCGGCGAGCACGAGGGCAAGATAATTCGTAACCATAGTTGTTAACGGATAAATGGATGAGCTGACACTTGACGTGGTTTCCACACCATCAGGAATAAAAGAAAGCGCAGACCGATAAGTTAGCCATGGGAGCAAAAGGTGTGGTAGAGAGTTTTCAGGGTCTACGAGTGTTCGCACTTAGGTGAAGTTCGCAGAGTTGCGGGCAAGGTACTTAGTTAGTATAGAGTTAGCATGTATACCGTGATTGCTCAGACGCAGAATATAAATATCGAAGGATCTTTGCTGCTATTAGAGACAACAAGCACGGAGAAGAGATCTTATCAATATAATAAGTTATCTACACTTTTATATCGTTACAAATACTTCGACGATCTATATCGAAGCGAATCATTATATCTAGCCTACATTACTCGTGTCTTCTTAACGAGTTCTCCGATATAATCACGATCCAGGTCCTAGCTGTCGGAATACGTCACGCCGAAGCTACCATCTAACAGTAGCGTCTTTCCACGTGGTGGGAACCTGGGCACTATTACGAGGATTCGGGAGCTTGAAAAATGGAACCCACATGAGGGGTTAGCTTGACTACAGTCAATTGGTCATACCATATCGAGAGTTGAAAAAATCAACCTCTGCTCCCTAAACCCAACTTAGCGAATATTCATTTGCAGTCCTAACTTCTTAACTTATCTCACCAACAAACTGGTGAGGCAAATTACCAACCTACAGTAACTTATTACAATTTAACCTAAAATACAATTAATTCTTAAAATACATGCCAACCTGATTTCTCTATCCGTATTAATTTATTGTTCAACAAAACAGCATCACAGAGTGCCAAGACATGATTTCAAGTTAGAAAACAGTCACTCAAACATCTACTGAATTTCAAAAGTATTTTCCCCCATCTTCACAACTTCTCTCTCCATTCCTCTGCACCCTAATCGTTCAGCCTCCACCTGCCCTTATCGATAGATTCCCCAATTCATCAATTAGCTATTTTTTGCTTTAACTTCTGGCCTCTCATCTGCAGGTTCAGATTCTATCATTTGTTCACCTTGTTCTCGGGTCGGTCCACTCTGGTCATTTTCTTATATTATTTAGGTACAGTCGCTTCCCATATTGGTAAATGCTTTTCCAATTATTTTATTTCTGTTTACCCACTTTAAGAAGAAAGTTTTTTCGATGGAAGATTATCAGTATATTACAAGGTATCAACCCTCCCATTATTGGGCCATGGCACAATTGTACTGCTGTTCTTATTTCCACTGACGCATCTCAAGACCAGTGCCATAGGGATTGTCAATCGCTCCACCTTTACTTGTAGGCCTTGCTCTTGCTTTCACGAGTCTTTTTTGTCCCAATACTAGTAAAATGAATCAAGAAGGTTCAACTACAACTACCCCTAAGCATGCTACTACCACTTCACAACCAAACCCTCAAGCTACCCCAATTCAGTATTCAATTGATTTGCTTAAAGTATACAATACAGATCAAGGGCTATTTTCATAGAAAGAACATTCAAATCAGAATCTTATACTGTATCTTTCCAATAGCAATTTCCTTCTCTTTATAGAAACACTCAATCTTGATGATGATGAAAAGTAAGTCCCAAGTTTGTATTAATCTGAAAATTAACTAATAGTAAAATCAGGTTTTCAAAATTCTAATACAACTCTCTATCATCAACTCTAACAATTCAACATATATCCGGTGGGCTACACAAAATGTTAGTTTTTATGATTTCAGGAACTCTGTATGGAAGACGATCAAGACTTCTAGAGGAGGTACTAGCTAACCAAATGTTTATGTTAGAAACCCAAGACTTTTCTGAATTTGAGGATCAATACCAGATGTCAGAGAAGAAACCCCATTTGGCCTGACAGGTTGCAGATGATAATGGTGATCTTCAAGCAAAATTTGTACTAAAAGTGGAAGTGTCATAAACCAACGACTAACTGGTACAAAATACAAAAATGTGTTTGGAGAAGAGGAGTGCTGTGGGCATAGTCATGCTTGTTAAAATACAGAAAACGCCAGAATATCATTGTCTGACTTGCAAGCTGTCTGATCTTGCTTTTACCGAGCAAGGATTCACTAGAAGCACCAAGGTTGAAGGGCAAAATTGCATCCTTCAGGGCGCTTATGGACCGGCTCTTTACAAGGATTATATCTGGGTTGAGGAGATTAGTGGATTTCCAGAAATCTGAAAATATGACACTAGTTCTAAATTGGCAATGAAGGGTGGTAATCATATTGTATGTTATTTCATACACTATACGTATCATTGTTATTGTCATTGACAACTCTAAGATCTTGTAACTGGTACAGGTACTATAGTTACTGATGGATTTCCTTTAGGATTAGTTTAGTTTCAGGATATGTGTAACATTTCCTTATCCCTTTTGGTACACTGAAAGCTCTAAGAAACCGTCCCAAGTTGTGCACTTGAAATCCTAGCCACAGAGTGGCCTGGACAAATTGATCAAGTGAAGCCTCCGCAATGTTGTTAGATAAAACCTTTTACTATATTGCTAAGGGTTTGAAGTGTTTGGCTGCTTCTCACTATCGTGGTGAACTGAAGAGGTAATTATGCCACCAAGTATATTGAAATCTCTGTCTGTCGAAGTCTGTACTTTCTAAGTCTGAAGGATGCAGCCTTTAAATACATAGCTGGCTTTTCTAAAGCCTTACTCCTATGAGCACAGGTAATGTCTTAAAACAGTTATGGTATCAAATCAATACCATAAAACAATACACAAAAGATTCAAGGTATCAAAAGGATCCCTTGAAACAAAACTTCAAACAACCGAGATATCAAATGAGACTACTGAAATACAATTAGGGACAGGCACAACCTCGTATTCCGAAACCAAACATAAAACAAACTAGGTATCAAATATAATAACTCCTGTATAACAAGGCAATAGCCACAAGGCTTGTATCCTGAAACTAAACTAATCATAATAGGAAAATCCATCAGTAACCATGGTACCTGTACTAGATACAATGGAGATAATATCTATTGGAACAATGCTTCCTCTCCCCTATTTTCCCTCCAAGTGCAATTTGCACTTTCAGAAACACCACGTACACTATCTCGAGATTTCCGCCTAACGTGACCTGTCAGGTTACACATATACCATATGGATCCCTCTGTCCTGCCCTTTGGTTCGAGTCGTCGAAACAAAGGAAAAGGCAAAAAGACCAACCCCCCCCTACAGCCGGCAGGTGCTAGGAGCTCCTCCACTCAGGAGGGTGCCCCGACCCTGTCCCCAATCTTCATGCCGCAAGGCCCCCCCTTGCTCAAGCGACCCAGAAGCAACACGATAACAAGCCTCTCACATATCGATGAGAGGTACTTGAGAAACGCCTTTCCAAGCGCCTACTTCCTGAACCTTTTCCATAAGATAAACCAGGACCAGGAGATTGGGGCTACCACAGCCAGCAAAGAAAATGTGGTCATGATAGAGATGATCTATCAGATCCATAAAGACTACAGGACGGCCATCGATGCGCTAAGCGAACTGATCGAAGCCCTTACCGAGGAAGTTAGCACTCTCAAAGATGCTACACCACGGCCTGACACCCCTACCCCGATACCCTTCACACTCCCGGCAACGGCCCCTCCACGACCCTCTACTCACGACACCCACCCTTTGACCCTCCCCGCAGCTGCCCCGCCCAAATCGTGGGCAACGGTGGCCAGGAAGGGGAGAAAAGAAAAGACTACCATGGCTGCTAGGGCTGCCCAAGCCCGAAAGCCGACTACCAACAACAGGCCACAACTTAAGAAGGGCCTCACTGCCAGAGAACGCCGCCTTGTCATCAAACGGAAAGGCGAGCCACTCCCCACGTCAGCACTAGACCTAAGAGACGACATAAACTTAGCGCTAGCTGCGACCTACGTACAAAGCGTCTCTATCCGAGGAAACACGGTCACTCTTACCACGATGGAATCGATCAAGGCCACCTCGCTTAACAGCAAGGTGGGGTTGTTCCTCCACCTGATACCAGGAACGGTTAGTGTTCTCCTGGACACCCCCGTGTCACATGTTTTGGTGCACGGCATCCCCACCTCGAAGTCTCTAGTGGAAATAGCCGCAGAGCTCACCACGTTCAACACTGGACTGTCCCTCACCGGTCAGCCCGGGTGGCTCACTACCGACGACGCAAGAGGTGGAAAATCCGCCTCCACAGTCGTGATCACCATTACCGGTCCCAGGGCTTCTGACTATGTCGGGTGACGCCTGGCCGCCTTCTCCTCCACCTATAGAACAGAGCGCCGATTGCGCTTCAACTCTAATACCCAGTGTTCCAACTGTCATGGCTATGGACACCACAACAACAAATGCACCAACCCAGCAACATGCTGGTGGTGTGCCTCCCTACACCCTACAGGTAATCACGCCTGTCCCACCGCTACCTGTTGAATACGCGGCCAACCATGCAGCCATACCGTGCTTAGGTGTGTGAACTGCCAAGGCCCACACGACGCCCACACTACACGATGCCCCTCCTGCCCTGTAAGTGCTCAGGATGAGAAGCCGGAAGAAGGCAAGGAGGAGATGACCACTTGATGACTATGATTTGAGTTATGGTTATTGAGTAGACTTTGGTTCTACATTTTATATTATATCCTACGAACAGCTTCTGGTCGTATGGACGGCCAGAACTCATACTGTGTTGTGGGCATGTTCCTATAGATCTCACTTTACTATGGAGCACAAAACTACATAGCTATACGGTGCTGACGTGCTGTACCCATGCCGGTGCCGGAGGGAGGTCTTAGGAATATTGGCTGAATGTTACAGGAGGTTTGGACGATTCCTGCTGCATCAGTTGCCTGTTTCATATGATACAAAGCTGCTGTATCAACATCTAACCACTCCCCAACTGAGGAATGACTTTCCCCTAACTCCGTGCATGCCTTTGGTGCTGAAGGTAGGATAACTAAGTGGGCAAGGTATGATAATAATGATCCTATTGTAGGATAACTTCATTCCTTTATGCTGTTATTCGCTTCGGTGGTTCTCGTGACCACATATAATATTGCCCTGGCGACCCATGCAACATTTACTAGGTTTTCTTAACTTTATGCAAACTTGCCCTCTCAAGGTTACCCGGTCTAGCCAGGTAACTTTGGCCTACTTGGGTTACCCTGTCTAACCCTATATAACCCAGTCACTTTGTAGACACTTGTACCAACTCATGCCTACTGGTAGTATACTAAGTATACTAGTCTAGCCTCACTCTGGTTTCATTTGGTATACTATCTAAGCTTGAGTCTAGTCCACTGTAGCTACCTTCCTATAGGGTCATTACAGTTGCAGTTATGAAATGAAAGCTAGCTCAAAAATATTGGGATCTGGTTCTTGATTTCGTCATCCATACTATTAACATTCAAGTGCTCCGCCTTCACAGATTTAGACTGGCCAAATTACTCTTAGGGTATAAACCAAACTGAACAGCTTGGGAGATTACACCTGATACAGAGTATATGGTATCTGTACAGTTTACTGGTATCAGTCAAGGAGAGAACCCATCAGCCAAATTGGAAGATCTGGTTGGATAGTAGTTAGAAAGACTTGTACAACTCAAGCACATTTGGGCAGAAGCAGCAACATGGATTGTAAGCCAGGCAAAGAAGCAAGAAGGCAACCAGAGGTCACTGCGATTTACCCCCCCAAGGAAGCAGATTTAGTCATTGTGAAATAGTTTTTTTTGGATCAGTATACAGGCAACAAGCTTGAAGCCAGATGGGGAGGCCCTTATATCATAACAGGCCATTGGTAGCATAGCAAAGTTGCAGATTACTTGACATCAATATCAGGGACCTTGTGTCGGTTAAGAAGAGTGCGTTACGTGATAGTGTACATCTCAACGATCTTAAAATCTATCTCCCAAGGGGTACCGAGAAGGCAAGAGATCTGGAGATGCTGGATATACTAGACTACTAGTGGACAACGGAGGCACTCGTAGAGAGGTGAAGCAGGAACTTGGAACGAACAGGCCTTGGAGGCAAGCCAGATATGCCGTGGATTGAGGGAGCCAGAGATATGTAATGTGGGAAATCATGTTTGGTCACTTGGTTGGTAAGGCAGGGAATGTGCAAGAGTAGCAGCAAAGTATAATAAGACGTTAAAAATTAGATACATAAGTAGATAGATAGGTTTCCATTTGCCTTTGGGGGTGAAGGCCATGGAAGAGAAGGGTACAGTGTGCTGAGGGCTGGATTGGTGGGGCACTCTACTGCTTTGGAGGAAACTTTTCACCCAACAAAACACCCTGTTAGCTAGCCTTGGCACATACACATTCTCTGCATATAACCTACTTTTGTGTATCATAGTTTAGAGAGAGAGGCCACTGGGGGTGTCAACACCCAATAGACAACTTTCACTAGCCCTTTTAATTTATTCAAGATCTTCTCCATCTATCCCACCCCTGTTCGTTTGATTAGACAATAGGTTACCAGGTCAACTCTCCACAGACTTTTTGTCCGGTTCAGTGGAAGGTTACGACCACACCCACACCGTCAGTCAAACACACCATCCGACTAGAGGAAGGAGAAAGAATACCCTCCACACCGGTACTCCCTACCCTAGACACGTGCCCTCTCTGAGTACTTCGGAATTACCAGTGGTTTTGCTGATGCAAGATACAGCGGTTATCAAGAATGAGCTGCCAGTTACAGCGATTTGCAAAGGTTTTGTCCAAGGCGGAGGAGGGAGATATTTTTTTTGTTGAATGCAAGTGGGGTAAACTAGTGTGCACTATACTAAGACTGGATGTATTGGGGCATTTGGGGCGAGAGAGTGTACACCAGATTTTTCATAGAATTTCCTTTCCACTTGTAATTTCCGGTGACAGAGGTCGACAAGAAACATGTCAGAAGGTGGATGGCAAGAAGAAAATATTGATTATGAGGATGAAATTGGAATTGAAACAGAGGTACCAGAATCTTTTGATCCTTTGGGTGATGATGAGAAGGCTTTTTCACAGTGGTTAGAGAATCCGAATAAGACTTCAGAACTGCGACCGACCTCAAATCACCTGCTATTTGTCAGTCCTACTGGGAGCCTGCCATCACCATCACCCACTATTTTACCCAATAATGTTTGCCAAGCTCTCACACATAACCTACATATTCAAATCCTTGAGGCATTGTGTTGCTTGTACGAGAAAGCAATCATCTTGATCATCCAACGTTGTCCTTTACTACTACTCTTGGTCTGAACCCCACTTATGACCTCAATATGCTCTTCTCTCTCGCCCCAATTTTCCCAACACATATGCTCTAACTACAGTTTGTGTAGTACATGATAGCGTATTCCACTAATATTCAACAAAAAAATCAGAAACTTTCCATCCCGTTGGACAAAACATTTGCAATTCGCTGTAAAGTGTGTCGCTCAATGATTTCTAGACTTGTCTTAAGTGGGCACGGCACCCCGTCCAAGGGGAAGCGTTGGAAATTGGGAGATGGGGTTCTCGGCATTGTCCCTGGCATGACCGCCTAGGCTTCACATTTCTGACATCTAACTTCCCTTTATGCGCGGGGGTGCCGTCACCCCAATTAGTGCATAATATTATGAAAGTCATAGTATCATAGCGTGTCTAGTTGACAGACAAGCAAAGGCCAAGGAACTTACTTTTTGCAATAACCGTACTGACTGATCACCTCCGGGGACAGGCCTTCTTTGGTGGGTGTTTGGCAGGGGGGCTTTTGCATGTCACAATAGACCGGAAATCAAAAGGAAACGAAAATAAAAGGAAGCACCCAATCAAAGTCCCATCCATAGAACAATCCCGGTTCCCCCCTCTTTCGCTTTCCCATGTCCACAGAGCCACCCTTTTATCTAACAAACATCACGACTGCCCATGACAAAACACGCACGCAAGTATAAGCATATCCAAGCGAGCTAGTGCTTTCCCAATGTCTCCTCCGACAATAAAGGGTGATATCCAAGGACAGTCACCATGGGAAACCATTGGATATCAAGGGTTGTTGCCTAAGCTTAGTCGTGCGGTTGGTTGCCATCGGTTATGGGCCCACTTGTCTGCTTTGCTCTCTCTTTCGTTTCACTCCCTTTCTCTTCCCTCCGGAGTCTCCACTCAACAGTTCTTTCTGAAACTAACGAAAATGCTCTTAAAGCGACTCTCATTTTGGTCTTGGATCTCTCTCTTGTTCTCGCACTCAATGGGGTTCTTTCTGCACTATCTCTGCCCATAAAACGGTCTGCAAACACTTTATTCTGCCCCCGCTTAACATGCTCGGTCCGCCACGGATCACTTCCAACAGAAACATACCCCAAAAGGGGAAGGCGGAGGCTATTTCCACGAGTCCTTACCCGTCTTCTGCAGTCCTCACCTGTCATCTTGCAGTCCTCGCCAATTACCTGTAGGACCCGTCAATCACCTGCAGGTCCCGCCAGTCACCCGTAGGGCCGCCCGTCATCCGGAGTTACCCGGAAAATTGCGCCATCTGAGACACCTGCGGTCCCCGCCCGTCCGTTGCGAGCAGTCGTCCGGACGGACGCCAAGATGCCCGTCCCGTCCCGAGCGAAGGGTAAAGACCCTCATCATCATTAAGGCTTCTCTCGGGGAGAAAAAGTTTTACGTTGAGAAATGGCAGTTCTAAGAGGTCCCGAATCCTCACGTCACGCGTGGTCGCCCGACACCCACCATTGAAATGCCGACACGCATCTGGGGGACGGAGATCGAGGGGAGTGTGGCGACTGAAGCTCCTCTATGGATAAGTTTCCACAGAGTGATGCTCCGTGATCCTATCCTCGCGGGCGAGATTGATTTCGTGTTTGAGGAGGACGACCTGGCGGGCATAGCCCATGATATCTAGCGATCAGCCAGAGCATGATCCAGATTGTTTCCGATGTGAGTGCTTGAACTTAGCCTTCCTAATTGTATTAGATTATAATTTTGTGCGCAGCCCGCAGTGAGGGTGTATTGGGAAATGGCTGAGGGTGGGAGGGTGGGAGGGTGGTTGATTCCTGGGGGAGTTCTTGTAGCAGGGCTATTTATGGCATAGTAATGGAGCACTGTATGGGAGCAGAGATAGCGGAGGCACGGGGAACGCTCACATGTGTAAAGGAACACCAGAGTGTGGACATCAGGAACGCTCTAGGGCATCAACTGATGTATAGGGCTATCACACATACGAGAAGAGTTTTCACTACCTATGGTGAACCATAGCTAGCAGCCTCCATAGAGAATACACGCCACAACCTCTCCACCCGTCAACACATTCGAGCACACGATTGTTAGCAAACCCCCATCAGCTATTGCAAAGAGGGGTAGGAGGAAGATTGGGTGGAGGAGATATGGGGTGTGCAGGGCTATTGATTCTGGGGTGTAGAGATGCATGGTTTGGCCTTTTGGTGGGGGCTTTGGTGCGGCAGTGGTCGCTGAGGTGCTCTGAGTCGAGATAAAGAATACGAGGGAAGACTGGCTAGTTACTTAAGGGGTTTTTGTACTGGGGTGGTTTGGCCGGTGGCTAGAAGTTGGCTTGTATCATAGCATTTATGGAACCATCGGTAGACAACAAGTGGGAAGACGCGTTGAGTGGTTTCGACTCAGGTGACTGGGGCTAAACAAGAAGCGCAACATCTCTGGTATGACCTTAGACCCACCAACGGCCTCGGCTATTTCCCGCTGTGATGGACCCGGTGAGCTATGATACTTGCGCATCTCAAAAGTTTCCGGAAATGTGGAGACTAGGCTTGGCACTTTTTTATATAAGACTACCGGTAGCACGCCTAAGTTAGCCCCATTTCCGGAAACCTTTGCAATGGGCAAGTAAGGTGGTTACTCTCATCACTCATGAGTTGGTGTTTGAGTTTCGTTCACTAGATAGCTCATCACCGCAGCTCTTCCAATTGAAGAGCGGATACTCTCGTGCAGGGTCTCCCATCAAGTACACTACCCTACGAAACACTCATGTCCGAGAACCCCACTGCCTCTCTTTCCTTCTCTCTGCGCGATCACTCTTCTTCCACAACCACATAAAGTTCCCCTTCATCCATAGCATCCTCATCCCCCCTCCCCGCCGGCCACTCCGCCCACAATGTTCTACTGCCGAACCGAAGGCTACAACGGCTACTCCCTAAAGTACTCCCCGCTGTACGACAACCGTCGGGCAACTGCTGTGAGTGTTAACTTTGGCCTCATCGGCAACGGCCCATTATGCATACTCTCCCTGACCCCATCAGGGATTCTCTGCGAGCGGAACTGCGACACGCAGGACTCACTCTTCGACATTGCGTTCCGCGAGTGGCATGCGAATCAGGTTGCTACTGCCGGTGGAAATGGGAGTATTGAATTGTTCGATATAAGACTGGAAGGGGGGTTTCCGATTGCGAATTGGGGATGCATAAGAGGGAAGTTTCCTGTCTTGGTTTCTTGTGGGTAAGAGCGGGTTTGGCAGTTCTAGTAGGGATGGGAATGCGAAACTTGTTTGTTTCCTTCTGCCTTCTGCATAGGAGTAACTAGCTAATGATTTGAAAGTGGACACCAACCAGCCCCCTGTCACTCCTCACGATCCCAATCTATAGCTGCACCTATAGCGCGCCGTTCTCCCCTCACTCCCCAACTCTGATCTCTACCGCATCCTCAGACTCTATTGTCGGCCTCTTCGATATCCGCATTCCACCCTCCTCCACCGAGCTCTTGATCCCCGTATCTCCCCATGCGCCCTCTGGACTTCTCACTCAGGACTGGAAAAATCACCGCCCAGACATCGTTGCCGTCGCCGGAGTCGACAAAGTCATCCGAACCTTTGGCCTACCCTTCGCCAACAAAAACCCTCTCAGTGAACTACTCGGCCACCAATACGCGGTAAGAGAGATCGCCTGGACACATTGGGAGGACGTGCTCATTAGTGCAAGTTACGACATGACAGTACGGGTTTGGAGCGACCGGAGTAGCAATGCTGCTGTTCCCGGGATAGGTAGGATCGGAGGATTGCCCGGGGGGACGAGGCAGGACAATGGGTGTCATGGATCGGTATACGGAGTTTTGCGCAGGAGTGGATTGGTTCTTGTTTGGTGGGGAGGAGTGGGCCGCTAGTCCTGGCTGGGATGAGGTGGTTTGGGTATGGGGTTTGAGAAGTATTATGGGGAGCCAGTACGATTCGCCCGGGAGAATGGGGTCGGGGCGGGAGTTTATAATAATGTGTTTGATAAGCTACCACGATGGCCATGCGTGCCATGGCATTAGACGGCCAGGTCCACTACCAAAAAAGCACCGTTTACTATATGCCGGTACCGGTACTGTATGCTGAAATGGGTTGGCGATTCGAGTGGAGACTCTTGGGCTAGATAAACTACCAGCCATATACCCTATCAAGTCTAGCTTGGTAACTTGTCGTTGGCCAGCGAGCTACTCGAGTACGGTCTCCAACCAGTGCTTGACGAAACCGCGAACATGGATGAATTACAAGTAATTTTTGTAACTCTAACCTTGACGACTTCTTCCCTTGAAATTTCCGTATCCCTACCTTCAACAGCCCCTCTAACATCTCCCCCTTACCCCCCCATTTTCCATCTTATTCCTATCTCGAATAATGATCCCTCAAAAAAGAGAAAAGAATTCACCACAAACAACCAATTGTACCCTCTATTCTAGAAGGGTTTTTTTGCTATGCATTTTCAATTTCTAGGTTTATTCACCCGATTGAGAATATTTGAAGTATTCTGTTTACTAACTTGCTCTCATTACGTACCATAGCTTTCTTAGAGAGGCACACTGCCCCCGTGGTGGGCCTTCTCACCAACCCCGGGGGAATGTCGCTCGTAGTAGTATACGACCGGTTGTACGAACGTTCTGCCATGCTTCCTGTCCCCTATTTTCCTCACTTTTTGAAAATTGGCCACGTAACCTCCTTGTGATCCGTCACATTCTGGTTTTCAACGAGTTAGCGTCCTTGATTCCTTATCGCCCCCTCTCGCGATAGCTTCAAGTCTTTAACTTCAAGTACTCCGTTGGGCTCTGCTTGGTTTTTATTTTTTCCTTTCGATTACGATTGTTTGGAGTCCTGAGGTTCCTAAGCTTTCCCCTCTGCTTTCTTCTTCCCTCGGTTGGCTTGCCCTCTGCTTCTTCCTTCCTTTCGGGGTTAACGCACCTGCTTCTTCCTCCTTTGGTTGAGTGCTGGCGGTTTCCTCCCTTCGGTTCGGTCGAAAGGTCGGTTAGTCGTCCGGTCGGTCTTCTGTCAGTCAGGTTGATCGTCATGGTTAAGCGAGGTTCCTCGACCTTTTCTGCCGCCGCGGTCGCAAGATTGGGCCTGGCTCTTGGTCAGACGGTCGAGAAAACTTTGGCCCTCAAGGCTGAGGTTTCCCGCCTCTGCCATCACATTGGCGTCCTCTCCCGTCGGCTACATTTGTCGGCTCTGGAGAGTGAGTCCCTCCGCCGTGAGCTCGATGCTCTTCGCTCGGTCGCTCCCCTCTCTTGTGAGGGTGACGGTGCTGAAGCCTCTTCTCCTCTTGGTGAGGAGGTGGCTGATGAAGTGGCGGTGCTCGCCCCGGTGGCTGAGCCTGCTGCGCCTACGGTGGCGTCTCTCGGGGCGCGTGTGGAGGCGTTTACGGTGACTAAGGTGGCTTCCGCTGTTATGGCGCAGGAGCCTGAGCCCGATGTGGCTGAGCCAGAGTTGCCGGTGGTGGTACAGGTTGAACGGTCGCCATCGGCTGATGGGCCTGTTGCCAAACGTAACCCGCGTCGTATGCGCTGGGTGGATGATGAGGCTGGCGTGGCTTCTCGGAAGGCTCGGGTGGTTGAGGTTGTTTCCTCGTCGCGTTCTCCGGTTCCCGCTGGTCGTTCTGGTTCTCTAGTGGCTTCGGCTGCGGGGGGGGTAGGATCCGAGCCTCATGCTCGTGATCCTGGTTTTATTACCGTCGGCCGTGGTCGGCGTCGGAAGGGGCGTGGTGGGCGCCATTAAGATTGTGTTGGATTTCTTTTGTCGTGTTTGCGTGACCGGTTTGCCGGGATGTGGGCTTGGTTGTGGTTATGACCTCCCTTACGGTAGTGTTTGATGGATGGCTATGGGAAGTGGATTTACTTTGTTCGTACCCTAGTTGGGTGGTTTATTTTGTGATTGCCGCGTGCTGGCCGGATACTCGGGCTTCGGTCTACGAATTGCGCGGCTGGTACCTTTCCAGATGTACTGCAGGCTAGGCGGGGTTGGGACTGGCGTACTCCTTGGAACGTACTGCCGTATGGTCGTGCAAGCCTGGATAGGTAGTCGCTCCATTAGCTAGTTAGTTATAAATAAAAGAGATTGAACTCCCCTATTTTCCTGACCATCTGTTGCAACCAATCAGAACACGCGGTTTGGCTACCCTCAACACCACATTTTTTATCGTGAACACACTTCGTTGACGGGCGCATTTGGCGGGGTTTTGCCTTCGGGCGGTCGAAGCTTTTTGGCCTTCGGGCAATATCATTTAGTGGCTCGCAGGGCTTTTATTACCGGTGAATTTTTCTTTGGTGGCTCGCCTGGCCTTTTGCTACAGGTGAAATTTCATGATGGGTGACTCTGTTGCCCCCCCTCCTCCTCCTCGCTCCCCCTCCCCTGTGAGGCGGGCTATTGCTGCTGGTGAACGTGGTCTTGTGCCCGTTCATGGTTTTTCCTACGCGGCGCCGGGTGGTGACTACTGTGGACTTCACATTGTTCACCTTGGTGGCTGCAGGAATGACTGCTCGGACTTCGATGATGAGGTTCGACACATTGTTTCTGGCCCTGACCTCCACACCTTCGACGCTGTCGAGAAGGTTTGTTTCGGGATATTGGCTGCTTGCGGCTGTGAATCCCTGGCCGTTGCTTCTGCAGGTTGCCACGTCGACAGGACAGTTTCTTTGGGTTTTTACGCCCGTTTTCACACCCCCGAGGGCTCCTCCCAGTCCTTCGCCCCATCCGGCTCCTGTGTGGTGAGCTCAGATTTTCATTCGACTATGGCGTCAGATCCCATGGTCCCATCTGCATCCTGGCCGTCCATTGACGAGGACCGATCCCAGCATCCCATGTACGTTCCTTCTGTGGTCGAGGTTGACGATAGCCAACGGCGCCTTCCCTCCCCTGTTGAGGGACTTTCCTCCGGTGAACGGAAGCTATATGCCAACTTCCGATTGGACCGATCGTCGGACGAGGACTATGCACCTCATGCATGTGGCATCCGCCCTGAGGATCGGATCACTCAGGTGTCGTCCCCTCCCCCCTTTGTCCCCTCCTTTTTGCGCCGTGGTGCCGGCTCTGGTTTCGCTATGGATTCCACCATTCCCTCTGGCCGCCGTGCCATTGTTCCTGTGTCCAAGAGGCAGCATGAGTTTATCTCTCATACCAAGGAGCGACGAAACAACACCCCCCCCAAGGAGGCCCGCGCTCCCCCCCCTTTGTTAACTACTAGCCAGGTCGTTCCATCATTGGCGGTTATCGTTCGTGATACCCCCATGGATTTGGGAGGTGGGTCTAACACTGACGGCACAGGCATTGGCGATTCTATGTATGCCACTAATGCTCAGCCACGTTCGGTTACGTGCAGCGTCTCGCCGTCGTACTCCTCGCTTCCCGCCCTCCCACTTACCGTGAGCTACCGATCGCCTTCCCAGGTTGACAAAGCTCTGCTGAGCAGTCTGGAGGGTATCCGTTGTGGTAATGCGGTTCCTCTCTCATCTTCGCCCTCCTCCTCCAATGCTTCGGTTACGTCGTCCTCCGAGTTGGATGATGCCTCCATGGTCGACGGTTGCCGGACTTACGTGCAGGTCAGGGGTAAGGAGGTATATGATTCCCTCGAGGAAGTGGCTGCCGATATGCAACGTTTGAGCAAGCAACAGAACAACTGCTTGGATGAAATTGTCTCTGTGAAAGGGGAGATCAAGTTGTTGAAGGCTGTTATTGCCCGGTTGGAAGGAGACATGGTCGCCCATAAGGCTGAATTGACGGTTGGCAGAGGTGAACCTGTCTGGAGCTCTAGGGAGACGATTAGGGAGTCTGTTCGCGCAGAAGCTGCTAAGCGCATGAACGGTGATGTGACTCCTTCCCCCCCCCCTCCTACTGACGTTGGTGTTGCATCTTCCTTTGGTGGCAAGAAGGTTGCCTTTAACGAGATCCCCGATGCCGGATTTGTTGAGGTTCGCAGGAAAGGTTATCGTGGTTGTAAGGCCAATAGAGGTAGGAAAGACCGGGTTGCCGCACCGTTTGCCGCGGCCATACCTGTCCCTGTTCCCGTTGCTATTGCGGTTTCGTCCCCCCCGACTGGGGCGGCGATGTATAGCCATGTCGCTGCTGCACCTCCTCCGCCTCCGGTACCATACACGACCAGGCCAGGCCGCCAGGTTCGAGCACGATTGGTGACGCCTCCTTCCCCTGCCGTTGTTATTCCGGGTCCTTCCCGGGAAAGGGTCTCTACATCTTGCCCCTCCCCCAATGCCCGCCAGCACCATATTACCATGCGCTTTGACGCCGGCAAGCTGACTCAGCTTCCCGTAACACCCGAGGCCATCCGGATCCGCATGAACCAGACCTTGAGCAATCTTGGGAAGGTTTCTGACAAGACCCCGTATATTCGGGAGGCCCGCTGCAAGCTTGAAACTGGTTACATTTACCTGACGTTGGCAGAATATACTGCCACTCAGGTCTGGGATAGACTGGAACGGTGCCGATCGACCCTTATCCGGGAACTTCGCTCCTCTGGTCTTACTAACTTCGTCTACCACAAGGATGTGGCGAAAGTTAAGATTTTGGTTTCTGGAGTCCCTCTGGCCCCCACTGGTAGGGGTTCTCTATGGAAGCCTGAAGATTGGACCGGCGATCGGGCCTTTGACGGTCTCCGGAGAGATAGTGAGGGATCGAACCCTGGTGTGATCACTGCCGGCCGACCCAACATGCTGGGTTCTGTTTTCTCCATGAAACAGGCTGGCGCCACCTCTTGCGGCATTCGGTTCACTCTTGAGCGCAATGATGCCTGTGATAAGGTCCTGTCCTGCGGTCGTGTCTTTTTGTTTGGCAAGTCCAGGAATGCTAGGTTCTTTGAGGAACACCGATCTGCTCCGGTTTGCAACAAGTGCCTTCAGGTTGGTCATGTTGAGATGTTGTGTGCGTTCCCTCCCCGTTGTCGTTTTTGTTTTGGGGATCACTTGTCGAAGTCCCACCGATGTGGGCAACTTAACTGCCCTGGTAAGGACGGTCAATCGTGTAGCCATAGTGTTCGTCGATGTATGCTATGCGAGAGGTCCGACCACTTCACCGGTTACAATAGGTGCCCGGTTGTTGTTGCTTTCGGTTCCTCCCCTGCCCCCGCCGGTGCTAGATGCCCGATCGTCGCCGATGATAGGTCTGTTACAGGTGTATCCGACCAGTCCCGGAATCGTCAACGTCGTCGTCGCCATGGGTTCAATGTTGCTAATACCGCTGAGGTGATGGTTGAGAAGGAGGTTTCTGCTAAGGGCCTTGCTGATGATGTGGTTGAGGGTATGAGATACGCGGACATTCGTGCTGACCATCGAAGGGGCATGACTGATAGCGCTCTGCCTAAGGCTAAGGTTATTCGGCCTAAGATTGACAGGAAAGGAAAGGGTAAGGCTGTGCATGCTTACGAGCAGGCTGGCCCCTCCTGTATTACCGAAATTGTGGAACCGGCCTCGTCCAGTAGAGTTAACAGGGCCTCCGGGTCATCTAGTTCGACTGGCTCGTCAGCCACCCCCCCTCCCATTTCCACCGTCGATGACGATGAGGCTATGGGATTTACCTTGGGCCTGATGGCACCCCCTAAACGCATTCTTAAGAGGCGCGCCTCTGATTCCAATATCGCCTCGCCGGCCATTCAGGCCTAATGTTTATTACAACATTATCGATTAATGTTGGACGGAGCAAGGCTAACCGTTTGTTGGTGATGGATGTTTTTTCTTTTCTTGATTTGTTGTTTATAGTTGATCCTCCCCGTAAGGTAGGCGGGGGTGGTGTTGTACATGAGCATGTGGATTTTGATTTGTTTTCTTTTGTTCCGGCGTCTGGAGTTGACGTGTTTGTTAGGTCATCGTTGTCTGGTTTGTTCCTGGTGGACTTACATGACATGGTGACCTGTGTGGTTATGTATGATGTTGGCTGGGTGAGGAGAAGAATCAGCGGTGTTTATGTTCCTCCCAAGATAGATAGGCTGGAGTGGTCGCCTTGCGAAACGATATGGGATGGTTGCCAATTCCTCATGGGCGACTTCAATGCCAAGCACGACTCGTGGAACCCGATCCCGAAGCATGGCAGTATGAATACTGGTGACTGTCATGGCTTGTGGTTGACCCGTTTTTGCGATCGAAATGGTTTACGTGTACACCCTCCAGTGGGGTTCACGTTTCGGAATATTAGCGCCATCGATCTGTTTATTGGGAATGTGGACACGAGGGTTTCATATGACGGGAAGGCTGGCCTTGAGCATGTCGCCGTTGTCGCAAGACTTGAGGTTGATGAGCTGGTCAATATGATAAGGCGACGACCATCTTGGAGAAACATTCCGGTATCTAGTTGTGATGATATACTGGAACACATTGATTCTGGACCAAATGAGGAGATGTGGTCGAGGCTGAGGAGTAGTGTGGATGGACTTCCGAGGTCTGGGAGGAATGTCGGTCGGTGCCTGTTTTGGAACCCCTACCTGCAGCCCATTCGTTCCGATTTGAATCGCATGAGACGGATAAGACGACGGCTACCGATGGCTTCGGACAAATACAACATTGTTCGACAAGTATATAGAGCCATGCTGTTGAGATCCCGAGAGGAATTCATTCGTGACATGATTGAGAAGGCCAGAGACCCTCCTATCTTCAAACTAGCCAGACAACTGGAATCGAGGCGGACACTTCCTTCTATGCATGACTCCGATGGTCAGCTTGTATGTCGCCACGCCGATATTAGCGACCTTATTGCTGCCCAGTTGCGACCTGGCGATGAACAACTATGGCATCCATCTACGGCTGAGATGGACCCTGCCTGCAAGTTGGAATCTGCTATCAGGCAGAGCCCGACAAATACCGGTCCCGGTCTTGATGACATTGGGTATCCCTTCATAAGATATTGGTGGAAGGAGAAACCTGATTGTCTGAAACGGCTTATTGACTACGGTTCGACGAACGACATTCCTGACTGTCACTCTGCTGAGGTTGTACTCATACCAAAAGTGGACAAACCTCATTATGACATTGTGAAGAGCTGGCGTATGATTCACTTACTGCCGACTATTGCTAAGCTAGTGGAGAGAATCGTACTGCTGAGGATTGCCGAGCATGTGGTACTGGGCCAAACTCAATTTGGGTCTAGACACAAGCGAGGCGTCCATGACGCTATGTCTGTTGTGTTTGAATTTTTGAGACACAACAAGGGTTTTAAATGTGCCATGCTTTCCATGGATGTTGAAGGAGGTTTTGGCAATATTGACATTGACCTACTATGTGATTTTCTTGCCGCCCGGGAATGCCCTACCAATTTGATATGTTGGGTTAGGAGGTGGGCTAGGAACCGCGTGGTCAGGTTCACGTTCAATGGACGTTTGTCGAAACCATATTTCGTTAACTGTGGCATCCCTCAGGGATCCCCGTTGTCCCCCTTTTTGTTTGGCGCATATGTTGCAGACATCTTTGAGCCTCGCCTCTGGTACTCCCCTTCAGTTCGCACTGTGGTTAGCAGTTATGTGGACGATGGGGTCATCGTTGTTGCTTCTGATAGCAGGGATCTCATGAGGTACACTATAGCTGAATTATTCAAGGACTGTGACAGAGTTGCGAGGTGTAGGAGAATGGGGTGTAGCACGATCAAGACTAAGTGGATTGGTTTTGGTGGAACTGCATGGGAGGATCTGGATATTGATGGGGAATTACTGACGCCTGTGGAGGATCTTAGGGTTCTTGGTTATAGGTTTAATGTATTTCTTAATATGTCTTCTCATGTATCTTATTGGTTGGAAAGGGGTTTGGGTGTTCGGAGGAGGATATCCGCGTTGGGGAGGAGGTTTGGGTGTGATGGAGGGCTGGATGCATGGTGCACTTACCGTTTGTTTCAGGCTGCCTACCTACCGACTGTCTACTTTGGACTTGAATTTGTAACCGACCTTTCGTCGTATGTGAAGCGAATTCAGTTCCACGTCAACGATTGTCTTCGGTCCCTGTTCAGTTGGCCTATGAAGCTTGCTAACAATATTTTGCTTGCGGAATTTGGGACGCCTCCAGTACATTTCCAGGGCCGATATCTTCAGAGAGGATGTTATAGTCGCATGATCAATTACCGTTATTGTGATGACCATCCGTGGTTTGGTTCAATTCGGGGCGAGCGGGAGGTTGAAGGTATGTTGGCATACCCGATGTTGTCTAACAAGGTTGCGACAACTGTGCCGAGCTTCAATGTGTCGAAGGGAAAGGAACTGGCTGCAAGACTGTTTTGTGAGGCCTATGAGGAGGCAGTCCTGGTGCCTAATCTCCTTCTGATCTACATTGATGGTTGGAAGAGAGACAAAGGTACTCCGGTGGAATGGACAACCGAGGAATGTGGGATGACCGAGGGCGCGAGGGCTTTTGCTACCCGGTCTTCATGGAGCATCGTGGAATGCGAGATTTTCGCCATCGTCGCCGCGTTGAGGGATGCAAACTTGGAATTCCATGGCATGATCATCATCTTTTCCAACTACATCTCGGCCATTATGTGTATTGCACAGATGTTGCCTGAGGGTGAGTCCGCTGGTATGTGGGACGTTTTGACACCCCTCTTCAATCGCTTTAGTGCGGTCCTGTAACAATCCTGTTGTTAGGTCCTTTAGGCAACAGGCAACGATAGTAGTTTCCTAATGTGAGCACGTCTTCCTGTCTTCTATAAGGTGTAGGGAAATATTATCGCTTCGGATAGTACGGAACTGGCTTGCTTGTCTTGGTGATCCGTCGAAGGATACTATCTCGTCAGATAGTAAGTTGGGTAGATTATCGGGTGTGATAGGGATATCCCAATAGTCCTATGTTCGAGCGGCCCATCGAGACTATCACAATAGTCTCCGGGTTCTTAGAGGGTAGGCTCTTGTAAAGGAGGAGTATATGCAAAGAGAGTAAAGTGTGATTGTATTGCAATATCTTAAGTATAGAAAAGTACTTAGATGGTTGCGTGAAGATCCTATCTCTTGGTCGTTTTTTTTTCTTCTTTTTTTTTTTTTTGTAATCATGCGTTTATTGTTTTTAGGTACAAAAAGCCTCATGCAGCGCTAGCCATGGAGAGAACAAAACCTATAAATCAAAAACATAAACAAAAGAAAGTCACGGCACCGGTAAATATCCACTATCGGGCAGGTTTCTCCTCCGCCGGGCCATCAGCCACGTAAAAAAAATGAAAGCACAAACTAACAACTTAGCCGTCTAGAAAGGAGAGCCTACATAAGACACAGGAAAGAATACACAGCGACCTTATACCTCAGCCAACGAAAACACACGAAAAACCGGGGGGGGCACCATGGGGGGTGAGAGAGAAAGCGGGGGGGAGGAGGGGGGGGTGGTGGGTGGGAACATAGTGGGGGGGAATCCCGAGGAGGTGACGCCTATGAAGGTGGCGAGTCTTTTTAGCAGCGGGAGGGAGGACCAAAGTGGGGCATCGGGACCGACATCAGTAACCCCGTGGAGGAGGCGCGACCTGCTGTGCTGTCTCGAGGGGCAAGATAGGGGAGGGTGCTCGAAGGTTTCGGGTTCCAATCCGCAACGGGGGCAGGAGGTATCGGCGTCAGGCGACCTCCAGGTCGGGTGGGCGGCCAGATAGCTTTTTCCGGCTCTCATTTGGTGAATTCTCCCTGCAACGAATTTGCCCAAGCCCATAAACGGCCTCGGATGCAGTGCGGGGGGGTGCAGATAGTATCCCGGGGTTGGGAAAAGAGAGGCCCATTCCACGAGGAGCGCCTCCCTAACCCTCTTCTTCAGGGCGGAGTAAGTGCTGTCCATCAAGGACTGGGGCGGGAGGGCGGGGGTAGGGCACACGAGGTGAGAGTTGATCATGGGCATCCTGGATGGCCCGCGGGTGAAGGGTATGGACCGGTGAGCTACCGCATCCACCGGCAGGTGGTTCCTTATCGGTGGGACAGGGCGGGGAGTTTTCCAGTGTCGGGGAAGGTAAACGGAAGACAGGCCCCTGGTCAAGGCCCGCGAGGAGTCCGGCGCTCGGTGCACACACCGAGAGCGAAGGGAATGAGGGGTGAAGGCACGCTGTTGCCGGGTTCACACTAGGAGGGGAGCAGACCACCCTGAGCGCCGCCAGCCTTTGCCGGTGGGTGATCAGGAGGGAGACGGGGGGAGGCAAGACTCCAGCGAGAGTATCCCGGTAGGCGTGGCTGAGAAGCAGTTGGTGGTCCACCTGTGGACCTTTCTCCAGAATATATCGAGCCGGTTCGTCGTACCCACGCTAGGTGTGAACAGGTCCGAGCCGTAGAGTAGGATAGGGGAAATAAGCGATATCGCCAACCTGTGGCATAGGTAGGGGGGGAGGCCCGCACCGGGCGGGCTGAGGCGGCGAATGAGGGCGAACGCACCCTGGGCAAGGGCGAGGCGTGGCGAGAAGTGTGCAGCGGGGTCAAGGGTCGGTGTGAACCAGTACCCGAGCCATCGAACGGAGTTGCCGGGGTGGAACAGTTCCCCTTTGATCTGAATAGGTGAGACGCACTTCGGCGAGTTTCTCTGGCTGGGGGTCCTCCAATGTATCAGCTCTGTCTTTGCGAGCGAGAAGGAGACGCCCAGGCGGGACGCCTTCCTTTCAAGCTTGTCGAAGAGTTCTTGAAGCCGGCGGATGTTACCACGGTAGGAGAGGGAGGCCACTGTGAGGGCGAAGTCGTCCACATACCAGATCATCAGACCCCTCGGGATCCCGAAATGTAGCGGCACGACCTAGAGGAGAAAGAGTAGGGGTGATATTGGTGAGCCCTGGGGGGCGCCGACGTTGACGGGGGCTGGGGTCCCTGGGGCCCCTTGAAAGATGAGGGTACAGCTTCTCTCCCCTAAAAAGGACGAGACCCAGGAGACCAGGTAGGGGGGTATGCCGCCTTCCCTTAGGATGCGGGCCAAAGTTTTGTTGTCGACGTTGTCGAAACCTGCTTTAATATCCAGAAACATGGAGGAGACCTTGAGACGGGGCCTCTGCAGTGTTTTGACGTCGTTAGTGAGGGTAAGGCAGGCATCGTAGGTGCTAAGCCCAGGGAGCGAACCGCATTGGTTGGGGTGCAACAGCCCTCTAAGTCGGCCCGCGGTAAGTAGGCGGGCTGCTATAATCCTTTCGAGGATCTTAGAGATAGTACGGATCAGGACGATTATCCTGAAGGAGGAGGGTGACTCGTAGGAAGCCTTCCCGGGTTTGTCAAGAACCACGCCGTTTGAACCTTTCAGCGACGCGGGGTGGTGTCCCAGGAGGACCAGAGGGGCAAGTAAGTGGAGGAGGATTGAGGGGTTGATTTTGTTGACCTGTTTCCAGGTAGAGTAGGGTATCCCGTCCGGGCCCGGGGCCGAAGTCGGGGAGCACTTGGAGAGAGCCGTAGCTATCTCTTCCATCGTTAGGGGGGGTGCCGACTTGTTTGGCCTGAGCCTAGGTGGCGGGAAGAATGGCTCTTTAGGGGGGAAGAAGTGGTCCAAGAGGACATTGTTCATCTGAAGCGGGTCTCGGCCCCTGGGAGGGAGGGGAAACGCGGCTGGGCCCGCCCATAGGTGAACCTCTTAGCCGTCCAAAGGCTCTGGGGGGTAGCGGCCAGCAAAAAGGAGGACCAGTGGTTGTTTTTTGCGGTTTTGATTGCCTTGAAGTACCCCGACTTGGAGGTGCCTGCAATCTCCCGCATGTGTGGGGTGTTGTGCTTTCTTGTCGTTCTGGCGGCCTTGTAGTACTTACGGCGCAGGATGGTCAGGTGGGGGGTCCACCAAGGTTTGGAGTGATGGGAAGGCCTGGACACCGGCCTGTGTTCCCTGAGGAGAGCTACCAGACGGTTCAGAGATCCTGACATCCATTCGTCCAGCTGTGAGGGGGTGGGGCATGGCGGTGTGGCCGGGACCTTGAAATCCTTAATAGTTGGGCCCAGTGTTTCCCAGTCCGTGTCTGCCCAACGTGAGCGCGGAAGCTTCTGGTGTAGGGAGGGTGCGGTGAGGGTGATCGTTATTGGTACGTGGTCGGAACCTGTTGAGGGGAGGGAGGCTTCCCAACTTTTAATCAGGGGAAGGAGGGGGGGGTTTGCAAAGGCGAGGTCTATGACCGAAGGGCGAGCTTTGCCCACCAAGGGCAACCTTGTATACTCACCTGGGGGGTTAAGGAGGGCGAAACCAGATTCAGCCGCTTTCTCGAAATAGGGGGTCGAGGACGAGATCTCCCGATGTGAGAAGTGCCGTAGAGGGTCTGCGAGGGGGTTGTGGATGTTGAGGTCCCCCAAAACCAAGAGGGGGAACCCGAGATGCGGGAAAAGGACATCAGGTGAGATGGAGTGGACCCTGTGGTCAGTGGTGTTGGTGGAGTAGGCGTTGAGAATTCTGAAAGAATGGAAAGAAGTTCCAAAAAGAGGCTCATTAGAGGAGATGTCGAGGGCAAGAACATCGTCCACCCCCCTAAACTTGGGCAGCACCCTGTAGTTGGAAAGAAAAAATTTATGAACATAGGCAGCCACACGGGGCTTCCTAACCGGGGGAAAGAAGGACTTAAAACCACTAAAGGAAGGAAGGTGAGCGCCATTGACGGGTGGGTCCTGTAGAAGGACCATAGAGGGGTAGATGGTTGCCCCTTTGAACGACTCAAATAAAGAAAGAAAAACATTCCAGCTCCCAAGGCAGTTATGTTGTACAATGGAAAGAAACTCAGGGCCAGGGGCCAGCCCTTTGCCCGGGGGAGGGGGCACGGGTTTATTATTCATTACCGGGACGAACCCGACGACTGAAAGGGGCAGGGGAAGAGCTCAGCTCCTCCAGGGGGAGAGGGCCACCGAAGCCGTGGGTAGTGCCAGGGCGCGTAGAGGGCCCGGCTGGGGGAGGCTGTCTGGGGGTGGTTAGGTCCACCTCATCGGGACCCTCGCCGGGCGGGGGAGTACTGGATGTTGGGCCGCCATCGACCGCCAGATCCATGGGGTCCTGACCGGTTGGAGCAGGGGCTGGCGAGTTGGTTCTGGTGGGGACAGGCGGGGGAGGTCGAGCCGGACAGTCCCTGAAGGTGGCAGTGTGGTCGTTACGGCAGTTACAGCAATGGGGGGGCGAGGTCGGACAACAGGATGGGACTGGCTTATTGTTCCTGCTCCTGGGGCAGGTTGGATTCTGGCATCTGTGAGCCGCGCGAGTATGATGAAGCGCACAAATGGGGCACGTGGGGTGGGTGGCGGGGCATCGTTGATGGGCGTGTCCGAATCCCCAGCAATTCTTACACTGGGAGGTTCTGGAGGAGGAGAAGGCAAGTTCGACCCTGCGTTTCTGAGAGAGGATGACGACGCCGGAAGTGAGGGCCGAAACGTTGTGGGGGTCGACGGTGACAGCCACCGAAGTGGCCGGCTTGGTTGCCCTAGAATCTCGGCTAGGGTTAAGGTACCTGGCTGAGAGAATCGGGGTCGCTTTGTCGTTGAGGATCGCTTGCCGGATATATGGGAAGAGTTCCTCTTCATCTTGGGGGAGGCAGCGTAGGGGGAGGCCGTGGATGGCTAGTTGGACGGCTGTGGGGGCGAGGACGAGGGTGCACTAGGGGTTTTCACCTACTGCGAAAGACTGATTGAGGGCCCTGGTGAGGGAGTCGATATAGGGGGCGTACGAGGCGGCGGAGGTGGCCTTGTCGGTAACAGTCAGGGAAACGGAGCCCCGAGGGTTGACAGTAGCGGAGAAGCCAAGGGGGAGGAGGCAGTTTGATTCGCGTAGGACGCGAGCGGCGATGTCACGACAGGTAGCGGCAATGGTGAGGGCGTCTGGGTAAGGAGCAGGGGACTGGCGAGGGGCGAAGAAGCGTCGTTGGGCACCAGGAAGGGAGGGCGGCCCCTTTTTACAAGGAGGGGCCGTCGTACTCGCAACTAGTTGGGGGGAAGGAGGCTTCCCAGGTTTGCCTTTGCCCTTGCCGCCCGAGCCTGAGCCAGAGGCAGCTTGCGCGTAAGAGGGGGAGGGGTGAACGTCAGGGTGGAGGTGGCCTGGGGTGAAGGAGGCAAGGTCATACCTCCCTTTCCTGAACTCACCGGCTTCGTAGGAGTTGGGGTAGAGCTTGGCGTACTTCTCGGGGTCACCGAACGCCTTGCCAAGCCTCGTATCGTAGAATGGTATGAGGTATTTGGGGTCGTCAGCCGCGGCTGAAGGTGGTGTGGGTGGTGCTCGGGCCCTTTCTTTCCCTTTCCTGGAAGGGGGGGGGCCGGCAGTTGGGGGAGGGTGGGGGTTTCTCTGTGCGAGGGGGGCTTGTGGGAGGGGGGTAGGGACAGGGGCTGACACACGATGTGACAGGTCACGTATGGAAGCTTGGAGATCAGCGATCCCGGGGGCGGTTTGTTGTTCTTGGGTGTGGGGGAGGTTCGCGAGTTGAGAGGAGATGTCATGGAGCTCCTCCCTGAGGTTCTCGTTTTCCTCGAAGATGGTTGCGACAGCCTGGGTTACCACGCTCAGCTCATGTGAGACGGTCACCAGGCCCTGGACGAGCTGGGAGAGGAGGACGATCGTGATGGATTCAATGGGGAGGGTGCCGGCCTGTGCGTCTGGGCTGAGGTCCCGGAAGTCTTGGTCGCTGAGCCGGAGGGCGTTCCTCGCCTGGGCAAGTTACCTCATCATGAACTATATGGCGTGGTCGATCGAGGGTGTCCCTGCGCGCGACGGAAGGGGGTAGTTAAGGGCCGAGAGCCTGCCAAAGGCCTGGTTCCCTGGGGGGAGGTTGTGGGGGTTTGCCATTACGGCGCTCGAGAGAGGAAAAAGTGGGAGAGGGGTTTGATCCGGAGGCAAAGCGGGGTAGAGTTGAGATTGTATGTAAAATGTTGGGGGGGGGAAGAAGTTTGCGAGAAGCGTGTCCTATCTCTTGGTCGTTTTTTTTGTTATTTTTATTTTTATTTTTATATCAAATCATTATTATGTTTAAAGGTACAAAAGACTCATGCAGCGCTAGCTATGGAGATAAAAAACCTATAAGCAAACGTCTTCCCGCCCGCTTCACCTCGTCATAGGAAAAATCAAACACCCCGAGTCCATAGGAAAAGTCTCCCCCGCCTAGCACCTAAGATAATATACCCCAGACACGTAAGGAAACAATACATAGAAACGTACAGGTAGAGAGACCCAAACCCTTCAGCAGGCTCCCCAAAACAAAAGAAACGACGGCTGTTCTAAGGCCCTTTCGGGGCCTGGGGGAGAGGATAGATGATCGCCGACACGGGAAAACTCATAGGCTGAGGGCC
>Ga0307509_10002585_pt1 | contig 29030 bp, 25 predicted proteins | sample 10_EM_MG_FD_202245 | JGI IMG/M metagenome (GOLD analysis project Ga0307509, IMG submission 202245) | Populus trichocarpa ectomycorrhiza microbial communities from riparian zone in the Pacific Northwest, United States - 10_EM | ecosystem: Host-associated > Plants > Roots > Unclassified | place...
CTCATGATCCCGGACGCCCCTCCGAGTCCGGACACCGCGATGCGTCGTGCTGCCTAAAAGGGTAAGACATCGGAAGACGAGCATCGAAAAGACGTTGCGGCTACTGCCATGATCGCAGGGCGGCGTCTCAATCCGAATCCCTTTCCGGATCGTGTCACATGCCGCAATGTCTCAGCGCCGTCTTGGCCGGGGAGGTCTTTTCAGGATCATGAGCAACAGGACGTTGCGACTGAAGGCCTATAGGGATGTATTCACGGCCGGTCCTGAAAAGACCTCCCCGGCCAAGGCGGCGCATGGCACAGACGCAGCAAATGCAGTCTCCCGAGCGGGATGTTGGGCTTCGACGACTCAACCCAACCTACGGGAGCGCCGTGCTCATCTCAGAGCATCTCGCCTTCATCGCCATAGTCAGCGACCCAGGCAGCGATGTCCTGGTCGTAAGTGACGATGTTCTCAGCTGAGGCTGCGCGCTTGAGGCGATCTCGCACCGCGTCCCAGCGTTCACCTTCCGGCACTTCCTCGACCAGGATCAACTTGCCACCCGCCTTATCGAGCGTGCGCAAATTGGCGTAGAGCTGCCGCGCATAGACATCAGGGCGCGTGCCCGCATTGATCCATGTCATGTAGGGCGTCGTCGTGCCGGGCGGGCGCTGTGCGAGCACCGCGACCTTTTCGTGATTGCCGGTGAACTCGTTCATCACCTGTTCGAGGCGGCGACCCGATACGACGTTGACGGGCGTCTGCGGCGAGTAATGGCGGCTGGTCGAACCTGGAACGCGCGGCGCCGATGGATTCGGACCGGTCTGTATGGTTGGCACTACGGCGCGCAATTGCGACAGCGTGATGCTGCCGGCGCGCAGCACGCGCGGTGCGTCGCCGAGGCAGGCGATGATGGTGGATTCGAGACCGACTTTGCAGTCGCCGCCGTCGAGCACCTGCTGCACGTCGTCGCCGAATTCATCGCGCACGTGTTCGGCGCGCGTCGGGCTCACGTGGCCGTACTTGTTCGCCGACGGCGCGGCGATGCCGCCACCGAACGCGTTCAACAGCTGCTGGGCGATGGGATGGTTCGGCACGCGGATGGCCACGGTGTCCTGGCCGCCGGTGATGACGTCGTTCACCGCGGGTGCGCGCTTCGCGACGATCGTGAGCGGGCCGGGCCAGAACGCGTCCGCCAGCTTCTTCGCTTCGGGCGTCATGTCGCGCACCCAGCGCTGCAGGTAGCGCGGATGATCGATATGCACGATCACCGGATGCGTCGTCGGACGGCCCTTGATACGGAATATCTTGCGGACCGCGTCGGGGTTGTTGGCGTTCGCGCCCAACCCGTAAACGGTTTCAGTCGGGAATGCGACCAGCTCGCCGGCGCGCAGCGCCTCGACCGCTTCCTGGATCTGTTCCTGTAACGCTCGTCCTATGGCCATGGCGTGATCATACCAAGGACACGTGGTGCGACGCGTCCTGTCGGCGCAAAGTGGTACGCGCGCCGCACACTGGCCGCCCATTGGACGTGTGCGACAACCTCACATCAGGCTCGTACCAGGCACGTGGCACCGCGTAAGTGGTCGATTCGAGGACTAAGGCTCTCCCCGCGGCGGCTATTGCAGCATGGTCCGCGTCCAACCCTGCGCCGTCCGCGTCAGCTCGTAAGTGGGCCAGTAACGCGTATCGAGCTTGAGCGTGATGACGTCCACCGAGCCGTTCCAGCTCATGGTGCGCAGACGCACCGAGGAGCCATCGGGCCGCCCCGCCACCGCCTTGATGAAAGCGTCGAGGTCCGGCGTGGGTTGGCCGTCGACTTCGACGATGCGGCGCCCCGCCCATAGTTGATAGCGCGTCGCCGGCGAGCCATATGAGAAGTAGCCGACGAACACACCTTCGGGTGGAATGCCGCGCTGCGCCGACAGCGCGCGATGCGGCGTCTGCAGCACCGCGCCAGCCCACAGCAAGATGCGATTGAGATCGCGTCCGCCGAGCGCCACCGTCGGCACTTCGAGCGTCTGTTGCGCCCCGTCGCGCCATATGGTGACGCGCACTTGCGGCTTCTGCACGGCGCGTTCGACTTCGCGGAAACGGTTCACCGCCACGCCGTCGATGTCGAGGATCAAGTCGCCCGAGCGCAGCATCGACGCCGCGGGCGTGCCGCCCACCAGGCGCGCAATGCTCAACGCCTGGCGGCGTTCCGGGCTGTGTTGCTCCAGCCGCTGGATCCAGCTATCTGACAAGCCCAGCTTGCGCGCGCTCGCGAGCGGGATCGGCAACAATTCGGCCTCCAGCGAATGCAGCACGTTGCCGTCGCGCACGATCGGCAGCATCTCCGCCAGCAGCTCGGCGGGAATGCCGCGATTTTCCTGCGCGATTTCGCGGCCCGCTTCATACGCGAAGCTGGCCCAGGTCGCCACCACTTCGCCGTTCTTGTTGGCAAGCACGCCGTCGTAGTCGCCCGGGCCGTTGATCAGGTCGATGGTTTCCAGATTGGACTCGCGGAACTGCAATGTGCGCGACAGCGGGAAGCCCACCGGGTCGACGGAGGCGACGGTCGACTGGCGCGACTGCACTTTGCCATCGGGCCGCATGCCCACGGCCCAGACCGACTCACCCGCGTTCAGATCGCCGGGCCGCAGCACCGCCGACTTTGCCGGCGTCGCGCCGATCAGCTTGGGATCGTAGGAAATCATCGCCAGGTTGTGCAGCGGATGGATGTACTCGACGCGGCCGGGAATTTCGATTGTCCCTGCGAAAGTCAGCCTGATATCGCCAATGGCTACGGGGACGGTGTTGCGGTCGACGACGATCAGGCCTTTCTGCGCATCGACGATGAGGCCGGTGCCGTAATAATTGCGCTCGGTGATGCCCGAAACGGAGTAAGGCATGTCGAAATTGACCAGCACCAGCGACGGTGCCAGCTTGTTGATGATGGGGTCGGCCGTCTTCGCGAAACTGGTCGTGGCCGGCTTCGGCGGCTGCGCGGTGCCATCCTCTGCCCATGGCGTGCAAGGCCATGCGCCGCTCGCGTCGTCACGCTTGCACGAGCGCGCTGGAAACCAGCGCCGGTCCATGCGGATCACGCGCCACTGCGCGGTCTTGGGATCGTCGATGGTGAAGAAACGCACCGTCGCGCGTTCGCCGTCCTGCATGGCGCTGACGATGCGCTCGAAATCCGCCAGTTCGTTCACCGCTTCGCCCTTCACCTCGGTGATCACCGCGCCGCGCGGCACCGCAGCAGCGCCGAGCACGTAACCGGGATTCGCGACGTAGATGCCGCTGATGGGCGCGTTGATGTGGCGTGCCTGCTGCCACGAAAGGTTGTGCACCACCGAGTCGCCGAACTCCGCGTAGCGATCCGGCGTCACCGCGTACAGGTCGCCGATGATGATTTCGCGATCCAGCTTCTGGCCACCGCGTTCGATGGACAGCTTGAGCTTCTTGCCGACGCCGTCGTCGAGGACTTGCGACAACGAATCGAAGCTCACGGCCAGATCGCCGTTGAGACGCGTGAGGATGTCACCTGGCTCGAGCACGGCTTCCGCAGGCGAGCCCGGCTGCACTTCGGAGACCACGAGCAGGCCGGTCTTGGTCGGGAACTTGCGGCGCACTTCGGCTTCGGTTTCGTTGTGCAAACCGAGTCGGCGCACTTCGTCGAACGGCGTGTACAGGAACACGGTTTCCAGCGTGCCGCGCGGCACCGGCTTGCCGTCCTGGATGAACTTGAGCGCGCGCACCACGCGATCCAGGGGCAGATAGAAACTCGACTGCGCCTGCGAGCTGCCGCCTGCGTTGAGCGCCACGACGCGCCCTTCCACGTCGATCACCGGCGAACCCGACGAGCCGCCCGAGGTGCCCGACGCAGCCTGGTAATAGAACGTGTTGAAGTCGTTGTACTTGCCGATGCCGTAGTTCGGCGCTTCGCGATCCAGACGCGCGAGCGTGCCGGCGAGAATCGACAACTGCTCGCCCGCGTCGTTGCCGATGACGCGGATCTCGCGCCCCACCTGCGCGCCCGACGGATACAGCTTCAGCTCGGTCGGCTTGAAGAAACGCAGCTTGGAAGGATCGTAGCGATAGAAGCCGAAGTCGTGCACCGGATCGCGGTACACCGGGTACAGCGTCACTTCCTCGCGATTCAGAAATACGGCCTGCGCGGTCACCGGGCCGGGCGTGACGACGTGGCGATTGGTGAGGATCAGTCCGCGCTTGGCATCGACGACGAAGCCGGTCGCCTGGCTCGACATGTTCCACTCGGTGTCGAAGGCGCGCGCCTGGTCCACCTGGATGGTGACGACGCCGGTCGCCACGCGCTCGATGGTGCGCGCCCAAGCCGAGTCTTCCGCGTCGCTGACCGGCACCATCGTGGGTGCGGCGGTCTCTGCCGGCGCCGGCACTGGCGCCTGCGCAGCGCTGGCGCAGACGGCGACGCACAGCCCGGCTGCCATGCCGAATGACGCGAGCAATGAGAAGCCGAAAGCTGAGCTGGGTCTTTGCATGATGAAGACTATGTAAGGAAGTCGGAAGCGGATCATCCGAACAGGACGAATCCCCAGATGACGATGAGAACGGCGAAGGATAGCAGCACCGCCGTGGAGCCCACGTCCTTGGCGAGCCCGGACAGCTCATGGCGCTCCAGGCCGATGCGGTCCACGACCGTTTCGATGCCGGTGTTGAGCAGTTCGACTATCAGCACGAGCAGCATGGAGCCGACCAGCAACGCCTTCTCGACGCCCGTCTTGCCGAGCCAGGCGCCCGCCGGCAGCAGCACGACGGCGAGCACGACTTCCTGGCGGAAAGCCGCTTCGGCCTGAAAAGCCCCCAGAAATCCTTTCCAAGAATTAGCGAATGCGAGCACGAGCCGGCGCATGCCGGTCAGTTTCGGACGATCCATCAAGACGGCGGCATCCTTTAGGAAGGAAGGACTCTCGTGTCGCTGCGAACCAGGTGGGCGGCTTATATACGAGTCGGGTCATAGACCAGATTCAACTGCTTGGCCGCACGCACGTCGTCGAGCCGACGGACCGGCAGAGTATACGGGGCGCCCTTGACCTTTGCGGGATCCTGTTCCGCTTCGCGTTGAATGGCTATGAGAGCGTCCACGAAGCCGTCGAGTTCCTGCTTGGCCTCGGTTTCGGTGGGTTCGATCAGCAGACACTCGGGCACCAGCAGGGGAAAGTAGGTGGTCGGCGCATGGAAACCGTAGTCCAGCAGCCGCTTGGCGAAATCCATCGCGTTGATGCCCAGGTCGCGCGCCTGGCGCTTCATCGTGAGAATGAACTCATGGCTGGCGCGGCGCTGCGGATACGCCGCATCGAACCCCGCCTGCCGCAATTTCGCCAGCAGGTAATTGGCGTTGAGCGACGAGTATTCGGCGACGCGCTGCATGCCCGCGCGCCCCAGCATGCGCATGTAGATGTAGGCACGCAGCAGCACGCCGGCATTGCCCATGAACGCCGATAGGCGCCCGATCGTCTGCGGCAGGTCGCGCTCATCCAGCCAGCGATAGCGCTCGCCGTCCCTGCCCACGACGGGAATCGGCATGAAGGGCAGCAGGCGCTGTCCCACGCCGACGGCACCCGAGCCCGGCCCGCCGCCGCCGTGCGGAGTTGAAAAAGTCTTGTGCAGATTCATGTGGATGACATCGAAGCCCATGTCGCCGGGGCGCACCTTGCCCAGGATGGCATTGAGATTCGCGCCGTCGTAGTACAGCAGCCCGCCGGCGTCGTGCACGATCTGCGCAACCTGCTTGATGCGCCGCTCGAACACGCCAAGCGTGGATGGATTCGTCAGCATGATGCCCGCGGTTTGAGGACCGACGGCGCCCTGCAGCGCTTCCAGGTCAATGTCGCCATTCGGCAGCGAAGGGATTTCGATGACGGTGCAACCGCACATCGTCGCGGTCGCCGGATTGGTGCCATGCGCCGCATCGGGAACGATGATCTGCGTGCGCGCGAGATCGCCACGCGCGCGGTGATACGCCTGGATCATCGCCACGCCTGCGAACTCGCCCTGCGCGCCGGCCATCGGCGTCAATGACACGCCTTTCATGCCGGTGACTTCTTTCAGCATGTCCTGCAATTCGTACATGCAGGCGAGAAATCCCTGCCCGACCGACGCCGGCGCAAGCGGATGGCGGCCCAGGAATTCCGGCAGCATCGCAAACGCATTACACGCGCGCGGGTTGTACTTCATCGTGCAGGAGCCGAGCGGATAGAACTGCGTGTCGATGGAGAAATTCAGCTGCGACAGACGCGTGAAATGACGTACGGCCTGCAGCTCGGAGACTTCCGGCAACGCAGGACGGCGCGTGCGCCGCAGGCCTTCCGGAACATCGGCCTCACCCGCCTGCGGGTACTGGCCGGTGGCGCTGCGACCGGCGCGGGAATGCTGGAAAATAAGGGACTCGGTCATGTCATCACCTGCCGCAAGGCAGCTTCATAGGCGGCCACGTCTTCGTCGGTGCGAGTCTCGGTGGCACACACCAGCAGTGCGTTGCCGAGTTCGGGATAAGCTCTGGAAAGGTCATAGCCGCCCACGATGCCGCGCTGCGCCAGCGCTTCGAGCACGCCGGCGACCTCGCGATCGAGTTGCAGGACAGCTTCGTGAAAGCGCGGACCGCCGAAGGCGAGCTTCACGCCCTTGATCTTCGTCAGCGCAGCCACGAGCGAGCGCGTCTGAATCTGGCAAGCAGCCGCGACGCGTTCGAAACCCGCAGCCCCCAGCAATGACATGTGAATCGTCGCCGCCGTCACGAGCAACCCCTGGTTGGTACAGATGTTCGACGTCGCCTTGCTGCGGCGGATGTGCTGCTCGCGCGCCTGCAGCGTCAGCGTGTAACCGGGCTTGCCATCGAGATCGACAGTGCGCCCGATGATGCGGCCCGGCATCTGCCGCACGTGCTCCATGCGCGCCGTCATGAAACCGAAGTACGGCCCACCGGACGACAGCGGCACACCCAGCGGCTGGCCCTCGCCGACGACGATGTCCACTCCCTTCGCGCCCCACTCTCCAGGCGGTTTCAGGATAGCCAGCGACAGCGGATTGACGACAGCAATCACCTGCGCCCCGTTGGCGTGGCCCCAATCGGTCAGCGCATCGACGTCTTCGAGCAGGCCGAAGAAGTTCGGCTGCTGGATGACGACGGCCGTGATGTCCTGGCCACGATATTTTTCCAGGGCCGCCGTAGTCGTCGTGCCGACACCCGGCTCATACGGAATGACTTCGAAGTTCAACTTCTGGCCGCCGGCGATAGCGCGCGCCACTTGGAGATATGTCGGATTCACTGCCGCCGGCACGAGGATGCGCCTCGACGTGGACCTGCGGTGCGCCCGCACCGACATCAAGCACGCTTCCGCCAGCGCCGAAGCGCCGTCATACAGCGAAGCGTTCGACACCTGCATGCCGGTGAGGCTCGCCATCATCGTCTGGTACTCGTACAGCAACTGCAGCGTGCCTTGGCTCGCTTCAGCCTGGTACGGCGTGTACGCGCTGTAGAACTCGCCGCGCGTCACGATCGCCCACACCGCGGCGGGAATGTGATGCTCGTAGGCACCCGCGCCGATGAAATTGAGCGGCCGGCCGTCGCGCAGCGCGCGCGCCTGCATCAGCCGGCCCACCTGCATTTCGGTAAGCGCCTCGGGAATGCCCGGCAGCGAATGAATGCGCAGCTCCGCCGGAATCTCTTCGAACAGCGCGTCGATACTCGGTGCGCCGATGACGGCGAGCATCTCGGCGACGTCAGTGTCGGTGTGGGGAATGAACGGCATGGATTTCAGTGCGCCTCTGCAACGACTTTTTCGTACGCAGCGGCGTCGAGCAGTTGCGCGAGTTCGCCGTTGTTGCTCGGCTTGAGCTTGAACAGCCAGCCCTCGCCGTAAGGATCGGTATTCACGAGTTCCGGCGCGCCGGCAAGCGCGCCGTTCGACGCGAGCACCGCGCCTGTCAGCGGGCTGTAGACATCGGATGCAGCCTTGACGGATTCGACGACCGCCGCCGCCGCACCTTTCGCCAGCGATTTGCCGACTTCCGGCACCTCGACGAACACCAGGTCGCCGAGCGCGGACTGCGCGTGATCGGAAATACCGACCGTGACGGTGCCGTCGCTTTCGACGCGCACCCATTCATGGGAGTCCAGGTACTTCAGGTTGGGGGGAATGGTCGCCATGGGAAATCCTTGCAATGGGAAGGAAGAGTGGGAAAGAAAAAACGTCAGAGCAGACTCTTGCCGTGCCGCACGAACGGATACCGCACGACGCGCGCGGGCAGCAGCTTGCCGCGAATGTCCACCTGCACCTGCGCGCCGGTTGCGGCCGGTACGCGCGCGAATCCGATCGAACGTTCGAGCGTCGGGGAGAACGTGCCGCTGGTGAGGTCGCCCTCGCCGACACCGGGCGCGACGACTTTCTGGTGGCTGCGCAGCACGCCGCGGTCTTCCAGCAGCACGCCGACCAGCTTGCGTGGCACACCTGCGCGGCGTTGCTCGTCCAGCGCTGCGCGGCCGATGAAATCGCGGTCCGCAGGATCGAACGCGACTGTCCAGGTGAGGCCGGATTCGAGCGGCGAAACATCTTCATCCATGTCATTGCCGTAGAGATTCATGCCCGCCTCCAGGCGCAGCGTGTCACGCGCACCGAGTCCGCACTCGGCGACGCCGGCGGACTTAAGTGCCGCCCAGCAGCGCGGCGCCTCGCCAGCCTGCAGCGTGATCTCCCAGCCGTCCTCGCCGGTGTAGCCGGTGCGTGCAATGAAATGCGGCCCGAACTGCCGGCCGAAAAACGGCTTGAGCTGCAACGCCGCAGCGGCGTGCTCGCCCAGCAGCGGCGCCGCTTTGGCTCGGGCGTTCGGCCCTTGCACGGCGATCATGGCGAGATCCTCGCGCAGGCGAATATCGACATCGAATGCGGCCGCGTGGCGCTTCAACCAGGCGGTGTCCTTCGCGCGCGTGCCTGCATTCACCACGACTCGAAAGAAGCTTGCAGTGATGAAGTACACGATCAAGTCGTCGACGACGCCGCCATGCTCGTTGAGCATGCAGCTGTAGAGCGCCTTGCCCGGCTCTTTGAGCTTGCCGACATCGTTGGCGAGAAGAAAGCGCAGGTATTCGCGCACACGCGCGCCGGTGACATCGGCAATGAGCATGTGCGAGACGTCGAACATGCCGGCATCACGGCGCACAGCGTGATGCTCCTCGATCTGCGAACCGTAGTTGACCGGCATGTTCCAGCCGCCGAAATTCACCATGCGCGCGCCGGCAGCGCGGTGAGTCGCGACGAGCGGCGTCTCGGCCAATGCCGGGGCAACGGGGGATGCAGCGGGCTGCGAATCGGACGGCGGCGAAGTTGAACCCATCAGCGATGCTCCGGTAGCGAGTTGCGGCGACCATAGGTTGCGGCAGACCACTCGTGTGATCTGGCGCCCCTCTGTCCTGCTACCTGAGAGATCCGGCGACCGATTGAATCGGTGCGCCTCTCCCCTTCGGTGGATCGCAGCGGCTGCGATCACTCTCCAGAGACCGTCGTGTGACGACGCGCGGTGAGTGTTGAATTAAGCGACAGAACTCTTATTCGACATCACCACATCGTCATCACAGGGGCGGCCGTTCATGTGCCTGAGCGTTTCCGGGCGGTTGCGCCTTCGGCGGCTGCGGGCGTGCCCGCAACTCTCTCCGGCCGCACCTTGCGATGGGTGGCGTATGGTAGCCGAGGTTTCCGCCGCTGAATAGAATTCCTTCACTTGAGATCGCCGGAGCGAGATCGAATGATTCACCGCGTCGCCCCCCTGCTCTGCCTGGTACTCACTTTCATGATGTGCACAACAGCTCGCGGCGCCACCCCGAATGAAGCGGTCACCCGCTTGCACGCGTTGTTCGACGCCGCATGGGAAAGGGACTTGCGCAACGATCCCCGCGCCGCGACGCACCTGGGCGACAAACGCTTCAACGCTCGCTGGGCGGACCTGAGCGCGACAGCACTCAAGCAACGCGCGAGCGAGTGCACTGGCATGTTGCAGGAGCTGTCACGCATCGACTTGCAAGCACTGCCGCCTGATGAGCAGCTCAACTACGAAATGTTCCGCCGCCTGTATCGCGGCGAACAGGATCTCTACGAGTTCAAGGCGCAGTTGCGGCCGCTGGATCAGCTCAACTACAGCAACGGCGTGCTGACGGCGAACGAGATCAGCGAAATGATCCATTTCGAAACCGCGCGCGACTATGACGACTGGATAGCGCGGCTGCGCGCGATCGGGCCGTACATCGACCAGACGATCGAGCTGATGACCGCGGGCATTCGCAGCAGCAACACCCAGCCGCGCATCATCGTGGAGCGCGTGCAGAAGCAGCTGCAATCGCATCTCGTCACCGACCCGACACGCAGCCCGTTCTATGCGCCGTTCGCCCGTTTTCCCGATTCCATCGACGGCGCGCAGCGCGCGCGGCTGACACAGGCGGCGCAGGAAGCGATCCAGTCTTCGGTCGTGCCCGCGTACCGGCGCCTGCAGGTGTTCATCGAGCACGATTACCTGCCGGCAGCGCGCGCCAGCGTCGGCATCTGGGATACGCCGCAGGGAGCCGCGTACTACCGTAATCGGGTGCAATGGTTCACGACGACGAACCTGTCGCCCGAGGAGATTCACGCCACCGGCCTGCGCGAAGTCGCGCGCATCCGCAGCGAGATGGCCAAGATCATCGCGCAGGTCCAGTTCAAGGGCAGCTTCGCCGAGTTCCTGCATTACTTGCGTACTGATCCGAAGTTCCGCTACGAGAAGAGCGCGGACTTGCTGCAGGCATACATGGTGATGGCGAAGCGCATCGACCCCCTGCTGCCGGAATATTTCGGCAAGCTGCCGCGCACTCCGTACGGCGTGCGACCGATTCCCGCGGCGAACGCGCCCGACACGACGACGGCGTACTACGAACCACTCTCCGCCGATGGCAGCCGTCCCGGCTACTACTACGTGAACCTGTATCGTCCCGAGGAGCGGCCCACCTACGAAATCCCCGTGCTCACCACGCACGAAGCGGTGCCGGGCCATCACATCCAGCAGGCGCTCGCCAAAGAAGAGCAGAACCTGCCGAACTTCCGCCGCAACTTCGATGCAACGGCGTATGTGGAAGGCTGGGCGCTGTACGCGGAAAGCCTCGGCGACGAAATGGGCCTGTACGCCGATCCCTACGACAAATTCGGCCAGCTCACCTACGAAATGTGGCGCGCCGTGCGGCTGGTCATCGACACTGGCATGCACGCCAAGCGCTGGACGCGCGAACAGTCCATCGAATACTTCAGGGCCAACACGGCCAAGAGCGAGCTGGATATCGTCAACGAAGTGGACCGCTACATCGCCTGGCCGGGCCAGGCAACCGCGTACAAGATCGGCGAGTTGAAGATCAAGGAACTGCGCCGCCGCGCCACCGAGCGGCTGGGCGACAAATTCGACCTGCGCGCGTTTCACGACACGGTGCTGGCGTCGGGCGCCGTGCCGCTGGACGTGCTGGAAGCCAACATCGACGCGTGGATCGCCGCGCGCAAATAGTAAGCGACGTAGCTACAATCAGGCACCTTTCCCAGCCCGCGCCGCACCTCATGTCCGCGATCCGCCGCCGTTCCATACCCGTCCGCATCGGCTCCGTCACCTTGGGCGGCGCCGCACCCATCGTCGTGCAGTCGATGACCAATACCGACACGGCGGACATCGATTCGACCTTTATCCAGATCGCCTCGCTGGCACGCGCCGGCTCGGAACTGGTGCGCGTCACCGTCAACACCGACGCGGCGGCCGCCGCGGTACCGCATATTCGCGATCGGCTCGCGCAGGCGCGCATCTTCGTTCCCATCGTGGGCGACTTCCATTTCAACGGCCACAAGCTGCTCAAGGCGCATCCCGGCTGCGCCGAGGCACTGGCGAAGTACCGCATCAATCCCGGCAACGTCGGCCGCGGCAGCAAGCGCGACCCGCAGTTCGCCGCAATGATCGAGGTCGCCTGCCGCAACGACAAACCGGTGCGCATCGGCGTGAACTGGGGCAGCCTCGACCAGGATCTGCTCACGCGGCTGATGGATGAGAATTCGAAGACGCAGCAGCCGCTCGGCGCCGCCGAGGTGACTCGCGAAGCGCTGGTGGTGTCGGCCCTCGAATCCGCAAAACGCGCCGAAGAACTCGGCTTGCCGCACGATCACATCGTTATTTCCTGCAAGGTGAGCGGCGTGCAGGATCTGATCAGCGTCTACCGCAACCTCGCGCGCCGCTGCGAATACGCCCTGCACCTGGGACTGACCGAAGCCGGCATGGGCTCCAAAGGCATCGTCGCTTCCACCGCGGGCATGAGTGTGCTGCTGCAGGAAGGCATCGGCGACACCATCCGCGTCTCGCTCACACCCGAACCCAACGGCGATCGCACCACCGAAGTGATCGTCGCCCAGGAAATCCTGCAGACGATGGGCCTGCGCTCCTTCACGCCGATGGTCGTCGCCTGTCCCGGTTGCGGCCGCACGACCTCGACGTACTTCCAGGAACTGGCACAGAAGATCCAGGGCCACCTGCGCCACCAGATGCCCGAATGGCGCAAGAAATACGTGGGCGTGGAAGAGATGACGGTGGCTGTGATGGGCTGCGTCGTGAACGGCCCTGGCGAAAGCAAGCAAGCGAACATCGGCATCAGCCTGCCTGGTACCGGCGAACGTCCCGTCGCACCCGTCTACATCGATGGCGAGAAAGGCCCGACGCTCAAGGGCGACCACATCGCCGAAGAATTCCAGCAGCTCGTGGAAGACTACGTCGCCCGCAGCTACACCGCGAGGCACCCCGCATGAACGATCTGACGACGAAGCAATGCAAACCCTGCGATGGCAGCATCGCACCGCTTACCTTGGCCGAAGCACAGGCGCTCATGAAGCAACTGGATGGCGGCTGGAAGTTGGCCGCGGACGGCAAGAGCATTCAGCGCGAATGGAAGTTCAAGAACTTCTATCGCACGATGAGTTTCGTGAACGCGGCCGCGCATGTGGCCAACACCGAAGACCACCACCCCGACTTGGAGGTGGGTTATGGGTACTGCCGCTTGAAGTACAACACCCACACCATCGGCGGGCTGTCGGAGAACGATTTCATCTGCGCTGCGAAAACGGATGCGCTGGGACAGCAGTGATTGTTAAATCGAAACTGTACTTCGGTGCGCGACGCAAGCGCACGCAGACCGGCTAGATCCCATCGTCGAAGAATGCCGTCATCGCGGCGGCGAACCGAAACAACTGGTCTTCCGAAAAATCCTCTCTCAGCCACTCCGGCAGGCTGTCTTTAGGGAATGACAGCCCGGCAAGCGACTCGGTCAACTGTCGCAGCTTCATATTTATGCGGGTCTCGATGTCCGCCTTGGCCATATCCGACGCCAGTGCTTTGGCCAGAGCCAGCAGCACCTCCAGGAAGACAAAATCCGCCGCACCGGGATCGTCGGGTTGTCCGATAAACCCCCAGAAATCACGCCCGATACAACGATACACACGCACGCTGCGCGTTTCAGAATCGATCAATACTCCCGGCTTCTGCAGTGAGTCTTCTTCTTCGAAACCTTTGTCCAGCAGCTTGACCAGAATCTGATTTTCTTTGTTGTTGGTCGTCTTATCCGTGCCGTAGGTCAGCCCCAGCACGACGTGCAATTCGCGCAGCCCCGCGTAGGTCGCCTTGCTCTGCTGCAACCAGGTTCGATAGTTGTTCACGATGGCGGCCGTCATCGCGGCAACCTGCGTATCGTTGATCGTGTTCGGGCCGCTCTTGATCGACGTCAGAAATCTGCAGCCGTCGACGACACAGGAACGATCGATCTCGCGCCAAACCGACTCTATCCTGCGTTGCGCCTTCGTTTCGTTGTCGAGCCCTTCGAGCGCGGCAAATTCGGCGACTTTTTCGGGCGGATCAGCCCAGCGGCTGGCGGCGCGCAGCGGATACCGCCCGACAAAAGCAGCTTCGATCTGCTTGCCGAACGATGTCTCCAGCGCCATATACAGCTTGCTGTCAAAGAGAAACTTCGCGAATACCGGCAGGTCCGTCAACCTCATGGCGCTGGCGGCCGTGAGTAGAACATAAGGATTGGTTCTGTAGTGAGAGAGTCCCTGTCGCTTCTCGAACGCCGCAGGTAAATTCACGCAGATATAGCCGGCCAGCTTTTCCGCCAAGGCAGTGACGCGCGCCTCGTCGACCTTGCGGAACAGCGCCACCACTTCGTCCGGCTTGTAGCTGTGCCGCCTGGCTTTCAAGGCCTTTGAGAAACGATTCTTCGTCGTTTTGCCAGCCATTGGGTCAGTTCCTGTTGCCGATCAAATTTCGCTTACCTTGCGCAACGTCTGCGGTCGCTCGTAAGAGGCGCGACCATTCTCGCCGCCATCATCCCAGACAAAAGTCTCGCCGCGCTTGAACCACTGGCGTGTGCGCACATGTGATTGAACGTAGACAATCCTATAGTTCAGAGGCGGGGTCGCATATGGCCGCCAGTCACGCACCCTCAGCTGGTCCATTGCGGCAGCAATGACCTCTCCCGTTACTTCACCGAGCCGCACCGGCACGGCGTTGCCAACCTGTGCATATCTTTGTGCCGACGTTCCGCTGAATTGCCATTCGCACGGAAACTCCTGAATTGCCGCATATTCACGCAGGCTGAGCGCCCTCACCTCGCTGGGATGGCACAGCGAGGTACTGGCGTGATTGGGCATGGTCACAAGAGTGGGACAAGGAAGATCAAAGCTTAGACGCCGCCACCAGCCGGAACGCCCGCCCTTGGCAAACCAAGCCTTGCCCATCGATTCCTGCTGCAGCGCCACCGGCAGACTGCGCCAGTTGGAACCGGGCGGTACGCGCGCCAGAAATCCTTTCTTGCGGGCGCTGAAATCCATGATGACGTCGCCGGGATCGTTCAATTGCCCAATGGCATCGCCCAGAGTTCTCCAGGGCTGCAGGCGCTCCTGGTCGGACGCGGGCTCGGTGACCTCGGCGGCACTCTGGCCGTGCGTGGGATTGGGGAAATTCAGTTCGGCGTTGAAGCGGTTGCCGATGAATATCGCTCGCTCCCGCAGCTGGGGCGCGCCGTAGTTGACGGCATTCACCTCAAAGCAATCCATATGGTACGGACCGCCGGCGACGCGCTGCATGTCCTCGGCAAACAGCCGCACGACAGAGCCGGGTTTTTCGTCGTCGTCCAGCGGCGGCCCACCGCGTTCCGGCCTGTCTGCCAAGGGGCGATGCCGCAGTGCCGCCGAAAGCAGTCCACGGACATTTTCCATCACAAAGAACCGCGGGCGCATGGCTTCCACGAAGCGCAGAAAGTCCCATAACAAAGTTCCACGCGGATCCTGAACAGTACCTCTGCGACCTGCCGTGCTGAAGGATTGGCAGGGCGGGCCACCGACTACGACGTCGATGTCACCGGGCTTGAGACCACAGTCCTCGAGTACCTGCAGGGGATCGAGTTTGGATATGTCGGATTCGTACACCTTCAGCCCGGCGGGCAACCGGCCGGCCGTCTGATTCATGCGGATGGTGTCGCAGAAAGATTTCTCTTTTTCAACGGCGGCCAGGAATTCAAACCGGTGGGTGCGCTCCAACCCAAGATCCAAACCCAACGCACCTGAAAACAAGGAGATGACTCGAAATTTCATCTATGAATGCGGCCCTGCTGAGTTGCTCAAGTCATCCGAAGAGATCTGAATATCCCATGTCGCGAGGCAGATGCAAAGAAAGCCCGCAGGAGTGGAGCATCCCTGGAAATTTCCATGGCACTAAGGCGCCACCGGATGTGCGAACTCGCGCTTCGCAAACTCTATCCGCGACGCAGCCGACGCGCTGAAGTCGGCGCGCTCTTCGCAAATGCGCAGGCGCCGCAGCAAGCCCTGTCGATTGGCGATCTGAATCGCCAACCCAGGCCGGGCATTCAACTCAAGCACGAGCGGTCCACGGTCCCGGTCGAGCACGACGTCGACGCCGATGTAGCCGAGCCCCGTCAGCTCGTAGCAGCGCGCCGCGATATCCAGGATCGTGTCCCACTGCGGAATCTCCAACCCGGCGATGGCGTAAGTGGTATCCGGGTGATGCGTGACCACCTCAGTCCCGATGACGCCGTTCAAAGTGACGCCGGTGGCCAGGTCGATCCCCGCCCCCACCGCCCCTTGATGCAGGTTCGCCTTGCCATGCGAGACACGCGTCGGCAGGCGGACCATCGCCATCACCGGATAGCCGCGGAACACGATGACCCTGACGTCCGGCACGCCTTGGAAACTCACGCGCTCGAACAGCGCCGAGAAGCGCACCATGTATTCGACGATCACCACGTCCTGCACGCCGCCGAGGCTGAACTGGCCGTTGATGGCGTTCGAGAGATGGTGCGAGATGAAGGCATCGTCGAGCAGCAGGCCGCTGATGGTGCGGTACCGTGAAGCACTGCGGCCGGCGATGACGAGGATGCCGTCGCCCGCGCTGCCATGTGCAGGCTTGAGGGCGAATTCGGGGTGGTCCGCGACGATCTGCGGCAGGCGGCGGATGTCGTGCTGAGTTTCGATCACTCCGTAGAGCTCGGGCACCGCGATGCCGGCTTGCAGAGCGAGGCGTTTGGTCTTGAGCTTGTCGTCCACCAACGGGTACAGGCGGCGCGGATTGAATTTGAGGATGTAATCGCCGTTGCGCTGGTTCAACCCCAGCACGCCTTCGCTCCACAGGCCGCGGTAGCGGCTGAACATCAGGAAGCGCCGCCCGCGCCGGGCAGCAACGCCTTGAAACGGCGCAGTTCGAGCAGACGATAGCCGGTGTAGCGGCCGACCAGCACCGTCACCGCAATCACCATCAGCAGCAGCTCCGGGAACACGAACACCAGATGTTCCAGCCAGTGAATGCCCATGATGAGGTACGCAAGCGCCGCTACCAGCAGACTGCCCGTGCCTTCCTGGATGGCTTCGTAGGCGCCGCGCTCTTCCCACACGATGGACATGCGCTCGATGGTCATCGAAATGATGACCATCGGGAACAGTGCGATGGACAAGCCGGGCTGGATGCCGAGCCGATGGCTGAGCACGCTGATGCCCGCCATCAGCAGCACCACGATGGTCAGCACGCAGGTCAGGCGCGGCACCAGCAGCAGGCGCAGTTTCTCCAGGTAAAAACGGATCAGCAGGCCCAGCGAGACGATGATGGCGAACAGCACCACGCCCCACAGCAGGCGGGTCTCGCGGAAGGCCAGTGCCACCAGCACCGGCATGAAGGTACCGAAGGTCTTGATGCCTACGAAGTTGCGCAACAGCATGATCACCAGCGCGCCGATCGGGATCATCAGCAGCACGCTGTAGACGGCCTGGGTCGCGATCGGCAGCGAGAACAGCGAGAACTCGGCGGAATGCGAACCGCTCTGCTCGGCGCGGCGCTCGGCGACCAGCAGCGCGTCGAGCAGGCTTTGCTGCACCGCCAGCGTGACGTCGACGTTCGAGCCGCCCTCGATGTCGGCGAGGCTTTCGTCGCCGCGCCACCAGATCAGGAAGTCCGGCGGCAGGCCCTGCTCCAGCGTGATGGGATTGAAGTACAGCCATTGCACACCGTCGTGCACTTCCAGCAGCACCTGGGGCCGCACCGCGCCGGAGCGGTCGCGCAGCGACACGCCGTGCGCCACGCGCGCCGGAATCTGCGCACCGGCGAGGAAGATCGTCGCAAGCTTGGCGCGGTCCGCGGCGGTGCTGCCCTTGTTGAGGAACAGCATGACGCTTTGGTCACCCTGGCCACGATTGATGCGCTTGAGCAGCTCGGTGGTGAAGCTCGCGACGTCGGCGGACTGCCGGCGCACGTCGGCGATCAGCGCTTCCAGTGCGATGCGTGAGGGTTCGTCCAGCTTCGGTGGTTCGGGGAACGGCGGCGTCGTGTCTTCGGCGGTGCGGTTCGGATCCTTGTACATCAGCGCGCGGTAATAGACGGTCTGCGGGCCGGTGGCTTCGCGGATCGCCCATTGCGCTTCGCGGCCGGCCGGCGCGCTGCGCGTGGTGGAGCCGAAGCCGCGCGAGATGAAGTTCTCGTCCATCAGCGAGTAGCCCGGCGTCAGGCCGGGAATGCGCAGCGTGACCTTGACCGCGGCGGGGCCGGGATCGAAGCTCACCGCCGCTTCGATGGTCCAGATCTGCGCCTGCGCCGACGGCGCAACGGGAAAGCCAAGCACGTGCGACTTGTAGAAGAACAACGCCAGGCTCAGGACGGTGAGCGCGGCCGACAGGAAGTAGATATGGCGATTGTTCATGGGCGCGAGGGTGCGAGAGCGTAACGGGTTTGCGGCCGTGCCTCAAACTACGCCGCAAACTACGCAGCAAACTACCCTGGCTACCCTGGCAATCTTCCGCGGGTGACAACCCGCGCGCTACCGGCCTATCAGTTGTTGTGAATCGTCGATGCGAACGTCGGCCAGCAGGTCGATGGGCATTGCGGCGAACCGAAACGCCGCGGCGACGGCGCTGTTGTCGGCGCGGGCGTCCACGCACCACTGCGCATGTTCGATCAGCAACGCCAGTTCCCAGGCGCGGCCCAGCGTCATCGCCATGCGGCGCGCACCGGCCTGAAGTTGCGCCGCATCGCCGTGTTGTTGCCGCCACTGCCGTACATGTTCGATGGCTGCCGCGGGCTTGGCGCTCAACTGAGCAAGACGCTCATCGCGAACATCGCGCGTACACGCCTTAATACGACTGCCGAGCGCCGCCAGGCCGGCGGTCAGGTCGCCGCGCAGCAGCGCATCCAGCGCCAGCACGTTGGTCGTCCCTTCCCAGATCGGCAATACCTGGGTGTCCCGCAATAGCGTGGGCAGGCCAGTGTCTTCGACATACCCGGCGCCACCGAACGCTTCGATGGCCTCGCTGACCACGGCAACGGCCTGCCGCGCGGTGAGCAGCTTGGCGATCGGCGTGAGCAGACGCAGCAACTGGCGCTGCTCGTCGTCGAGCTCGCCGGACTCCTGACGACCAAGCAGTTCGACCAGTTCGAACGCGAGCAGAAACGCGCCGCGCGTCTCCGCTTCGAGCCCGGCTAGGGTGTCGATGTGCAACGGCAGCGCTTCGAGCTGCGCGCCGAACGCCTTCCTCTCAGCAGCATAGGCGCGCGCCAGCGCGACTCCGCGCCGCATGAAGGCAACCGACGTCACGCTGTTCCAGGCGCGCGTGACGACCAGCATGGGCTCGATATGACGGGTGCCGTCGCGCGCCGCCCCAACGAGTTGAGCCACGGTGCCATCGAGCATGAGCTCCGCCGTGGGCACCTTGCGGGTGCCCAGCTTGTCCTTGAGCCTTTCGACGCGGATGCCGTTGAGCTTGCCGTCGGCGTCGTGAGTCTCGACGTAAAACATCGCCAGTCCCGAACCGCCAGGTCCGTTGCCCGCAGGCCGCGCCAGTGTCAGCGCCATCTGCGCGGTAATGGCGGAGGTGAACCATTTCTTGCCGTACAGCTTCCACTGCGTGCCTGCCGGTTCGGCGCGCGTCAGCGAAGCGCCAACATCGGAGCCGCCGGTGGCTTCCGTCATCCATTGGCCGCTGGTCCACGCCTGCGCCGGATCGCGGCTCGTCAGCCGCGTCACCGCGCGCTCGATCAACCCGGCATTGCCCGAAACACTCAACGTGCGCGCCGCGCCGTCCGTCATGGCCAGCGGACAGGTATATACGTCGGAAGATGGATGAAACAGGTACACCAGTGCGAACTGATGCAGGCGCGAGAATCGTCCGTGGCGCTGCTCGTACGAAATCGCGATCAAGCCGCTGCTTGCCGCGACGACGGCTGCGCGCCGCCACAGCGGCGTCACGTCGATGCGATCGACGCGATTGCCCCAGGCGTCCCATTGCAGCAGCCCGGGCTCATTGCGACGGTCCTGCAGTTGCAATTCGTACAGTTCGTGGCCGGCGAGATCGCCCATGTCGTCCAGCTCCGCATCGATCTGCGCCAGCATCTCGCCAGGCAGCTTGCGGCGCAGGTAGGTGCGCAGGAAGACATCGTCGCGATACTGATTGCCCAGGCGCGGCGGCGATTGGGTGAACAGCGCCGGTGCGGGCATCAGCGGATTTCCGCAAGCCCGCCGACGACGCCGCGCGGCGAGAACAACGTCTGCCACAGCTGGATGCGGCGCGCGCGAAACGCGGCCGCCGAGGACAGCAGCCAGAATTCCCACATGCGGCGGAAGCGCTCGTCATAGCGATGCGCAAGCTCGGGCCAGGCCGCCCGGAAGCGCTCATGCCACGCCAGCAGCGTCCGGTCGTAATCCGGACCGAACGAATGCCAGTCTTCCACGACGAACAGGTGTTCGGCGGCGGCGCTGATCTGCGCGATCGACGGCAGCAGCGAGTTCGGGAAGATGTAGCGCTCGATCCAGGGATCGTTGGCTTCCTGCGAGGAGTTGCTGCCGATGGTGTGCATCAGAAACAGCCCGTCTTCGTCCAGCAACCGCCGCGCCGTCTCGAAATACGTGCGGTAGTTACGAAAGCCGACGTGCTCGAACATGCCGAGCGAGTAGATGCGGTCGAACCTGCCGGTGAGGCTGCGGTAGTCCTGCAACCGGATCTCGATGGGCAGACCCTTGCAGCGCTGCGTCGCGCTCGCAGCCTGGTTCTTCGACACGGTCACGCCGGTCACGGACACGCCATAGCGCTGCGCCGCGAAACGCGCGGCGCCGCCCCAACCGCAGCCGATGTCGAGTACTTTCATGCCCGGCTCCAGGCGCAGCTTGCGGCACACCAGATCCAGCTTGGCCTCCTGCGCTTCATCCAGCGTGTGCGCGTTCGGCCAGTAAGCGCAGCTGTAGATCATGCGCCCGTCGAGCATGCGTTCGTACAAGTCATCGCCGATGTCGTAGTGCTGCTCGCCCACCTTGAAGGAACGGCTGGGCGTTTGCGGATTGATGATGCGCGCGGTCAGCGCCGCCCAGGCAAGCCTGATCGATGGCAGACGCTGCTCGGCCTGCGAACGGAACACGCGCAACAGCATCTCGTCCAGCCGTTCGCAGTCCCACTGCCCGTCCATGTAGGCTTCGCCGACGCCGAGCGAGCCTTGCGACAGGATGCGATCGAAGAAGTCATCGTCCCTGACTTGAATGTCCCACGGACGGCTGCCGTTCAGCGCCACTTCGGTACCAGTCAGAAGCGACTCGACGGCCGCGCGACGACGCACAGGCATGGTAGTAGCTCTCTTAAGGAAAAGTCCGTATTCCTCTTGAGCGTCGCGCTATAGGTCGGCGCGTGTCAAGCGGCTGCCTGGCGCAGCCGCGCATGAGAATTGTCAGCCCGGTTTATGAACGACGCGCGGCACTTCGCCGGCCGTACCCATCGCCCGCCCCATGAAGAAACGTTTAGCGACCGTGCTGCGATCAACCGCCGTCAGTCCCAGTTGCCGCGCCCAGCGCAGCGTCGGGCTACCGTTGCTGAACAGGCGGTTGATGCCGTCGATGAGTCCGAGCGCGACGGCGTTCTCACTCTTGCGCCAGCGCTCGTAACGCCGCAGCACCCGCAGTTCCGCCATCGATTCCGCAGTACCGCCGGCGGCCAGTTCGGCGGCCAACGTCTCGACCAGCGCCGCGCAGTCCAGAAAGCCCAGGTTCACACCCTGCCCGGCAAGCGGATGCACGGCATGCGCAGCGTCGCCGACCAGGACAAAGCGCGGCTTCGAATAACTGCGGGCATGGGTGAGCCGCAGCGGAAACTGCGCGCGTGGTCCGCTGGCTTCGACAGTACCCAGCACGCCGCCGATGGCCGCGTGCAGCTCGTCCGCAAGTTGTGCGGAAGTGCATTCGAGCAGCGACTGCGCGTGGTCGGGGGTCGTCGTCCACACGATGGAACTGCGGCCGTCCGCCAGGGGCAGAAAAGCAATCGGACCGGCCGGCAGGAAACGCTGCCACGCGGTGTATTCATGCGCGTGCTCGGTGCGCACGTGGGTGACGAACGCGCGCTGCTCATATTCCCAACCGCGCGTCTCGATACCGGCAAGCTTGCGGCTGGATGAAGCCGCGCCGTCCGCGCCGACGATCAGTGCGGCGGTCAGCTTGCGACCATCGGCGAGGGTCAGCGTCGCAGCATTGCCGTCGAGTTCCAGGCCCGACAACTCCGCGCGCAGTACCGTGACTGCGCCGCGCAACGCGGCGCTTTCATAGATCGCCCATTGCAGGCGCCGGTTCTCGATGATGTGGCCCAGGTCGGGCTGGCCCGATTCGCTTGCGGAAAAATGAATCGAGCCGGGCGCGCGCGGCCGGCTCGCCGCATCCCACACCACCATTTCGCTGTAGGCGCAGCGGTGCCGCGCATCGATCTTCGACCAGGCGCCGCACGCGTCCAGAATGCGCTCGGACGCGCGCGATACGGCGGATACCCGCAGATCGACGTCGTTGTCGGGCGGCGGCGCCGACGGCGGATGCGCTTCGAGCAGCGCAATGCGCAGGCCGGCGAATTCGCGCGTGTTCGCGGCGAGCGCCGCCAGGCACGCACCCACCATGCCGCCGCCGATGACGACCAGATCGAAGTCGGTTTTCATGGTCTGAGCTTCGCTCCCCGCGCCAGCCGCGGTATCCGTCCGGCCGCGCCGAGCGAGAGCTGCGACAGCGCATCCTTCGCCGCGGGCATCAGGTCGAACGCCAGCAGCCCGACGTCGCGCAACAATTTCGCGGGACCGAATGGTTGCGTGAACAGGCGCACCAGGCCGTCGGTGAAGCCGACGATGCGGCCGCGATCGGCTTCGCGCCAGCTGCGATAGCGATCCAGCAACGCGCCGTCGCCGGCATCGAATGAATCGGCTTGCTGCGCCCGCGCATCCGCAAGCACCTCGGCGAGGCTCGCGGCATCGCGCAGTCCAAGATTGAATCCCTGGCCCGCGATGGGATGCAGCGCCTGCGCCGCATTGCCGACCACGGCGAGCCGGGGCCCGACGTGTTCGTCGGAGCGGGTCAGTGACAGCGGATAGAGCTGCCGCGCGCCGACGCGCGTGAAGCGGCCGAGACGGAAACCGAACTCCTGCTGCAAGCGCGCGAGGAAATCGTCGTCGCTCAACTGCGCCACTTCGTTCGCCAGCGCCGGGGCGAGCGTCCATATCAGTCCCGAGCGGCCTTCGGACATCGGCAGCACCGCCAGCGGTCCGGCCGCCGTGAAGCGCTCGTAGGCCACGTAGTCGTGGAAGCGCTGAGTGAAGACATTGGTCACTAGCGCCATCTGATCGTAGTCCCAACTCGTCGCACCGATGCCTGCGGCCTCGCGCACCGCCGATTTCGCGCCGTCGGCGGCAATCACCAGGCGCGCCTCGATGGTCTGGAATCCGTCATCGCCCAACTGACACTGCAAGGTTCGCGCGCCTTCCTGCAGGTCCACCGACGTGACGCGGGCCGGTGCAAGCACCGTCACCTCACGCGCCGCGAGTTGCTGCCACAGCGCAGCCCCCATCACGCGATTGACGACGACGCAGCCCAGCGCGGCCAGTCCCTGCTCTTGCGCATCCAGGCGCGCGAACCCGAAGCGGCCCTGGTCGGAAACGTGAATGCGACGGATGGGCGTGGCCTCGCGTTCGATCAGCGGCCACACGCCGATGCCTTCGAAGATGCGGCGGCTGCCGTTCGACAGCGCGGTCGTCCGGTCGTCGAAACTGGGCTGCCCCGCGACGCCGAACGGATGGGCTTCGACCAGCACGACCTTGAGATCGAGCTGCGACAGCGCGAGCGCGAGGCTCGCGCCTACCAGCCCGCCGCCGACGATCGCGACATCACATTGCATATTTGGTCTGCATCATGCCGCCCGCATCATCTTCTCGATCGCATCCGGTTCTTTCACCAGGCCTGCGCTCAGCACTTCGATGCCGTCCCGCGTCACGGCGACGTCGTCCTCGATACGCACACCGATATTCCACCAGCGCTTCGGCACGCCCTTGGCGCCGGCCGGAATGTAGATGCCGGGCTCGACCGTAAGCACCATGCCCGGCTCCAGCACGCGCCAATGTTCCGCCACCTTGTAGTCGCCGACGTCGTGGACGTCCATGCCGAGCCAGTGACCGGTGCGATGCATGAAGAATCTACGGTACTCCCCGTCGCGGATCAGATTGGGCACCTTGCCCTTGAGCACGCCCAGCTTCACGAGTCCCTGCGTGATCACCTTCACCGCGGCCTCGTGCGGCTCGTTCCAGTGATTGCCGGGCCGCGTCTTCTCGAGGGCCGCGTACTGAGCTTCGAGCACCACCTCGTACACGGCGCGCTGCTCGGAAGTGAATCTGCCGCCGACGGGAACGGTGCGCGAGATGTCCGATGCATACAGCTCGTACTCGCAACCCGCGTCGATGAGCAGCAGATCGCCATCGTTCAGCTCGGCGCGATTCTCGTGGTAATGCAGGATGCAGGAATTGGCGCCGCCGCCGACGATGGGATGGTACGAGAAGTCGGCATTGTTGCGGCGGAACTCGTGCAGCAGTTCGGCCATGACTTCGTACTCCATGCGCCCCGGCCGGGCGAACTTGATGGCGCGTTGGTGCGCCGCGACGGCAATGCTTGCCGACCGGCGCATGGCGTCCAGTTCCGGGCGCGACTTGAACAGTCGCATGTCGTGCAGGAAATGATCGAGCGCGACGAATTCCTGCGGTGGCAGGACACCCGTGCGTGCCTGCGTCTTGAGGCCGTTTACCCAACCGATCACGCGTTGATCGAATTCCGGATGCAGTCCCATCGTGTAATAGACGCGCGAGCAGTGCTCCATCAGTCCCGGAAGGATCTCGTCGATGTCGTTGATCGGGAAGGCATCGTCCGCGCCGTAATCGCTCGTCGCGCCTTCCGGTCCGGCGCGGCGGCCATGCCACGTCTCCAGCGCGGGATCGCGCTCGCGCACGAACAGCACGTACTCGCCGTGCGGCCGCCCCGGAATCAGCACCGCCACCGCTTCAGGTTCGGCGAAGCCGCTGAGATAGAAAAAATCGCTGTCGGGCCGATACTCGTAGGTGATGCCGGAGTTGCGCGTCTTCTCGGGCACGGCAGGCAGGATCGCGATGCCGCCCTTGCCCATCATCTTCATCAACTGGCGGCGGCGGCGGGCGAATTCGTCTTTGCGCATCGGTGGAGTACGACCCGGAATGAGGAACAGGCGTGAAGGGTGCCGAGCGGACCGAAGTAGTGGACCAGTAGTACTAGTGGCGTTCTTTGGCCGCATGGCGCAGGCCGTGCAATTCGTCGAAGATGAGCTGCGCGCCGACGCGCACGTATTCGACCACATCGGTGTAGGACTGCTCGTCCTCTTCGGCCGACTCGCCCACGTCGGTTTCGACGCGGCTGATCTGCGTGATGTCGCGCACGATTTCGGTGACGTTCTGCGGCCATTGCGCCGGCGTGACGGCGCCCGTGCTGAAGCCGTACAGAAATCCCTGGCACCATTCGGACAGCGCGGCGGTGCGCTTCGCCAGCATGGCGTCATCTTCGGGCAGGAACGGCTCGAACTCCATGTCGTCGCCGCTCAGGTCGCGCGCCGTGTCGCTCAACAGCAACCGCAGCGGCTCTTCGCTTGCGGCGGCCAGCGGCCGCGCTTCCTCCGGCACGACTTCCGCGAGCCACTGCTCGAAAGTGCATTGCGCGCTGGTGCACAGCGCACCGCACAGGTAACCGTGACTTTCCGCGGCCGTCATGGTCGCGCCCAGCCCCGCGACGATGCCCTGCACTTCAGCGAAGGTGACTTGGATCATTGGTGCTTATGTTAGCACTGCCGAGGATTTGAGCGGATTCGGATCGATTCATGCGGCCAATGGTTGCCGGGCGGTCACAGCTGCGAGCGCGTGTTTGACCCCCCGCGCTGCGCGTGCGCATAATTGGCCCGTGAACGAATCCAAGTCCAAGTCAACGGTCCATCTCGAACTCGAGCAGTTCGAGCAGCGCCTTGATGAGCTGGTCACCATGGTGGCCCAGTTCAGAGAAGAGAATCGCGCGCTGCGCCAGCGGCTCGACAGCCTCATGACCGAACGCGCCACGCTGCTGCAGAAGAACGAGCAGGTGCGCGCCCGCGTCGAGGCAATGATCGGACGCTTGAAAGCAATGGAGCACGGGGCATGACCGATCGATCAGTGCGCGTCAGCGTCCGCATCCTGGAAAAGGAATACCAGGTCGCCTGCCTGCCGGAGGAACGCACTGAGCTGCTGGATTCCGCCGAGCACCTGAATGCGAAAATGCGCGAGATCCGCGATGGCGGCAACGTCGTCGGCCTCGACCGCATCGCGGTGATGGCAGCGCTCAATCTCGCGCACGAACTGCTGAAGATCCGCAATCGCGACGACGACGCGGACAAGGAAGCGGGTCAGAAGATCCGCCGCATGCGCGAGCGGGTGGAAACCGCGGTGAAGCGCGGCCAGCAGCTGGATCTGTAGCCGGTTTCTGGCTCGATTTCCAGCTGGATCTCTGGCTGGAACCGCGAGGCTTGCCTCGACTGCGGCGGCGGAAACTTTGTCCGCCGCGGCGAGTTGGAACAAGGACGGTTGGAAGAATTTTCGGTCGGTCCGGCAGCGCGGATCCGATCAGATCGATGCTTTGTTATGGCGCCGCCTGCGGTGTTCGAAATGAGTCGGGTTACCCCTCGACCCTAATGTAAACACCCTCGGGGCTCGGTTTCACGGCAGCATTGTGCAAGTCCGTCTCGAACGGAAAGCCTTAGTCGCCGTGGCTGCGCTCCACCTATTGCTCCGTGTCGAGGGCAATGGTTCATTACGGCACAGGCGGGTGGCGCCGCCCTCTCTTAGTCTTCAGCCAGTCGGCTTCCCTCTTGCCTGCGCTCCAAGCACTTTCTCGCCACAGACCTTCCGTCGCAATAGCTTGGCTGCAACGCACACCACTCACCCGGCCGACGACCGCAACAGTTTGCGCCGGGAGATGCGCGCGCTCCGCCGCCGTCTCTCCAGCAAAGAACAGCAGGTCGCCGCACGCGGCTTCGCTCGCGTCATCGCGTGCGCGCGGCTGTTGCGCCCCGGCAGCCGCGTCGCCGTCTATCATCGTCAAGGCAGCGAAGCCGACCTGGCCGGGGTGATCGCGCTCGCACGCCGGCTCGGCTGCGTTCTGTACCTGCCCTTGATCACCCAGCGCCGCAGCAGTCGCATGGAGTTCGTGCGCTTCGATGCCCACACGCCGCTGCGGCTCAACACATTCGGCATTCGCGAACCGACCCTCGCAGCCGCGCATCGCACGCCGGTTCGTGAACTGGATCTCATCCTGCTGCCGCTCGTCGCCGTCGACGCACAGGGCTGGCGGCTCGGCAGCGGCGCCGGCTTCTACGATCGCCGGCTGCATCACCTGCGCGCCGGCCGGTATTGGCGGCGGCCGCGACTCGTCGGCATCGCCTACGAATTCCAACGCGTGCCGCGACTCGGCTGCGAACCGTGGGATGTGCCGCTGGACGCTGTAATTACCGAGAAAAGCTTACATTCCTTCCCGCTCAAGAGCTAAAGGCGCCACATGAATTACTGGCTGATGAAATCCGAACCCGACTCTTTCAGCATCGACGATCTCGCCAAGGCGAAGGGCCGCACCACCGCCTGGGATGGCGTGCGCAACTTCCAGGCGCGCAACTATCTGCGCGACGGGATGAAGAAAGGTGACCTGGTGTTCTTCTATCACTCGAGCTGCGAGGTGCCCGGCATCACCGGCATCGTGGAGGTGGTGAAGCAAGCGTACCCCGACCCCACCGCCTTCGATGCAGCACACCATCACTACGACGCGGACAGCAAACCGGATGCGCCGCGCTGGCTGATGGTCGATGTGAAGCTGCAAAAGAAGCTGAAACGCGTGATCACGCTGGAGGAACTGAAGACGCATGCGAACGGCAAACTGAAGAACATGATCGTGCTGAAGCGGGGCAATCGACTCTCCATCACACCCGTCGCGAAGACCGAATGGGACTTCATCGTGTCGCTCGAATGAGTGTGCGATGCAGGCAAGCGATGCGTACCCGTGCAACAATTTCGCTTACACCTCTTGCTTGCCATTTTCAATTTATGTATATACTTCGCTCGGACTAACTCGACATGGAGATTAATGACTATGGCAACTAAGGCAAAGAAATCATCCAAGAAGAAAGGCACCAAGAAGAAGGCTGCCAAGAAGAAGTAAATCTTCTTCTGGATGATGTTGATAAAGGCTGTGCCCGCGAAAGCGGGCACAGTCGTATCCGGGCCTAGGAAAACAGGCATTTCATGAACTCTCGCGGATGCAACGCCACCCCATGAACGCTGACTCCAAGAAGCGGCTGGCCGCCGCAGCCGCCCTCGCCTACGTGACCGAAGACACCATCATCGGCATCGGCACCGGCTCCACCGTCAATCACTTCATCGACGTTCTGGCCGCGCGGAAGTTGCGCATTCGGGGGGTGGTATCGAGTTCGGACGCCTCCACCGAGCGTTTACTGCGTCACGGTTTCGAAGTTTTCGATCTCAACACGGCCGGCGATCTTGACCTCTACGTCGATGGCGCGGATGAGTCGGACCGGCACCTGCGACTGATCAAAGGCGGCGGCGGTGCACTCACCCGCGAAAAGATCCTCGCCGCTGCATCCCGCCGCTTCGTCTGCATCGCCGACGAATCCAAGCTGGTCGACGTGCTCGGCGCGTTCCCGCTCCCCGTCGAAGTGATCCCGATGGCCCGCTCGTACGTGGCGCGCCAGATCGTGAAGCTCGGCGGCCAACCCATCTGGCGCGAGCACTTCATCACCGACAACGGCAACTGCATCCTCGACGTGCGCGGCCTGAAGCTCATCGATCCAGTCGCCTCCGAACAAGTCTTCAATCAGATCGCGGGCGTGGTGACGGTGGGTTTGTTCGCGCAGCGGCCCGCCAATGTGTTGATTCTGGGAACGGCTGCCGGAGCGAAAACGATCGGTCCGGACAGCGCAGTGAAGTAGTCGCGATGCGGCGATGAAGTCGCCTGCGCGAGTTGTTAACGCCGCGCGTTAACAAATTTGCGGAGAGAATTTGGCCGCGACTTCGCTCTGCGTCGCCCTCTCTCTTACTCATACTCAGCCGCGCCCCCTCCCTAACCCTCCCCCGTCAAGACGGGGGAGGGGATCCGACGGGAACCG